>Ga0172375_10010140_pt1 | contig 12273 bp, 9 predicted proteins | sample LakKiv1m_FD_114537 | JGI IMG/M metagenome (GOLD analysis project Ga0172375, IMG submission 114537) | Freshwater microbial communities from Kabuno Bay, South-Kivu, Congo - kab_092012_11.1m | ecosystem: Environmental > Aquatic > Freshwater > Lake | place: Democratic Republic of the Congo... | reverse complement strand
AACCATATTTAAATTCCCTACCCAATGAATCCCTATATGACATTTCATCCATATGGGCCTTAATTTTAGAAACAAGTTCTTCGTATTCTTCTTTTGTGTATTGTTTATTTAAAATGCAATATTGTTTTTTACGTAACCCAACACAACCAAACAAATCCGATGACCCATGACAATTTACACAGTATTGAGCATTTATTAATTGCTCCCAGCACTCATTAGAAAAGGCAACATTTGAGCACAAATATCCTATGCTCGAACATTCATATATAAGCTCAGAGGATTTACCCCAATAAGTGTAATCCATTACGTCTTTTGCTTCTTTTACGAAAAAAAGATATTTCCCATCTTCAACTTTTTCACAGTTAAATCCAGATTTAATATTTTTACATTCGTCAATCCAATTTCCTGAAACATTTGTATTCCTATTTTCAACCAATGCTGGCACCACAAATTTCTTTTTAAATCCTGAAAATTTTTCCTGCATCTTTTCTATATTTTCTCGATTGCTAAGATTTATTTCAGCCAAGCGTTTTTTGTATTCATCTTTTGTTAGTTGCTCATTGAAAAAGCAATTTGCCTTATTCCTCAAATTTACACAACCAAAACAGTCTATACAGTTCTTACAATCCGATAAAAATGCTGAATTAGTACAACTGTCGCATTCTTGAGAATACAATAAGTGATTACAGTTGTGGCAATCTATACACTCATAGCATAGTTCAGAAAAATGCAAACTATAGCAATCCATACTATCCTTACAGTCCCACAAAGAAGTTCCGTAAGAGCAATTTTCATTGTCAGCAGCTGCATAAATTAAATAACAATTTTTATTATCTGCTGCACGATTTGTGTATTCACTATTTATATTAGTGCGTTGCTGGATAATTCCCATTCTTGGAACCTTAATAAACAATTCCTTAAACTGTTCGTAAAATGGCTTTTTAAAATTGTAATCTCGCCCATAGTTTTCTGCGTCCCATTTATCTGACCACCAGCAAGGATAACAATAAACAGTATATGGACTGTCCTGCGGATACATTAGAATTTTATCTTGTCCGCACAAGTTACATTTTCTCTTAAAAAGACTTCTCTCATTTCTCCACTGTAATCTTTTTACCAACCTACACTCTGGGCACCAGGTTGGTGCTGGGACTTTCATTTTTTCATAGAACGCAAAATCATCTGGCTCTATTACAAAGTCTTTCTTACAATTCTGGCATGTTCTTTTTTTAAAATCCATTTGTTTTATTTCAGGTTGCCCGTGGACAACCTGACTTTTTAATCATTATTTTACTTAAAATTATATTACTTCACGCTGATAACATTCCAGGCATGCTATTTTTTGAAAACCAAGCTCTGGGGCATAATAATGTTCTATTTCTTTTTTACAATAATGACAAGTTCCTTTTTGTGGAATTACCATATATGAAAATGGTTTAAAACGCTCTAGGGTTCTAAAATCAAAATGTCTGCGTGGAAGTGGTATGCCATGTTCTTTGTAAAAAGCTAGCTCGTCTTTTGTAATGTTGTAGCTTAGTTTTGTTTCCGGGCACAAAATACGCTGTTTTGTAATCTCTTCATTTACAAACGCAATATTGTCTGGCAAATCGTCACCGCTAATAATGTTATCGTAATGTGGTTCTTTTGACTCTTCCCACCTTGCACCAAACTTTATGGCATTTTCTTTTGTCATTGGAAACATCATTTGAGCCAAAGAAAGATTATATCCACAATAAGCAGACGATAATGGGAAAAACTTTCCCCACTCACTTCTTTGTTTCATATTATTTTTAATTTTTTCTAAGAGCTCTTTATATTCTGTTTCGGAATATTGCTTGTTTAAAATGCAATACTGTTTCTTACGCAACCCCACACATCCAAAACAATATTCACATTCTTCGCAAACATCCAAATAACTACTAAAACGACAATTGTTAGAATACAAACAACAGAGGTTATTGTAATCATAACTTACCTGTACCTCCAAAGCACCTTTTTCACAATCAAGAATGCCCATTGAGTCAATCATCTCCTTAGATCTACCTCTAAAACAACACCTGCAATTTTCTGAATCCTCAATATAATAACATTGGTAACAGTTTCTATCGTTGTTCAAAAAGTTTCCCGAAGAATTAATCGCCTGCAAATTATAGTCCTGTCTATGAACTGCATCTTGCCTAATGTGCTGCCAAAATTCTTTTTTTAGTTGATCAACTGCAACCCCAGACTTTAAATTATATTCTTTAATTTTGTTCTCATACTCTTCTTTAGAGTATGGTTGATTTAAAATGCAATACTTTTGATTGCGCAAATTCCAACACATAAAACAGTTCTGGCAGTTCCTGCAGTCATATAAAAACAAACTATCCATACAATCGCGTGAATTAAAAGAATATTTTAGATTATAGCTTTTAAAACAGTATAGACAGTCATAACAGCGGTCTAAATCCCAGCACATTGCAATATCAACAGAATTTTTACAGGCCAACACGCGATATCCATAAATAACACTTTCCAAATGCAACCCCGAACGCGATAAATAAGCGTCTTTTGACTCCCACATATCATCGGTCCAGTCAGAATTTAAATTTTTAATACCAGTTTGATGCGGGTGTGGCACCTTTGATTGCAATTCAACAAGCTGATCTATAAATGGCCTAGTGGTGTCATAATCTCTTCCGTAAGTCAGCGGATCCCACGCATCGGAAACAAATTCAGCGCGGTCATAAATTGGAAAAGGAACCGATTCTGAAAAAACAGTTATAATATTTTTCCCACTTATAGCAGACTTTGCAATTCTAAATCTTCCAAAAACCCAAAAAGATAAAAGATATTTCCATCGACAAATGGAACACATAACCGGCGAAGGCAAATCAAATTTTTCATACATTGCGAAATCATCGGCTTCTATATTAAAACTTTGCCCACACTTCTCACAAATTTTATTTTCTTCTGGCATATTTTTTTGGTTAACTTTATTACTCTACTTTAACAAAAAACCACCTCAAATGGAAGTGGTTTTAGGCTTTTATGCAACTTCGGCTTGATAACATTTCTCGCAATAAACTGTTTCTTTTCTCTCGGGCGCATAACTTGTCTCAAATTCATTTTGACACTTCCCTTCTCCATGGTCGTGATTTGTCTTGTCGCACATGCACTGTCTATACCAAATATTAACCGGATTTCTTAATTGGAAATTTTCAAAATTTCTGGTGTTTGGGCACTTTCTTGGCAAAGGAGTACCAATTTTTTTATAAACTGCCAATTCATCTTTAGTTATTTTAAAAGCCATTGTGCAATTATGCTCTTTTGCTTTTTCCTTATCTTTGTCCCAAGCTTCACAAAGTATAATTTCATTCAATATAGAATCATCCACCTCCATAATAGTATCAGGAAGCTCATTCCATTTTTTTGTTGGTTTATATTCTTTTTCTCCAATTTCTTGCCAAGGATATTTAAGTTCTTGGGCTTGTTTTTTTGTTAATGGAGCATATTCTTGAGCAATGGTTTCATTATAAGCAAAAGGAGAAATTTCTAATGGGAAAAATTCACCATACCCATACTTTCTTCCAGCTTTATCTGTATAAAGTTTCTCTTGCATTTGAGCAATAATTTTTTCCTTCATTTCTTGGTATGTGTTTTCATCATACTCCTTGTTTAAGATACAAAACTTTTTGTGATTTAAAGAAATCGAACCAAAACAATTTTCAACACTAAAGCAATCAACAAGATAATGTGTATCGGAATGATTTTCACCATTTAAAGAGAATCTACACTTTGAAGAAAAATCAATATTAACTGACTCATACCCTAACTCCCCGGCGTTAACGCCATAGGTGTCCATTGTATCCTTCTGTCCCTTAAAGGCTACCGTAACATACTTTGCATTTTCTGCGCCCTGAACCATAAAACCGTAATGAACATTTTTTGCTTCAGAAATAAAATTTCCAGAAACATTTGCATTGCGCTCGCCAATCAAATTCTTATGAATTGCCTTTTCTCTAATTGTTTTCCTAAATTCTAAAAATCTTTTTTCTAGCAATGTATAAGAGCTCAAAGTTGCATCCTTAATGCGCATAAATTCTTCTTTTGAAACTGGCTTATTAAATACGTGATAGCTTTGGTTCCTTAAATTGTAGCAAAAAAGACAATTCTGACAATTTTTACAATCATACAAAAATGCTGAGTCGGTACAGCCGGTGCAACCTTGAGAATAGTGTGTTTGATAACATTTGTTGCTATCTACTGTGTGCAAACAACCCTCCCCACTGTCCACAGACCAGCAATCTAAACAATCCTTGCAATCAGACAAAACCTTGCCATAGCTACAATTTTCTGAAAACCAACTTCCAAACAACCAGTAGCAATCTTTAAGTCTAGCCGTATGGTTACAATAATCGCTATTTACATTTTGCGAAGCATACAAGGCCGGCCTTGGTACTTCGTTTTGCAACTCGGCAAACTGTTCAAAAAAGTTTTTAGAAAAATCGTAAGCGCGTCCATATTTTGTAGAGTCCCACTTATCTGACCACCAGCATTCATGGCAATAAACCGGAAAAGGCACATCTGCTTTAAACATAGAAATAATGGATTTATTGCACAAACTGCAATTTCTCTTATATAAGGACCTTTCATTTCTCCAAACTAATCTTCTAGGAAAACGGCATTTCCAACACCATGTTGGTGCAGGAACTTTCATTTTCTCGTAGAAATCAAAATCATCCGGCTCAATAATAAAATTTTGTTTACAATTTTGGCACTGTCGTGTTTCTTGATTCATAATTTTAAATTAATTACGCATCCCCCAATTTGATTTTACACTACAATTGCAAGCATCGCAATCTAAACCGCATTTGCAACACCTATAACAAAGATTTGGTCGGCATAAACATTTGTCTTTCTGACTCATCTGCGTTCCGCAAACTTTGCATATAAAAATGCTGACCTCTGTAATAGGCTCTCTATTAAGATTTTTACTAACTGGTATTGGTATTACTTGTTCCATATTCTTTATTTTAATTTATATTAATTATAGCAAGATATACTCTGTTGTCAATAGATAACAACACAAATTCTAAGAGATTTACTCATTTTCGCATTTTGTCAATAATTATTGACAACAACATATAAAGGAGTATAATACAAATATAGCGTTTTTGATATTATTTATTAACAATCTTAAAAAACTAAAAATGAAGGAAAAATTAGAAAAATTAGGGTTCTCTCCGAAAGAAGCTGATGTTTACATCTCCCTTCTTGAATTGGGGTCGGCTATAGTTAGCGATGTTGCAAAAAAGTCAGGAATTAATCGCAGTACAGCATATGTTTTGCTGGAATCACTAGAAAAAAAAGGTTTTGTGAGTGTTTCCGAAAAAAATAGTGTAAAAAACTTTTCAGTTACCCCCATTGAATCAATATCCCGATATTTAAACGGCATGGCACGCCAATATACAAATATGGCAAAAATTGCCAACGACATGGCCCCGGATTTAAAATCTTTGTATTTGTCGTCTATACCAAAATCACGAGTAAAATTATTTCAAGGAGAAGAAGGGTTAAAAATGGCCTATGAAGATACACTAACTTCGAAAGAAACCATTAGGGGCTTTGCTGATGTTGGGAACATGCATAACGCCCTGCCAGGATACTTTCCAGACTATTATCATCGTAGGACTAAACTTAATATAGGTACAAAAGCAATAATACCAGACACTCCAGAAGGTAAAGAAAGAATAAAACACGACAAAACAGAGAAAAGAGAATCTGCTTTGATACCAAGCAACAAATATGGCTTCTCGCCGGAAATAAATATTTATGACAACAAAATCATCTTCATGTCTTGGAAAGAGAAGTTTTCTCTTATAATTGAAAGCCAAGAATTAGCCGACGCCTTAAAAAAGATATTCGATCTTTCATGGCAAGAAGCCAAGCGCCTCGACAAATCCTGCCGAAAAAAGTAATCTATAACAAAAAAATCCGCGATTTATACCCGCGGATTTTTATTTGATCTTCTAATCTTTAGCTTCAGTTTCTTCTTGAGTTTCCCTCCATTCTTCCCCAGTCAGTTGCTTATAGGCTTCGGCATATACGCGCATTCTTTTTCTTATCTGTTCCGCTCTCATTCGTTCTCCAGTCATTTTGTCTTCTATTTGTTTTAACGGTAAAGAATTTTTAAGGTCGAGAATTTGTTCTTCCAATTCTTCCTTAGTCATTGTTTCCAAGGAATGCCCACTACCCCTGCCCCATTCTCCCATTGCCCTGCCAGTCAATTTCATAAATACATCATGATATTTTTCTATTTCAGCATCTATCCTAGCCACCTTTTCCTCATCCCTTCCTTTCCTAAAAGCATCTGAAGCTTCGCATTGTAAATCAAAAATTGCATTTCGAATTTCTTCTGCAGTCATATCCTCCAAACCTTTCTCGACTTTTGGATCTTTTTCTTCTGGGTTCGTTGTCATAAATTTTAAAAATATCTCTACTAAATTAATGGTTCTTCGGGCTTATCTTCCTTGACTTGGACCGCCGAGGCCCCGGGGGCCGAGGCGGGACCTTTCCCCTTACCTTGAATGATAGACTTTTCGTGCGAACTTCGCATAATCTTTGATTCCTCTTCTTCCATAAGTTTCTTTGCGGATTCCGCAGAAATTGTATATCTTTCTCGCGAACGTTTTACAATTTCATCTCTAAAAGATTTATGCGTTGGTGGCATAACTTTAAGAGTTTGGGCAGAAAAAGGATCGTATGCCTCGCCATCAATTGTTTCTTTAATATAAAAATTTTGTACTCCCAAGTTTACCATATCTTTTACTCCAAATATTGGAGCCATTTCCGGTTCAAGCCGTACTGCGTCTTCACCACCAACTCTAAACACAATAATTGTTCCGGTGTTTCCCAAAACAGCTTGCTGAACTTTTTCCAAAAGCTGACCCATATACTGGTGGGCAACAGTCAAACAAATACCATATTTTCTGGCTTCAGACAAAATGTTTTCAAAGGTTTCGGTCATTAAGTTGTGAAACTCGTCAACATACAAATAAAAATCCTTTCTTTCTTTTTCCGGCAAAGATGCGCGTTCCATGCCCGCCTGCTTAATTTTTGTAATAAACATAGAACCAAAAAAGCTGGCATTTTCTTCTCCCAATTTTCCTTTTGATAAGTTAATTAAAATAATTTTCCCTTCGTTCATCAACTTTGCCAAATCAACCTTATTTTCTTCCTGCCCAAAAATCCCACGCAGTGCGGGATCTGACAAAAATTGAGCCAACTTGTTAACCAAAGGAATAATAGCCTCTGTATCATATTTTTCAGACCAGTCGGCAAACTCAATTGCCCAGAAGCGCTTTACCATGTCATCTTGAATATATTCCACAACCAGCTGACGGTAATTTCTGTCAGTTAGCATGGAAATCATACCTCTCATTGTTCCATGTGGATAATCCAAAAGTGCCAAACACGTAAACCTAAAAACGTGCTCAAGCCTTGGTGTCCAGTTGGCTCCAAATTGTCTTTCTAGAACCTCAATTAAGCCCTGTGTTAACTGATGTTTAAAACTTGGGTCTATATTGGACAGCGGATTAAACGAAATAGGATATTGCGAATCAGAGGGGTCAATAAGCACAACGTCATCTATACGATTTTCAGGAATAAAATGCAAAATCTCTTCAATAACGTCTCCGTGCGGATCAATAAAACAAAGCCCGTGGCCATATCCAATATCTTGTCGCACAAAAAGCTCCAAAAGTTTTGATTTTCCAACTCCGGATTTTCCAACAATATATATGTGCCTGCGTCTGTCTCCTCTTTTAATTCCAAAAATAAACTTCTGCTCTTGTAAGGCCGCCTCATAATTGGTTTTTCCAATAAAAGAACAATTTTCGGGTTTTACCGAGCCATAAATTGGCAACTCCGGAGGCGGAGGCGCAAGTTTAAATCGTCTAATTCTATTACTTTCTGCCATTCTATTATTTTACACTAACTAGTGGCGTTTATCAACCAATCTTTAAAATCCCTATTCAATCTATACAAAGAAACACTGGCAACGCATGGAACACCGTCTTGATAATTTTCCCTAATAACATCTTCCACACCCTGAATGTGTTTATCTATTGTGTGCACAATCATGTTGGCACCGGTTATTTCGGCAACATCACCATTTTGGCGATAAAACGACCGAATAGGCATTAAATCTACCCGCCCCGCCATACGTTTTTCCACCAAAAGTTTGGCAACTGCCTTGGCAGTATCTACGTTTGAAAATGGAACGTATATGAATATCATGGCTTTTAGCGTAATTAGCTTTTAACTTGTCGACCCTTGCCCCGTGTTTATCACGAGGTTTATAAAATCTCTATAATTTTTTGACGCGAAGTATAGCCTGCGACAATTTTTACTTGTGAAGAACCAACCTTAAAATAAACTGCCAAAGCGTTTCTAATTGCATTATTTGCCTTGCCTTGTATAGGAGGCTCTTTTACAGAAACAATATAATTTTGCTCGTCTATTTTTTCTACTTTTTCCTCGCGCGCGTTTGGTTTTGCTTTTACAAAAATTTTCATATTTTACTATTCTTGCATTCTGCAGAATGCAAGAATGATTATACCACCTCGCGGGCATAACAAGCTTCGCAATACACAATTTCTGGCCTGGCTGGGCTATAAGCTGTTTCAAATTCATTTTGACACCCGGGCTTCATACACTTTCTATGATAAAGCTTGCTTGGCAAGCGCTGGGCTATGCGCTCATAATGTCTGCAATCCACACAATACCTTGGCAAAGGAATTCCAATTCTTCTTAAAAACTGCAACTCTTCTTGAATCACACGGTAAGCCCTGCCACACTTTTCACATTTTATAATTTCTTTAAGAACTTCATCTTTTACATCTTCAATATTATCTGCAAGATCTGTAGATTGTTTTGTTGTTTGGTATTCTGCTGGGTTTATTTCTTGCCATTTAATACCCAACTTTTCTGCATCCTCTTTTGTTAGTTTGAAGTGTTCTGGCAAAATGGTTTGCTGATATGCAAAAGGGGCAAATTCTAATGGGAAAAACTCACCATATTTATATACTCTGCCTTGTTTATCTACATAGGGCATCTCATTCATGTGCTTTATTATTTTTTCGCGTAAGACAAAATATTCATCTTTAGAATATTGCTTATTCAATATGCAATATTGTTGCTTTGAAACCCCCACACACCCAAACAAGTTAGAGCTACTACTCACGCAAAACAAACAATATTCCAAATCTTTTCCACCATTCCAAGATTCAACACAAAATTTTATTCTTGAACCACCCCATCCTGAGGTTAAACTTTCGTAAACGAGTTCAGTTTCACCGGTAACAGTAACATCCATGCAGTCGTTAAGCGGAGGATACTGACCGTATTGGACATATGTAACATCTTGAGCTCCGCGTATTATATAACTTTTTTTAACATTTTTAGAATTAGTCACATATGCCCCTGTGCAATCTAAATTCTTTATCCCCTGATGATATTTATTTGGATTCTTTTTCCAAAATTCATGAGATAAGTTTCGTGCCTCCACAACTCCAGTCCACGAGTTTAATTTCATTTCATCAATCTTTTGTTGGTATTCTTCCTTAGTATATTGTTGGTTGAAAATACAATATTTTTTGTTTCGCAAATTCATACATCCAAAGCAATTACTACAACCTAAACAATCTTTGCAAAACCATGTTTCGAGACATTGCACACATTGCGAACAAAAATATGCGCGGTTACAATTTGCTATCCAAAATGATCCATAGCAATATTCAGAATTATCAGCATAAGAACAATCAAAGCAATTTTTTGCCGAAGTAAATCCATTTCCATAGGCACAATCTTCGTCATAAGCCGAATTAAAAACGAGATAGCAATTTTTCATGTCAGCTGCATTACCGGAATATTCACTATTTACCATGTTTACTGCATCGGCCCGTGGTTTTGGAACTTTCTGACACAGCTCAAACAATTGCAGAAAAAATGGTTTTTGTGGATCAAAATCTTGCCCATAACTAAGTGGATCCCATAAATTTGAATCCCACCAATCGCTATCTTGATACACCGGCCACCCCGATTCTTCCGGGTACAAAGAAAGTAAATCCTTGCCTGATCGCGAATCTTTTCTTCTAAATAGTTTACGCTCATTTCTCCACAACATGCGTCTCATCATCCTACACTCCGGACACCAGGTTGGCGCAGGCACTTTTATCTTTTCATAAAATTCAAAATCATCGGGCTCTATCACAAAGTCTTTCTTGCAATTCTGACATATTCTTTTTTCTGATTCTTTCTCCATGATATTAATAATTTAGCTATACGTACTTTTTTGCCACGTGGCAAAAAAGTACACATTTTGTTTTTTAATTTTTATATTACCTCCTGATTATAGCAGGCTTCGCAGTAAATTATTTCTTCTCTTTCTGGGGCGTAGCTGGTTTTTATTTCTTTACCGCATTTTGCGCAAGTTCTGTCCCACAATTTAAAAGGATTTCTTTGATGCAACCTGGCATAATGTCTGCAGTTTGAACACAACCTTGGCAAAGCCAAATTCATTTTCCTGTAAAATTCCAACTCCGAAGGAATAATCTTAAAAGCCCCCATGCATTGCTCGTTGCATTTTCCCTGATGTTCACAAGCAATAACCTGATTTGAAATATCGTCTTTTACGTCTTTTATATGATCTGGTAAATCAGCGGGTTGTAAAGTAATTTTGTAATTTTTTGTGTCCGGCTCTTTCCATTTATAACCTTGCTCTAAAATTTCTTCTTTTGTTTTTTGATAGTGTTCTTGCGCAATTGTTTCGTTGTAGACAAATGGAGAAATTTCCGAAGGAAAAAACTCACCATATTTATACACTCTACCCTGTTTATCTACATATGGCATATCCATCATGTGCTGCTTTATTTTTGGAACCAGTTCTTCATATTCTTCTTTTGTGTACTGCTTATTTAAAATACAATATTGCTTTGACCTTAACCCAACGCACCCAAACAAATTTTTAGAATTATGACAGGCATAAGTGTAGTTAGTATATTGGCAAGAATGCGTAAACACCGCAAAGAGATTGCTTGTAGCTTCAACCCCGGTATCTACAACTTCATAGGAATTGCTCAGATTTCCACCAAACCCATAACCATCATAAGTATCTCTCAGACGATCCCAACCATGAATAGCATATTTACAATCTTCCACCCCACCATAGATATCGAATGACATTTGCACATTTTTACAATTTAAAATATTGTCTCCTACACAATTAAAAGACTTTTGTATAAAAGCATATCTCCTTGGGTATTTTTTTATAAACTCTGCAAATTTTTGCTTAAAATCCAAAAGTTGCTTATAACTTCCAAAATCATACTTTGCTCTTTCTTTTTGATATTCTTCTTTAGTATATTGTTTATTAAAAATGCAATTTGATTTATTTCGTAAATTTATACACCCCAAACAATCAATTACATTTTTGCACGCATGCAGAAATGCAGAATTAACACAGTCATCACTATCATAAGTAAAAAAAACACGATTCATATTACTTCCAAGCGTATCCTCATAACATTGCACAAAATCTAAACCTTTGTATACATCAATGCAGTTTTTGCAATCTACCATTCCATAACAATAAGCGAGATCTTCATTTCTAAAGGAGGCATATGCAAGATAGCAATCTTTCATATCGGCATTATGGTTTCCATATTCAGAATTTTTTGTGTTTGAGTTTGCAAGGTTTAGCAATGGTGCTTTTTCTAACAATTCACGGTATTGCTGGAAAAATGGCTTTGAAAAGTCATAATCTCTTCCCGAGGCCAATTGGTCCCAATTATCTGACCACCAATAATCTCTGTCATAAACAACGAGTGGCTGATCCCGCCCGCCTGGGCGAGGCTCGCCCCCTTCAGGGGCGGCTGGTGCAAACATTGTAATAATATCCTTGCCAGTTGCGTCACACTTTCTATGGTAAAGAGTGCGCTCGTTTCTCCAAGTCATGCGCCTAACAATTCTGCATTCTCGGCAAAACGTAGGCGCCGGTACCTTTATTTTCTCGTAGAACGCAAAATCATCCGGCTCTATTACGAACTCTTGCTTACAATTTTGGCATTGTCTTGTTTCTAAGCTCATATTTTAGCTATACGTACTTTGTTGCCACGTGGCAAAAAAGTACGCACTTTGTTTTTGTGTTTTATATTACCTCCTGCTGATAGCAAGCCTCGCAGTAAATAATCTCCGAGCAGTTGGGCGAATAGGTTGTTTTAATATTTTTTT
>Ga0172375_10010139_pt1 | contig 12273 bp, 5 predicted proteins | sample LakKiv1m_FD_114537 | JGI IMG/M metagenome (GOLD analysis project Ga0172375, IMG submission 114537) | Freshwater microbial communities from Kabuno Bay, South-Kivu, Congo - kab_092012_11.1m | ecosystem: Environmental > Aquatic > Freshwater > Lake | place: Democratic Republic of the Congo... | reverse complement strand
CTCGACATCGCTTCCTGCGCTGGCGACGGCATCGGCCGCTCCCACCGGGCCAATCGGGAGAGATAGTCGCAAGGGGGCCGGTAGCATTTCAGGGATATTGGAATGCGAGCGGGGCAACCAGTCATGCTCTGAGAGATGGATGGCACCACACTGGCGACATCGGCCGCCTGGATGAGAATGGATACTTGTGGTATGAAGAGAGGAAACCAGACAAGGACCTCATAAAGACCGGAGGCGAGAACGTGTACCCCGCGGAAGTCGAGAGCGCGTTGCTGGGGCATGAAGATGTCGAGGAAGTCTGCGTGTTCGGCGTTCCCGACAGCAAATGGGGCGAAGCCATCAAGGCAGTTTGTGTCCGCAAGCCTGGAAGCACCGTGACGTCCCAACAACTGGTCGCCTTTGTGGGTTCTCAACTTGCCCGATACAAGAGACCCAAGTTGGTAATCTTTGCGGACAGCCTTCCGAAAATGGAAGATGGCGCCGTGGATAGGGAAAGGGTCAAGGCATTGGCGCTACAGAGTTTGAAATGGACAGAAATGGGCTAGTCTTTTCAGCTAAATGCTCTATGTCGCAAATACGGTTGTGTATTCGCTCCCTTGAGATTGCTTCGCTTCGCTCGAAACGACAAGTCACGGGCCTGTCGTTGCGAGGAGCGAAGCGACGAAGCAATCCCGAGGGGCGTAAGATACGTCACCGTATTTGTAAAAAGGTGTACGAAGAGTTCCCAGGACAAGTGTAACGCCTTGGAATAACGGTGGGTGACACCATTTCGCGTTCAAACGAGTGACTCTGTCTTGCCTGCGGGGTACCTCCGGAGCGAAGTCCGGTCCTCCGTTCGAAGCGGGGGAGGTGGCCCGCAGGTTTTACTGGCTCGAAAGCGCAATGGTATGAGGCATGGGGGCAGGGCTGCACTGCAGCCGCAGTGCCTCATCAGGCCCGGTGAACTATTACGGAAGCCAGGCTTGGTCTCTTGAGGGCGAATTCGTCCATGAAGAAATAGAAGGAGGTACGATTCATGAGCATCGTGGACCTAAAAAAGGAGGGCGATGTTTTCATTCTTACCATGCAGAGCGGAGAAAATCGGTTTAACCGATTCTTTGTCGAAGCCATGAACGAGGCCCTGGATTCGGTCGAAAGGTCCGATGGCCCAGCCGCTCTCGTGACTGTCGGTGGGGAAGAAAAGTTCTACTCCAATGGACTGGACCTTGCGTGGCTCAGCGGCGATGGTCAGAGCGAGGCCCCTCAATTCATCAAGGCCGTTCTGAGACTCCTCGGACGGGTTTTGGCATTTCCGATTCCCACAGCAGCAGCGATGAACGGGCACTCCTTTGCAGCCGGAGCCATGCTGGCCCTGGCACACGATTTCCGGGTCATGCGGGCCGACCGGGGGTTCTTCTGCCTGCCGGAAGTGGACATCAACATTCCATTTGCTCCTGGCATGACCGCCCTTATCAAGAGCCGGCTCACGCCCAATGTATTTCGTGACCTACTCCTCACCGGGAAAAGGATAGGAGGGATCGAGGCTAAGGAACTGGGGATCGTCGATGAAGCGGTGCCGGCCGATAAGGTGCTACCATGGGCCATGGGCCTAGTTTCCCCATTGGCTAATAAGGACCGATCCACTTTTCGCGCGATCAAGAGAGGCATGTGGCCTGAGGCGCTGGCTCTGTTGGAAAAGGAGGTTGTTGATCTGCCGTAAGCGTTTATAACGGTTGCCAAAAATAATGCCCTATTGGATGGCCGCCGACCCGGAGAGCTCCCTCACTTCAGACAACGCAGAGCCGTTAAACCTTCGTTCGGGAGCCCCCAGGCCGGCGGGTCCAACCGGTCGGGAATCTTGGTAACTGCCATATATGTCAAAAGACCCAAGGCCTTACCCGCTAATCGCGGAATCCAGATCCTCAAGATCGCAGTGAAGACCCATCTCGCTGAACATTGCTTTGGCTTTTTCAAAATAGGCTTCCGCCGCACTCAGAAGAGGCTCCGAGAGTTCACCTTTGACTGACCACGTGCGCACAGCAATTTCAGCATAGGTCCTAGCGAGCTGGGGCCGCGCACCGAGCCTCTCTCCTTCTCTAATAGCCTCTTGCCACAACTTGAAAGCGCCTTTCCGATCCTGGACTAACCACATATACCGCCCCTTGAGTCTGCAAGTCTCCATCGTATGTACAGGGGCCTTCCGGCACAACTTGGTCAGCATCTTTACTGACTTAAGAGCATGCCTACGATGCTCCCAGGATTGTTCCCCGCGACCGCTTGCCAGAGAGCCCTCCAGAAGACACAGGTTGTATTCAAACTGAGCTCGATAAAGCGTTGCCAACTGGATGGGAGCGAGCTTGCCTCCGGCTCCAATCCGGTTGGCTTGATCCAGTGTTTTCCCGGCCTCTTCCGTGTCCCTCATGAGAAGATGTATCGTGGCCTTCGTGGCATACATCTCAACCAATGTGCCGGGATTGACTCTCCGCGCCAGGTCAATTCCCCGGTTCAATTCGTCGAGTGCTTCATGGAGTCTGCGGCATTCGATGAGCAGATAACTGTTCAGGAGATATTTGTGGAAATAGCATATGTCGTTGTCATACGCTTCGGCAATCTCAGTTAGTTTGGACACCATTGACTTCGCTGCATCAAAATTCCCCTGATAAATCTTCGGGAGACCGTGCCAAAAGCAGTGCTGGACGGCATCCCATACCTGCCCAATTCTCAGAATCCTGTTCACCATATCTTCGTTGTAATCGGCTATCTCCTTCCATTCTCCTTTGAGACTACGATACATCGTGTCTTCCAGATCGTACCTGAGCCATTGCTTGGCATCGTCCAAGGGCAGCATAGGCTTTGCATAATCAAGGATTCTTCTACCAATACGCAACGAAAGGCCGGTCCACATAAACAGGCCGGCGATGCCCGCAAAGCCCCCCGCCCCGAATGAGGTCTTCGTAAGATCGAATCGTACGCAAGTGGTAAGATAAAAGGAGAATTCGATCAAAAACCGCTCGGTATCGGTTGTGCCGAGGGCCTCCAACTTTTTGGTGATCAGCTCTTCGGCTTGGATATCCCGATCCTTCGGGATTCTCTTGAAATAGAAGAAAGGAAAATATAACGACAAGACCAGTGTCACAAAGCCCGAGACAAAGCGGAACATCTTAGAGATGGTATTCTTGGGCAACTCGCCCCAATAGTGGTTCAGCGCCAGGTCAAAGTGTTCCACTGCCTCTGTGTAGTGGCCTCGGTTAAACAAAGCCAATCCGATGTTCTTCTCGAGCATGGCAACCTTTTCAGGATCCGAGTCGGAACCTTGCAGCTTTCGATAGAGGGCAAGCGCTTCCTGGTAATATTGGAGCGCCTCGCTGGACGCGGCGGATTTCAGGGCCTCCTCACCGGCCTTGATCAGGTAATCCTCGGTCTTCTCGGGATTCCCCGCACTGCCGAAATGATACGAGAGGGTTCCGTAGAATTCGTGGAGTCTTTCGCCGAAGACCCTCTCTATGGACTCCGCAACCATTGCGTGAAGATCCTTCTGCTGTTCCAATAGAATGGATTGGTATACGGCTTCCTGCGCCAAGGCATGCTGAAACGAGTATTCCAGTTCGCCCATCCGAATCCGTTCCCTGATAATCTGCATCTCCTTCAGATATGCAAGTTTGTCGTCCAGACCAACCACGCGGCTCATGACGTCAGCCAGAATTCGATGGAAGAAGCTCCGACCAATTACCGAGGCAACCGTTACGACATTTCGGCTCTCCTCGTCGAGCTTGCTGATCCTGGCCATGAGCGCTTGGTTAATGGTTGAAGGAATGACAACGGAATGAATCTTCTCCGTCACTTTGAAACCGGACTCAACGGCCTTCACAGCGCCTTCGACTATGAGTGAGCGCACCATCTCCTCGATAAAGTACGGATTCCCTCCCGCTCTCTCGATTATCTGTTCCCTTACGCCATGTTGGAGACCCTTGATATCGAGGATGCTGTCGATCAGGGCTTCACTGCTTTGCGGATCGAACGGCTGAATATGAACGCTGAGCACTCGGAGGCCGGGTATCCGAGCCTTCACATTCTCAACGATTCCATCATCGGTGTCCCAATACCCCGGGCGAAACACGTTGATGAACATGATCCTTTGTGTCACGGCAAGGCGATAGATGAACTCGAGAAGGAGCAGCGAACTGGCGTCTGCCCAGTGCAGATCTTCCATCACGACGACTATTGGGCTGATCTTCGTCAAGCTGTTCATCAGTTCCCGTACACTCTTGAAAACCAGCTTTTCCAGTGGTTCACCCGCTATTCCTCCGATCCTGTCGGCACGCTTCCCGGAAAGCTTCATGCCCATCATTGTGGCCACAAAAGGGAAGACTTGGTCAGCTTGATCCGAGCAAACACTGCGTACAGCGGATTCCAGTTTGTCCGACGCGACCTTCTCGGGGTCATCCTCCCGTATTTGTGTCCAGTTCTTCAGAAGATCAATGACCGGGTGAAAGCTTAAATTCCTGCCTATTGAGATGGCTCTCCCCTCCAGAAAGCGCACCCTTTTCCCCACGTGTCGCATCTTCAATTCGGCCAACAGCCTGGATTTACCTATGCCCGCCTCGCCAATTACGTTTACCACCGAGCCTTCGCCGTTGACGGCCTTGAGCACCTGCAGTTCCAACATGGCAAGCTCTTGATCGCGGCCAACCATTTGTGAGTAAACTTCTCGCTCAGACCGGTCCCTTGCTTTGCCGGCTTTATCCGAGAGCCTGTATGCTTCGACAGGGCGCTCCTGCTCCTTCAGCTTGAGTTTCCCCTGCGGCTCGAATCGGAAGAAGTTCTTTGCCAATCTGTATGTCTGCTCGGACGCCAGGACTGTCCCGGGTTCGGCACGGCTCTCCATGGCGGCGGCGAGGGTGGTCGTATCTCCTTGGGGTGTGAATGTCATGCGCAAGTCGTCACCAATGGCATCTACGACCACCGGCCCGGAGTTAAGTCCTATGCGCAGCCTGAACTCTATCCCATATCGTGTTCTGAGATTCCTGCCAAGAGGGACGAAAGCCTTCTGCATCGCGACAGACGCGTAACATGCCCGTTGCGCATGATCCTCGGAAGCGATGGGGGCGCCAAAGAGAGCCGTGATGCCATGGCTCCCGAACTCGGTGATTGTTCCCTCGTACTTGTGGACCTCGTCCGTGAGTATGGGGAAACAACCATTCATAATCCGGCGAACGTCCTCCGGATCGAGCTTGTCCGACATCGAGGCAAATCCCGCCACACGGGCGAATATCACTGTCACGAGCTTACGCTGACCCTCGATAGCGCTTCTGCCGGCAAGAATCTTATCTGCGAGGTGTTTGGGGGTGTAAGACGATGGGTTGTGGTAATCCATTTGAAGGAACGACTGAATGGTAGTCTCGATCAGGAATGGATTTCCTCCCGCCTTCTCGCAAACCTTGTCCGTGAGAAGAAGCGCAAGCCTCTCATCGCGAAGCAGGTCGGCAACCAGTCTTTCACTCTCAGCACGTGACAAAGGAGGCAGCCGGATTTCATCATACCGATTATAATAGACCGTGCTCACCATTTCATGCAGTTTGACTAGCGGAGCTTCGAGCGTGGGACGGCTGGTTCCGAGAATCAGAATAGGGGCGTGGTAAATCAGTGGAAGCAAATGCTCGAGCAGAGCCAGAGAGGACTCATCAATCCATTGCAGATCCTCCAGGACCAGGGTCAGAGGTTCGTTCCCGGCGATGCGCTCAAACAATTGCTCCGTGGCGTGAAAGATTTCGCGGCCGATGGTCCCGTCACTAAGGCATTTGACCTGTTCGACTGATTCATCGCTCACATCCAAGGCCATCATGGTCGCCAAAGAAGGAAGAACGTCCGTCGCTCTTTCTCCCAAGAGAGCTGTGACTCGGTTCTGAAATTTCTGCCGGGCATCAGATTCGTCGTCTTTTTCGGCGATATCGGCGTACTGCCGGATAATCCCGCGGAATAGCCTGTAGGGGGCCGCTTCTCCCGCAGAGACCGCAGCGCTTCCTTCCAACCATTGAACCGGAAGATTTGCATTGAGTCCGCAAAGTTGTTTGCGGACTTCTGCGATGAGGCGTGACTTGCCCATGCCCGCCTCGCCTAAGAGCAAGACAATTCGGCCGTGACCGTCCGTGAGGTTTTCTATGCGACGTTTGATAGCCTGGAATTCGGCTTTGCGACCAACGAACCGAGGCATCGTCTCCCGGCGCTCGCTGCGCGAGGCATCACCTTCAGTCGCGGTCAGCTCAGCCAACCGTTGCAGCAGCACTTTCGATGCCGCCTGTACTGCGTCAGCGCCGAGGACGTCTCGTTGGGCCTCCAGGCGGGCCAGTGCTTGTTTGAGTTTTTCTACCTCGGTCATGGCACACTCTTAAATCGAAAGCACTTCGCATACGGAGATATTACGAATCGCATTGGGTTGATCGCGATTGAGAGTCTTGCGGTTTCTGGCGGCTCCACATGTGCCGGTGACCCGGCGACAGCGACGAAGCCGGTCCACGCGTCTAGAGGTTGGGAACCCCAGGGCTTGGAAAAACTCAGCATTACAATAACATCCTATACACCCCATACCCTTGGTCATCAAGAAATTCTTGGGCTTGACCGACGACCATACCTCCAGCTAGGATTACTTCGACGCCGGCATACGGGTCGGGACCCATTGATAGCGAGGGGGCCAACGGAAATGCGGACTTCGTTTGAAGACAAGGGCGCAAGACAGGACTCCGCTTCGACTTATAATGTCAGTAGATTGGAATCATCTCTGGCCCGCCAATTTCATTTATCTTGTCGCGGACGATACAAATTGGCAATCCCCTGGGCTTTGGTGCTCTCTCTGGCGATGTGGGAGGCAATCCCAGTCGGCCGGGTATTGGCCTGGTTAATAATTGTTGCAGTATCCCAAGCTTTAAGCCATGTTTTGTATGCTGCCTTCGGAAAGGAGGCTCCGGAAGGCAAGTTAGGCATTCGTCGGAAACGAGCCTTGACACTGAGTGTCGCGATCGAGGCATTGGCAGCCGGATTGGCTGGAATTCTCTTGTTCCCTATCGGTTCAGTGCCTCATCAGTTTATCGTTGCTCTGTTTCTATGTTGCATGGGGGGTGTGGCGGCGATCACGTATTCCGCGCACTTGCCGACAAGCATAATCTCGATTCTCTTGGTGATGCTGCCTCTCTTGGGAAGCCTCCTTTATCACGGATCGGAATTCTCCCTGAACATCGCGGCCGTGCTCTTGTTGGTTACTGTGTTGCTCATTGGCGGAAGTGTCGGCATCAACAGGGTTCTGCTCGAGTCTCTGACGCTGCGTTTCGAGAAGGAGGAACTCATTGAGTCTCTCTCTAAGGAGAAAGACAGGATGGAGGAACTTAACGGAGAACTGGCCGGAGAAGCATTGGAGCGCCAGTTGCTTGTCGAATCGTTGAGGCGAAGCGAGGATCGTTACAGAGCTGTTGTGGAAGGACAGACCGAGCTAGTTTGCAGGCTATTGGGTGATTACAGGCTCTCGTTCGTGAACGAGGAGTGCCGGCGCTATTCCGGGATCTCCTCCGAAGACTTGCTCGGAAGAAGTTTCCTGGAGTGGGTCCATCCCGATGATGTGGAAGCTGTCCGACGCTACCTGAAATTGGTTGCCGGCGGTCAATCTTCCGGAACGCATGAACACCGGGTGAACACCTCCGACGGCGAAATACGGTGGTTGCGGTGGACGTTCCGGGCGATAAACGACAAGTCTGGGCGGATGATAGAGATCCAGGGGGTAGGAAGGGATGTTACCGCTGAGAAGAAAGCTGAGAAGGTGCTCCAGCGATCCCACGAAGAACTGGAACAATTGGTACAGGAGCGAACGACCGAGCTCCGGGAAGTGAATAGACAGCTGAAGCTCGAGATTGCCGAGAGAATCAAGGCGGAGAAATCCCTGCTGGATAGCGAACAACGGTTTCGAACGATATTTGAGAAGGCTAAAGACTGCATCTTCGTAAAGGATAGGGCGCTCAGATACTCTCATCTGAATCCTGCAATGCTGGCGATATTGGAAGCAACCGAATCAGATGTCATAGGATGCACGGACGAAGATTTGTATGGCAGCGAGCAGGCGGCTCTGCTCAGAAGTGAGGATGTGCGGGTCCTGGGAGGCCAAGTGATTGAGACTGAGCACACGCTCGTTTTCAACGGCCGTGAGCTTACGTTCAGCTCCGTTAAGGTTCCAATGATTGATTCGTCAGGCGACATAGTCGGGCTGTGCGGCATCGCTCGTGACGTGACCGAACGTTTAGGCACCCGGATGCCACATCTGAGAAGTGAGCCGGAATTCAAGTCCGGTTCAATGCGCGGGACGCTGGATCAAGTTCGGTTGGCTGCCAAGAGCGACAGTCTGGTTCTGTTCCTCGGGGAGAGCGGTAGCGGCAAGGATTATCTGGCCGGCCACCTCCATCATTTATCCCGCCGCTCCGGAGGGCCGTTCTTTGCCATAAATTGTGCGGCGCTGGCCCCGGAGCTTGCGGAGTCGGAACTCTTCGGTCACGAAGCCGGTTCGTTTACAGGCGCCCGCACTCGCAAGCGAGGCATGCTGGAACTTGCAGAAGGCGGCACGCTGCTGTTGAACGAAATAGGGGAGCTATCGCTTGGACTCCAGGCAAAGCTGTTGGCCTTTCTGGACACGCGATCATTTACGCGTGTGGGCGGTGAAGCAAACATTGAAGTCAACGCTCGATTGATTGCCGCAACAAACCGTTCACTCTGGAAGGAAGTGGACGCGGGCCGGTTCCGTCATGACCTTTATCACAGGCTGAACGTGTTTCCTATTCACGTCCCGCCGCTTCGGAAGCGCTTGGAAGACCTTCCTGTGGTGGTTGACACCATCCTGAGCCGGTTGTGCGCCAAGCTCGGACACGGGGATGTTCCCCGTATGGACGCACGATGCTTGCCCATTTTGACCGCATATAGCTGGCCGGGAAACGTGCGGGAACTGAGAAACGTCCTGGAGCGCGCACTGATTCTCTCGGAAGGCGGGAAAATAACGCCGGAAGCCATAAGGCTTTGGGACAGCCAAGAAGCACATCGGGAAGGTGACGACTGGCGCTATGTGGTGCGCTTCCCCACGGCCCCGGAAAGCCTCACTGACGTGTCGAAAAACGTGAGGTCGGAGTTGATCCAGGAGGCGCTTCGCCGTACTTCCGGTGTCAAGAAGGACGCTGCAGAACTCTTAGGGGTTTCCGTCGAGTCGTTCAGATATCAGTCAAGATCGCTCGGAGCGTGATTCCATAATCATTCATTTTGGTTAGCCCACAGTTGATTTTCAACTGCACAGAACGTCGTGTGATGTGAAGTAGATATGCGATGGGTCATTGATGCGCCGTTGATTTTCAACGGTGGATTGGATCCTGGTTTCCGGCGCAACGAGAATCCCTTCAAAAACATCTGTCATATATCCTACCGATATTTCGCTAGTTATTCACAAGGGCCCTGTTTCTCAATCGCCTTGGCACGAGTCGTGCTTAACGAAGCAACAGCGCATCGTGCCTCGTATGGCAGTTGCCGGAATTTCTGTCCGGTGTCGCTGCGCGAAAGTGATGGCGATATCGGTTCAAGTTCTGGTGGGGCAGGCATCTTGGTATGAAAGGGGCAATTCATGTCGGAAGCAGTGAGAGCTTTTATCCGTTCGCAAGGAATTGGCGCGGCCGTGGGCAACATAGTGCTGAATCCGGCTTTTGCATGGCTTGGGAACCGTGAGCTGGCGTTTACGCCGCTCACGGGGGGCGGCAGCATCGTAGTGGATACGGCCATCACCTCCGTGATCATGCCATTGGTTGTGACGCTCTTCGTTGCGTCGGGGACTCGTCGCGAAATCGAAGCCGGTCGTATCGGGAACCCCGCCGGCTCTTCTTCGGGGTGGAGCCTGCTTTCATGGCTGCCTCGCCAGGGGTGGGCTCTAGGGTTGACAATTGGAGTGGTCGTCGCGCTCGTTGTCACACCGCTCACCTTCATTCTATTCAGTCTCCTGGGCGTTGCGGGGCTCCCCTTCGTCTGGTTCGCTATTTTCAAGGCCGTGTGGACGCCTCTGGTGGCGTTTGTGGTGGCGCGCTGGGTGGTCTTGCGTCAACTGTTGCCGGTTCCAACGACTTGATTCAGGCGGCTCGCGCATTGGCGTTAAGTTAAGGCATCGAGGCATGTAATTTCAACTGGTTGACCAAGAGAAATCCCGTCGCCCCGGCGAAAGCCGGGGTCCAGCAAGTGCTTAAAAAACCTGGATTCCCGCTTTCGCGGGAATGACGGACCGATGAATAGCCAATTCTTAGCTTAACGCCTATGGGCGGCTCGTGGGGGAATCCCGTGCGTCGTTCACTGTCTTATCAAGGCCTGGGCGTCAAAAGGGCAAAGTGCGTCGCGATCATACAGGAAACCATTTAGATAGAGCATGATAGAGAGAGGACACCATGTCTACTGAACAGTACTTTCGTGGCAAAGGGTGCGTCGTCACCGGCGCAGCGTCGGGCATCGGCTATGCCATCAGCGAAGCGCTGCTGAACGTCGGCGCCACCGTCTTCATGGCGGATAGGGACGCGAAAACACTGGCCTCGTCGGTCGAGCAACTGAGCGCGCATGCGGGCAAGGTTCATTCCGCGACCGTTGACGTTACCAAGCAGGAACAGGTTCACCAGTTGATTCAAGACGCCGCAGCGCGCCATGGACGGCTCGATGTTCTTTTCAATAACGCCGGCGTTGCGGGACGACATGTTCCCCTTGCCGACACAACGCTCGACGAATGGCGCATCCTCATGGACATTAATCTTTGGGGTGTTATGTACGGCATATACGCTGCCGTGCCCATCATGGGATGTCAAGGCGAGGGGCACATTGTCAACACCGCGTCAATACTGGGCCTAATACCCGGCGTGTACGAGGGAATCTATTCAACCATCAAGCATGCGGTGGTGGGTCTGAGTGAATGCCTTCGTTATGAACTTGCCGACGACCGTATCGCCGTCTCCGTCGTCTGCCCTTCCACGGTCGCCAGTCGCATCTGGGGAATGTCGCCGACCGGCGAGTATCGGGAGCCATCTAAAGAGACTATCCCGGACGACGTAATCTCCGCAGCGGAGGCAGCAGAGACTATCTTGGCCGAGGTCGCCAATAAACAGGCGATCATCCTTGTGGGCAAGAACGCCCGATGGCTGCGGGATGAGTATTACGCCCGCTCTGAATCCTTTGAGAATTTTTTGCTGGAAAATTCCCGGAAGGGGCGGCGTTCCTATGAAGCCTCACGTCACGATTCGTCGGAGTAGCACAGGCACAGACTCCAGGATCGGTGTCCAGTTTTGTCTGTGACAATCCTAATCGCCAGCGGAAAATTTCGTTGGAGGGCAAGATGACCGTTATATCGAAAGGCACAGTTGTCGATTCACCGCTGGGGAAGAATAAGATCGATTCAGAGGGAGTTCCAATCGCGGGCGTCAGGATGGATGTAGCCAAGGCTTACGCCGGGGTCCCAGGACTGCTTCAGAAGGTTATCAACGAAAACGATGCAGCGGCCTGGACCGAGATCATGACCAAGATCGATTACATCTATACCAATCTCGATCGTTCCTTGGCATGGCTGGATAGCGAGACCGGTTTTGGCGCAGAGGTGCAATCGCGGGTAAAGTCGGGAAAGAAATTGCTGTTCAAGCCCAACCTAGTCGCTCCGACGGTCATCGACCATGAGACGCATGGCGAGGGTCTCGGCGCTGCCATCTGCACCGAATGGCCTCTGATTGCCGCTCTCATGAGATGGTTCCATGACAAGCTCGAGATAACGTACCACCAGATGGCCGTGGGAGAGGCATCGGCCAGCACGCCTTTTTTTTCACGCCACCTGAGCGACATTTCAGGAAAGACCATAACTTCCGAAGCAATCATAGAAGGACGCAGTGAGGATTTCTACGGGGGGTGGGGGTTCTTCTTTGTTCGCAGGTACCTGTGCGAGCGCCATTCGCTCTCTCATGAAGACGACCCCATGAGGGGCTACGATGAGAGTGTGGCCGGAACGTTCCTTCCGCCGGGCCGGGCCACAGACAGGCTGATGGTCTATGACCTGAACAAACTCCACGATGATGCTTCCAGGGGAACCGATGTTGCAGTACCGGACGGCGCAAACTTCAAGGAAATTGCACTGCATAAGGCGATCGTAGGCGGCGACCCAAGCGACGCTGACGACCAGAGAGACTATCCGGGTTGCGTCCTGATAAACGTCCCCAAAATGAAGATTCATGCACAAGACCTTATTACCAATGCCATCAAGAATTTGGG
>Ga0172375_10010138_pt1 | contig 12275 bp, 13 predicted proteins | sample LakKiv1m_FD_114537 | JGI IMG/M metagenome (GOLD analysis project Ga0172375, IMG submission 114537) | Freshwater microbial communities from Kabuno Bay, South-Kivu, Congo - kab_092012_11.1m | ecosystem: Environmental > Aquatic > Freshwater > Lake | place: Democratic Republic of the Congo... | reverse complement strand
GGAATTATTTACTGTTGTCGCCGTCCGCCTTACCAGGCAGTTCTGGAATCACAGTAATCTGCCATGTTGATGCCAGAAATGTTCAGCAGAACGGCGATTAATATTCGTCAATGTCTGCATGCCGCGTACAGCCTTGCATCCCTTTTTGATCCGCGACGGAAAAAAGAATAGTTCCTTTAATGGTAAACATTTCAATGGCGATAGATCTGTGATCTTAGTGAATCGGATATCAAGACTTTGTAACGGCATATTCTTTAAAGGTGTCAGATCCGACGTCCAAGTCCAGTACAGCCTGAGGTACGAGAGCGGTAGACCGCTGAGATGTGTTAAGTCTTTGATGTTTGTGCGGGTCAGATTGAGCCATGTTAGTTCCATATTCTTCAGGGGCGAGAAGTCCTTTATTCCGAAACAACCCTGAAGGCAGAGATGCGTCAGAGGGATCTTTTCCAGGGGCGCTAGATCCGTGATAATTGATCCTGACAGGTTCAGGCAACATGTTCCATCACTTCCAAGATAAAGGTTCTTAGGCTTGATCCCCATCGCTTCAAGACGTCTCTGAACCCTCCGCTTCTCTAATTTCATCCCATCATTTTCTTCGTCACGATAGCAGTAAAACAAGTTTAACATCGGGCCCTTGATTAAGTTGCATAGATTGCTGTAACCACTGCAGAATTGAATTTCTAGATATTTATCCATATTTTCGACTTTATACGAGTTCGAGAATAAGAGGCCTACTTTCTCTCCGCCTGGTCTCCCTGCCCGGCCGGACATCTCTAAACCAAACAGGAACGGTCCGACACTGTGGCGGACATCAGGGCCAATGATGCCGGAAGGCGAGGTCATGATGAGAGCTGCCACGGATGGAAGCATGGGACTGTTCGGGATAAAGACCATGATGGAGCAAGTCATCGCTCCGGAAAATCTGCGGAAAGCTTGGCGACGAGTCAAGGCCAACGCTGGTCACCGGGTACGCCTATCAATTTGACTGGATCTGATTCTTAAGAAAATATAGCTTGCGATATGAAACAAATATGTATATCTATTTGTTTCATAAATATATGGGCAAGCACACACAATCAGTTGATAATGCGGTCGTTAGCCGAATTTATGGCAAAGGCATGGGTTGGGTATTTACTCCTGCCGATTTCCAGGATTTGGGTAGCCGGACTGCCGTAGGGCTGGCGTTGATGAGACACAAACGTTCTGGTATCATTCGGCAGCTTGCACGCGGACTTTATGATTACCCTGCCACCGATCCGCTTTTCGGCTTCCTCTCCCCTTCTACAGACACGATCGCCAAAGCCCTGCGAGGTCGTGATGCGTCACGTCTACAACCAACAGGTGCTTACGCAGCCAACATACTCGGCTTGTCGGATCAGGTTCCGATGAAAACCATCTTTCTAACCGATGGTCGCTCATGTCGGGTCGTGATGGGAAAGAGAGAGATCATTCTCAAGCATACAACTCTGCGTAATATGGCAACCGCCGGTACAATCAGCGGACTTGTTATACAGGCCCTGCGCTGGATCGGACATAGACATGTCGACGATGTAGTTATAGCAAAACTTCAGACAAGGTTATCGGATAAAGACAAAAACCGGTTGCTTAAAGACATACGTTTCGCACCAGCTTGGATTGCCGAGATCATTCGTACGCTTACAAAACCGGGGAAAACTAAACGGTGAAGACGTTCATTTCCATGTCGAAAAAAGACCGTGGGCGATTCTGCAAGGAGACTGAGGGAAAAATAGGTCTGCCCGCGGCGAGTATTGAAAAAGATTTCTGGGTATGCTGGACCTTGGAGCATCTGTTCACGTTGCCACAGTGGGGCGAACATCTTACCTTCAAAGGTGGAACATCCTTGTCTAAAGGCTGGAAGCTGATAGACCGCTTCTCGGAAGACATTGACATTGTAATCACACGGGACTTTCTCGGGTTCGGCGGCACAAAGGCGCCCGAAGCCGCACCAAGCAAGAAACAGACAAAGCTACGGCTTGAAGCGCTGAAGACCGAATGCCGAAAGCGCATCAGCGAAGAATTACAGCCTGCGCTGGAACAGACTATTGCCGCTTCGTTACCAGCCGGTGAGAAATGGCAATTAACTCCGGCCTCCATCGATGAAGATCCAGACCAGCAAACATTGCTCTTTCATTATCCCGAAACCCTGGCCGAGACGTCGGCATATCTGCGCCCAATAGTAAAGATCGAGATGGGAGCGCGTTCAGATACCGAACCGGCAGAGAAGCCCCAGATCATTCCCTACCTCGCAGAGGCTTTTCCAGAAGTGTTTGGACCCTGTAGTTTCGAGGTACGGGTTCTGGCGCCTGAGCGCACCTTCTGGGAGAAGGCAATGCTACTGCACGAGGAAACATACCGTCCAGCCGGCAAGACCCGCAAACCACGCCTTGCCCGACACTACTACGATCTATGGTGCCTGATAAAGAAGGGTATTGCTGCCAGAGCCGTACAGCATAAAGACATTTTCATCAGGACAGCCAAACACCGGGAAGTGTATTTTAACTGGTCATGGATGGATTACACCTCACTGAAGCAGGGAACACTCCGCATTTTACCCCTTAAAGAGCAGGAGGCTTCATGGCGGCAGGATTACCAAGCCATGGCTGGAGAAATGTTCTTTGGCGATATACCTGGCTTCAACGAGATCCTGCAGGTCATCGGCGAGTTTGAGCGCTCTTTTAACAAAGGGTAATTTCACCTACTTTTTCCCTACCTGCTGACCGAAAGCTTCCAGGGACTCATCGAGAACGGAAATGTTTCCTGTTGTCGCCATCCGCCTTGCCAAGCAGTTCTTGAATCACAACAACCTGCTATGGCAAGACCAGAAATGTTCAGCAGATCGGCGATTAATATTCGTCAATGTCTTTATACCACGAAGAGCCCTACACCCCTTTTTGATCCGTGATGGGAAGAAGAAAAGTTCCTTTAGTGGTAAATATTTCAATGGGGACAGATCTGTGATCTTAGTGAATCGGATATCAAGACGTTGTAACGGTATTTCCTTTAAAGGCGACAGATCCGACGTCCATGTCCAGTACAGCCTGAGGTACGAGAGCGGTAGACCGCTGAGATGTGTTAAGTCTTTGATGTTTGTGCGGGTCAGATTGAGCCAGGTTAGTTCCATATTCTTCAGGGGCGAGAAGTCCTTTATTCCAAAACAACCCTGAAGGCAGAGATGCGTCAGAGGGATCTTTTCCAGGGGCGCTAGATCCGTGATAATTGATCCTGACAGGTTCAGGCAACATGTTCCATCACTTCCAAGATAAAGGCTCTTATACTTGATTCCCCTCGCTTCAAGACGTCTCTGAACCCTCCGCTTCTCTAATTTCATCCCATCATTTTCTTCGTCACGATAGCAGTAAAACAAATTCAACATGGGGTCTTTCATTAAGTCGCATAGATTGCTGTAACCACTGCAGAATTGAATTTCTATATATTTATATACATAAACCGTTCCAAAAGCTGAATTTTCCAGGCAACTTGATGGTGAAAATAGCGAAACACCTTATTTTCGATTTTATACGAGTTCGAGAATAAGAGGCCTACTTTCTCCCCGCCTGATCTCCCTGCCCGGCCGGACATCTCTAACCGTCGCAGAACCGATTTCTGGATATTCACAAACGTATCCATATATATCCATAAATGACGTTTGACCTGATTCCATTATTTGGATATATATGGATATTGTTATGGATACGCCCAATATAACAATTGACCAGGAAATGCTTAAGCTCATTGCCGAAACAGATGAGTTCAAGGGGGCCTGGCGGGCATTTCAAAACATCGCCCCTGACAGGCTCAACGTCCTTCGCAAAGTAGCCACCATTGAATCTGTCGGATCGTCTACCCGCATTGAAGGGGTGAAATTGACCGATGGGGAAATCGAGCGCCTTTTGTCAGGTGTAGGATTAAAGAAGTTCCGGTCACGTGATGAACAGGAAGTAGCCGGATATGCTGAGGCTATGAACGTGGTGTTTGAGTCATTTGCGGAAATTCCAGTAACGGAAAACTATGTCAAGCAGCTTCACCAGATTCTTCTCAAGCACTCATCCAAAGATAACCGGCACCGCGGGGAGTACAAGAAACTCCCTAACAATGTGGAAGCCTTTGATGCTGACGGCAAAAGCGTTGGCATCATATTCGAGACGGCTACACCTTTTGACACGCCCCGAAAGATGCGGGAACTAGTTGAGTGGTTCAACAGGAACTCCCGGGAAAGCCGTCATCATATACTGATCCTGATTGCGATATTCGTTGTTCACTTTCTTGCCATCCATCCATTTCAGGACGGTAATGGCCGGTTATCCAGAATACTTACGACGCTCCTGCTCTTGAAGGCTGGCTACCTCTATGTTCCTTACGCCTCCCTGGAACGCATCATTGAGGAAAACAAGGACAAGTACTACCTGTCTCTCAGGAAGGCACAGGGTACTCTCTACACCAACAACCGTCAGATAGGCGTTTGGCTCAAGTTCTTCCTGAAATCCCTTAAGAAACAAGTACAGGTACTGGAGCATAAACTTCAGAGCGAAAAAGATATGCTGTCCCTTCCCAAGCTGTCACAGGCTATACTTGTGGCTGCCAAGGATCATGGACGAATTACGGTTAGTGACATTCGAAGACTTACCAAGACCAACAGGAACACCATTAAAGCTCACCTGAAAAGATTGGTTAAGAATAGACAGCTTAATCAGGAAGGTAAGGGCAAGGGATCTTGGTACCGTTTGTAGAAGTAGCATACGACCTAATGAACGTTTGTTTGGTAAGCTTCTGCAATTCATGCAAGTTGACACGTACTACCAAACAATGTAGTCTATTAGTAAATATTGTTTGGTAAAAGGTATTAACTCATGTTCATAAAAGACATGCTCAAGGAAGAGCTCCTGAATTCGATTCAGATCCGGAAGGATTTTGAACGCGCCGTCAATGATCTCCCGAAAGGGGCTCTGGTTTGCAAGGTCATTGGCGGACGTGAGTATTTTTACCTGGCATTTCGGAATGGCGGAAAAGTGCAGTTCAAATATCTGGGAAAACTGAGAAAGAGCGAGATTGCAGAGCATGAGCAAGCGAAGAAGTATCGGGCAAGGTATCGAAAGCAAATATCCGAGGTAGATCAACAGATTAAGTTTATCAGGAAGGCGTTACGTGGAGAAGCCTTTTGTTATTCCAGATCTCGGGGTAAACGCTCAACCGCTTAGGTTTATGGATTTCCTGGCAAGCAACGTTGTGAGGCTGAAGTTTGCCGGCCTTACTGTATCAGTTCCGCATCCGGTCAATTTCTCGCTACTGAAACTGATGGTTTCCGAACGTCGTCAGGTCTCCGTTAAGAAAGAAAATGATCGACGCCAGGCTGTTGAAGTTATGAAGGCTTTGATTGAGGCCGGGGATATAAAGTTATTGAAGCTGGCGTTTTCGTCATGTCCTGCAAAGTGGCAGAAGACGATTCTCAAGTCTTTGCAGAATGAACCTTTGACCGAAGAGCTAGCATCACTCTTGAAATGAGCCAATACCGGAACGTACCCATAGAGCTAGGGAGTGGTCTGCGAGAATAGTCTCGAACCCATGCATTTCACCTACCCTTCACCTACTCACCAAAATACATATACGACATTCTTTGAACTTATTGGTATTCAATAGGTTACGAATGCACGAAAAACGCTGATGCCGTTCCCGACTCTCGCCACCAGCTTTTTTCCTAAACAATTCTGTTGATTTCATTTTGCCTACACTCATTTAAGCCTTTATTTACAGGCATTTGCTAGCACTCCAAGAAAATCGTTCTGTCGCGAACAGACGCTATCGAGCACGACTTTTCATCAACCAGCGCTTTTCCGCACGATGCGAGATTTTACACCAGATTTCACACCAACCCCCTCCAGCGATATGATCGTCTAGGCGACCTATATCGTGCACAAGGGCACGAGCCACGCGCCAAACATGAATAATCAGGAAGCCATTCGATTAGCTCGCCGCGAAACCGCGTCTGCGGACGCCACAAGTCGTTCCTGGTGGATCGCCGCCAGCCTCCATCAGAAGATGGGCGAATATCAGCAGGCGCAGGAAGCTCGCGGACGGGCAGAACACCTGTCGAAGAATGAATGGCTGGGCGGCGAACGCGAACTTCGAATTGCAGGACCCGACAGCGGTTTTCTGCCGTTTCCTGAAACTGTGAAGGAAAACTAAGATGTCACGGAAACCACATCAAGCTAGAAGAAAGATCTCGCTCAAGAAGTCGGCAAGGCGACGCGCCGAGTCAACCCGCCGTAAGAGGCGCGTTGCCGATAAGCAGGCTGGCGAACGTCTTCGTCGCGTAGATACCGCTTTGAAACGTTATGAAACAGCTTGTCACACTGCGGTAGCCCGTGGCGAGGATTTGGCATCTCTGGCCGGTTTAATCAGCGAAGTGGCTATTGAAAAGCATTCAGCCCGCATTGTTAGCGATTGGTGCGAACGCCAGCTTCTTCGGGATGTCATAGATTTGAGGGATGCTTTAGCGGAACATGCACCCGCAAGTTTGAATCCTCGCCTTGAAGCGCTTCGCCTGCTTCCAGATGCCTTGATGCAGTGGCTTGAGATGCGTTTTTCCGTAGTCCCCACGGGCACCGTCGGAGAGGTGCTTGAAATTCCTGTGGCGAAACTGCGGAATTACCTATGCACTTTCGAGGTGCCAACTGACTCCACAAGCCTCATCCGGATCTGTGTCGTCGCGGTGGGTTGGAAACGTGGGAAAGCTCTACTAATTCCTCCCAGCGTTCGGCTAGCGGACCAGTCAGAGCAAAGTTCACCGCCTGAACATGGTTTACAATCTTAGAGAATTTTGAGGATTGGAACCCAGCTCCTTAAGGACTTTGCCCAGCTGAACGCCCCACTGGTCAAACGAAGAAACATCCCAGATCACACTCTGCACAAGAATCTTCTGCTCATACAATGCCGTGAGCACCCAAGGACACGCGCATGTGCGTCAACCTAAGGTCGAGATTTTCTGAGGAAATTGGTTTGTTTTTTCTTTTCGCATATTCTTTGCCTGTGGCTGATTATTCATTAGGCAAATTAGAACCCCTCCGCATGTAGTGATTGTAATCAACGCCATTGTTCTTACGCGTACTTGCCGTAAATATAGTCCTTCATCTGCCTGTTCTCATCTATAAGCTGATCCAGCAGGCCCTTGACCACGTCACCGATGGACACAACCCCGACAACCTTTTCGCCGTCAAGTATGGGGAGATGCCTTACCCTGTTCTTTGTCATCATTTCCATCACCTGCTGTATGGAATTATCCCTGGACGTGACCAGCAGTTTCTTCCGGGGCGTCATTACCTTCCGCACCGGAATATCACACATCTTTCCCCTTGTCTTGTGAGCCGTGTGCAGGACATCTCTTTCCGAAATCAATCCTTCAAGATTTCCCTTCCTGTCCATAACAAGAAGAGCGCCAATACGCTTGTCATTCAGCATCTTTAAGCAATCACACAACGGCGCATCAGCCTTGATGTGATACACAGTCGCCTTACCCTTCTGTTTCAGTAATTGACCAACGCTCATGTCTGCCTCCTGTCCTGATTAATTTATGCAGTTAGTTTACAGAAATCTCCTTTTTGTGACAAGCCGAAACCACTGCCTGCGCTGCTGCCCCCCCCCTTACTCTTTCACCTCGGAAATGATACCATCTTTTATCGTTATCTCGGCTTTTTTATACAGGATAACTGTTATCTCACCCTTCTTTATCTGGCCAACTGGCCTGCCCAGCATTTTGTTGGCGGCTTCCTGATCCTTCCCTATCAGGGTTTGTGGACTCGCACCGGTGGCGCCACCGGCTGCGGATTGAACGCTCGAAACATTGTCCGGCGGAGAAACAATCCCCGCGGGCGCTGCCGCATTGCCCTGCTCGGGGGCCTGTAGAATCTGCACGATCGCTTCGTGGCCATTGTGAGAGGCATAACGCTGAGCTGCCGAACCGCCCTTGTCTTTTGCCTTGGGATTTGCACCAGCCGCAAGGAGTTGCCTCACCATCTGTTCGTGCCCCTTTGCCGCGGCGAGCATGAGAGCGGTGGCGCCCGCGCCCACGTCGCCAGTCAACTGCGCCTCCAGGCCGGCCTTTGCCTTGATAAGGCTCGCCGCAATCTCCAAATGACCCCTTTCAGCGCAGGACATCAGGGGTGTCAGTCCCGTATTATCGCATTGGTTAACATTGGCACCCGCCTTAATCAGCAGATTCGCCTCATCAGACCGTCCGCCGCTGGTGGCATAGAGCAGCGGAAAGTTATTTCTCTTTGTCTCCCGAGCGTTTACATCCGCACCAGCTTTAACAAGCGCCTCCACGGCCTTCGTATGGCCGCGCATTACCGCAAGCATAAGGGGCGTATTCCTGAACTGGTCACACCCATTGACGTCCGCACCTTTCTCAATAAGCATCGTTACAATTTCAGGTGAACCCGCGTGGGCGGCATACATGATTACCGGCCACTTTTCCGGACTGTTGGCCTGCATCCCGGAATCGGCACCGGCGCCCAACAGTATCCGCACGACATCAACTTGTCCTTTTATGCATGCATACATGAGAGGAGTGCAGCCTTCTGAAGAACGCAAATTCACATCCATCTTCTGGGCGATCAACTTCGTGACCGTACCGGTATCCCCGTCACTGCACGCATTAAAAAACATAACTTCCTGCTGTTTTCTGTCCGGAACACTGGCAGGTGCCGCGGGTCTCTGGCCGGCCTTGTATTCCACTTTCTCGGTAATAAACGGCTTGTTGGTGTCGGCCCCGTAACCTTCAATGATGAAAACACCCTGGCTGTTGTCGAACGAAACGACAACAGAAAACGGTCCATCCGGCCTGCCTTCGCAGAACCTGGCCTTTGGAGAGGATTCACCAATGTTTGCAGCAAGGTATGACAAGGGGGATCCGCCCATATCACACGTACTGGCGAAACTGAGCGCGGCAGCCTTTTCAGTGCTGATACTCGCAAACATCCGCTTGGCATACGCGACACCTTCCCTTACCTGTTGCTCAGAATTCGATTTGTTTGAACATCCCGCCACGACCGCCAACATGGCTGCAATTAACGCAGGAACCATCAATCCGGACCGATTCATCAGTAAATCTCCTTATTTAGCAGGCGCTTATTCTTAAGCTACATCTTATCCGGCATTTGCGCAACCACGGACTGCTCATATACAAATAGCCACTGCCGACACCACAATTCTTGTTTTGAACATCTGCCGCCGTGATGCTATAGTGTCGCCAATGACATCTCAGAACAATTTCCTTGCGAATGTCGCCGGGAGTTATCCTGACTACCTGCGCGACGAATCACGTCACACGGGAACCGCGGATTCAATCTCGTTCCCAAAGTCAGAAGAGGAAATCCGGTCACAACTTGCTGAACTGAACAGCAGGAAAATCCCGGTCACAGTCCAGGGCGCCAGAACGGGAATAACCGGCGGAGCAGTTCCTCACGGCGGCCACATCCTTAACCTCAGCCACATGTCCGGCATCACCGGACTTTCGATTCATCCGGCAGAAGATGCCTTTATCCTGTCGGTCCAGCCCGGCGTTCTACTTTCGGACCTCCGGTTGTTCCTGGAAGCAAAGAAATTTGACATCACCGGCTGGTCGGAGGATTCGAAAAAAGCTCTCGAGGATCTGAGGTCACGGAAGCAGAACTATTTCTTTCCTCCCGACCCCACGGAGACTTCGGCATCGATAGGCGGCATGGTCTCGTGCAATGCTTCCGGCGCACGCTCCTTCTTCTACGGCCCGACACGGGGTTACATCGAGAACCTCCGCGTGGTCCTTGCCGACGGATCAATACTGATCCTCAAACGCGGCAACCCGATGGCATCAGGACGCAGTTTTGCTGCCGTTACGGACAGCGGTCGCGAAATCTCCGGCGTTCTTCCGTCATATAACATGCCAAACGTAAAAAATGCCTCCGGATATTTTGTCAGGGACAATATGGACCTCCTGGACCTTTTTATCGGCTCAGAGGGCACTCTCGGCGTAGTATCCGAAATCGGAATCAAACTCATACCTGCCCCGGCCGTGACATGGGGGATCATGGTTTTCTTTCCTTCGGAAGAAATTGCCCTCAGCTTTGTCCGTTCAACCAGGACCACCGAGCCAAAGCCGGTCGCATTAGAGTTTTTCAACAACGGATCATTAAACCTTCTGCGGACCCAGAAAGATTCCAATCCGGCTTTCAGCGATCTTCCTGCAATGCCGCCAGCCGGCCACACTGCCATATACGTTGAATACCAGGGCCCTGACGAACAAACCGTCGAAAAAGCTGTCATCGGCATGTCAGAAATAATTAACGCCGTTGGCGGCGATACGGACGCGACCTGGATGGCATCGGACCAGCACTCCCTCACAGACCTCAAGGACTTCCGGCACGCGCTTCCCGAGATCGTAAACCTGCAGATCGACGAAAGACGCAAAAAGGAACCTGCATTGACAAAATTAAGCACTGACCTGGCTGTTCCCGACGACAGGATGGAAGAAGTCATGCAGATATACAGCATTTCCCTGTCGGAGGCTGGACTTGAAAATGTCATTTTCGGGCACATCGGCAACAACCATGTTCACGTCAATATCATTCCCAATACAATGGACGACTACCAGCGCGGCAAGGAGCTCTACATGAAATGGGCCGCCAGCGTGGTGATGATGGAAGGCTCCGTTTCGGCCGAACACGGAATCGGCAAGCTGAAAACAAATATGCTCCGTGCCATGTTCGGCGACGAAGGCATCCGCCAGATGAAGAATGTGAAAGCCTGCTTCGACCCCGGAAACATTCTTAACCCCGGAAACCTGTTTGCATAGGGGCTTATTCCATGTATCTTCATGCCTTTGCGGCTCAGCGCTTTCCTTCCTTGAAACTTTATGCCTCTGTGCCTTTGTGCCCTTCCTCAACATGAAACCGAAGATCCTCCTCGTAAATCCGCCAATTCACGATTTTACCGCTTATGATTTCTGGCTGAAACCATACGGCCTGCTTGAAGTCGCCGGTCACCTGCGCGGTAAGGCTGACTTCAAACTTTTCGACTACCTTGACCGGACCAGGATGGACGAGAATGTATGCCGTTCGGACAAATGGGGTCGCGGAAAATTCCTTTCCGAAGAAATCAGCAAGCCTTCAGCCTTCAGCGAGATTCAGCGCCGGTACCACAGGTTCGGGCTCAAGAGAGAAATGTTCCGCAATTTCCTCGCCGGGAATGTGCCATTCGACTTCGCCCTGGTCCAGACCGTGATGACCTGCTGGTACCCGGGCGTAAAAGAAGTCATTGATGACATCCGCGAATTTTCACCGGGCACAAAGATCATCCTCGGCGGCGTCTATGCAACGCTCTGCACGGCCCATGCCGAATCACTCGGACCCGACCTGACAGTCAGGGGCGCCGGCCTCGCACCTTTATGGAAACTGGTCGGCGTGGAACCCGACATGAAGCAACCAGCACTCTGGCAGGGCTACTGGCAGTTAAAAACTGGGATAATCAGGCTGTCGGACGGATGCCCGTTTAACTGTACGTACTGTTCTGTGCCAGAGATCTACACGAAATTCACCCCCAGGCCTCTGGAGCAATGTATCCGCGAATACGAACTGCTAGTCAGTAAAGGGGTGAGTGATGTCGCCTTTTATGATGACGCCCTGCTCTTCCAGGCGGAAAAATGCCTTATTTCATTCCTCAATCACATAACCGGCAAAAGAAACGACATCAACTTCCATACGCCCAACGCCATGAATGCGCGCTTCCTTACGCCGGAGCTGGCAAGCCTGATGGTCAAATGCGGCGTTAAAAGTTTCTACATTGGCTTTGAAAGCATATCGGACGAATGGCAGACAAAAACCGGTGGAAAAGTGGGCCGCGAAGAACTTGCCGAAGCCGTACACAACATCAAGGCAGCCGGCGCCAGGCTGGAAGATACCTTTGCATACATAATCGCCGGGCACCCTGACTGCGACATTCAACAGCTTGAAGAGTCCATGGTATTCGCTCACAAGCTCGGCATAAAGATCATGCTTTCCGAGTTTTCCCCGGTGCCGGGCACGCCTGACGGCGAGAAATGCCGGAAGATTTCCGATCTCGACGAACCCTTAAACCACAACAAAACAGCTTTCACAATCAGGGCTCTAGGCGAGGACAAAATCCAGCGCCTGAAACTGCTCTGTAAAACCCTCAACAAGGCCACCACTTGACCGGGATTTCGTGATCACGCCAAGCGCTTGACATAAATACTGGACAAGTGGACTCCT
>Ga0172375_10010136_pt1 | contig 12277 bp, 10 predicted proteins | sample LakKiv1m_FD_114537 | JGI IMG/M metagenome (GOLD analysis project Ga0172375, IMG submission 114537) | Freshwater microbial communities from Kabuno Bay, South-Kivu, Congo - kab_092012_11.1m | ecosystem: Environmental > Aquatic > Freshwater > Lake | place: Democratic Republic of the Congo... | reverse complement strand
ACTACGGATTCTCATGTGACCAGCATAACACACGCTGTGTGTTATGCCCATTCATCCCCGCACGGCGGCTCGGCCTGCTTCAGGCCTTCGCCTTGTACGGGGTTTCCTGTTTGGAAATAAAAATGCTAATATAAGCTTAACAGCAAATATTAAAAAACTCAAACATGAAACTCCTCGTCGGCCTGGGTAATCCGGAAAAAAAATATGATGGCACTAGACATAACATTGGTTTTGCCTTGGTTGATTTTATATACTCCGAATGGTTAAAGAAAGAAAATTTTGATGATTGGGGCAACAATAAAAAGTTTAATGCTGAGCTCACCACCGGCACACTGGGGAAAGAAAAAATCATTCTAGCCAAACCTCTAACCTACATGAATAATTCCGGACAAGCCGTGCAAGCAATTATGCAATTCTTTAAAATTCAGCCTAAGGATCTATACGTTTTTCATGATGAACTAGACTTACTTTGTGGAACCTACAAAATCCAAACCGGAAGATCTTGTGCTGGACATAACGGTGTCGCCTCTATCATCAATAACCTTGATTCAAAAGATTTTAATCGTATCCGCATTGGTATAGGCAAGGAAGATAAAACCAAGCAAGGTGAAAGCGCTGACTTTGTCCTAAATAAATTTTCTTTATTAGAAAAGCTCCAACTTAAAAAAGTTAAAGAAAAGATTTTAGAAGATATCAAAAAAATAATACAATAATAATACAAAAACACACCAACTAATAACTGGTGCGTTTTTTATAAAGACGAACCCCCACACCTGCGCGCAGGCATGGGGGGCTAGAAGTCGAGGAGTAGCTGGTCAGCGCCGGTGACCACCGTGGCCACCGCGACCGCCACTGGGCCGATGGCCAGGGGGCGTCGCGTGATGCGAGGGACGGAAGGGGTGGTGCGAGTAGCCCGGGTGGCCGTGTGCCGGTGTCGGGGTGTAGAAGCGCACCGTGGCGTGCTGGCGCACCGGGGTGTAGTAGGTGGGGCGGGTGTAGGACGGGTAGTAGGTGCTGCTGGAGGGGTAGGTGTAGTACCCGCCCCCGCTGTAGATGGTGCCCGGCCAGGAACAGTTCCCCTGCCTCTCGTAGGTGCAGGGCGGGATGGCCACGTAGCGCACCACCGGCACAACCATGCACCCCTGCAGGACGACGACACAGAGCAAGAACAGGGCGAACTTCCAGACGCTCTTCATGGGAGACCTCCGTTAATGACTCATCAATACCATAATGCCCACCAGAAAGAATACTCCGACAGTAGAGGAGGGGCCACTGTGCGTTTTTACTCGCTGGTAAGCATGATGCTATTGATCAATTATCGAAAAAACATTTTAATTTTCTTTGCCCAGAAAGTCAAACCTTAACAATTTTATCAAATCATAGTAGCATCAAAAATCAAGTTTGTCAATTATTAAGAGCCGCTCTGTGAGACATATTTTATCTAAATTTAGAAAGAAAAATCACATCGCCTAGAATTGAACTTGTAGCTTCATTGCAATATTATTAATTGATGGAAGACGAAAACCTTAAATATTGGTTAGGCTTTGCCAGGTTGAATATTTTTCGACATCAAGATTTTTTTAGAGTTCGGAAAAAATTTAATGCAATAGAAAATTTTTGGCAAGCTTCACTACTCGAACTGCAAAAAGCGCAACTCCCAGAAAAACAAATTGCTTCTTTTATTGAAAAGCGCAGAACAATTTCTTTGGAAAAAGAAATCGAAACATTGTGCCAAGCTAGAATCAATATTATTACTTTTGATAATGTTGATTACCCCTACCTTCTGAAAGAGATCTCCTGTCCCCCATTAATTTTATTTTATAAAGGGAACAAACAAATATTATCAGAACACTTATTCGCTATTGTGGGGACTAGACGTTTTTCAAATTATGGAAGAATCGTTACTAACGACATCACTCAACAAGTGCTTGAAAACAATTTGGTGACTACAAGTGGATTAGCTTTGGGCATCGATACCTTAGTTCATCAAAAATGTGTTGAAAATAATTTTCCAACCGTAGCGGTATTAGGTTCGGGGTTGGATGATTTCAATATTTATCCTCGTAGTAATTACTCTTTAGCCCAAGAAATAATATGTAAGGGCGGTCTTTTAATATCCGAGTATCCGCCAGGGACACAAGCATTAAAACAACACTTTCCAGCGCGCAATCGCTTGATTTCCGGCTTATCTCTTGGTACGCTAGTCACCGAAGCACGTCAAAAATCAGGTGCCTTGATCACAGCGCATTTTGCGCTGGAACAAAACCGAGAAGTTTTCGCCATACCAGGACCGATCAACCAACAAACATCGGACGGGACGAACAACCTTATCAAGAAAGGCGCAAAATTAGTTCATGATGTCTCTGATATCCTCGCTGAATTAAATCTACCGCAGAAAAAATTGCATCAAGCGACTCGCAATTTAATTCCAACAACCGAGGAGGAGTTGATCATTCTCAAACATCTAACGTCTGAGCCCAGGCACATCAATGAAATTAGTCTACGAAGCCAAAAATCAATAACCTATATAAATGCGCAGTTACTTATATTAGAGATGAAGGGCAAGGTAAAAAATTTAGGTAACATGCATTATATTTTAAACACATGAATATTAAATTATTTCAGGAGTACCTAACAACCATTAACTACATTGAATCCCTTGGCAATCTGACTGAAAAGAATTTTTTCGATGGCACATCCAACCCACAAATTCGGCTTGATAGGATGAAACATCTTTTAAAGTTGGCCAATCATCCAGACAAGGGTATAAAAATAATTCACATTACTGGAACCAGTGGCAAGGGCTCAACTGCAAATTATATCTACAACATCCTTCAAGGTGCTGGCTATAAGGTCGGAGCACACTTTTCCCCCTACGTTTCTGTTCCCACAGAAAAAATTCAAGTCAATAATAAATTTATTTCTGTGCTAGAGTTGATAAAATTAACCGAGACAGTCAAACCGATCATCGAGCGTTGTTACGAAACATACGACACCCCAAGCCACTTTGAAATTTGGTTCTTGCTTGCTTTGATGTATTTTAAAAAACAAAAATGTGATTACGTTGTTTTGGAGGTCGGCTGCGGCGGACGTTACGATGCCACTAATGCCGTACAACAAACTCTAGTTTCAGCTATTACCAATATTGGACTCGATCACATGCACATTTTGGGAAATTCCTATAAAAAAATCGCTTACGAAAAGGCGGGTATTATTCGTCCACGCGGAAAAGTTTTTACAACCACAGAAAGGCCAGCCGCATTAGCCGTAATCGAAGCTGAAGCAGAAAAGCAACGAGCCGATTTAACTGTTTTACGTAAGCAGGAAAATCCTAATATTGCTTTAGCAACAGCCATTGCTGAGTATCTTGGAATCAAAGAAAAGTCTATCGCTCAAGGGATTAGTAAAGCTAAGTTACCAGCCCGTTTTGAAATAATGCAAAAGAAACCAATTGTCATCTTAGATGGAGCGCACAACAAAGATAAAATTAAATTCTTATTCAATAAACTTGATGCCTTTATTAGCAAGAATAAAATTCAAGGTCAATTACATGTTTTATGCGGTTTAACAAACCAAAAGAATCCTAAAGATGTTTTTGCCCCACTTTTTAACCGCGCTGATAAAATATACCTAACCCGTTTTCTAACAGCTTATCGTAAAGTAACCCCACCACTAGAAATAAAAAAAGTCTGTCCTATAAACAAACTCGTTGGTATCTTTTTAGACCCAGCCCAAGCTCTGACCTGTGCACTCAAAAAAGCAAAACCTCAAGATATTATTTTAGTCGCTGGATCATTCTTCCTTTGTGGTGATCTACGCGGCTATTGGCAGAACGAAGTTGAACAATTAGAAAAAAGAAAAAACTTTGTTTAAAAAGAAATCCGCAGCGAGCTTGGCCCGTGCGGACAGGAAAGTAATAACTAGGCTAACGACCGCCTACGTGGTAGCGCCCCCCTCCGCGCTCGCGACGATCGTGACCTTCCAACTTCTTCCGGTTGTCCTCGACACCGCCCGGACGGCACTCCAGACGGAAGTCGATACACAGTTGCCCACGAGTTGCCTGTGAGCAAGTCTTCGCGTGCGCACACTCTACACAGTGGTTCATGTGCCGCTCCTGGCAAAGGGGTAGTAGCCACGGGGGTAGCAATGACCCATATCTATTATAGAAGAACACATTTTATTTGACAAAAAAAATCTCGTCTGGCATATTTAGTCAGAATCTAAACAATTATGAAGCACTTAGTGATTGTCGAAAGCCCTACTAAGGCTAGAACAATTTCCAAATTTTTAAATCGTGATTATAAAGTCGAATCATCCTTCGGCCATGTTCGCGATTTACCAACGTCCAAATTAGGCGTTGATGTTGAAGATAATTTTAAACCCAGCTACGTGATTCCTGCCAAAGCCAAAAAGCAAGTAACAAAACTAAAAGAATTAGCCAGTAAAGCCGAAGAAGTGATTTTGGCCACTGATCAAGACCGCGAAGGCGAAGCGATTGCTTGGCATTTAAAAAACATTCTTAAACCAGAAAAATATTCTCGCATTGCCTTTCATGAAATTACTAAGAAGGCTATTGAAGAGGCTCTAAGTCAGCCTCAAGACTTAAACTTAAACCTTGTCGATGCGCAACAAGCGCGCCGGGTGCTGGATCGACTTGTCGGCTATCAACTTTCACCTTTTTTATGGAAGAAGGTGGCTCGGGGCTTGTCCGCCGGCCGCGTACAAAGCGTAGCTGTGCGTTTAGTCGTTGAAAAAGAACGCGAACGTGAAGCTTTTAAACAAACCGAATATTGGACGATTGATGGTATCTTTTATAAAGAAGAGAAAAATAAGTTTCCGGCTTCCCTCTTGGCCATTAATGGTAAATCCCTTGGAAAACTAGGCTTAAAAAACCAAGCACAAAGTGATGACATTCTTAAAGAATTAGCCAAGGCTAACTTTTATATTGCCAAGATTGCAAAAAAGACCAGCCAGAAAAAACCACCGGTTCCTTTCACAACTTCAACCCTGCAACAGGCGGCCAACAATCAACTGAACTTTTCAGCCAAACAGACCATGAAACTGGCTCAAGATTTATATGAAGGCGTAAAGATTGATAAAGAATCTGTCGGTCTTATCACTTACATGAGAACTGACTCTTTAAATCTTTCTGACTCCTATCTAATGCCGGCGCGGGAATTTATCACTAAACAATTTGGAGCCGATTATTTACCTACTAAAGCCGTTCGTTATAAAACAAGCATCAAGGGCGCACAGGAAGCGCATGAAGCTATCCGGCCCACCGATGTTTTTAAAACACCTGAATTAGTAAAGCCCTATTTAGAGGCTAACCAATATAAACTTTATAAATTAATTTGGGAACGTACTTTAGCCACCCAAATGACTGCAGCTGTTATTGACGCGACAGCCTTAGACATCAACGACAAAACCGACAAATATACCTTCCGGGCTACAGGCCAAACCGTAAAATTCCCTGGTTTCTTAACGGTTTATCCAACAGGCACCAAAGAAACAATCCTGCCACAATTGACGGAAAAAGATCAGGTGCAAGTTGAGAACTTAAAACCAGAACAGCATTTTACGCAACCACCAGCCCGTTATACTGAAGCAACACTAGTTAAAGTTTTAGAAGAATATGGCATTGGTCGACCTTCTACCTATGCACCAACAATTGCCACTATCATTGAACGCGGTTATGTTGAAAAAGAAGCTAAGGCTTTAAAACCAACAGAAATTGGTTGTTTAGTGAATGATATTTTAGTCGAACACTTTAAAGATATAGTTGATTACGATTTTACCGCCGAGATGGAAAACCAATTTGACCAAATCGAAGCTGGAGAAAAAGAATGGCAACCCGTTATTGCCAAGTTCTATGGGCCTTTCAAAAAAAATCTTGATGAAAAATCAGCGGAATTAACCAAACGCGGGCTAACTGAAGAAAAAACATCAGAGGTTTGTGAAAAATGCGGCGCCCCTATGGTTATTAAGGTCAGTCGACATGGAAAATTTTTAGCGTGTACCAAATATCCTGAATGTAAAAACACTAAATCGCTCGATGAAAACGGCCAAATAGAAGCCAAAGAACCAGAAAAATTATTAGAGGAAAAATGTCCTGATTGTGGTGCTCCCCTCGTAGAAAAAACAGGCCGTTTTGGACCGTTCATTGGTTGTTCAAATTACCCCAAGTGCAAATATATTAAAAAGAAAGATTATGGTACCGGTGTGCACTGCCCCCAATGCGAAACTGGTGAAATTGTCAGTAAACGAACCCGAGGCGGAAAAATCTTTTTTGCCTGTAACAAATATCCCAAATGCAAATTTGCGCTTTGGAGCAAACCGACCGGCGAAAAATGTCCCGAATGCCATTCTCTGATGGTTTATGCAGCCGAGGGTGAAGTAAAATGCAGCAACAAAGAATGCCAACTTAATAAATAGCATTTAAAAGAGCACCCAATTCACCGGCGTTCTTTTGTTTTACCTAAATTTGGTTCCTATTTAAAATGACCGTATGATGATTAATGATACTTGACACTATTAACGCCACGCGTTATTATGATAATAAGCTTTAAATCCAAAGAAACGGCTCAAATTTTTTCTGGAGAGTATTCACGTAAGCTCCCACTTTATATTCAACGTACAGCGTTAAGAAAATTGTATTTACTTGATGCTATCGTAAATATTAACGAGTTAGCGATCCCACCTGCCAACAGTCTCGAAAAGCTACAGGGAAGAAATAGAAACGAATATAGTATCAGGATTAACGATCAATGGCGAATCTGCTTTGTCTGGAAAGATGGAAACGCATACGATGTTATCATTGTTGATTATCACCTTTAACTTTCTATATGAGTAAGACAATCAAACCAATCCACCCAGGAGAAATACTTCAACAGGAGTTTTTGATTCCCCTTTCCCTTTCACAATATCGCTTAGCCAAGGATATCTTTGTCCCCCCCAGAAGAATAAATGAAATTATTCATGGCACACGATCCATTAGCGCCGACACAGCGCTTAGATTAGCTAAGTATTTCAACAACTCAGCAGAATTCTGGTTGAACCTACAAAACCATTACGACCTGGCAACAGAAAAGATTATTATTATGAATATTTTAAAGACTAAAGTTAAGATATTTAAATTGGCGACATAAATCTCTGTCAATCTTACACTAAAAAAGACCTGAGAAATCAGGTCTTTTTTAGTGTAGGGTCTCGGATAGAAACCCCAATAACATTGTTGATGATAGGGTAATCACGAGTACCCTACGAGGAAAGTATATCGAAAATATATAGAGAAAACAAGATTTTACGCTCGTAGTGGCAGGTCTAGACCTGCCACTACGAGCGTACAGAACCATTACTGCGAGCGTAAAAGAAAACTCCTAGACCAAAAGCCCAGGAGTTTTCATTGAGGTTCCACCTATCATCAACAACATCAGTATAGCAAAATTTTGCTAACTTGTCAATAGGAATATTAAAAATAACTTGCATTTTCTCTCTAATATGGTTAAATAAAATTGTATGACCTATGCGAAAATTAGCGAAATAATTAAAGAAAAACAACCAGAATCTACTTTTATTTTCCTGGAAAAAACCTACGCATTACTTAAGGAGGGCACACATCAGCTCTCCTTTATTGAACGTAACCGCTTATACAATGCGGCCATCAATCGCGGATTTGAAGCGGCTAAGCAAGGAGCCAGAACCGAATTTGTCTGCGCTGTCATGCTCTTTGACCTGGCTGAGAAAGATACAACCTTCATCAATAAAATACTCCAGACCATCAATGATAACATCGCTAATTTTACACATTGCTATATCCTGGCCAAACAACGTCTTAACGACCAAACACTCTTAGATCATAGCTTTAGAACAGCTCTCCGCTTGGCGACCATAAAAATCAACTCCCCAGCCATTTGCGCTGCAATACTCCATGAGCTCCCCATACACTCGGAGACTTCCGTAGAAGAAATCACCAAGCTCTTTGGTGAAGAAATCGGTTCCTTGGTAAGCAAATTTCTAAACATTCGTGTTATCAAAACTGCCAACAGCAGCCAATACATCAATCATCTTCGTGAAATGGTTGTGGCCATGGCCAAAGATTTACGAGTGATAATTATTAAAATGTGCTCCAATATCGATCGGATGGAACAATATAATAGCACTTACTCTGCGGATAAACTTCATACTGTAGCCACAGAATCAATGGAAATATTAGCACCCCTGGCCAATGTCTTGGGTATTTGGGAATTACGTTGGAGATTAGAAGATCTATCTTTTCGAATTTTACAACCCGAGGAATATAAAAAAATAAATCAACGCTTCAATCAAGACGAGCAAAAAAACCGACAAAAATTTATTCAAAAGATGATTACCCTCATCGAGAAGGAAGCAAAAAATGTAAACATTAAATGCCAAGTTGAGGGCCGCTTCAAACATTTTTATAGCATTTACCAGAAAATGAGAAATAAAAAGAAAGCTTTTAATGAAATATGCGATGTTTTTGCCTTGCGCGTTATAGTCCCAACAATTGATGATTGTTATAGAATGCTTGGAGTGATCCACCAACTCTGGAGACCGAAAAAACGACGCATGAAGGATTATATTGCTGCCCCAAAAAGTAATAACTACCGCAGTTTACATACTACTGTGTTCGGAATCAATGGCCGACCAACGGAATTTCAAATACGCACAAAAGAAATGGACGACATTGCCAACTACGGTATCGCTGCACACTGGTTTTATAAAAATCCTAAAACAAAAACCCCCAACTGGATGCAAGAATTACTTTTGCAACAGCAACAATACAAAGACGATGAAGAATTTTTGGCCGCTTTCTCTTCCAAACTTCTTCAAGATAGAATTTATGTTTATACACCTAAGGGAGATGTCATTGCCTTGCCAGCAAAATCAACACCGGTTGATTTTGCCTACGCTATTCATTCGGAAGTTGGACACAAATGTGCTGGCGCGACTATTAATGATGCGCAGGTACCCTTAAACTCACCGCTCTCCACAAACGATGTTGTTGAAATTATTTTAAACCGCGATCAAGCCGGTCCCAAGTCCGAATGGCTAAATTTTGTTCAAACCAATAATGCAAAAAAACACATCCAGGAATATTTAGATCAGTTCCCTGTAGAACGTTCCTTTAGACTTTGATATAATAGAATAAGAATAAGCACAGGAACCGCTTAGTTATTTATGATTAGTTTAAGACAACTAATCGATGAAATTCAAAAAAATAATCCTACAGCCGACATTGGCCTAGTAGAGACTGCTTATAATTTTGCCGAAGAAGCACATAGCGGACAAAAACGGGCCAGTGGAGAAGATTATATTCAACATTGTTTATTAACAGCTAAAACTTTAGCTGAGCTGAAACTACCCATCCCGATTATTATTGCTGGCTTGTTACATGATGTACCAGAAGATACAAAAAAAACACTTGAAGATATCAGAAAGACATTTGGTGCTGATATTGCAAAGATGGTTGAAGGTATTACCAAATTAGGGAAAATCAAATACCGCGGAATGGAACGTTACATAGAAAATTTACGTAAGATGTTTGTGGCCATGGCACAGGATATCCGCGTAATTTTGATCAAGTTTGCTGATAGACTCCATAATTTAAAAACCCTTTATGCTCTGCCAGAAGCAAAACAAAAAAGGATTGCTTTAGAAACTTTAGAAATATATTCCCCTATCGCCAACCGTTTGGGTATTGGAGAGATCCAAGCGCAACTAGAAGATGCGGCCTTTAAATACGCCTACCCGGAAGAATACATCAACATCGAACAAATTGTGAAAAAGAATTACCCTCTCAAGAAAAAAGCCTTAAACACGATGATTCGAAAAATCAAGCAACGCTTAGATAAGGACAACGTCAAATATTTAGATGTTTATGGCCGCACTAAACATTATTATAGCTACTACCGTAAATATACCAAATACAATAATGATCCCAAGCAAATCTACGATTTAGTAGCCATCCGCGTAATCGTTCAAAACGTGGCTGACTGTTACACTGTTATGGGCGCAGTACATAATCTTTGGAGACCTATCCGCGGACGAATCAAAGATTATATCGCCCAACCCAAACCCAATGGATATCAATCATTACACACCTCTGTTTTTGGTGATGAACAAGAAATCGTTGAAATCCAAATCCGCACTAAAGAGATGCACGATCAAGCTGAATATGGTATTGCCGCACATTGGAATTACAAAGAAAAAGTTAAATCATCAGAGGAACTGGCTTGGGTGCAGGACTTGGCCAATTGGCTTAAGAACATCAACGATAATGATAAGTTTTTAGAAGGTGCAAAAATTGATGTTTTCCAAAATCGTATTTTTGTTTTTACACCCCAAGGTGATGTGATTGATTTACCCGACGGTGCCACCCCCGTTGACTTTGCTTATCACATTCACACTGATATCGGTGACAAATGCTCACAAGCAAGAATCAACAACGAAATTGTTCCGTTAAGTTATCGCATTAGGAACGGTGATGTTGTTCAAATAATTACAGATAAAAACAGAAAAGGTCCCAGCCCCGATTGGCTTGATTTTGTGAAAACGAGAACAGCCAGACAACATATAGAAAACTACAAACACAAAGGTTGGACAAAATTTTTACCAATATTTTCAAAATAAAAATATGACAAAAAAATGGTTCGCCGGCTCTTTCTTCTTTTCAATTTTAATAATGTTTTCTGTTGTACTGATTTTTAATGTTGGTACAGCTCAAGCTTATTACCAAGTACAGAGTGGAATAAAAATAATTTGCTGCACGAAAAATTACACCCTATGTTTAGACACTGAGGCTAAGAAAATGAAAAACCCCGACACTAACCAGCTCTTTGCAAATTATAATGCAGCCCTTCAATACGACTCCTTCAATGGAACCGAATTATTTCAAACCACCATCAACGGACTTTGTTACACACAAAGCCTTTGTTTTGATAAACAAGCTGGCAAAACTTGCGATCAATCAGCCCCAGACTTATGCGTAGATGATCAACAATGTAATCTTAATGTTGCAGATCCTCTAAAATGGACGAAGTTTTGTGATATTGATGCTCAACCTAATAACTGCATAGCAAAAAAAGCTAACGATAAAATGTGTACAGGATCAAATCAGTGTGTGAGTGGCTTTTGCAGTATCATAGAAACAAAAGGTTTTTGTAAACCACCAATTTGCGTTACCTGGACTTACTCACCCTGGACCGCTTGTGTTAATGGCATGCAATCAAGAATTGCCACCGATCCATTACCAAAAGGTTGCGAAGGTGGACAAAAACAACCACTATCTCAAGACTGTGTCCCTGGCTTCGCTGCTTGCAGCAGCTGGACTTATTCTGCCTGGGGTGAATGTAATAATCAAACACACCAACGAACAAGAACCATTCTAACTTCATCTCCAGAAGGTTGCCAAGGTGGAACCCCAGAACTTTCTCAGCCCTGCGGACCTGGTGTTATAGCCTGTTCTCAGTGGACTTATTCTGGCTGGGGACCTTGTGTTAATGGAACTCAAGCCCGAGCTATCACCACCTCATCACCAGCTGGCTGTATTGGTGGAAATCCTCAAACTACCCAATCTTGCACGGTAACTTGTACCTCTTGGACATATTCCACCTGGACGACTTGTGAAGCTGGGAACCAAACTCGTCAAATACAAACCTCGTTACCAGCAAACTGTGTTGGCGGGACACCAGAAGTTTTAACTCGAAGTTGTGAATCTGAACCAACAGGATGCACGGGGGGGTGTGACTCAGGTACATATTGTGATGGAAAAACAAACACGTGTGTGCCAAAAAAGAAAGCTGCTGCAACCTGCAACGGAGCCTACCAATGTGATGATGGTTTCTGCTATGCCAACAAGTGTTCACCGGCCCAAGGTTCTGATTGCCCTTCTTTCACTGGTTCTAGTACTGCTGCTGATGAAGAAAAATGTAAAAAACAAACTGCGTGCTATTGGGAAAGTAATGCTTGTTCTACAAGACCAGGCTTTGGCAATGATTGTACAAAAGGTGGAGAATATACAACCGACGCTGGTAATTGTAAAGAAGGTTCTTGTATCGAAGATGCTGGAAAATCAATATGCCGTAAAACTTGTAGTGGCAAAGACTGCCCGGCTGGTTATTATTGTTTTGGTACAGCGCCTGGCACCTTTTGTAAAGAACAACAAAAAGAAGGCGGCGACTGCGTCGACGGTGGATCTTGTATTTCCGGAAAATGCGAAAGCGGAAAATGTAAAGGCAGCACCCCTCCAGCTGGT
>Ga0172375_10010135_pt1 | contig 12278 bp, 12 predicted proteins | sample LakKiv1m_FD_114537 | JGI IMG/M metagenome (GOLD analysis project Ga0172375, IMG submission 114537) | Freshwater microbial communities from Kabuno Bay, South-Kivu, Congo - kab_092012_11.1m | ecosystem: Environmental > Aquatic > Freshwater > Lake | place: Democratic Republic of the Congo... | reverse complement strand
GTTTTTTTAATTCTTCTTCGACTTCAACTCGAATTTTGCCTAGTTTTCTGGTACTCTTTCCGAGTCTCTTTTTCATCATAATCTTTAATTTCTTGAACTCTGCCGGGTTTATATAACTAAATGCCATTTCCTCGATTTGCATCCTAATGTGGCCCATGCCTAATTTGTCGGCTACGGGCGCAAAGACCTCCAGTGATTCATGGGCTATCCGGTTTTGTTTTTCGGGTGCCAGATACTGCAATGTTTCGAGGTTATGTAAGCGATCGGCTAACTTGATAATAATAACCCTAACATCCTGACCGATAGCAATCAAAAGCTTCGATAAGTTGTCTTTGGTCTTAGGTAAGTAGCTGTCAATATTTTTCATATCTGAGCTGGCCATTGAAACCTTGGTAACACCATCAACCAACATAGCGACATTACGCCCGAAAAGGTTCTCGACCTGTTCTAACTCAGCGTCAGTATCTTCGATTGTGTCATGTAAAACTCCGGCTATGGCGCTGTCAATATCCATACCCCATGACACAAGAGTGTCAGCTACGATTATTGGGTGTATTATGTACGGTTCGCCACTTTTTCGCTTTTGGCCGGCGTGAGCAATAGCAGCAAAGTCAATAGCTGAAGAGAACCTCTCGATTTGTTCACTGGAGTAATATTGCTTGGCATGTTCTAACAGCTCGCCTTTTTTCATATATTCAATTATACGTCATCTTTGCTTGCATAATAAGGCGTATAACGCTTATACTTTTACGTATGAATACCGTTCGAAATTTATTTATAGGAAAATGCATCAATGGGTTTAAGCGTGTATGCTCTGAAAGGGGCTTTGTGGTTAAATGAAAATATATTTAGGAAGTGATCACCAAGGTTTTCATTTAAAAGAGAAAGTATTTGCATATCTAACCAAACACGGTTACGGTGTCGAAGATGTGGGTGATAAAACACCTGACCCGCAGGATGATTTTCCTGAATTTGCACAGGCTGTGGCTTTAAAAATTATTGGCAGTGACGATAATGACCCGCGCGGTATTTTACTTTGTGGTGGGGGGCAAGGTATGTGTATGGCTGCCAATCGATTCAGGGGAATACGTGCAAGTGTTATATGGGATGCATTTGAGGCTAAAATGACTAGAAACGACAACGACAGTAACGTGCTGTGCTTGCCTGCACGAATTTTAGAATATGATGAGCATGCTTGGGAAGGTATTATCGAGACCTGGCTTAGCACGCCGTTTGCGGCAGCCACAAGATTTAAAAGGCGCAATGCACAGATAGATGAGCTATAAAAATGAGTATCATAGCACCATGCATCACTGTCGAGACCGAAGAGCTGTATAAGTCGGTCGTTGAAAAATACAAACCGTTTGCTCAACGTGTTCAGGTTGATATTAGCGACGGTGAGTTCGCGCCGGTCTTTTTGGTGGGTCCCGATAAACTATGGTGGCCCAGTGAATGGATCGTCGACATACATGCTATGGTTGCTCATCCTCTGGACTATGTTGATAAACTCATCGCATTGAAGCCGCATTTGATTATTTTTCATGTCGAGACGGACGTCGATCTAGCGCCGATTATTGAGAAGATTAAGAAATACGGCATCAAGGCCGGTGTGGCGCTATTGAAACCCACAGTGCCAGAAACGGTTGCGGACGTCATAAGAATCGCAGATCATATATTAGTGTTTAGTGGCGACCTGGGTCACTATGGCGGCACGGCAAGCTTGATGCAATTGGAAAAAATCAGGTTGATAAAAACAATCAACCCTAATATTGAAATCGGTTGGGACGGCGGAGTCAGTGTCGATAACGCCTTTACCTTAACCCAGGGGGGCGTGGACGTGTTGAATGCCGGTGGCGCGCTGGCTAGCGCTGATGATCCCTCTAGTGTCTATGCTACAATGATACAGGAAATCAATAAACAGGGAATAATCTGATTTAAATGGGAGGGTTGACCATAGCCGAATTAGAGCAAAAAGCTAAAAGTTTGCGCAAAGACGTTATCCGCATGCTGGAGGCTGCAAAAAGCGGACATACGGCCGGTTCGCTGGATTTGGCTGAAATAATTGCGGCGTTATACTTTAAGATTTTGAATATCAAGCCAGACGATCCAGCCTGGGATCAGCGCGATATTTTCTTACTTAGCAACGGGCATACCGTACCGATTCAGTATGCTGCTATGGCTGAAGCAGGGTTTTTCGATAAGAACGAGCTTGCTACTCTACGAAAGTTGGGTAGCCGTCTGCAGGGGCACCCGGAAAGAGTTAAGTTACCAGGACTGGAAAACACCAGCGGACCGCTTGGCAGTGGATTGTCGCAGGCAGCCGGTTGTGCATATGCATTTCAGTATATGGATAAAAACAAGCACAGGTTTGTTTATTGCGTCTTAGGTGACGGTGAATTGGATGAAGGGAACAACTGGGAGGCTGCAATGTTTGCCGGTAAGTATAAGCTTTCGCAACTTATAGCATTCATCGATAGAAATAATATCCAGATTGACGGAACAACCGAAGATGTTATGCCGCTTGAGAACTTGCGCGATAAATGGGAAGCTTTTGGCTGGCATGTAATTGAAATCGACGGGCATAATATCCAAAGTGTCGTTGATGCGGTCGATATGGCCAAGGCGATTTCAAACCGCCCTTGTGTCATTATCGCCTATACAATTGCAGGTAAGGGCGTGGACTTTATGGAATATGACTACAAATGGCACGGTGTAGCACCAAACGCCGAGCAAGCTGCTAAGGCGCTTCACGCATTGGGGCACGTGGAGGATTTGAAGCCACCGGAGGAGCCCATATGGTAAACGACTATCTATTGAACCCGGATTTATTTAACGAAGATGTAATGAAAGAACCGATTAGAGCTGGTTTTGGCAGAGGTTTGAAATCTGCAGGTGAAGCTAACGAGAAAGTCATTGCACTTTGTGCTGATTTAACCGACAGCGTACAAGTCAGCTTGTTTAAAGAAGCATACCCGGATAGATTCGTTGAAGTTGGCATTGCCGAACAAAACCTGGTGACGGTTGCCAGCGGGTTTGCGTTGGCCGGTAAAATACCGTTTGTGGCTGCATATGCCGCGTTTAGTCCTGGCAGAAACTGGGAGCAAATTCGCACGACTATCGCTCTTAATGATCAACCGGTTAAAGTCGTGGCGTCGCATGCCGGTATTAGTGTTGGGCCGGATGGAGCTACTCACCAGGCATTAGAAGACATCGCATTAATGCGGGTAATGCCAAATATGATAGTTGTTGTACCGGGTGATAGTATCGAAGCCGAAAAAGCGACCAGAGCAATTGCAGAAAACAATAAACCGACGTATTTACGTCTAGCTCGCGAAAAAACGCCAATTATCGGCACGGTCGATTCTCCATTTGAGATTGGCAAAGCATACGTCTTACGCGAGGGTAGTGATCTTAGTCTGATGGGAACCGGCGCAATGACCTATCAACTGCTGGTTGCGGCCAATAAATTATCCGAAAAGGGTATTGATGCCGAAGTGGTGCATGTTCCGACAATTAAACCACTGGATGAAGAAACGATTTTGAACAGTGTCAGACGGACAGGACGTGTGCTTACCGCGGAAGAGGCTCAGATCGCTGGTGGGTTTGGTGGCGCGGTTGCGGAACTTTTATCGGAAAAATTGCCAACTCCGCAAATAAGAATCGGTATGAACGATCAGTTTGGAGAAAGCGGCGAACCTGGTGAGTTGTTTGATTATTTTGGTTTGACGGGAGAACATATTGCCAACAAAGCCGAAGATTTTGTTCATAATACCGCTAAATATCATCAAAATATATAAAAAGGAGGCTGCATGCCGCTTTCGTTAGAAGAAATTCGCAACAACACCCATAAAGCTCACCAGTTGATGAGGCGTAGCCGCGAGCAACACTTTGCGATCGGTGCGTTCAATATTGATAATCAAGAGACATTAATTGCGATTTCTAAAGCGGCAAAAAAGCTTAACTCACCGGTAATGGTAGAGGTTAGCAAAAATGAGGTTCAGTCAATGGGACTTTTGAATATCCGTGACATGGTCGAAAATTACAAAAAAGAATACGGAATCGAAATGTATATCAACCTTGACCATAGCCCGACAGTCGAAGATTGTAAAGCAGCGATAGATGCCGGATACGAATTCATTCACATAGATATTAGTCAGGCTAAACACGACGCTTCGGACGAGGAAATTATCAAAGGTACCATGGAAGTAGTTGAATATGCCAAACACACCGGGGCGCTAGTTGAAGGAGAGCCTCATTATTTTGGAGGTTCATCCGATGTGTACAAGGAAGATATAGACTACGAGGAGATTAAAAAAACATTCAGTACGCCTGATGGCGCCAAGGCATTTATTGATGCCACCGGCATAGATACTTATGCAGCTGCTATTGGCAATTTGCATGGTAAGTATCCCGTTCCGAAGATTTTAGATCTTGACCTATTGCAATCCATCCGCGACAAGATTGATCCGAATAAATTTATCAGCCTACATGGTGGTAGCGATACCCCGCTCCATTATTTTGAGGGGGCTGCTAAAATCGGTGTCAGTAAAATCAATGTTAACACTGATTTGAGGTTTGCGTTCAGAACTACCATAGACAAGGTTCTCAAGGATAACCCGGATCAATATGCAGTCGTAAAGCTGATGCCCGAGGTAATAAGCGCCGTCCAAGCTGTTGTCGAAGAAAAAATCAGTGCGTTCAATAGTACAGGAAAGGCAGTCAACTGATGGTAAAGATATTGACGGTTGGCGCTGCTGTCCAGGACGTCTTCTTAAGCCATAGTCCGGAACTAAAACCCGTATCGGATAAAACTGCCGACGAACTATTCCTAAAAATCGAATTAGGTTCAAAAAACGACGTTAATAATATTAATTTCAGCACTGGTGGTGGGGCGACCAATGCGGCAGTAACTTTTGCGCGTCAAGGCCTGGAGGCGGACTTTATGGGTACGATTGCGCACGATCCGGCTGGTATGGCAGTGCTGGAAGATTTGGATAAAGAAGGTGTCGATACTACATACATAAGCTATTCTGACAAATATTGTACGGGTTATTCAGTAGTACTATTGGCTTCGACCGGTGAAAGAACATTTTTAACATACCGAGGAGCATCAACTCACTATGATATGCGTAACTTTGATTTGGATGACGCCAAGGCTGATTGGCTTTATATAACCAGTATGGCTGGCAATATGGATATTATCGACAAGATATTTCATCAAGCTAAAAAGCTTGGTATGAAGATATTCTTTAACCCAGGCAAAGACGAACTAAAACACATCGAAAAACTAAGGGCGCTTTTAGAGGATGTCGATGTCTTATTGGTTAATCGTGACGAAGCACGGATGATTGTGCACGGTGAGGAGCTAGAAGAGCTGGTTAGAAAGCTGCTAAATTATGCGCCAACCGTAATCATCAGTGACGGACCCAATGGGGTTATGGCTAGCGACGGAAAGACGATTGTTCGCGCAAGTATGTATGAGGATGTAAAGGTGATTGATCGCACAGGTGCGGGCGATGCTTTCGGTTCCGGTTTTTTGAGTTATTGGGTTCAAAAACGACCCATGAAAGATTGTATAGTTTTTGCCAGTGCAAATTCGACTTCGGTCGTGACTAAAATTGGTGCAAAAGCAGGAATTTTATATAAGAACACTGTTCTTCACGCTATGCCGCTGAGCGAAAAAGCGCTATAGTATATCTATATGGCGGGTTATCTGCAGACAGTTTTAAGTATCGATGAACCGATTTTCAGCGTTGGAATGGCTGCGCTGGAAAAGTCGACCGGTAACAGTGGAATAGATGCCAAGCTCGCTGCCGATATACAGGAAAATGCCCATAATGTAATGAGGGCTCTGGGTTTGGATACGGCTGATTCAACCGGTAACGAACTGTATCATTCACTTGTTGCCGCCGTATCGAACAGGAACATCGAGGAACTGCTGGTTGAAACCGATTACGTCTTGTATCTATTGAATGGAGATACAATATCCTTGAATCTGATTGATGTAATCGAGAGCGCTCATCATGAACTGTCATATGAAAATAGGATAGTGAGTCATGGACAACGTAGTTTACGCGGTGAAATTATAAGAAGATATATCGAACATGTTCGAACCGACGAAGTCACCACAAGGCAATTAGCAGCATCAATCGGACTTATGCCGGAATCGGATGCATAGTATATGCATATAACACCAGGTCGTCTCTGATAAATAAACATGTATATTTATCTCTCGCCTCGCTGGTGTTATAATAACGCTAATACTTAATAGAAAATAATCCAGGGGGGCAAAATCCAGTGAAATATCAGATCTGCGTATCCGGGGCCGCGTCGGGCAAGACTATCGAGGCTTCCCATCAACTGGCTTATGATCTTGGGGTTGCGATTGCGAAAGCCCGAAAAACTTTGACGACCGGTGCGACCGTTGGCTTACCTTGGTTTGCCGCCAAGGGCGCATTCAGTGTCAAAAACAGAGTAGGAGCGTCAATCGGCTTCTCGCCTGCCAGTTCTTTTCGCGAGCATGTAACCGTTTACAAATTACCAACTGTCGAATATGATTACATTAATTTTACAGGTATGGCGTATGTAGGACGAAATGTCCACTTGGTTCGCAGCAGTGACGCTTTGATTACCGTTGGTGGTAGAATTGGCAGTCTTCACGAATTCGTTACGGCGATTGAAAGTCACAAAGTTGTCGGTGTCCTTTTGGGCAGCGGCGGTTTAGCCGATTATATTCCGACGCTCGTTAAAAGTGTTGAGACTAAAGGCCTGGATGTTGATGATATTATTTATGACACGAATCCTGAACGGTTAGTCAAGAAAATCATCACTACATTAGATGAAAAATACAAAGACTTTAAACACGACGGCACGGACAACAACATTCACGCAACTTACCGCGAAGAAGAAATCTAGTTTTTAAATCCCCACCTCGGTATTACTAAGGTATAATACTAAGGGTGAACAGATTCAGACTTGAAAGTGAGTATCAGCCGACAGGCGACCAACCGACAGCGACCAGGCAGCTGTTGGATGGTTTGGGTTCCGGTGAAAAAGAGCAGGTTTTGTTAGGCGTTACCGGTAGCGGCAAGACCTTTACGATGGCGAATATAATCGCTAAACGAGGTGTTCCGACGCTAGTACTGGCGCACAACAAAACCCTGGCAGCACAACTTTACAGCGAATTCAAATCATTTTTCCCAAATAATGAAGTCCATTATTTTGTCAGCTATTTCGACTATTATCAGCCCGAAGCCTATATTGCCAGCAGTGATACGTATATCGAGAAAGACAGCAAAATCAACGACGAAATCGACAGACTTCGTCATGCTGCGACGACATCTTTGTTAACCCATAGGGATACGATTATTATTGCAAGTGTCAGCTGTATCTATGGTATTGGCTCGCCGGATGATTATGCCGACATGTCAATTATCGTAAAAAAAGGTGAGAAACGTAAACAAGATAAGTTCGTACGACTTTTAACCGATATTCAATATAATCGCAATGATATAGATTTTCACCGTGGAACTTTTAGGGTTCGCGGTGATATAGTTGACGTTTTTCCAGCTGGTAGCGATGTCGCATACAGGGTTGAATTTTTTGGCGACTTCGTTGAGCGTTTAACTAGAATCGACCCATTAATCGGTGAAATTATGTCTGAGCCTAACGAGGTTTCTATTTTTCCCAGTAGCCATTATGTTACGCCAAGGTCAAAACTAGAACATGCAATAGAAGGAATAAAAAAGGAATTTGACGAAAGAATAAAATGGTTTGAAAAGCACGGGAAATTATTGGAAGCTCAGCGTTTATCTCAGCGTACTAAATATGATATCGAGATGTTAGAAGAGACGGGTTTCGTTAAGGGGATTGAAAACTATAGCCGGTATCTTACGAATCGCGAACCGGGCGAGCAACCGGCGACCCTACTTGATTATTTTCCTGATGATTTTTTATTGATAATTGATGAAAGTCACATGACTTTACCGCAAGTCAGGGGTATGTATAACGGTGATCGCGCCCGAAAAGAGGTGTTGGTCGAATATGGTTTCAGGTTGCCGTCAGCGTTGGATAACCGGCCGCTGACTTATGCAGAATTTAACCGTCATATCAACCAAGTAATTTATGTATCAGCTACTCCTGGTGATTATGAACTTACGCACAGCCCTAGCCCAGCCGAGCAAATCATCCGACCGACCGGTCTGGTCGAGCCAAAAATAGAAGTCAGACCGACCAAAGGCCAAATTGACGATTTGATTGCTGAGATAAGAGATAATGTAGCGAATGGTCAGCGCGTATTGGTAACAACTTTAACCAAGCGTATGGCCGAAGATTTGTCTGCTTATTTACAAGATATGCAAATAAAAACGGCATACATACACAGCGACATAGACACGTTGGAGCGCGGCGATATATTGAAAGATTTGCGCGAAGGTAAGTATGACGTATTAGTCGGCATTAATCTTTTGCGTGAAGGCTTGGATTTGCCCGAAGTCAGTATGGTCGCGATTATGGATGCCGACAAAGAGGGCTTTTTGCGCAGTGAGGGTGCGTTAATTCAAACCAGTGGTCGAGCGGCCAGGCATGTTAGCGGTAAGGTATTGATGTATGCGGATAATATGACCGATTCGATGAAGAGAGCAATTGCCGAGATGGATCGCAGGCGCAATATCCAACTATCCTATAACAAAAAACATAACATCACACCGGTCAGTATAGCCAAAGAAGTAGGCGAGGGGTTAAGGGCGATCATACCTAAAAAACCGGATGAATCACATAAGCTTAATCTTAAAAAGATTCCTCGTGACGAATATCCGGGGTTGATTGAAGACCTGACCGGGCAGATGGAGTTTGCTGCTGCTAATTTGGAGTTTGAAAAAGCTGCTGAAATCCGCGACCAAATTGCCGATATAAGAAAAGCCCTGTAATTGTAATTCTTGCTACTCTATTAAGCTAATGCTAAACTAACACCATGAAAACGGTTGATTTTCGTTTTTTTGTTACATTAGAAAACACTGCTCTGACTCTGATTCCGCATTTACTATCGTAGAGCTATTGGTGGTGATAGTAGTAATCGCTATATTGGCTGCTATTACCGTCGTTGCATATTCGGGCATAACCAGCCAAGCAACCGTAGCATCATTACAATCCGATCTTACTAATGCTGCCAAAGTTCTAAAAATGGACCAGGTAATGAACAGTACTTACCCCGCTACGCTGGCAGCGGCAAATGACGGGAAAGGTATTCCTGCAAGTCCGGGGACAACGTATGAATATGCGTTTGACAATACGGCTAGTCCACCAACTTTTTGTATAGTGGCCACCAAGGGTGTAACAAGCTATAAAATAACCAATAACAATCAACCTGTTGCTGGTAACTGTTTGGATTATGGGTTGTCGGTGCATTTTGATGCGGGTAACGCCTTATCTTATCCGGGGTCAGGCACATCGATATCGGACCTGAGTGGGCATGGTATTACAGGGACATTACTTAGCGGAGTAGGATATAATGCGTCTGATGGTGGGGCGCTAGTATTTGACGGGGTTGATGACGTTGTTTCATATCCAACCGCAAGCATCCCGAACCTTTCGACCTTTACGGCGTCAGCCTGGATATATATAGCAGGCGACGGCTCAGAAGGTATAAATGGCGTGATGAACGGGAAGGCTTTTCGTTTCTTTATTTATAATTCAAATAACATTATATGGACTCAAATAGTTGGCGTAACTCCTTATAGTGATAATTCATTGACAGTCGTACCGCGCAATCAATGGGTTAACGTTGCATTCTCATATGACGGAACAAATAGAAATTATTATGTTAATGGGGTGCCTGTTAGACAAAATCCATCTACGGGAACACCAACAAACCCGCAAGATGGTGAGGTCGGGTCTATTCAGGGGGTATGGTATGCGTTTAACGGTAGAATTAGCGACGTAAGCGTATATAATCGGGCACTTTCCGCAGGAGAGTTTCAACAGAATTTCAACCTGTTGCGCAGTCGTTATGGGCTGTAGATAACCATAAACGCTTGCAAAATTGCAAAATCTATGCTATTATTATACTATTGCATTCGATGAAATGCTAGGGCCTCATTCAAAGATAGGCGCACCCGATACATAATTTAGGCGCTTTCACCGAATAATTCTCTTATTTTTACGACACTGCAAATTAGTACAAATCTACAGAAAGGCTATTAAATATGGCATATTATCAAAAACGCAACGGACGTCCCAATGGGGGACGCTTGAACTCTTTTAATCGCGGTCGAAGCCGCGGGGGCAGAGGACCGGTAAAGAAATACATTAACCCAAGCAAATTCATTAACCGTGCCGTTGAAAAGGTTGATGAAGAAGTTTACGAATCAAAATACAAGTTTACGGACTTTCCTTTTGGTAACCAATTACAATACAATATTTCGCAAAAAGGTTATGAAACTACGTCTTCAATTCAAGATCAGGCGATTGTGCCTATCTTGGAAGGCAAAGATGTTATCGGGCTTGCTAATACCGGGACAGGTAAAACGGCAGCATTCTTGTTGCCGATAATTGAACATATGACGGGAATTTCACTTCGTCCGAGTGTGCTGATTATTGCTCCGACTAGGGAGTTGGCGCAACAGATCGATGAAGAGTTCCGTGTGTTCAGCCGTGGTCTAAACCTATATTCAACACTGGTTGTTGGCGGTGTTCCCGCCGAGCGACAGATTCGCGATTTAAAACGTCGTCCACATTTTATTATCGGCACTCCTGGCCGATTGAAAGATTTAATAAATCGCCGAGTAATTATGCTTGATAGTATCACTACATTAGTTCTTGACGAAGCTGACCGCATGTTAGATATGGGTTTTTTGCCCGATATCCGTGCAATCGTTGGACAGACTCCGAAGGAACGTCAAACTTTGCTGTTCAGTGCCACGATAACACCTGAAATTTCGGCTATAATTAATAATTTTTCCAAAAATCCGGTAACTATATCGGTCAGAACCAGTGAGACCAACGAGCACATCGAACAAGACGTTATTGAGGCTAGAGATAAATCGCACAAAATTGAACTGTTGACCGAAATGTTAAGCCAGCCACAAAAATTCGAAAAGGTTTTAGTGTTTGGAGAAACGAAATTCGGTGTTCAAAGGTTGAGTGACCACCTAGATAACAGCGGCATTGCTTCAATTGCGATTCATGGAAACAAAAACCAGTCCCAAAGGGCCAAGGCGCTAAAGAAATTCAAGGACGGTCAAGTTCGTGTTATGGTTGCAACTGACGTAGCGGCCCGTGGCTTGGATATACCTAACGTTTCGCATGTCATCAATTTTGACACTCCGCAAACCTACGACGATTACATTCACCGTATCGGACGAACTGGACGCGCCGGCGCGTCAGGCTATGCGTACACTTTCATTGAAGCCAGACGCTAGTACAAATTGACGTCGTATACGTTATAATAGATGCATGACACAGATATCCCGTGATGATGTGCTGCATCTGGCACAGCTTTCTAATTTACAGCTTGCCGACGATGAAGTTGACGGCCTTAAAACCGATATAAGTAATATATTGGGGTATGTCGAGCAGCTGAACGAGCTGGATACGGAGGGCATAGAACCGACATATCAAGTAACAGGTCTCAGTAATATATGGCGTGATGATAAGGTTATTAATTACGGTGTTACGCGCGAAGAGTTATTGGCTCGTTCACCCGAAGTTGTTGATTCTCAGGTAAAGGTTCCGAAGGTACTTTGATATGACGATTTCAGAAACATTGTCTTTGATTAGTGCTAGCTCGGCTCGTAAAGTCGTTGAGGAAACAATTAAAAAAGCTAGAGAAAACGAATCGTATAATGCCCTGCTTAGTCTGACGGAAGAACGTGCTTTAAAGCGCGCCGACGATGTTGACCAAGGTAAAATCACCGGTAAATTGGCTGGTGTTCCATTTGTGGTCAAAGATAATTATTTGGCCTTTGGCGCCCCAACTACGGCGGCTAGCAAAATATTAAAAGGTTTTAATGCACCGTTGCAAGCAACAGTGGTGGAAAAGCTGGAGGCAGAGGGGGCGATTTGTATCGGAAAAGCCAATTTGGATGCTTTTGCTCATGGTGGCAGTACTGAAAACTCTGCCTATGGACCAACAAAAAACGCGATCGATATGACGCGAGTTGCCGGTGGCAGCAGCGGCGGCTCTGCCGTTGTAACTGCACTTAACATCGTACCGTTTGCTTTGGGGAGCGATACTGGCGGATCAATTCGTCAGCCGGCAAGCTATAACGGAGTTGTCGGTG
>Ga0172375_10010134_pt1 | contig 12279 bp, 7 predicted proteins | sample LakKiv1m_FD_114537 | JGI IMG/M metagenome (GOLD analysis project Ga0172375, IMG submission 114537) | Freshwater microbial communities from Kabuno Bay, South-Kivu, Congo - kab_092012_11.1m | ecosystem: Environmental > Aquatic > Freshwater > Lake | place: Democratic Republic of the Congo... | reverse complement strand
GGCCTCGTCGCTCAGCAGCACGTCGGGCTGCGAGGCGAGCGCGCGGGCGATGCCGACGCGCTGGCGCTGACCGCCGGAGAGCTGCGCGGGCCGGTCGTTGGCGCGGTGGGCGAGGCCGACGAGGTCGAGCACGCGGGCCTGCACGGAGACGTCGAGCGCCGAGGTCGGCTCGTCGGCGACGAGCAGCTCGGGCTCGAGCGCCAGGGCGCGCGCGATGCCGACGCGCTGGCGCTGACCGCCGGAGAGCTCGTGCGGGTAGCGGTTGCGCATGGCCCGCGGCAGCTGCACCTGGTCGAGCAGCGCCTCCACCCGCTTGCTGAGCTCAGCGCCCTTGAGCCCGGCGTGGAGGAACAGCGGCTCACCGATCGACTCACCCACCGGGAAGCGCGGGTTGAGGGACGAGCCGGGGTCCTGGAACACGATGCCGACCTTGCGCCGCAGCGGCTTGAGCGCCTTGGGCTTCACGCCGGCCATCTCGACGCCGGTGACCTTCAGCGACCCGGAGTGGACCGGCAGCAGCCCGACGGCGGCTCGCCCGATCGTCGTCTTGCCCGACCCGGACTCCCCCACGAGCCCGACGACCTCGCCCTTGGCGACCGTGAGGCTCACGCCGTCGACGGCGCGGAAGACCGGCTGCGACCCACGCTTGGGGTACTCGAGCACGAGGTCGGTGATCTCGAGCGCTGGCGGCGCCGTCTCGTCGATCACCGCCGGCGCCGCTTCGGGGGCGCTCTCCGCTCGCGCGCCGGAGTGGGTGCCGAAGTGCGGCACGGCCGCGAGCAGCTGCTGGGTGTAGGGGTGCTGCGGGCTGCGGAAGATCTGCCGCGTCTCGCCCTGCTCGACGACGCGCCCGTCCTTCATCACGATCATGCGGTCGGCCATGTCCGCGACCACGCCCATGTCGTGGGTGATGAGGACGATGCCGGAGTCGATGCGGTCCTTGAGGTCGCGGATCAGCTTGAGGATCTCGGCCTGGACCGTGACGTCGAGGGCCGTCGTGGGCTCGTCGGCGATCAGCAGACCGGGGTCGCAGGCCAGCGACTGGGCGATCATCGCGCGCTGCCGCTGACCACCGGACAGCTGGTGCGGGAAGTTGTCGAAGCGCCGCTCGGGCTCGGGGATCTCGACCAGCCGCAGGAGCTCCAGAGCCCGCTCCTTGGCCTCCGACGGCGAGAGCGGCAGGTGCGAGCGCAGCATCTCGACGATCTGGAACCCGATCGTGTAGACGGGGTTCAGCGCCGTCATCGGCTCCTGGAAGATCACCGAGATCTGCTGACCGCGGATGCGCCGGGCGGCCGCGCCGCGCAGACCGAGGATCTCCTGTCCGTTGAGCCGCGCGCTCCCCGTGGCGCGACCGTTCGAGGGCAGCAGACCCAGCAACGACATGGAGGACTGCGTCTTGCCGGACCCGGACTCGCCCACGATCGCGAGCACCTCGCCGGGACGGACCTCGTAGCTGACGTCGACGGCCGCGGGGTACCACTCGCCGTCGACGTAGAAGGAGACCGAGAGGTTCTCGACCTCGAGCACCGGGGCACGGCCCGAGGTGGTCGTCGGGGTGGGGGTGGGCTCAGGCGTGCTCACGAGACACCTTCCTGGTGGTCGAGCTGGTGGTCGAGCTGATGGTGGAGCTGGCGGGACGGGCGTGCGGGTCTGAGAGGCTGAGGCCATGGCGCACGTGCAGTCGTACCGAGCGGGTTGGTCGCGGACCGTGGCGGTGATGACGTGGGTCTTCGCCGCCGGGGGCCTGGTGTCGACCGCGCTCAGCCGCGAGGACGCGACCGTCCTCCGCTGGGCACCGGCGCTCGTCCTGCTCGCCGCGGTCGGCTGGTTCGTCTACTGGCGCCCGGAGGTCCGCGTGGACGAGCACGGCGTCACGATCAGCAATGTGGCCCGCCGCGTCGTCCTGCCGTGGCCCGCCGTGCAGGAGATCCACAGTCGGTACGGCCTCATGGTCGAGACCAGGGACGGCCGGGAGTGGCCCGCGTGGGCGGTCCCCTCCCCCGTCGGCCTCCAGCGGGCCCGCGCCGAGGAGACCGAGGCCGCCCTCATGGTGCGCCAGCGCCTCGAGCGGGTGCGCGGGCGGGGCGAGCTCGCCGGACGGTCGGACCGGGAGCCGGTCGAGGTCGAGAAGGACCTCGTGGCCGTCGGCGCGCTCGCCGGCCTCGCGGCACTCACGGTGCTCGCGCAGGTCCTGACGCGCTGAGCGACGCACGGCGCCGGGTCGCGACATCCTCATGGTCCTCACGCGTCCCGGTCGGCCGGGCGGGCCGAGGTGCGCAGCGCCCGCTCCATCTCGCGCTGCGAGGGGACCTTCTTCTGCCGCGGGTCGAAGGCGTCGCGGATGCCGTCGCCGATGAAGTTGATCGACAGCGCGATGACGATGATGAAGAAGCCGGGCCACCAGAACAGCCATGGACGGGTGCTGAAGGCGGACTGGTACTGGGAGATCATCAGGCCCAGCGACACGTCGGGCGCCCGGACGCCGAAGCCGAGGAAGCTGAGCGCCGCCTCGAGCAGCACCGCAGCGGCCATCAGCAGCGTCGTGTTGACGATGATGACGCCGATCGCGTTCGGGATCATGTGCTTGCGGATGATCCGGAAGTTGCTCGCGCCGGCGACGCGCGCCGCGTCGACGAACTCGCGCTCGCGCAGCGAGAGGAAGTCACCCCGGACGAGCCGGGCCAGACCGGTCCAGGTGATGAGACCGAGGACCAGCGCCAGGATGTAGACACCGCCCGCCCCCGCCAGCTTTCCGAGGACCGCGCCGACGACGATGATCGGGAAGGTGATGACCAGGTCGGTGAAGCGCATGAGCGCCTGGTCGACCCAGCCGCGGTAGAAGCCGGCCGCCGCACCCACGACGATCCCGACCAGGCCCGCGACGAGGCCGATCACGATCATCACCTGGAGGGAGGTCTGCACCCCGAGCATCGTGCGGGCGAAGATGTCGCGGCCGATCTCGTCCTGCCCGAACGGCGCGTCACCGAAGGCCAGTCCGTCTCCGCCGAGCCAACCCGGCAGACCCAGGGTGGGCCGCCCGCCCGGGTTGATCACGTCGTTGGGGCTGTTCGGGTCCCACTTCCACCACCCGGGGATGGGTCCGTAGCCGATCGAGGTGAAGGCCAGCAGCACGATGAGGATCAGCGCCGTCACCCCGGCGATGGCGCCGCGGTGGCGGACGAACTTCCGCAGGACGATCTGCCCCTGCGAGAGGCCCTCGACGTCCTTGAGCTCGATGGCGTTCTCGAGCGAGTCCTCGGGGAGGCTCGAGGGCGGGGTCGGCGTGGTCATGCCGGGGTCCCTTCTGCGCGTCGGGAGATGGGGGTGCGGAGGCGGCGGGCGGTCATGCGTTCACCCGGATCCGCGGATCGAGCACGGCGTACATCAGGTCCGCGACGAAGTTCGCGATCACGGCGAGGACCGCGACGATCAGCAGGTAGGCCATCACCGGATCGATGATGTTGTTGCCGAGCGAGTCGACGAAGAGCTTGCCCATGCCGAACCAGCTGAAGATCGTCTCCGTCAGGACCGCGCCACCGATGAGCGTGATGATGTCGACCGGCACGATCGAGGCGAGCGGGATGAGGGCGTTGCGGAACGCGTGGCGCATGATCACGGTCCGCTCGGTGAGACCCTTCGCCCGCGCGGTGCGGATGTAGTCCTGGTTGAGCACCTCGAGCGTGCTGGCCCGCGTGTAGCGGGTGTAGGCCGCGAATGAGATGAGGATCAGCGTCAGCGTCGGCAGCACGAGGTGCGAGAGCAGGTCGAGCGTGTTGAGCCAGAAGCCGCCGTCGAAGTTGGGGGTCGTCCGGCCGAAGGTGGCGATCGGCCGGCCGCGGATGAGTCCGTCGTTGGTGTAGCGCTCCCAGTTGAGCATCAGCTGCTCGACGAAGAGGTACGACGCGACCAACAGGGCCGTGATCACCGCGGTGCGCGCCGAGCGCCACCGGTCGGGCCCGCCCCAGGCGAAGCCGATGCCGATGGCCACGACCACGGTCAGCAGGGCCAGCCCGAACATCAGCAGCCAGGACTCGTCGACGTAGAACCAGACGTAGAGCATCGGGTAGTACAGCGCGATGCCGAGGCCGGCGACGGTCAGCGAGGAGTACAGCGCCGGCCGGTCCCGCAGGCCGGTCGAGAGGGTCGTGACCGCGAGCGCCGTCGCCACGGACAGCAGGCCGACACCCACGATCGTCAGGCTCGGGTCCACGAGCCAGCCGGTGAGGTCGATGTAGAGCAGCGCCGCGAGGGTGGCCCCACCCGCGATCGCGAAGGTCTTCACCCGCTGGGCCGCCGGGCCGCCGGTCGCCGCCATGACGGCGCTGCCGATCAGCAGCACGCTGCCGACGTACATCCACAGCGGGATGGACGGATCCGCGAGGAAGTTGTTGAACCCGATCGCACCGAACTGCTTGAGCAGCACCGCGACCCAGAAGACCGGCAGCGAGTAGAGCAGGAACGACACGAAGGTGATCGAGTAGTCGAAGCCGGTGTACTGGCGCAGCGCGCTGATGACACCGACACCGACGCCGAGCACGATCGCGAGGAAGGTCGCGGCGGTGATCAGCTGCAACGTGGTGACGACCGCACCCTGCAGGAGCGAGGTGACCGGCTGGCCGGTCTGCCAGTTCGTCCCGAGGTTGCAGCTGCCGGTGAAGCACTGGCCGACGCCGGCGAGCCAGTCGAGGTAGCGGACCATGACCGGGTCGTCGAGGTTGAGCAGGGCGATGCGGCTCTCGATCAGTTGCTCCTTGTTAGGAGCGGTGCTCAGGCGGAGGTCCTCGAGCGGGTCGATCGCGAGATCGACGAGGACGTACATGATGAGCGTCGAGACCAGGACGACGAGGCTCGAGGTGAGCAGTCGTCGCACGAAGAACATGATCATGGGAGTCGCTGACCTTCGGCAGGCGAGGGCGGCACCGGGGGACGTCACGGTGCCGACGGTGAGCAGGCCGGGCCGAGCCCGAGCAGGGCGACCCAGGGGCGAGGGGTGCCGCCGAGCGGCGACACCCCTCGCGTGGAGCTGGTGACCGGGGCCGGGCTCAGGCCGGCCCCGGTCGGATCGGCGAGCCGATCAGCTCTCGGGAACCTCCCACTCCCAGAACCCGTAGAAGATCGTCGGGCTCAGCGGAGCCGGCTGGACGTTCGCGATGCGATCCGTCCGCCACGCGGCGACCGACGGGAACTGGAAGATCGTGGCGCCGATGCCGTCGGCCACGAGGATCTCCTCGATCTGGAGCTGGATGTCGAGCTGCTCCTCGGCGTCGGTGGTCACGATCAGCTGGTCGAACAGCGCGTCGACGTCCGGGTTGGAGTAGCCGATGAGGTTGTTCAGGCCGCCGGTGCCGAAGGTGGCCTGGTCGGCCGACACCGCGGTCGAGGTGGACTGCCAGCCGAAGAAGACGGCGTCGTAGGTGCCGTCACCGAGCTTCGAGCCCCAGTCGACGTTGCGGCGGTCGATGACGTTGAAGCCAGCGGCCTCCATCGCCGGGCGGACGATCGCGAACTCGTTCTCGCGTCGCACGTTGCCCTCGGCGAACATCATCCGCACGTCGATCGGCGTGTCGACGCCGGCCTCCTCGAGGATCGCCAGCGCCGCGTCGGCGTCGCCGGTGTACTCGTCGGCCATGCCGTTGGTCGACACGACCTCGTCGTAGCCGGGAGCGCCGTCGGTCAGCAGGAAGGAGTTGCGGACCTCCGCGTCGGGCTGCAGCGGGGTGATCAGCCGGTCGACGATCTCCTGGCGCGGGTAGGCGGTCAGGAAGGCCTTGCGGACCGCGAGCGCGGTGTCCTCGTCGCCGCCGTAGGTCTCGGGGTCGAACGGGCCGCCGTTGTTGAGCACCAGGTCGACGTGCTCGTAGGTGCCCTCGACACCGGACTCGACCTCGACGCCGTCGATCCCGTTGACACGGTCGAGGACGTCGGTGGTCGCCTGCGGAGCGAAGAGGTCGAGCTCGCCGTTCTCGAGCGCCTGGGCCTGGGCCAGCGGGTCCTCGTTCCAGCGAACGGTGACGGTCTGGATGTTGGCGGCGCGGTCGCCGGAGTACTCCTCGTTGGCCTCGAGGGTGATGTACTGGTTCTCGACGAACTCGGTCATCACGTAGGCGCCGGAGGACAGGTACAGCGACGGGTCGTCCGGGAGCGACGAGAAGTCGTAGCCGGAGTTCCAGAAGTTGGCGATCTGCGACAGGGTCGCGTTGTCACGCTCGTTGACCGCGTCGATGAAGGCCTGCTTGGCCTCCGCCGGGTCCTCGATGCCGAGGGCCTGCTGGGCGGTCACGTGGGCGGGGACGTTGGCCCCCATGTCGAGCTCCCAGTCGGCGAACGGCTCGTCGTAGACGAGGGTGATGCCGCGGCCGTCCTCGGTCAGCTCCGGGGTCTCGGTCACCAGCGCGAGGCCGGCCGAGGAGGAGTCGAAGAAGACGCCGTCACCGGGCTCGGGGACGTTGGTGTCGGGGTTGCGCTCGACGTCGCCGGCGCTGACGGTGTTGAGCACGCCGCTCTGCGAGGCCCAGGTCAGCAGCAGGTCGGCGCCGTCGACGGGCGTGCCGTCGGACCAGTTGACGCCCTCGTTGACCGTCCAGGTGACCGTCAGCGGGTCGTCGGAGGTCTTCTCGTACGTACCGAACGACTCGTCGGGGACGAGCTCGAGGTCCGGGTTGTAGTAGCTGAAGCCCGAGTTCATCATGTACTTGATGATCGCGTTGGCGGTCGCGTTGCCGTTCGAGGTGTTCTCGTTGTAGGAGTAGAACGGCTGGTTCCAACCGACCGTGACCGAGGTGTTGGCCACCGGCCCCTCGGACTCCTCCTCGGCCGGGGGCGAGCACGCAGCCACCACCAAGCCCATGGTCACCGCAGCGGCGGCGACAGTGAACTTCCTGATCTTCACGGATCCTCCAGATCTCGTCTGATGCCATGGCGCGTGTCGGGGATCGCAGCAGCCCGGGAGCCGTGCACGACGTGCACCTACTGCGCCGGACAGTAGTCACGGAAGAGGGCGGGGCGCCCCTGTCGGACACCTCGGGAGGCGCATCGTTACCCAAGTGAGACGCGTGTCACCGCAACGTCTCGAAGGCGTAACGGTGTCACATGGCGGGGGTCGAGGACGCGGCGTCGGTGGACGCTCAGAGGACGCTGCGACCCCGGAGGACGACGTGTCGGGGGCGACGCAGCTCGCTGAGGTCGGCGAGCGGATCGGCGTCGTAGACCACGAAGTCGGCGGCGGCGCCCGGGGCGAGCGTGGCATCGAACCCCAGCCACTCGCGGGCGCGCCACGAGGCCGCGCCCAGGGCGTCGACCGGCCGCAGTCCGTACGCCGCCAGCTCCAGCACCTCCTCGGCCAGGATCCCGTGCGGCTGCACGCCGCCTGCATCGGTGCCGGCGTACAGCGCCACGCCGGCGTCGTAGGCGGCGCGGATGGTCTCGCGTCGCCGGGCGAACAGCGCGCGCATGTGGGCGGCGTACCCCGGGAAGCGCGGCTCGCCCGCGGAGGCGTAGTCCGGGAACCGTTCGAGCTGCTTGACGGTCGGGACGAGCGCGACGCCGCCCTCCACCATCCGGTCGACGAGGTCGGGCGAGAGCCCGGTGCCGTGCTCGAGGCAGTCGATGCCGGCGTCGATGAGGTCCGGCAGCGCCTCCTCCCCGAAGACGTGCGCCGTCACCCGCGCTCCCTCCGCGTGCGCCGCCTCCATCGCTGCGACCAGCGATGCGCGCGGCCAGGAGGGTGCGAGGTCACCGCGGTCGCGGTCGATCCAGTCGCCGACGAGCTTGACCCACCCGTCGCCACGCCGCGCCTCGCGTACGACGTGGGTGACCAGGTCGTCGGGCTCGATCTCGTGGGCGTAGTTGCGGATGTAGCGCTTCGGGCGGGCCAGGTGGCGTCCGGCGCGGACGAGGCGAGGGAGGTCGTCACGCTCGTGGACCCAGGAGGTGTCGGCGGCCGACCCGCAGTCGCGCAGCAGCAGCGCTCCGGAGTCGCGGTCGATGAGCGCCTGCCGCTCCGTGGTCGCCTCGTCGACCGCGCCGTCGGCGTCGAGGCCGAGGTGGCAGTGGGCGTCGACCAGGCCGGGCACGATCCATCCCCCGGTCGAGACCACCGTCGCGTCGGCCGCGGGCTCGGGGGCGATGCGGCCGTCCACGACGTCGAGGGTGCGGACCTCGCCCTCGGGCAGGACCGTGCCGGTGAAGCGGAGCGCCGTCATGCGGCGACGCTACCGCTGGTCGGGCGGTCCCGGGTCGTCGAAGGCCACGGACGGGTAGCCGGTGTCGAAGTGCATGTAGTCCGGGACGTCGATGTTCTGCCAGATCCAGCCCTCGTCGATGAAGGCCCGCCAGACCGGGCCGCCCTTGAGGATCTTGCCGGGGCCGGGGGTCCGTTCCTTGAACTCCGCGCTGGGGAACCAGCACTGGCACCGCAGGTCGATCCAGGGGTTCTCGAGCGGGTTGATGTCGATCGCCCGGCCGTTGGCGTGCGGCGAGGCCATCTGGGGCGCGTTGATCTGGTCCGGACGCCGGCAGTTGAAGGAGGCCGTGTTGTCGTCGCGCAGACTGCGGTGGCTGTCACCGTCGTAGCGCTCCAACGGCCGCATGCGGCGGATGGGGAACTCCTCGTCGAAGAGCCGCGTGAAGACACGAGCCACGCTCGCGGCCACGTCCGCGTTGACGACGAGCGTCCCCCGCGCCACGCCTCCGTCGAAGGTGTGATGGTTCACGATCACCCGCCGCAGCTGCTCCGGCCGGGTGATGGGACAGCCCTCGTAGGCCATGCCCGCGGCCACGATGCGGTCCCACTGGCGCTGCGGGACGCGGCGTACGCGCGCCCGCGCCGCCGTCGGGACGGCCGGGGTCGTGACCGTCACGGAGGGGCTGGGCGACGAGGACGGCCCGTCGGGCGAGGCCGCACCGGTCGACGGCGCGCTGGCGGAGGGAGAGGGAGCGGAGGGGGACGGGGTGCCGGACGCGGCGGGACCGTCATCGGACGGCAGGAGACCGCAGGCGGGGAGGAGCAGGGCCAGGACGGCCGCTGCCACGGTGGGGGCGGCGAGCCCGCCGCGGCGTCGCCGGCGGCTCACGACTTCGGGAGGAACTTCGCCAGCTCGTCGGGCAGCTGGAGGTCGGCTGGGTCGAACTCCGCCGGCGACGCGGGGTTGCCGAACGGGTTCGGCGCCTGGGCCGGCGTCGACGGCCCGGTGCCCTGGGCCGCCCGCTTGGCCGGATTGCCGGAGACGCGCTTGTTCTTCGCCTTGCCCTTCTTCGCCTGCTGCTTCGCCTTGCTGCGACGTCCCGCCGCGCCGGGCATCCCCGGCATGCCGGGCATCCCGGGGATGCCGCCCCCGCGGGCCATCGACTGCATCATCTTCTTCGCCTCGAAGAAGCGGTCCACGAGGGTGTTGACGTCGGAGACCTGGGTGCCGGAGCCCTTCGAGATGCGGGCGCGGCGCGACCCGTCGATGATCTTCGGGTTCGCCCGCTCGGCGGGCGTCATCGACAAGATGATCGCCTGGATGCGGTCGATCTCGCGCTCGTCGAAGTTCTCGAGCTGGTCGCGGATCTGACCAGCGCCCGGCAGCATGCCGAGGATCTTCGACAGCGAGCCCATTTTGCGGACGGCCTGCATCTGCTCGAGGAAGTCCTCGAGGGTGAACTCGCCGCCCTGCCCGGTCAGCTTCGCGGCGGCCTTGGCCGCCTGGTCGGCGTCGAAGGACTTCTCGGCCTGCTCGATCAGCGTGAGCATGTCGCCCATGTCGAGGATGCGCGAAGCCATCCGGTCGGGGTGGAACAGGTCGAAGTCGGTGAGCTTCTCGCCCGACGACGCGAACATGACGGGCCGGCCGGTCACCGACCGGATCGACAGCGCCGCTCCGCCTCGGGCGTCTCCGTCGAGCTTGGTGAGGACCACCCCGTCGAACCCCACGCCGTCGAGGAACGCCTGCGCGGTGGTCACGGCGTCCTGACCGATCATCGCGTCGACGACGAAGAGCACCTCGTCGGGGTCGACCGCCGCTCGGATGTCCGCCGCCTGCTGCATCATCTCGGCGTCCACGCCGAGCCGGCCCGCCGTGTCGACGATGACGACGTCGTGGAGGCGGCGGCGGGCCTCCTCGACGCCTGCCCGCGCGACCGCGACCGGGTCACCGACGCCGTTCCCGGGCTCGGGCGCGAAGACGGCGACGCCCGCGCGCTCGCCGTTGACCTGCAGCTGGTTGACGGCGTTGGGGCGCTGCAGGTCCGCGGCGACGAGGAGCGGGCTCTTGCCCTGCCCCTTGAGCCAGAGGGCGAGCTTGGCGGCGAGGGTCGTCTTGCCGGCTCCCTGCAGGCCGGCGAGCATGATCACCGTCGGCGGGGTCTTGGCGAAGCGGATGCGACGGGTCTCCCCGCCGAGGATCGCGACGAGCTCCTCGTTGACGATCTTGACGACCTGCTGGGCGGGGTTCAGCGCCCCGCTGACCTCCTCGCCGCGCGCCCGCTCCTTGACGGCTCCGACGAACTCCTTGACGACCGGCAGCGCGACGTCGGCCTCGAGGAGGGCGATCCGGATCTCCCGGGCGGTTGCGTCGATGTCGGCCTCGGAGAGGCGGCCCTTGCCGCGCAGACCCTTGAACGTGTCGGCGAGGCGATCGGAGAGGGTGGCGAACACAGGTGGTCATCCTCGGTGGTCGGACGGCCGGCGGGACCGGCGGGGACTGGCCGACGCCCCGACCACGCCGGCCGGGGCGATCAGCCGGGGTCCAGCCTAACGGCGGCGCGCAGCGCCGTGCGGACGGCGTGCGCGGCCGCGGCGGCGCGCTCCTCCCCCAGCGCCCCCGCGCCCGACTCCTGCAGGTAGAACACGTCGACGGCCTGGGGGCCCCAGGTCGCGATGTGCGCCGAGCGCACCGACATGCCGAGCGTCGCGACGGCCGACGCGACGAGGTAGACGACCCCGGGACGGTCGTCCATCCGGACCTCCAGCACGGTCGCGCTCTCGGAGGCGTCGGTGTGCACCGAGACCGCGGGCTCGAGGCGGGCGGGGACGGGCCGCGACAGCCGCTCCCCCGGGTCCACCCGACCGGCGGTGATCGCGTCGAGACGCTGGCGGAGCACCCCGGCGTCCAGCCCGGCGTCCTCGACCTCCCAGACCGAGACACCGTGCTGGTCCATCGACCAGGCCCGGGCGCTGCGCACCTCCACGCGCTGGAGGGCGAGCACCGCGGCGACGTCGGCCAGCAGGCCCACGCGATCGGGGGCGGCCACCGTGACCCGCTGACCGTCCTCGGTCGCGTCCACCGCCAGCGCCGTGGCACCGGGCCCAGGCATCCGCACCAGACCCGGCGGAGCCGCGTCGGCGGAGGCCGTGGGACGCCGGCGGCGCCAGGATCGCGACCGTCGCGTCCCGCCCTCCCCGTCCGCGCCGACCGGTCCGGACCCGTCGGGGTCCAGTGCCGCCCGACAGCGCGCGGTGAGCGTGTCGATCAGGGAGGCGCGCCACCCGGTCCAGGCCTGCGGAGAGGTGGCGCGCGCATCCGCCTCGGTCAGCTGGCGCAGCAGCTCCAGGTCGGCGAGCGTCGGCACGTGCTCGAGGACGGAGGCGACGGTCGCGGGGTCCTCGGGGTCGCGGGTCGTCGCCGTCTCCGAGAGCAGCAGGTGCCACCGGACCATCAGCGCCACCTGGTCGACGTCGGCCTGATCGAGCCCCATGCGCCGACCGACCTCGCGGGCGATCGGCTCGCCCGCCACGCAGTGCTCGGTCAGCCCGCCCTTGCCGATGTCGTGCAGCAGCGCCGAGAGCACCAGCAGGTCGGGGCGTGGAACCCGGCGGATCAGGCGGGAGGCCTCGATGCAGGTCTCGACCACGTGCCGGTCGACCGTGAAGCGGTGGACCACCGAGGCGTGGGGCAACAACCGGATGCGCTCCCACTCGGGGAGCAGCCGGGACAACGCCCCGGTCTCGTCGAGGGTCTCCCAGACCGGCAGCAACCCATCGCCGGCGGCGAGCAGGCGGACGAGCAGGTCGCGCGCCTCCGAGGGCCACGGGTCCGGCAGCTCGGCACTCGACCGAGCCAGCCGCGCAGCGGTGGACGGGGCGAGCACGAGGCCCCGCTCCGCCGCCTCGGCAGCGGCGCGCAGCAGCAGGGTCGGGTCGAGGTCCGGCCGCGCGCCGCGGTCGAGGACGATCTCCACGCCGTCGTCGACCGCGACGCCGTGGCCGATCCGCTCCAGTCGGGGACGCCGGACCCCCGGACGAGGAGCGGGTCGCGCGAGCAGCGCGTCCACGCGGCGCCAGGTCAGGCGGGAGAG
>Ga0172375_10010133_pt1 | contig 12279 bp, 11 predicted proteins | sample LakKiv1m_FD_114537 | JGI IMG/M metagenome (GOLD analysis project Ga0172375, IMG submission 114537) | Freshwater microbial communities from Kabuno Bay, South-Kivu, Congo - kab_092012_11.1m | ecosystem: Environmental > Aquatic > Freshwater > Lake | place: Democratic Republic of the Congo... | reverse complement strand
GCGCTTCGAAGCGCGAGCTGTTCGTCGCTGAACGCGAATCGCATGGCGCTACTTCCGCGGCAGGCCGAGCACCCGCTCGGCGACGACGTTGCGCTGGATCTCGTTGGTTCCTGCGTAGATGGGCCCGGCGAGCGCGAACTGCAGCCCCTTTCCCCAGTCGGCGAACAGGCCGTCGGTGAGCTCGCTGCAGCAACCGAGCAGTTCCGAGGCCGTCTCGTGCATGCGGAGATCCATCTCCGACCAGAAGAGCTTCACGAGACTCGACTCTGCGCCGGCGCGCTCGCCATCGGCGAGTCGCGTGACGGTCCAGAACGTCTGCCAGCGGTACGCCTCGGCGTCGATGTACGCGCGCACGACGGCGTCCTGCAACCCCGGGCCGGGATCGCGAGATGAGCGGTAGAGGTCGATCAGGCGGTTCGCCGTCGCCATGAATCGTCCGGGTGAACGCAACGTGAGGCCGCGCTCGGAGCCCGTCGTCGCCATTGCGACCTCCCAGCCCCGGTTGACCTCACCGAGCACATCTTCGTCGCGAACGAAGACGTCTTCGAGGAAGACCTCCGCGAAGCCTTCGTCGCCGTCGAGTCGCTCGACGGGCCGGACGGTCACACCTTCGGCGCGCAGGTCGACGAGAAAGTACGTGAGGCCGCGGTGACGGCCGGCGTCGGGGTCGGTGCGGAACAGCCCGAACATGCGGTCGCAGAACGCGCCACGAGTCGTCCACGTCTTCTGCCCGTCGAGGCGCCAGCCGCCCTCGGCCTCGTCGCGCACGGCGCGGCTTCGAATTGCTGCGAGGTCGCTGCCGGCGTCCGGCTCGGACCAACCCTGGCACCACGTCTCCTCGGCAGATGCCATCGCCGGAAGGATCCGGTCGCACTGCTCCTTGGTGCCGAAACCGAACAGTGTCGGAGCAAGGAGGAAGATGCCGTTCTGCGTCACCCGCTGCGGCGCGCCGGCCCGGTAGTACTCCTCCTCGAAGATCAGCCACTCCCAGAGACTCGCCTCCCGGCCCCCGTACTCGCGCGGCCACGACACCACCGACCAACGTGCGTCGAAGAGCTTCCGCTCCCAGTGCCGGTGCAGCTCGAAGCCTTCGCGGGTGTCACCCGAAGGCAGAGGCGGGTCGGGCCGGTTCGCTTCCAGCCACTCGCGGCACTCGGCGCGAAACGACTCCTCGGCCTCGTCGAAGGTCAGGTCCACCGACGTCTCACCTGTGCGTTCGTCGCCACGATCACGCTGGTCACCGCACCACGATCACGCCGGAGCCGTGACCGAACAGCCCCTGGTTGACGGAGAACCCGGCGGTTGCGCCCTCGACCTGGCGATCACCGGCATGCCCGCGCATCTGCCAGGTGAGCTCGCACACCTGGGCCAGCGCCTGGGCGGGCACCGCTTCTCCGAAGGAGGCGAGACCGCCGCTGGGGTTCACCGGGATACGACCGCCGATCGTCGTGTCGCCGTCGCGAACGAGCCGCTCTGCCTCTCCCTGCTTGCACAGGCCGATCTGCTCGTACCAGTCGAGCTCGAGCGCGGTCGAGAGGTCGTACACCTCGGCGAGAGAGAGATCTCCGGCACCGATGCCGGCCTCCTCGTACGCCTTCGCGGCAATCGACTCCTTGAAGCCGAGGTCCGGCACACCCCCTATGCCCGCCGCCGAGTCGGAGGCGAAGTTCGGAAGCTCGATCACCGTGTTCGGATATGACGGCGTGACGGTCGAGATGGCAGCGATCCGCACAGGCGGCCCGGCGAGGCGAGACCGCGCGTACTCCATGCTCGAAACGACGAGCGCGGCCGCTCCGTCGCTCGTCGCGCAGATGTCGAGGAGGTGGAGCGGGTCGGCCACCATGGGAGAGGCGAGGATCTCCTCCTCGGTGACCTCCTTGCGGTAGCGCGCGTTCGGGTTGTGGAGCCCGTGCCGGGAGTTCTTCACCTTCACTTTCGCGAAGTCGGAGGGCGTGGCACCGTACAGATCCATCCGGCGACGTGCGTACAACGCGAAGTACGTGGGGTTGGTCGCTCCCAGGAGCCGGAACCGCAGCCAGTCGGGGTCGTCGGTGCGCTCACCTGCGGTTGGCGCGAGGAAGCCTTTGGGCGTCGTGTCGGCACCGATCACGAGTGCGACGTCGCAGAACCCGGCGAGAATCTGCGCGCGTGCCGTCGACAGGGCGGTCACACCCGATGCGCAGGCGGCATACGACGACGCGACCTGCGCACCCTGCCAGCCGAGCGCCTGTGCGAACGTCGCCCCTGCTACATAGCCGGGATACCCGTTGCGCACCGTCTCGCCGCCCGAGACGAACTGCACGTCGCGCCACTCGAGCCCGGCGTCTGCAAGCGCGTCGCGTGCTGCGACCATCCCGTATTCGACGAAGTTCCGGCCCCACTTCCCCCACGGATGCATCCCGATTCCCAGCACCGCGATGTCGGTGTCGCGCTCCCCCGCCATCATTCGACCTCCGAGTCGACAGGCCGCCAGCTCCAGACGGTGTGCTCGCCCTCGTCGTCGGCGTAGAGCGTTCTGAGCGTGAGCTCTACGCCCAGCCCGACGCGCAGCGCCGCCGGGTCGGCGTCGGCGGCGAGAAGTCCGAGCACCACGATCCGCTCTCTCTCCAGCTCGACTGCGACAACGGTGTAGGGCACGAACGGATCCGGTGCGACGTACGGCGGCGGAGGCTTGTAGTAGTTCGTCGTGTACGACCACACCGTCCCACGCCGTGACAGCAGCACCTCCTCGCGCTCCTCGAAAGGCGCCCGCGGGTTGGCGGAGACGGCCACGGCCGTAGGGAAGAAGTACGACCCGCTCTCGGCGCCGCGCGCCCCGATGAGCGCCGGCTCCTCACCGCCGGTGAACCAGCCCTCTACCGCAGGAACCTGTTGCACGCTCACACTGCTCTCCCTCCTGCGAGCCGGGCGAGCACTGCCTCGGCCTCGCCGACGATCCGTTCGATCAGCTCTGCCACCGCAGGCAGATCGTCGATTACGCCCACTACCTGCCCGCTCGCGAGCACACCGAGGTCGGGGCGCCCGTCGACCAGCGCTGCCTTCCCCAGCATCGGCGCGTTCGCCGCCATCACCACCTGACTCCAGGTGAGATCGCGCGAGCGGCGCATCTCCCGCCCTTCGTGCAGCAGCGCGCGCCACGACACGCCGGTGAGGTGCCTGAAGGCAACGGCGTTGCGCAGTGCGCGCGGCACGCTAGTGATCCGGCCGGTGCGCTCCAAGCGCTCCACGAGATCGGTCCGCAGGACTCGGTGCGGCACACCGTCGACCTGGGTGGTCACGACGGTGTCGGTCACCGACTTGCCGAGGTACACGTCTTTCACGGTCTGAGGCACGGTGCTCTCGGCGGTGAGCATGAAGCGCGTGCCCATTGCGACCCCACTCGCTCCGTAGGCCAGAGCAGCGACGAGACCTCGCCCGTCGAAGTAGCCGCCGGCAGCGATCACGGGGATGTCGATGGTGTCGACCACCTGCGGTAGCAGCAACGATGTAGGTACTGCGCCGGTGTGTCCGCCGCCCTCGCCCCCCTGCACGAGCACTGCGTCCACTCCCCACTCTGCGACCTTCTCGGCGTGCCGACGGGCACCGATCGACGGCATCACCACGACGCCGTGATCCTGGAGCCGCTTGACGAGGTCGCGGCGTGGCGCGAGCGCGAACGATCCGACCCGCACCGCCTCCCGGCCGAGAAGATCGATCCGCTCCTCGATGTCTTCGGCATCGGAGCGTAGGTTGACTCCGAACGGCTTGTCGGTGCGCTCCTTCACCGCCCGGATCGCTGTCCGGAGCTCGTCGAACGTCATCGTCGCCGAGGCGAGGATCCCGAGACCGCCTGCCGCGCTCGTCGCCGACGTGAGGCGCGCGCCGGCGACCCATCCCATCCCCGTCTGCACGATCGGATGCTCGATGCCGAAGAGCTCGCAGATGCGGGTGCGCAGCGCGGGGTGGCTCACGAAGGGACCTCCTGCTCGGCGAGACCGAGGGGATCGATCTCCTCGCGAATCAGCCGCAGCTCGTCTCCGGTGGGAAGCCGGCTGGTCGCGACTCCGGCCGGGATCACCAGCTCGAAGCCGGTAGCAGCGACGACGCCGGCCACGGTGACGCCCGGGTGCACCGACGCGAGTCTCATCCGGTGGTCGGGAGTGTCGAAGTCGAGCACGGCCAGGTTGGTCACCACCCGGGCGAGCCGGTGGAACCGGGCCGCGACCGGCCCCAGCTCGGCGGCGCGGTCGTATCCGATCCCACACACCGCATCCACCCGCTCCACGAACACCTTCGGTGAGTGGTTCGGGACCCAGTACGACGTCGTGTTGTTGACCGTGTTGCCCGGCGCGCCGCGAAATCCGAGCAGCTGCACGCGCGGACGCTCGGCCGGGCCGATGAACGCGATGTTCTGGTTGCCGTACACGTCGATCTGCGTCGCACCCATCATGACGTGGCGGGGCCCGTTCCAGACGACGTCGAACATCGCCCGATAAGGGTTCCATCCCGAGACGACCTTCGGCGCGCCGGGCACCCCGACCGGAACGATGTTCTCCACGAGGGTCGCCTCGCCGTCGGTCATAACGAGGTCGGGCTCGAATGTCGCCTTTGCGAGGCGACCCCCGATCATCGGGATCGTTCCGATCGGGTTGGCGAGGATCTCCCCGTCGCCACGCCACGCCTCCGCACAGGCGACCGCGCACACCTCGGCACGAGTTGGAGGCCCTGAACGCGTGATCACGCTCTCTGCTCCTGGCAGAGCCGCTGGTAGGCGGCCTCGTCTACGTCGAGGTAGTTCGAGCGAAACCCATCCCACGCCTCGTCGGAGCGGGCGCTCGCCGCGTACTCCCGCTGGAAGGCCTCGTCGCGGTCGTAGTCGGGGAGGCACGAGGTGAAGTGCGCCCCGCCCGGGGTCTCCACCACGCCGTCGATCATCAGCCGGTTGATCCGCAACGACTGCACGGGACCCTCGTCGAGGAGGTTCTCGGTCGCGACGATCCGCTCGACCGACATGAAACGCCGCGACGCCGCGAGGCAGAAGAGATCGTCGAAGTAGGGGTCGATGCCGAGGTACTGCCCGGTCCCCCCGATGTCGCCCCGGTTCATGTGGATGAGGGCGACATCGAGCTCCAGTGCGGGCACGGCTACGAACTCCTCGCCGTCGGCATACGGCGAGCGGATCGTGCGCACGCCCGTGCCGAGACGCATGAGGTCGGACCCGAGGCCTACGCGTGACGGCAGGAACGGCACCCGCCACGCCGCCGCCTGCAGGCCGAGCAGCATCATCCCCTCGTCGAGCTGTGTCGCTTCGACCTCACCTGACTGGCGGGCAGCGCGGAAGTGGGGCTCGAGCGGAATGGAGTCGAGCGACACGAAAGCGTGAACGACTCGGCGCACCTTCCCGGCCCGGCAGAGCAGTCCCACGTCGGGCCCGCCGTAGGAGACGACGGTGAGATCACGCACCGGCGACCGCAGGATCGCCCGCACCATCGCCATCGGCTTGCGGCGCGATCCCCAGCCGCCGATTCCGATGGTCATGCCGTCGCGCAGCTCCGCGGCCACATCCTCCAGCGTGCAACGCTTGTCGGGCACCGATGCCTCACTCGAACTGGATCCGAACTCGGGTCACCCTAGGCTCTCCCGGCATCCCGAGGACAAGCCGACCGGCTCGGGCATGGAGGTTCGCCTCGAGGTTCGCCGCGATGCTCTTGCCGGCAGGGAGCCTGGAGGCCCCCGACTCGTGTCTCCGAGCGCGAGCGTCGCATTCACCGTGGCAGCCGGCGACTCGACACCGCTGCCGCGTTCGCCCACACTGTCGTCCGACCCTGAACAGCGAGGATCCCATTCCATGACCGAGCCGCTCGATCTTCCCCACCCCGCAGATGACGACCGGTCGGCGCGGGCCGCATCGCTTCGGTCGCGAGCCGCAGTCCACGCACGAGACCGCGAGGCGTGGCTCGCCATCTTCACTCCCGACGCCTTGGTGCAGGATCCCGTTGGCGTGTCACCGCTCGACGAGAGCGGCGAGGGTCACCGCGGCATCGCCGCGATCGCTCGGTTCTGGGACACGGTGATCGCGCCGAACCCGGTGCACATGGACATCCTCGCCAGCTACGCATGTGGGAACGAAGTGGCGAATGTCATGACAATCACCACGACGTTCCCCGACGGTGCCACTGCGGCGGTCGACCTGGTAGGCATCTACCGGGTTGGCGACGACGGCCGCATCACTGCAATGCGCGCTTTCTGGGAGTTCGACAAGGTTCGCTTCACCGCCGGGTGACACCGGCGCCCGGCGCGTTCGACGGCGGAACGCGGCTACTTGATCAGCGGGTCGCGGGGCAGGCCCAGGATCCGCTCGCCGATCTGGTTGCGCTTGATCTCCGACGTCCCGCCGGCGATCGACATCGCCCGGTGCGTCAGCACCATGATCCCCGCCATGAACCCGGCCCCGTCGAGCAGGGCGGCGTCGGGACCGGCCACCTCGGCAACGATCGCGGTTGCCTCGTGGCCGAGCTCGGAGAGCACGAGCTTGGTCACGCTCCCCTCAGAACCTGGTCCGCCGCCGGCCACCGCCCGGTGTGCGCTACGCAGGTTGAGCGTGGTCATCGCGTGGTGCGCAGCCGCATAGCGCCCGATGCGGCCCGCACCTCCCGACAACCGCTCCGGATGTGCGTCGAACGCGGGGATGATCGTGTCGGCGCCGACCGCCAGCCCGCCGCCGCCGCCACCGCCGATGCTCACGCTCTCGTTGCCGAGGGTGGCCCGCGCCACTGTCCAACCGCCACCCGCCGGACCGACCACGTCATCGTCGGGGACGAAGACGTCGTTGAAGAACACCTCGTTGAACTCCGATGCGCCCATGATCATTCGCAGTGGCCGAACCTCGACTCCGGCCGCCTTCATGTCTATGACCATCGTCGTGATGCCGTCGTGCTTCTCGGCATCGAAGTCGGTGCGCACGGTTGCTAGACCGAAGCTGCTGACGTGAGCGCCACTCGTCCAGACCTTCTGGCCGTTGACGATCCAGCCACCGTCGACCTTCGTGCCGCGCGTCTTGATGCCGGCGGCGTCGGAACCGGCGTCGGGCTCGCTGAACAGCTGGCACCACACGACGTCCTGGCGCAGCGCCGGGCGCACCCACCGGGCCACCTGATCCTCGGTGGCGTGCTGCACGAGCGTCAGGATGACCCAACCGGTGATTCCGTAGACCGGACGCTTGACACCCGCAGCCTCGAACTCCTGCTCGACGACGAGCTGCTCCACCGCACCGGCGGCGCGCCCCCAGGGCCGGGGCCAGTGCGGCTGCACGTATCCCGTCTCGATGAGAGCGTCACGCTGCGCGGCCTCGTCGAGCTCCTTGATGGAGCTCGCGAACGCGCGCACTTCCTCGCGCTGCGCCTCCGCCTCGGGGGGCAGGTCGACCGAACGCTCCCTGCGGACGCCGCGACGCGTGAGATCGGTTACCTCGGCGGCGGTCGCTTCGACGTCGAGAACCGCCTCGATGGCCGTCGCGCGGCGCAGGTAGAGGTGGGCGTCGTGCTCCCAGGTGAAACCGATGCCGCCGTGCACCTGGATGCAGAGCTGCGCGCAGCGGTCGGCCGCCGGAGCGGCCAACGTGCCGGCCACGGCGGCGGCCCACGAGAGCTGCTCTCCACCGTCAGCCGCGGCGCGTGCCGCGTCCCACACGGCCGCAGTGGCGAGCTCAGTGGCAACGAGCATGTTGGCGCAGTGATGCTTGACTGCCTGGAACATCGCGATCGGGCGCCCGAACTGCTCACGGACCTTCGCGTACTCGGCGGCCAGGACCGTGCACTCCCGTGCGATGCCGGTCGCCTCCGCGGCGAGGATCAGACGGGCAAGGTCGACCATCACCTGCCTCGCCCCCGGCGCGACCTGCGCATCCGCGTTGTCGAGAGCGACCCGCGCCGAGCGTCGGGTGGGGTCGAGGTTGGTCGGCACCTCGACGGTTGCACCGGCGCCTCGCAGATCTACGACGGCCACATCGTCGCCGACGCCGACCAGTAGGAGATCGGCGAGCCCCGCGCCGAGAACCACACCCGCCGATCCGAACGCCGCGCCGTCGCGCAGCTCGACCTCACCGCCGAGCGCAACCGCCGCAGTCGCGGACCCCGATGCGAGACGTGGAAGGAGCTGCGCTTGCAGCTCGGCCGGAGCGGCAGCGGCCAGCACGGCGCTCGCCATCACCGTCGGCACGAACGGTCCCGGCGCGATGGCGCGACCGAACTCCTCCACCACGACGACCAGCTCGGGCAGCCCGAAGCCGGAGCCGCCGTGCTCCTCGGCTACGTGCAATCCGAGCCAGCCGATCTCGCACAGCTCGTCCCAGAAGTCGGGGAGCGGCTCGTCGGGTGCCTCGAGCAGCGCGCGGGCAGCGGCACGCGATCCCCGCCGCGTCAGGAAGTCGGAGACGGTCTCACCCAGGGCGCGGTGGTCGTCGGTGATCGCGATCGACATGGAGTCACCTTCCGTTCGTGTTGCGGTTCACTTGGCTTCGGTTCATGGAGGGAGGCGAGACGCTCGGTCGCCTGCACGGGCCTGCACGCGCGATCCGCAAGGGAATGAACATCGGTTCCGTCGGGGAGTCACGGTGGCCGACCGTGATCGGTCGATCGAGGTCCCTGGTCTACTCCAACGACGCCGGCCGGCGGCAACTCGTCGAGCTCCCACCGAACAGCGTCGGTACGAACGTCAGGACCGGCCCGCTCGGCAAGCCGATCGAGCCGACCCAGGGTCGATCGCCTCTGACTCCGCGCCGGCACCGCCGGTAGAGTCGCAGCAGGGTTCACGCACGTGGTCCCGTCAGTGTGCGGCGTGTCGGGGTAGCCGCGGGGAGGACCATCCATGGCGGACGACATGATCGCCGGGCGGTTCGCCGGGCGCACGGCGATAGTCACCGGTGCCGGCTCGGGCATCGGCCGCGCCACCGCCCTCCGCCTCGCCAGGGAAGGAGCGACCGTGGTCGCCGCCGACATCTCGCGCGAGCGCATCGACGCGCTGATGTCGGAGCACCCCGACCTGGCGTTCACACCGGTCGTCGCCGACATCGCCACGCAGGAGGGTGTCGACGAGATCGTCACCGCAGCCGCCGGTCGCGTCGACATGCTCGCGAACGTGGCCGGGATCATGGACGCGTTCCTACCGCCGACCGAGCTGACCGACGAGGTGTGGGAGCGGGTGTTCGCCGTCAACCTCACGGCGGTCATGCGCCTCACGAGAGCGGTGCTGCCGATGATGATCGCCGCCGGCAAGGGGGCGATCGTGAACGTGTCGTCCGAGGCCGGCCTGCGCGCTTCGGCCTCCGGTGCCGCCTACTGCGCCTCGAAGCACGCAGTGAACGGCTTCACCAAGAGCACCGCCGTGTTCTACCGGCACGATGGCATCCGCGCGAACGCGGTGCTCCCCGGCGCTGTGGCGACGAACATCGAGGCGCCGTTCGAGTCGGAGCGCGCTGTGAGGGTGCTCGGCCCGCTGATGCAGGCCAACATCTCATCGATAGCGACCCCGGAGCAGCAGGCTGCCGCGATCACCTGGTTGCTCAGCGATGACGCGAGCAACGTGACCGGTGCCCTCGTGCCCTGCGACGGAGGCTGGTCGGCGACCTGACGCCGCACGCCGAGCCGTCTGCCGGGAGCGGCAGGTCATTTCGGGAAGTCGACGTCGAGCGTGACGGCTTCCCACTCGTCGATGGATGCGCTCATCGCGGCGAGCTTGTCGCGAGTCGCGTCGAGCACGTCGCGACCCAGGAGGAGGCGCAGCGGCGGATCATCCATTCCTGCGATCGTCAGCACCGCCGCGGCAACCTTGCGCGGATTGCCGGGCAAGTGGTCGGCGAACGCCTTGATCAGCTCCTTGCGAGCGCCGACGTCGGTTGCGTAGTCATCGATCGGCGTTGCCGACTCCTTCATCGAGCGCGACGCCCAGTCGGTGCGGAACGCACCGGGCTCGATCGCAGTGACCTTGATGCCGAGGGGGCCTACCTCCTTCGAGAGCGCCTCGGTCAACGCCTCCAGAGCGAACTTCGTCGAGCTGTAGTAGGCGTTCGGCGGGTTCGCTACGAGGCCGGTCATCGACGAGATGTTGATGATCCGGCCACTGCGCCGCGCCCGCATGGCGGGCAGCACCGCTTTCAGCATGTCGACCACTCCGAAGTAGTTGGTGTCGAACAGGCGCCGGACCGCGGCATCTTCGCCTTCCTCGATTGCCGCCATGTAGCCGTATCCGGCGTTGTTGACGAGCACGTCGATTCCACCGAAGGCATCCTCGGCATCGCCCACAGCGGCCTTGATCTGGGCGCGGTCGGTCACGTCGAGCGCCACGGCGATCGCCGACGCGGAGAAGTCACCGATGATGTCGGCCACCGCCTCCACCCGGCGGGCAGTGACGGCAACCTGGTTTCCCGCCTCCAGCGCGGCCAGGGCGATCTCCCGACCGATGCCCGTGGAGCACCCGGTGATCAGCCAGCGAGCCATCTCAGACTGCCATCTCGGGCAGCCGTCGAAGGTAGCCCGCTCGACGCGCCGCGAGCTGAGCCCTTCGTTGCTCGGCGGTCACGCGCTTCGCGTTCGGCACCTCGGCGTCGAGGCGGTCAAGGCGCACGACGCGGCCGCTCACCGCCAGATCTTCGCGGGCGCCGGTCTCGGGGAATTCGGCCATGCGCAAGGTGAGGATCCCTTCGGGCAGCCCGCAGGTGTCGATCCAGTTGTGGACCCCGGGATCTACCGCGGAGATCACGTAGGTGTACGTGCCGTCGTCGTTCGCCACCGACTGCGCCTTGTTCAGGCTCGCGGTCCGGTCGAGGATGTCCAGGGTCGTGCCCCAGATGTTCGACAAGGGGACGGTGAAGTACTCCGCGCCACCGTCGCTGACGTCGACTACGAACCCTTCGTCCGGAGCGAGCATGAAACGGCCGCCCAGGTACACCTGCTTGCGCAGCGCGCCCGTGTGGTCGGCCGACCAGCCGAGGGTGAAGTGGTTCTCGGGCAGCTTGTACATCCCGTGGCTGAGCTTCCCCGTGAAGTCGGCGTAGTGCGCCATGAACTCCGCGGTCAGCGCTGCTTGCTCGTCGATCGACCGAGCGGGCTCCGACGCGGCGCCACCGAGACGTTCGATGGTCAGCTCGTTCGGATCGTCTGTGGCCCAGTCGAGCATCACGTCGCGGATGTAGAACTCGTGCGCGTCCTGCCCGGACCGCACATGGTTCGAACGCCCATCACCAGGTGACGAGTCGACCGCGATCGCGAACGTCCCATCGGAATCGACTTCCATGGTGCGGCCGTTCAACACGTCGACGGTGCCCATGTTCGCGTCCCACAGGGTGAAGTAGTTCTCGGTCATGCGATTCGCTCCAACGCGCCCGTGGATCTCGTATCGCTCGTCGCCGGAGATCGGAATGACGCGGTAGATCGAGTCGGGATTGTCGATGCCCCACCTCGATCCGGGGATCGCACGCCCGGCGACCTCGTGAGCGAGCCGCGTGATGCAGGTCACCTTGGGGCGTAGTGGATCCTGGTTCGAAGACCAGACCGCCGCGGAGAACATCACCTCCTCGAATGCGGGCCCGAAGCACTCTCGCATCGCGTGGGAGGGGTTCGCTCGCTCGAGCCAGCGCTCTGCCACGGTTGTGTAAGCAGCCTTGACCGTCGGATGCTCGACCAGCTCCAGAGCGGCCAGCTCGTGCTCGTGCTGCATCTGTGTCGCGACGGGATTGCCTGTCATCGGTCCTCCATCTCGGCGATGCGAGCAACGTCCCACTGACGAACGTTGATCACCTCTGTCGGAATCGGTCGTTGTACAGGGCAAAGCGCTCTCTGATCCGACCGGCGCTCAGTCCGAACTCCTCCGCGGTGTAGCCGGGTCGTGCCACCGCCTCGCGCTGCCGGTTCGAGTACCACTTCCTCATGCCTGCGTCAGCACCTTCGGAGACGTCGAGGCCGATCGCGGCATAGACCCGTGCGATCTCACCGAACGGGTCGGCGATCGCGTCCTCGAACGCGATGTCGGTCACGAGCTCCGGGTCATCGCCCCACTCGGCACGTACTGCGAGTGCCCGATCGTTCGCCCAGCCCATCCGCTCGATCCACTCGGCACCTACCTCTTCGCGGTCCACCACGTCTGTGTGCATGCCCCACAGCGTCGCGTTGAGGCTCGCCCCTGAAGGGATCGTCTCGAGTGGATCGCGGTGCATGTGCACGAGATGCAGGTCGGGGAAGCGAGCGCGCAGGTCGTGGAGATACCCGAGGTGTGCCGGGGTCTTCAGCACCCACCTGCCGGTCATTT
>Ga0172375_10010132_pt1 | contig 12281 bp, 11 predicted proteins | sample LakKiv1m_FD_114537 | JGI IMG/M metagenome (GOLD analysis project Ga0172375, IMG submission 114537) | Freshwater microbial communities from Kabuno Bay, South-Kivu, Congo - kab_092012_11.1m | ecosystem: Environmental > Aquatic > Freshwater > Lake | place: Democratic Republic of the Congo... | reverse complement strand
TAATCCGCCACAAGGATGTCCTCGATGTGAACCACCAGCGTGTCGCCGCGCTCCGCACCTTCGACGAAGACCGGCCCGCCCACAGGATTCGCCATGGCCGGGATGCGGTCGAAGCCCGGGCGGTTGCCGGGGATGGCCTTGTCCGCCTCAGTCTTGAAAAAGCCGGAGGCAGCATCCCACGTCTCGATCTCGAAGGACTCACCCGGCTTCACGCGAAGCTGCGGCGTCTCGCGGGCGTCGAGGGCGAACTTGCGGGCTTGATCACGGAGGATGCGTTGCATGGTGTTCAGAGTAGTTCTGCCAGCTCTTCCTTGCTCAACCCAGTCTGGTTGAGAATGTCGCTCAATGTTCCGGGCCGGATTTCACGATGCATCGGAACCACCGTTCGCCAGTTGCGCTCCGGGGTGCGCCGCTCCAATGAGACGTGGCTGCCTTTCTGTCGCAGCACCACAAACCCGGCGCGCTGCAGCGCCCGAAGGAGCTGCCGTCCGGAAATCGCAGGCAAGTGCTGGCTCATGCGACCACTTCGAGCTGGGCGAGATAAACCTCTTTCAATGGCTTGCTGGGCAGCTTTTCACCCCAGGTTTCCAGATAAAGCTCTACGGCCTCCTGAAGATTCTTCCGGGCGGCGGCCAGCGTGCGGCCCTGAGTCGTGACCGGGAAATCCAGACACCGAGCAACAAACCATTCGCCGTCGTGTTGAAAGACCGCATGGATGGTTTTCATTGAGCGAGCCTAGCCGTTCTGAGAGTCCGGCGCAAGCGGACCGGCGATAAGGCATGCGCTGGAACAGCCGCCCACAAGTGAGTTACGACTCACGCCAAAATCCCTTTCACCACCCTGCCCTCCTCCCCAACGCCCGTGAGCCGCACGTCGAGGCCCTGGAACTTCACCGTGAGCTGCTGGTGGTTGATGCCGAGCTGGTGGAGCATCGTGGCCTGGAGGTCATGGACGTGGACGACGTTTTCCACCGAGGCGTAACCCAGCTCATCCGTCGCACCGTAGGTTGTCCCGCGCTTCACGCCGCCGCCGCAAAGGAACATTGAGAAGCCCTTCATGTGGTGATCGCGGCCGGGACCGCCCTTGTTGGCCTGCGCCATCGGCGTGCGGCCGAACTCGCCGCCCCAGACGATGAGCGTGTCGTCAAGCATCCCGCGCTGCTTGAGGTCCTTGATGAGGGCGGCGGTGGCGCGGTCCACGTTCGCGGCGTTGCCCTGGATGAATTTTACCAGGTCGTTGTGATGGTCCCAATCGCGGTGATAGAGCTGGATGAAGCGCACGCCGCGCTCCGCGAGCCGGCGCGCGAGCAGGCAGTTCGACGCGAAGGAGCCATCGCCGGGCTTGCAGCCGTAACTGTCGAGGATGTGCTGCGGCTCGTTCGCCACGTCCATCAGGCCGGGCACCGCCGTCTGCATTTTGAACGCCAGCTCGTATTGCGCGATGCGCGTGGCCAGCTCGGGATCGTCATCGAATTGCTGCTGGCCGCGACTGAGCGATTGCACCGCCGCAACCACATCGTGCTGGCGGTCGGCCGTGACGCCGGGCGGGCGGTTCAGGTAGAGCACCGGGTCGCCCTTCGAGCGCATGGCGACGCCTTGGAACTGTCCCGGCAAAAAGCCGCTGTGCCATTGCCGCACGGAAATCGGCTGCGGGCTGCGGCCCTCCGTCGAAGTCAGCACCACGAAGCCCGGCAGATCCTCGCACTCGCTCCCGAGACCGTAGAGCACCCACGAACCCATCGAAGGCCGGCCCTGAATCATCGAGCCGGTGTTCATCAACGTGTGCGCCGGGTCGTGGTTGATGGCGTCGGTCTTCATCGAGCGGATGACCGTCAGCTCGTCCGCGACCGTGCTGATGTGCGGGAAGATTTCGGAAATCTCCGTGCCGTTCTGCCCGCACGGCTTGAAGGCGAACTGCGGCGCGAAGCACTTTAAGGTCTGCTCCTGCAACTGCGCGAGCTGCTGCCCAGCAGTGAACGACTCCGGCATCGGCTGCCCGTGGAGTTTCGCGAGCTGTGGCTTGTAGTCGAACGTCTCCAAGTGCGACGGCCCGCCTGCCATGTAGAGCCAGATGATGCGCTTGGCGCGCGGTGCGTGATGAAGTGGATTCACCACGCCCGTCCAGCGAGAGGTCTTGGCGGAATCAGCGGCGATTCCCGAACGGTTCAGCAACGAGGACAAGGCCGCCAGCCCAAGGCCCGAGCGCCCGAGGAAGGCGCGACGGCGCAGCTTGGCAGCCGGTTCGGCGGAGACGGCGTGCTCAGTGGTCATGCTCCACAGATAGACGCACCGCCCAGCTGAATCAAAGCGATTGTATTGCGGCCTGAGTCTGCGCCAGCTTCGCCTGCCAGTCGGCGAGACGCTGCCGGTGCTCCTCCAGCACGGCGGGCGGGACTTTCTGCGCGAAACTCGGATTGCCCAGCTTCTGCTCCACCTTGGCAATCTCAGCCTCGATCTTCGCGACCTCCTTCGTCAGGCGGGCGCGCTCGGCGTCCGTGTCCACGAGGCCATCGAGCGGCAGGTAGAGTTCGCCGAGCTTGGTCAGCGCGGTGGGCGTGCCTTTCTTCGGCGCGAAGTTCGGGTCGAGGTCGAGCGATTCCGCGCTGAGGAGAAGGCGGAGGACTTCAGCCTCACGCGGGTCGAGCTGGCCAGCGGGCTTGAGGGTGAACTTGCCCTTCTTGCCCGCGCCGATGTTGAACTGCGTCTTGAGGTTGCGGCCCTGCGTGACGAGTTCGAACTTCGCATTCGCAAACGTCTCCACGGTGTCGTCGAGGCCCCAGGCTTCCTTCTCCTCGTCGGAAAGCGGCTTGGGCCAGCGGGCGAACATGATGGTCTTGCCGCCCTGGTCCTCCGGCATGTCCGCCGAGTAACCCATCCCGTGCCACAGCTCCTCCGTGATGAAGGGCAGCAGCGGGTGGAACATCCGCAGCAGGTGCGAGAGGACGAAGTCAATGACAGCGACCTTGTTCGCCTTGAGCGCGGCGTCCTCGCCGAAGAACGCGGCCTTCGACGCCTCCACATACCAGTCGCAATACTCGCTCCAGAAGAAGCGGTAGAGCGATTGCACGGCGGTGGCGAAGTTGTAGCTCGCGAGCGCGTCGCTGACCTCGCGGATGGCTTGGTCGAGACGGAGGAGAATCCACCGGTCATCGCTGGAGAGGAGCGCGGCGTTGATTTCGCCCTGCACCTCGCCGCCCTGCATCTGGCGGAAGCGGCAGGCGTTCCAGAGCTTGTTGCAGAAGTTGCGACCCAGTTCCACGTCCTTCTCGTCGAAGAGCACGTCCTGGCCGAGCGGCGCGCTGCGCATCGTGCCGAAGCGCAGCGCGTCCGCGCCGTATTTGGCGATGAGGTCGAGCGGGTCGGGCGAGTTGCCAAGCGTCTTGGACATCTTGCGGCCCTGCTTGTCGCGGATGATGCCGGTGAAATAGACATTCCGGAACGGCAGGTCGCCCATGTATTCGTAGCCCGCCATAATCATGCGGGCGACCCAGAAGAAGATGATGTCCGGCCCGGTGACGAGGTCGGTGGTCGGGTAGAAGGCGCGGAGGGTTGCGGCGTTGGCGTCGTTGGCCTTGTCGCCGGTCCAGCCCATCGTGGCGAAAGGCCAGAGCCAGGAGCTGAACCAAGTGTCGAGCACGTCGGGGTCTTGGGTGAAGCCCATCGCTTCCAGTTTTTTGGCAATATCTTCAGCGCCTGGCGCGAGGCATATTTCCGTTACCTGAATAGGAAGCGTCTTCCCATCGGCCATCGTCTTGCTTTCGCCAGTTGACCGGTGGCGGATGACTACCTTATCCGGGAACGGACAGTCTTTGCTAAGGAGCCAATTCAAGCCGTCTTTGAACTGTTCTACAGTGCAATTAGGGCCGCGTCGCCAAACAGGAACTTGGTGCCCCCACCAAAGCTGGCGGCTGATGCACCAGTCCTGAATGTTCGTTAGCCAGTGGTCATACACCTTCGCCCAGCGGTCGGGATGGAACTTCATCTGACCGTCCGCCACACACGCCTTTGACACCTCGACGCTCGGATACTTGAGGAACCACTGCTCACTCAGGCGCGGCTCGATGGGCACGTCGGCGCGCTGGCTGAAGCCGACGTTGTTCTCGTAAGGCTTCTCCTCCACGAGCACGCCTTGCTCGGCGAGCTTCTCGGACGCCACCTTGCGCGCCTTGAAACGGTCCAACCCGCGCAGGTCCGCGCCGGCGAGGTCGTTCATCGTGCCGTCGGGGTTCATGATGTCCACGAGCGGGAGCTGGTGGCGTGCGCCGATGTCGAAGTCGGCCTTGTCGTGCGCGGGCGTGACCTTGAGCACACCGGTGCCGAACTCGAAGTCCACATGCTCGTCGCCGATGATGGGGATGAGCTTCTGCTCGCGCGGCAGCTCGGCCGGCAGCGGGCGGACGATGTGCTTGCCGATGAGGTGCGCGTAACGCGGGTCCTTCGGGTTCACGGCCACGGCGGTGTCGCCGGGGATGGTTTCCGGGCGCGTCGTGGCGATGGTGAGCCAGGTGTCCGGCGCTTCGGCCACCTCGACCTTGAAGTGATACATGAAGCCCTTCTGCGGCTTCATCTCCACTTCCTCGTCGGACAGCGCGGTCTGGGAGACGGGGCACCAGTTCACCATGCGTTTGCCGCGATAGATGAGGCCCTTCTTGTAAAGCTCGACGAAGACCTTCTGCACGCAGCGCGAATACTCTGGGTCCATCGTGAAGCGCTCGCGGGTCCAGTCGCACGAGCAACCGAGCTTCTTGAGCTGGTTGATGATGATGCCGCCCTTTTCTTCCTTCCACTGCCACACGCGCTTGAGGAACTCTTCGCGGCCGAGGTCGTGTTTGGTTTTCTTCTCCTCCTTCTTCAGCGCCTTTTCCACCTGCACCTGTGTGGCGATGCCCGCGTGATCGGTGCCGGGGAGCCAGAGGACTTCCTTGCCGTCCATGCGCGCCTTGCGGCTGAGGATGTCCTGGATGGTGTTGTTGAGGACGTGCCCCATGTGGAGCATGCCCGTGACGTTCGGCGGCGGGATGACGATGGAGTAGGCCGGGCGCTGGTCGCTGACGCGCGCGGGGTCGGCGGTGAAGCAGCCTTTGCGCTGCCAGAAGTCATACCATTTGTCCTCCACGGACTGCGGTTCGTAGGCTTTGGGGATTTCGCTCATGTCAAAAGTATTTCAACCACGGATGGACACGGATGGACACGGATTGGGAACTAGAGAACGACACGCTCCCATTCCAATCGGGCGTGCTTGAAGTTCACAATCAACCCGACTCGCAGCTTGGTGATGCGGAGGTAATTCAGCATCTGCCCGCGCTCGTGGTCGGTGATGCGGTCAATCACCTTCGCATCCACAATGACCGATCCGAACCCAATCAAGTCGGGAACGAACTCCCCGACGACGACGCCACGAAACGTCACCGGAAACCTGCGCTGTTGGTCAAACGCGATGCCACTCAGCTTGAAAGCGACCGTCAGCGCGTTCTCGTAAATCTTTTCGTGCAGACCGTGGCCAAGCTCGTTCAGGACTTCAAACGACAGCCCGATGATGCGTTGCGTCTCGTCCTTCAGAACGAGCTTCGACTCTCCACCGCGTCGGAGGTCAGGTCTTTCATCCGTGTCCATCTGTGTCCATCCGTGGTTGAAATCACTTCTTCAGCAGTGCGTATTCCATGCTGTCCACCAGCGCTTGGAGGCTCGCTTCGATGATGTTTTCGCTCACGCCCACAGTGCCCCACTCGCGCTTGCCGTCGGTGGAGGTGATGAGCACGCGGGTCTTCGCGCCGGTGCCGGCCACGCCATCGAGGATGCGGACTTTGTAATCGGTCAGCGTGACCTTCTTGAGCTGGGGGAACGACTTCGCCAACGCCCGGCGGAGCGCGCCGTCCAGCGCATTCACCGGGCCGTCACCTTCCGCTACTTCGTGGTGAACTTCGTCGCCGACGCGGACTTTCACCGTGGCTTCGTTGGTCGAGGTCTTCCGGTTGCCGCGCATGGAGACGTGGAAGTCGTCCACGGTGAATAGCAGCTCGGGGTTGTGGTCGAGAGTGCCGCGGATGAGGAGGAAGAGCGACGCCTCGGCGGCCTCGAATTCGTAGCCGGCCCCCTCCATCTCCTTCACTTTGGCGGTGATTTCACGGGTCTCGGGGGCGTCGGACGGGAGCTTGAACCCCAGTTCCGCAGCCTTGAGCAGGATGTTCGTGCGGCCGGACATGTCGCTGACCAGCACGCGGCGGAAGTTGCCGACGGCCGCGGGGTTGATGTGCTCGTAGCTGCGAGCCACGCGGTCGATGGCGTGGACATGCATCCCGCCCTTGTGAGCGAACGCCGTCTGGCCCACCCAGGGCGCGCGCGGGTCGTGGCGCAGGTTGGCGACTTCGTCCACGTATTCGGAAAGCTCCTTGAGCTTGGGCAGGGACTTGGGCGGCAGGCACCGCAGGCCGAGCTTCAACTCCAGCGTGGGCATCACGCTGATGAGGTTGCAGTTCCCGGTGCGTTCGCCGATGCCGTTGATGGTGCCCTGCACCTGGGTGGCCCCGGCCTCGATGGCGGCGATGGCGTTGGCGACGCCGAAGCCGCAGTCGTCGTGCGTGTGGATCCCGATGGGGCAGTTGAGCTTCGACTTCGCCAGGGCGGTCACACGGGCAATTTCCTTCGGCAGCCGGCCGCCATTGGTGTCGCACAACACGATGCAATCCGCGCCGGCCTTCTCCGCCGCCTGCCAGGTGGCGAGCGCGTATTCCGGTTCGTCGGCGAAACCGTCGAAGCTGTGTTCCGCGTCGTAGATGACCTTCTTCCCTTGGTCCTTCAGGAAGCGGATGGTGTCCCCGATCATGCCGAGGTTTTCGTCCGGCTTGGCGCGCAGCACCTCAGTGACGTGCAGCAGCCAGGTCTTGCCCACAATGGTGACGACGGGGGTGCGGGCATCGAGGATGTTTCGCATCAGCTCGTCGCTTTCGACCGCCACGCCCTTGCGGCGCGTCATGCTGAAGGCGGAAATCTGGGCATTGCGCCACTTGCGCCGGGCAGCCTGCTTGAAAAACTCCATGTCCTTCGGGTTGCTGCCGGGCCAGCCGCCCTCGATGTAGTGAATCCCGAAGGCGTCAATGCGCTCGGCGATGCGGAGCTTGTCCGCAACCGAGAAGTTGACACCTTCACCCTGCGAGCCGTCGCGCAGGGTCGTATCGTAGAGTTCGACTGCTGGTTTCATCACATCCCCGCCGGGGCGGGAACGTGCTTTCTACGGGAATGCCGGAGCGGTGGCAAATCCCAAAAGGCCGCCCGCAGGGCCGCAGGACGCTCAGATCGAGATCTTGCGCTTCGCCGGATCGGGCTGCTGGCGGTAGAAGACGGCAACGTGCCCGACGATCCAAACAAGATGGCTGCCGGTCTTTTCCGCAAGCTGCGGGGCGATCTCCTTCCGCTCGTCCTTGAAGGCCGCAAACTTGATCTTCACCAGCTCGTGCAGCGCGAGCGCCTCGTCGAGGCTTTTGAGAAAGGATTCGCTGGCGCCGGCCTTGCCGAGGGACAACACGGGGTCGAGCCGCTGCGCGATGCTCTTGAGCTTGCTGATGGTTGAGTTTGGGAGGCGTTCGTTCATTTATTTGGCAAGGGGAAATTCTTCATGCTGCGTGCTGACGGCGACGCCGCGTGAATCGGTGACGGAGAGATAGCAGACCAGTGGACGCTCGGCGGGCAGCGGCGCGGTGACGATGCCGTCCTTCACCTCGGCGGGGACCGTCTGCCAGTTGCGCTTCTGCCACGCGCCGGAGTCGGTGGTGAAATGAAACTCGGCCTTCGTCACAGGAACGACCGCACTGACCTTGGTGGTGACGCGCTCGCCGGAAACCCGCATTGCGTCGAGCGTAGCGATTGGCTGGCCGCCCTTGAGATGGCTGTCCACGAACTGATCTACTTCGGCGAAGGTCCAAATGTGACCGTGGGGCAGCTTGATTTTCACCGAGACATGGCGCAGCCGCTCCGCGACGAGCTGGTAGCACTTCTTGTAGCTGTCCATCGGGTAGGCGAAGTCGTTCGAGCCGTTGAGAAAGAGAATCGGGCAGGACACGCCCGCGAGGTAGCGTGAGGGATCCCAGTGGCTCACCCAGCGGTCGCGGTGCTCCGACGTCATCTTCGAGATGCGGGGTTCCAGCCAGACGCTGTTCTCGTGCAGAAAGCCACAGCCATAGACCGGCACGGCGACCTTCAACCGATCGTCTATGCCCGCCACGATGCACGTCAGGTAGCCGCCCCAGCTGATGCCCGTGACGCCGATGCGGTTCCGGTCCACCTCGGGCCGCGACGCCAGCAGCGAGTGCGCGCGCAACACCGCGGCCACGGCGTGATACGTCCACATGTCTTTTGCGCCGGCGGGGGTGAAATCGCGGAACTTCGTGGTGTCCACCTGATCCGGGCCGCCATCGGGGAGGCGTCCGGCGGGGCCGTTGCCGGCGAGGTCCATCGCGATGGCGCAATAGCCGCGCTTGGCCCAGTGCTCGGCCCACGCGGGGAAAGCCTTTCCCCCGCCGCCATGCACGAGGACCATCGCGGGAAACGGGCCGGCTCCTTCAGGACGACCGTAATAGGCAAAGACACGCGTGGGCTTGCCGTTGAATGGCTCCCCTTCGTAGTGGAGAGACTGGACGAGGTTGGTGCGTTCGCCCCAGTCAGCCTTGGGCACGGCCTTAAGCGCGGCGACATCCCATGGGCCGGTGTGGCGCGGGGCGGCGGCCACAACGTCTGCGACCAGAAGCGCAGCGAAAAACGTGAGCCAGCGAAGAATCATGCGGCCACGACGCTACGCGGCGAGCCCGGCATTTCGAGGAAATTCGCGAAGCCGCCCGGCACTGCTCGGGGGCAGGCCGGCAACCAACACTTCGCATTCCCTGGCGCTCAGGCAAAGGTCTCCGCCACCGCGGCCATGTAGGTGTCATAGACCAGCCGCTCGCCACAGCAGAAAACCACCAGACGGAGGCCGGCGTGGCGTTCGAGACAGTTACGCGTCTCGCGCACGGCGATGCGGGTCGCGCGGTCCAGGGGAAAACGGTAGGCCCCGGTGCTGATGGCCGGCAGGGCAAGACTGACGAAGTTGTGCTGCACGGCCAACTCGAACGCGCTGCGGTAGGTGCGGGCGAGCAATTCGTCCTCGCCGCTGTTGCCCCCCCTGCCAGATGGGGCCAACGGCGTGAATCACATGTTTGGCCGGAAGATAGTAACCCTTGGTGATCCGCGCGCTGCCGGTGGGACACCCACCGAGCTTGCGGCACTCCCACACGAGATGCGGACCGGCTTCCCGATGAATGGCCCCATCGACGCCACCTCCGCCAAGCAGGGTCGTGTTTGCGGCATTCACGATGGCGTCCACGGCCAGTTTCGTGATGTCACCCAGAATGACTTTGACCCGGTCCATTATGCCTGGTGGCTTGCAGCGAGACTGCGGGAGGATGTCCCATTGCCAATAAACGCGACAGAAAAAAGACGGCGATCCCCGCATGCGAGGCATCGACACAACCAAAGTCGAACCAGCACCGCACGCAGCGGAGCTAACCATTTTATCGGAGGTTGGCCGGTCCTGGCTGGGCGCGAAGATCGTTGGGGGGTTTCACCGGATGTCGTCCGGCCCCCGCTGGTGCGCCCATGCCGAAGGTAAATACGGAATGCCCCCGCCAGACCTTGCGGCCCGACGGGGGCAAAACGGGGGATGGGAGTGCGCCAAGCTCTCTTTCCCGGACCGGCATTAGGCGCGCCCTCACGGGGCTGCCGGCTTCCCGACGCTGTTCTCCACGGCAAGCGGAGTCATCGGCCTCGCAGCAGGGCCGTCCAGCGCCTTGCGGCCACTGGATTTCGAGTGAGGCTTTTCAGCTCGCTTGGGCTGGTGGTTGCGCCACCGGCCCGCAAACCAGGTCAAGACACGACTGTGTGTGCGGTCCGCGTCTTGACCACTTAGCGCGGGGACTGCCACCGCTGTTGGCGGTGCGTTCGCCCCGTGCCACGGGTCTCGCCTCTTCACTCTCAGGTTGCGTTTGGCTCACAGGCCAGCGGTGCCGTTTGAAGCATCGCCGACGTTGCGGAAGGTTTTCACGGGTCTTGCCCAGACCTCGTGTCCTTCCCGGTGCGGACGCTGGCTTTGTCCACCTTTCGGTGGCTTTGACTGCCGGCCGTCTCACGACGACCGCCAGAGCTGCCCGCCCCGTGCTGATTCACGGTAGCAACCGGATACCCTCTGGGTAACCGCGATTCATGCCGGCCCGAAACCAGCCGACACTACTTGACCCGACTTGGAGCGGTTTCTCATCGCTCCTCGCCGCCAAGCTCCTCAATCGCGTGCGACGGGCCGCGACGCCCGCCAGAGGAGCTGGTGAATTCTGCCTCTCCGCACGCGCCTTGCAGCGCGCGTCTCAGAGGGGCCGGGCCAACCAGCCTGTCCCGGCCTTTCCCCAGTCACCTGGGATTATCCTCGGAACTTCCACGACTTTCTCTCGTCCGCCGCATCCGCTCCGGTTCTTTCAATGAACTGTCATCAGGCTACCACACTTCACTGATCGGACAACGAATTCATATGCACACGTTGTTCACCATGGAGTCGGGGGCGTGCGTCTTTCAGGGCGGGGAAGAACGCAATGTTTACAGGGCTACCTTGAGGTCCGGGCATTCTACGTAAACGTATCAAACGGACCGGCGCCGACGTCTGTGAACAAGCCAGGCGGGCGGGGTGGAAAACAAAAAAGCCGCCCGTCGCCGGGCGGCCCAGATGGGTGAGTCGAAAGCCTCAGCGCTTCTTGGGCGAGGCTTTGGCCTTGGCCTTGGCCGCGACCTTGCGGCGCTTGATGTAAGCCTGACGACGACGACGCTTCTGCACTTTGTTGGTTTGTCTGCCCATAACTTCTTTACTTTGCCGAACTGTTTTTGTTGGCTGGCCGCACTATGAAGTTCCGCTGGGGACGCTTCAACCTCTATTTGCTGGCAACGGTGGCCGCGCTGCTGACGGCGTGCGAAACCACCGGTCCTTCGGGTGCCGGCAGTCGATCCGGGACCAAGGAACTCGCCAGCATTCGGGTCCACTTGGAGACGCATGCGGACCCCATCCTGGGCAGCAGCCGGGTAATTACCGTCGGACGGGAAAATCCGCAGTCCTTCTACGTCAGCGGCCCGATGCTTGGCGAATCGCATCTGGAAGGAGCCCAGGTTTGGGAAGGCCAGCCGGGCCAATACGCAATCCACCTCAAGTTCGACCGCGAAGGCACGCACATGCTGGAGAGCCTGTCGCTTTCTTATAGGGGTAAACGGCTGGCGATCATGAGCCAGTTTCCAGAACCGCGCTGGATCGGCACGGTGCGGCTTGAGCGCCGCATCGCCGACGGCACACTGCTATTCCGACCGGATGCCACGCGCGAGGAAGCCGAGCACATCGTCAAAGGCCTGAACTTGGCCGTCGCCCGACTGAAGAAGGCCAAGGAGTGATGAAGGCGACCGTGCGCGCAGGCCTGCTGATCCTTGTCCTGCTCTGCCGGCCATTACCGGGGCAGTCGCTGTTATTGCCCACGCCCAACCGCGCCCTGTTCACTCCCGGTGCGGAGGAGAAGTTCTTCGCCCCGACGCCCGGCAAGACCTGGACGGCCGGCACTTTTGGCTGCGTGCGGTCCGACGGCCACCAACTCCACGAAGGCATCGACATCCTGTGGACGCGCCGCGACAAGCGGGGGGAGCCGACCGACCCCGTAAGTGCCGCCGCTGAGGGCTCGGTGGCTTACGTCAACCGCAAGGCCGGCCTTTCAAACTACGGGAACTACGTCATCCTGCGTCATCGGCTGGATGGACTGGAGTTCTGCACCCTTTACGCACACCTGGCCAGCATCCGGGAGGGCTTGGACAAGGGGGATGTGGTCAAGGCCGGCGAAGTGCTGGGCGTCCTGGGCCGCACCACGAACACCAAGACCCGCATCGCGGCTGAGCGCGCCCACCTGCACTTCGAGATCGCCCTCGTCGCCAGCGAGCGCTACGCGACATGGCACGAGGCAAATCTCAAGGGCCTGCGCAACGACCACGGCAATTGGAATGGCCGCAACCTGCTGGGCCTCGACCCGCGCGCGGTCTTTTTGCGACAGCGTACCGACGGCGATAAATTCAGCCTCGTCCGCTTCGTGCAGTCGCAAACCGAATTGTGCCGGGTGCTGGTGAGGTCGGCTAATTTTCCTTTTGCCCGCGCTCACCGGTCCTTGATCCGCACCAACCCCACGGCGGAGCGGGAAGGCGCAGCTGCCTATGAAGTATCCCTGAACTTCAACGGCGTGCCCT
>Ga0172375_10010131_pt1 | contig 12281 bp, 10 predicted proteins | sample LakKiv1m_FD_114537 | JGI IMG/M metagenome (GOLD analysis project Ga0172375, IMG submission 114537) | Freshwater microbial communities from Kabuno Bay, South-Kivu, Congo - kab_092012_11.1m | ecosystem: Environmental > Aquatic > Freshwater > Lake | place: Democratic Republic of the Congo... | reverse complement strand
GCTGAAGGTGCGGGCATTCAGGACGCTTGATGAAGTGCTGGCCGATCCCGCGGTTGACGTTGTCGGGCTCTTCACCGGACCGGTTGGCCGGGCTGACCTGTTGCGCCGGATCATACGCGCGGGCAAAGATGTCATGACGACCAAGCCGTTCGAACTTGATGCCGGGGCGGCGCTGGCGGTTCTTCGCGAGGCGAGGGAGCTTGGCCGCGCAATACACCTTAATTCGCCGTCCGCACTTCCCTCGGATGATATCCGGCAGATACTCGCCTGGCATGAAAAATACAATCTCGGCCGGCCTGTCGGGGGCCGCTTTGAAGCGTGGGCCGCGTACAACGAACAGCCCGACGGCAAGTGGTACGACGATCCCGATCTCTGTCCTGTGGCTCCCGTGTTTCGCATAGGGATATATCTCATCAACGACGCGCTGAGGCTGTTCGGCGAACCTGAATCCGTCAGCGTTCTGTCGTCCCGTATCCGCACCGGCCGGCCGACAGCGGACAACGGCCAGCTCTCGATCAGGTTCAGGAACGGGGCGCTTGCCAACATTTTCGCATCGCTCTGCGTTGGCGACGGGCAGTTCTGGAGGAATACGGCGTCCATCAACTACGAGCGCGGAACAATATATCGCAATCCGCCGCCTTCCCCGCACGATTCCGCCACGAAGATGATACTGGTCAACGCGGATCAAGGACCGGCCGCAGTAATAGACAGTCTTGAAACTCGCAGTTACAGCGGAGCGTATGACTGGCAGGCTTTTCACCGGGCGGTTCGCGGCGAAAAACTGGAAGGTGAGATATCCCCTGAACAGCTTGTCATGGGAATTCGCGTAATCAACGCCATGGCAAGGGCGGAGAAATCAGGGCGATGCGAGAAGGTGGCGGAGAACGGCTGATGAATCCGTTGCGTGTTGCGCTTTACGGTACAAATGGACACCAGGTGCAGGCCCGGCTGGTCAGGAACCCGCTTGCGCGGCTCGTAGCCGTGGCTGGTGTGCCGGAAAAGGATTTGCCTCCCGAATTACGGAACGACCCCGAAGTTCACCGTTATCCCGGACTGGCCGAGATTCTGCGGGATGACAGGGTCGAGCTTGTTTCCCTGTGTTCGCCAAAACGCGCCGACCAGGCCGCGGACGCGATCCGTTGCCTTCGGGCGGGCCGCCATGTTTACGCTGAGAAACCCTGCGCATTGCTGGAGGAGGATATCGACGCCATCCTGGCCGCCGCGTCCTCCGCCAATAGAAGTTTCCGGGAAATGGGCGGCACAGCGTTCGCACAACCATATCTTGCCGTGAGAAAGGTTGTGCTTGAAGGCCTCATTGGCGATGTCGTGCAGGTGTTTGTCCAGAAATCGTATCCTTATTTCGACGGCAGGCCGCAGGACGAGAATGTGGACGGCGGGCTTGTTGCCCAGGTGGGTGTGCATGGCGTGCGGCTGGTGGAGCACGCCGCATGCCGTATGGTGGAATCCGTGGATGCGATCGAGACTGGAGCCGGCAATCCGGGCCATGGCGGATTGAAGATGGCAGCTTCCATGCAAATGCGGTTGCGTAATGGCGGGCTGGCCACGGTAATAGCTAATTACCTGAACGTGAAACCGGCGGGGGTCTGGGGTTACGAGGAATTGCGTGTGTTCGGAACAAATGGTTTTGTCGAGACTATGGAAGGCGGCGCAAGGACCCGGCTGGTTACGGCGGAAGAAGACCGGGGGCCCCTTGACGTGAGCGCGCCGACGCCGGACCATTTCGAGCTTTACGCGGCGGCCTTGCGTGGCGGCGCGCCGATGCCGCTGTCGGTTGAGGAAGAGCTGCATCCGACCCGCATTGTCCTGCGCGCGCGTAAGGCGGCAGGCGTGCGGTGAGCGGGTTAGGAATGAAAACTATAGTCGGATAAAAGGAGTTGATGGCATGAATAAACAAGGTTTTACAACCGCGTCATTGAATCTGGACTGCACTGCGATCAATCACAACGGTCGCACAGTCGCCGTTGTGTCGCCGCAGGGGCATGTGGACTGGATGCTTGCCTCTCCGGTCGAAAAGGGGCCGTTGCTCAAGAGTGTGTACACCGAACCGCATCTCAGCTACACGCTGGGGCTCAAGTTCGTGCTGCATTTCCCGGACCTGTGCGAGAAAATGACAGAGGTAAAAGCCGTTGCGACAAATAATGGATCTGGTGCGTTGCTTACCGGGCGGTCCTGTTCCGCCGATGGCGCATGGGAAGGTTTTCACGAGGCCGTACTGTCGGTCAACCCGGTTTCAGGGCGGTATGAATGGGACGTAAAGGCGGAGCTTGAGCGGAAGACTGGCCGCATGGAGAACGCGACAGAGATCGAATTCAACAACATTTATCCAGCCGGCACGGGCAGAGGCATGTTATGCGTGGCCGGCAAGAAATACTCGTACACCGCCCTGGTCGATCGCGACGGTGTGGCATGGCGGTTTCCGCACCAGCACACGATGCATTACGGGGGCAAGATCAGCCCATTGCGGTTCTCGGTAGGAACGACTGCCGGGTTTTTCATGGAAGACCTGAATCCTGTTGTAACGGTGGACGAATCCTGCTGCGAGCCGGTATGGGGAATCTGCGACATGTATTACGATATGCATTGCAGAGCGCGCATGCCGGGCGGGATGGCCGCAGGCACAAAGAGCCACTGGCGGCACCGGATCAGATATTTGGATCGTAAGGAAGCCGCGGATTTGCTTGCGAAGGAACGATACATACCGGTAACGGCCGATGATTACAGGCGTCATGATGGACCGCGCTTGATGCTCGGACGAAATGACCTGGCTCGCGCTGCCACGGTGGACGACGAAGAGGACGCCTGCTGGTTCCGGCCTGAACCGCCGGTCAAACAGTGGGATCGCACGGGTGGTCCGACCGGGGCCGGCGCATTGCGAATCGTCAACGAGCGGTCCGCAGAAACCGTCTGGCAGGCGATCCCGCCGGTGGAAGTCCCGGCCGGCCATGCTCTGCAATTGACCGCCCTGGTCAGGACACAAAACCTTCGGGGCAGGGGCATGTTCATCAGAATCAAACCTTTCCGTTTTCATTGGCGTCCGCAACGGCATTGCGAATGGATGGAGGTGCTGGAATCAGGCCCGGTGTCGGGAAATACCGATGATTGGGTACGCGTGCAGACCCCGGTCTTGCGGGTGGGCGCGGAACAAATGGACCAGCTTGCGTGGATCGAAGTGGTCCTGGATGGCCAGGGTGAAGGCCGGCTTGCGGACGTGGGCGTATCTTTGCAGGGCGTAGAGGAGCCGATCCCGGTAGGGCCGGTTGTTAGGGTTTGAATGCGGTCGGACTGAGCGCCCGGAGGGATTAGGCGCTAGGAGTCAGCAGACTATGGCAGAGATCGATGCATGAGCATCCGGAGAAGTTCCTAACGCCTAGCGCCTAACTCCTAAGGGAGAACTGCCAGCTCGCTGCAAATGCTTGTCGAAACATTGATTAGCCTTACAACTGGGGTAGAATTCTTGACAGAATCCCTGGCAGAAGAGAAAAAAGGAAGATAGCACTATGCTGCCACGAGAGAGAGTGATTGACGTGATCCGACACAAAAAGCCGGACCGGGTGCCGTTGTATGGATGGGTTTTTTCCAATCTAAAAGAGCCGATTGAGGCCCGATACGGGTCGGTCGCGGCTTTCGAAGACAAGTTCGAATTCGACTATGCGCACCTGTTTGGCGGGCCATCCTGCTACACCGAGGAGGATCTCGATCAGCTACGGAAAGCGAGCGGCGAAATCACCCCGGAAGTTTTGCTTGATTTGCCGCTCAAGGATCCAAACAACATGGACGCTTATAAAGACGTGGTTGACGGTATCCGCCATCACAAGGAACAGTGCGGCCGTTTTGTTTATCTCCAGACCCCGGGCCTCTTCGAGGCATGTAATTTCTGCTTCGGCATAGAGAATCATCTCGCATACCTCCTGCTTTATGAGGATACCCTTCGGGAAGTATACCAGCGCCAGGCTGAGTGGAACCGCGCGTTCGCCATGAACGGGCTGGATCTGGGCGTGGACATGATTCATGTGTCCGACGACTGGGGTTCGCAGCACAGCCTGCTGTTCAGTCCCGATGTGTGGCGGCGGATGATACGTCCGTATCACAAGATTACGTGCGACGCGGTCAGGAGCCGGGGAGGTTATCTCAGTCTGCATTGTGATGGCAATTTCCGTGCTGTCCTGGATGACGTCATTGAGCTGGGTTACCAGGTGGTTCATCCTTTCCAGGAATCGGCCGGCATGGACCTGGTGGAATTCCGGGACAAGTACCGCGACCGGTTGACGGTCATGGGCGGGCTGTGCATCCAGACCACGCTGGGCTTCGGCAAGCTTGATTTCCTGGAAAAGGAAATCCGCCGGATACTCGGCATGTTCCGGGACGGCGGCATGCTCTACTGCACGTCGCATTTTGTCCAGGATCATTGCAGCATGGATGAACTGGATTTCGCCTTTACCACCGCCAGCCATCTGGCCCGGGCATAGAGAAACAATCCATATGAGAAGCTGGATTCGCAGCACATCTGACAGTCGCGTGCATGAAGATTCGGCTGAGTACTGTGCAGAGTCAGGAGAATCAATTGATATGAAACCATTACAAGAATCTGAAGTGGTGTTTATGTATGCCGCAGCCGATCCGGATGTCTACCGCAGGTACGGCGCGACATTCGTGGGCTGGGGCGGGGCGGATACCGCGGAACGGGTGAAGTTCCACCATGATCTGGGCATACGCTGCACGGGTTCGATGTGGTGCCTGACCGCCGGGGCAAAACTGCTGCACGAGAATGCCGCGCTGAGGGAGGCGGTTGGCCGTGATATCGCGGGGGAACCGATCGCGGTGCCGTGGCTGTGGGACTTTACGCATGAAGGGACACCGAGCTGGTTCGGCTGCACAAACAGTCCGGCGTTCCGGCAACACAACCGCGACATGGTCCGCAAGGTCATGGCGGGCGGCGCCGACGGCTTGCATGTGGACGACCACCTGGGCGTGGCTACAACTGCAACCTGGATCGGCGCGGGCTGTTTTTGCGATCATTGTATGAAGGCTTTTCGCGAGTGGCTGAAGGAACACGGCTCAGCCGATCGGCTGCGCGATGCCGGGGTTAGGGATTTGGCGCATTTTGATTACCGCGTAATTGTCCGGCGCTTTGCCGTCACGCGCGCGGCGTACCGGGAGATTCACGCCCTGATTCCCCTGATGGATTTGTTCAAGCGCTTTCACCTGGAGGCGGCCGCAGAAAACGTGCGCCAGCTCGGGGCGCTGGCCGCGGAAGTGGCCGGGCACCCGGTACTGCTCAGCGCCAACGCCGCCATGCCCGAGACCCGGCAGATTGGCCTGCATCAGGAGGTCTGGAAACATGTCTCGCATGTGATCGGCGAGCTTGAACACCATGCGCCGGAGGGCACAGATCGGCTGAACGAAGCCGTGGCCATGTATCGTCTGGCGTCGTTCAGGCGGAAGCCTTTGGCCGCAACCGCCGCGGGCGTGGACTGGGCGTTCGTGAAGCAGCATGCCGCCGAGGATCTGGTCCGCGTCTGGATTGCCACGGCCTATGCGCATGGCCAGTTGTTCATGCCGCCGCATCACGCTTACTGTTTTACGGAGGAGCATGGCACCGGCTGGTATGATGGGCCGACGGACGCCTATGCGCCGCTGTATCAGTATGTGCGTCGCCAGGCGGAGTGGCTGGACGACTTCGAGGACATGGCCGATGAGCCGGTTGCAGACAAGCCGTTGGCGCGCGGTGTGCTGCGCCGCCATGCGAAACGCGGCGCGACGGTTCTCCATGCGCTGAACTGGAATTATGACCGCAACAGCCTCCGGCTCACGCCGGTGTACGACGCGGGCTTTGTTTTGCCCGAAACGGCAATTCCGGCATCGGGTGTGATGCGGCTGCTGAGCCACGACCGGCCGGATGAAACCGTTGCTGTGCGGCGCGAGAATGGACGTGCTTTTATCAAAATACCGGAACTCCGGCTCTGGACCATGGCCGTGCCGGCGTGACGGCAATAGCCGGGCTGGAACTGTTTTTGCTTTTACTTGAAAGGAAAACATATGCTTGAGTGGAAAGAAAATTGGCAGGAAACACGGCGGCATTTCACTGATTGGTGGAACCATAAGGGGATGGTGATCGGGGCCGACCACCTGGACAGCGGAGGGGCAATTTGCCGGGATGCGTCCGCGACAAATCCGCCCTTGCCGCACCCGGCGTCAAAAGGCGGTTATTATATCGAACCCGAGCTGCGCGCCAGGCATCAGCATTACCACATTGCACGCCGATCGTTCATCGGGGACATCCTGCCTATTTCATCTTCTGATATGGGGCCGGGTTCCCTCGCGCTGTTCATTGGTTCCGAACCTGGTTTTTCCGAGAGCACTGTATGGTTTGAACCCTGCATGAAGGATGTCCAGAACCCCGAATCTCTACCGCCCCTTAAGTTCAATCCCCGGAGCCGCTGGTGGAAAATCACTGAGGACACACTTAAGGAAATAACGGCCATGGGACACGGGCGTTATGCGGCAACCTGCCCGGACCTGGTCGAAAACATCGATATTCTCGCTGCGTTGCGCGATGCTCAAACCCTGTTGATGGACATGATTGAACGTCCGGAATGGGTTGAGCAGAAGGTCCGGGAAATCAACCAGGTTTACTTTGAAGCCTACCAGCGGATATACGACATCATAAAACTGGAAGACGGCAGCGCCTGCTTCAATGCATTCGCGCTCTGGGGTCCGGGCAAGACCGCAAAGCTGCAGTGCGACGCCTCGGCGATGTTCTCGCCGGACATGTTCGACCGGTTTGTCGTACCCGCACTCTCCGCCCAGTGTGAATGGCTCGACTGCAGCATGTACCACCTCGACGGCGCCGAAGCCATTGTTCACCTGGACAGCCTGCTGGGGATCAAGGCGCTCGACGCCATAGAGTGGACGCCCAGCCCGAATGTGCCGGGCGGGGGCCATCCCAGATGGTATCCCATGTACAGGAAAATTCTCGATGCGGGTAAGTCGGTGCAGGTCGTTTCGATCGCGCCGGACGACATCATACCCCTGCTCGATGCCGTAGGCGGCAAGGGTATGTACATCCTGACGTGGTTCAAGGACGTTCGTCAGGCGGAAGAGATTATAGTCAAGGCGGAGGCTTACCGATAAAGCCGGGTTTTCACAGAAGATGCTGACTTCATAATAGAAAGGAATATGGAACAATGATAAAATCCACTGAAAATAAATATATTTACCAGGACGCGGCGGCGGGCATTCCGGAGAGGGTGGAGGACCTGCTGGCACGCATGACGGTCGAGGAAAAGGCGGCGCAGGTGCTCGCCATCGACAGGACCGGCGATGAGCCGCTTGTTGACCTGGCGAACGGAGGAAAACCCGCCGCCGGCATAGAGAAGCTCAGGAACGGCGTCGGCCACATCTCAAAGCCCGATTCCGACATGTCGCCCCGCCAGTGCGCGGAATTCAACAACGCGATCCAATCCTGGCTGCGGGAAAACACGCGGCTGAAGATTCCGGTCGTCCTGCATACCGAGGCGCTGCATGGACACATGGCGCCGGGCGGAACGGTGTTTCCACAGGCAATCGCGCTCGGCAGCACATGGGACCCCGGTCTGATCGAGGAAGTTTTTGCAGCAATTGCCAAGGAGGTGCGCGCCCGCGGCATGCAGCAGGTGCTGGGCCCGCTTTTTGATCTGGCCCGCGATCCGCGCATGGGGCGCGTTGAGGAAATGTACGGCGAGGATCCGCATCTTGTCACCCGTATGGGCGTGGCCTGTGTGCTGGGATTGCAGGGCTATGGGGAGCGCGTTGAAGGCGACCGGGTTGCTGCGACGGCCAAGCATTTTGCGGCGATCGGCGAACCCCGCGGCGGGGTGTGGACCGGGCCGGCCGATTACGGCGAGCGGACATTGCGCGACATGGTTCTGGCTCCATTCCGCGCCGCAGTCCGCGAGGCGCGTATCATGAGTATCATGCCGTCCTATAACGAGATAGACGGAGTTTACTCGCACGGCAACCGCTGGTTGCTCCAGAAAGTGCTGCGCCAGGAGTGGGGATTCCTGGGATATACCGTGTCGGATTACATGGGGATTGACGATCTGCTGGAAACTACCGACGGCACACCTGACTCCGCGGGTCGCATGGCGCTCGAGGCCGGCGTGGACGTCGAACTGCCGAAGCCGAATTGCTACAAGTCCATAGCAGACATGGTGAAACAGGGCTTGCTCTCCGAATCGGTTCTCGACGAGTCGGTCCGTCGCATACTCCGCATCAAATTCCTGCTGGGACTGTTTGAGAACCCGTTTGTCGATCCGGAAAGGGCCGAGAAGGTCACCTGCTGCCCCGAGCACCGGGCGCTTGCCCGGAAGACCGCGGAGAAGGCCGTGGTCCTGCTCCAGAACCGGGACGCGCTGCTGCCCCTTAACATCGGCAAGGTCCGGACGGTCGCCGTCATCGGACCGAACGCCGCCCAGTGTCATTATGGCGGCTATACCAGTCACAAGCCGCCCCAGTCCGTCAGCATCCTGGAAGGTATCAAGCAGAAGGGCGCGGGGAAGTTCGAGGTGTTGTACTCGCACGGCTGCCAGATCGTGAAGCCTTCCGAGCCCGGCAAGGCCTGGGACGTGGTTGACAACATCACGCTGACCCCGATGGGTGTGTGCCTCCCCGGGCCAAATGAAGACGATGCGGTCATACGCGAGGCGGCTGAGCTTGCCAAGCGGGCCGACGTGGTGGTGTTGTGCATCGGCGGCAACGAGCATACCTGCTGCGAAGGCTGGGAGGCGCGGCATGGGGACGCTACGGATCTCGACCTGCCCGGTAACCAGAACAAGCTGGTCAATGCCGTTGTGGCAACCGGCAAACCGGTTGTGGCAGTACTCACCGGCGGCCGGCCGCTGGCGATACCGCACATCGTCGAAAAGATTCCGGCGATTATCGAGGCGTGGTATCTGGGCATCGAAACCGGCAGCGCGGTCGCGGATGTACTGTTCGGCGATGTGAACCCGGGCGGCAAGCTGCCCGTCTCGTTCCCGCTTTCCGCGGGCCATGTGCCGGTTTATTACAACCGCAAGAAGAAGCAGGCGCGCGAACTGTATCTGTTCACACGGAACGTGCCGCTGTTCCCGTTCGGGCACGGCCTGAGCTACACCACGTTCGCGTATGCGAACCCGTCCGTCACACCGTCCAGGATCAAGCCCGGCGGCAAGGCCGTGGTCAGCGTGGATGTAACAAACACCGGCAAGCGCGCGGGCGACGAGGTTGTCCAGCTTTACATCCGTGATGTGCACAGCTCGGTGACACGTCCCCTGAAGGAACTCAAGGGATTCCGGCGCATCACACTCCAACCAGGCAAGACGCAGCGCGTGGAATTCGCGGTCACACCGGACATGCTTTCGTTCCATAACGAACACATGGAAGAGGTCGTGGAGCCAGGGGAATTTATCCTGACTCTCGGTCCCGATTCGACCAGGGGTGAGCAGACCACGCTTACGGTTGAGTAAGGTTTGCAACTGAAAAGATAGAATTCAGGAGTCAGGATTCAGAATGACAGAATCCTGAGTATACCCAAAAATATATACATAATTATCCATATACTATTCTCGAGCGCGTGGTGGAGGAAAACAAGGATCGCTACTATCTTGCCCTGCGCCGTTCACAGTCAACGCTCTATACGGACAACTCACGAATGGGTGACTGGCTCTTGTTCTTTCTGCATTCACTGAAGAAGCAGGCGCTGGTTCTGGAACGAAAACTCAAGCACGAGCGCGATCTGCTTGCTATTCCGAAACTCTCGCAGGATATTCTGGTCGCAGCGCACGAACATGGTCGCATAACCGTGCGCGATCTCGAGCGCCTTACCGGCGCAAACCGCAACACAATCAAATTCCACTTGAAACGGCTCGTCCAACTGCGCCGTCTTACACAAGAAGGCCGGGGAAAGGGCACGTGGTACCGGCAGCAGTAGACTTGCGGCTTGTCACTCCCGGCGACCTGTCCACCGGAGTTCTTGGTTTTTAGCGAAGGCGGAAGCGAGGAATCTCGTGGTTGCAGGGAATGCGGAGATTTCCCTGGCGCTGCCGCGCCATCGGAATGACAAATGCCATCAATCCTACTCGTAATCGTACTCCTGATCGTAATCACCCCTCCCCCGTATTGCTTTGCTTATTTGCTCTCCGGGCTTGCGCGCTAATAAGCAGTAAGGTATACCATTCCGGTATCGCTTGGGTATAGAAAGGAACGCGCTATGTCTGCTTTGCTCATCAAGAACATGCCGCCGCCGCTTCACAACAGGCTTCGCCAGAGGGCGGCTGCACACCATCGATCAATGAACCGGGAGGTTATCGCGATTCTGGAGCGCGAACTGGAGAACTCCACCACGACGGTATTCCCACCGCCAATCAAACCCCTGAAGCCGATCAGTCATGACGAGATTGTCCGGATCATTCGTGATGCAAGGGATGGGAAACGATGATCGTCGTGGATGCCAACGTGGTTGTGGCTTTTCTTCTGGATACGCCATTGGCATTAGATGCCCGGGAAATTCAGTCGAGGGATGCGGAATGGATGACTCTGCCCCTGTGCCAAATTGAGGTTTGGAATGCGCTTCTTCAAGAGACGAAAGCGAAAAAGCTTACTCTGCAGAACGCAACTGCTGCGGCAGAGACCGCCATGCGTTTGCTTGCTTATCGAACCGACGGTTGTGACCCTTCCACTGTCCTGGCAACAGCCTGTTCAACGGGACTCACCGCTTACGATGCAACCTACGCAGTGCTGGCTCGCTCACTGGACGTTCCGCTGATCACGGAGGACAAACAAATTCTCCGCGCCTGCCCGGACGTGGCTCGTTCCATGCGCCAGTTCCTCGCTCCTCCTGGGCCGCCCATGACCGTTCGGGAGAAACGGGCCGCATATCGGACATGCCGCGTAAGATGCGGTCGGTAGCCGTAGAAGCGGCGCCTTGCCGCTTCACACAAGCGACCCGGGCGTAGCGTCTACGCGATCAGGCGGGCCAATCTACATGAGCACGAAGCAAAGGCCAATGCCAGTGCAGACGGCTGAATTGCCCTGGCGCGAGGTCTTTTTTTATTCTGACTTCTGCTTGCCCCGGCGTAGTTGCTATCCGCAGGATAGCGACGAAGCCGGGACTCCTGATTGGTTTGCCGTTGAACGTTAGTTGTTTTCTCCTCTGTGCCTTTGTGCCTCTGTGGTGGGTTTTCCGGGATCGCCCGCGTTGGGCATTGTGCAAGCGCAGGATTCAGAAGCCGGAAGTCAGGGAGCCGGATTCTCCACCTCCATGCCTTTTGGGCACAGCGGTTCCGATTGCATCACCAAGCTTGTCCTGCTATATTTTTCGCCATGGAAGAGGTCGCCAGACTCCTGAACGAAATGATCCGCGCCGGTGTGATCACGGATTATGCCGTGTTTGGCGCCGTGGCTCAAATGCGTTACACAGAGGCCGTGGCGACGATGGATGCGGGTGTCCTTGTGGCCGTCTCTCACGCGGAAGCCCTGGATGCGCTGAGCCCTATTTATGCCTTCTGCCGGGAACGGGGATATCGTCCCGAAGGCGAAGCGATTCGCGTTGGCGACTGGCCTGTGCAGTTCATTCCAGCCTTCAGTCCGCTGACGGAGGCAGCCATGCGCAAAGCCGACACCGGCGATGTGGACGGCGTCCCGCTACGGGTGGTTCGCGCCGACTATCTTGCTGTTATCGCCCTGAGCGTGGGTCGCGCAAAGGATTTGGCGCGAATCATAGCCCTGCGTGAGTCGGGCGCGGTGGCCGATGACCGGATCGAGGAACTGGCAACGGCGCACGGATTGACGTCTGCATGGAAGAATTTCCAAGAGCGATTCAATGGATGCTGATATACAAATTCTTTTCCGTCGACAGGCTGAATGGCAGCGCGCCCGCGCGACAATGCCATGGGCCGACAAATTGCGGGCATCTCTTGCCATGCGGTCTGCCATACGATCGCTCTGCGGTAATCCGGCGACAACCTCTCGCGGCGGCACAAGGCCGTTGTCCGGCGGTCCTGTCCGGAGCCGTAAGGCGTAGAAGCGTCTATTGACTCCCAGGGCTTCGCGGGGCCCTCAAGCGACTAAATAATAGTTGTCTGCAGGCGCTATGAGGGTGGGATGGGCCATCGGCCGCCAGCGGCAAACCTGGAAACTGGAAAAGCCGGATTCTTCGAATGAATCAGGAAGCATTGAGCAAGACGCCGGCATACTGCGCCTTCAGATGAATGGCTGTGGTTTCCTGCCCCGAACCCTGTACACTT
>Ga0172375_10010129_pt1 | contig 12283 bp, 16 predicted proteins | sample LakKiv1m_FD_114537 | JGI IMG/M metagenome (GOLD analysis project Ga0172375, IMG submission 114537) | Freshwater microbial communities from Kabuno Bay, South-Kivu, Congo - kab_092012_11.1m | ecosystem: Environmental > Aquatic > Freshwater > Lake | place: Democratic Republic of the Congo... | reverse complement strand
CTTCTATTGTATCTTCTGTTTTATCTGTTGGTATTTTATCCCTTTGTTTCTTCTTGTTTATCAGCCCTGTTATTCCAACTTGTCCATACTTTGTTACCCAGTCTCTTTGGGTTTTTCGTGCTACTTTTATTCTCTTTCAATTTCGTGTTTTGATATTTGATCCTCTAATATCATTTTTACTATTTTTTATTTAAACTCCGTTGTATAGTGGTTTGTCATAGATTCTTCTCCCTTATCTTTTTCTATTATACTTCATCCTCACAGAGGGGCGAAGTGTGTCTCGTTTTTTCATAGCAGAGCAATAAAATTGAGGAATAGATATGTGAAAATATCTATAATATATGAAAGAAAATCACACAAAATATCTATAAATTTATAATATGTGATTGACAACGCTTACATAAGGCGCTATAATATAGACAAATAAACAATTAGATATGAAAGAAAATTACATATGCTGAAAGGATAATGCGTATGATTAAGAATAAGGATATCGCTGCTAAGGCTGGAGTTTCGGTGGCTACTGTATCTCGTGTAGTCAATAACATCGGATATGTTAAAGAAGAGACGAAGAAAAAAGTATTCGCCGCTTTTGACGATTTGGCAAAGAAAGACAAGATAATCTCGCACTCCATAGCAAAGCAGAAAAACAACATTATCGGTGTGATTATTCCCGATATCGCCAACCCCTTTTTCGGTGAAGTGATAAAAGGTATTTCAGCAGTCGCCGAAAAACATTCAGCTAGTCTGCTTGTTTGCAATACTGATGAAAAACTCGAAACCGAATTGAAATATCTTGAATTGTTTAAAACAAATAAAATCATTGGCTTGATAATTACGCCTAAAACCGACCAGATGAAATATAATTCGGAGTATCTTTACCAGTTGGAAGATTTAGGGGTGCCTATCGTACTGCTTGACCGTGGAATCAATCTCTCGCACTTCAATTCAGTATTTGTCAACAACACTTCAGGTGCGTTCGAAGCAGTAAGTGCTCTGATCAATGAGGGTCATAGAGATATTGCCATCATATCCGGCCCGATGTCTTCAAAGCCTGGACGTGAAAGGTTTTACGGATATGAAAATGCTTTAATCGACCACAATCTCGAAGTAAACAAGGATTATGTATTCTATGGCGACTTCCGATTATCCAGTGGATATAAAATTACCAAGAAGATTCTGCAAATGAAACACAAACCGACAGCGATTTTCGTTGCCAACAACATGATGGCTCAAGGTGCCGTCAAGGCATTAGTCGAAGAAGGCGTCAAGATTCCAGATGACATGGCATTCGTCAGTTTCGATGATGTTGACATGTTCGAGATTATGAACATGAACATATCGACTGTATCACGCCCTACGGACCTGATGGGTGAAGTTGCCGCAGAGATGTTATTTGATTTAGTCGAAAAGAAAGAAATAGGAAAGAATCAGATCAATGAAGTCCTTCTCGAAACAAAATTCGTTTCAAGAGGGTCGGAGAGACTAATCATTAAGTAAGGAGTAATTAATATGGATGTAAAAGAGATTAAGGAAATAATCAGGAAAGAACTGGTGGACGGGATTATGAAATCCCAGGATTTCTACGTGGTCGGAAACTGGAAGATGTACAAGAACAAACATGAAGTCAGCGCTTTCCTCGACAAAGTCGCAGATCACGATTTCGGTCCAAAGAATCATATTGTTATCATTCCTCCTTTTCCTTATCTATATCTCTTTGAAGCCAAGTTGCGCTATTCCAAAATCGAATATGGCGTTCAAAATCTTTTCCCGAAAGAAGAGGGAGCTTACACTGGAGAAGTTTCTTATCGACAAGCTCTGGATTTCGGGGCTAGATATGCAATTATCGGACACTCTGAACGTCGAAATCTATTCTTGGAAGATGACATATTCCTTTCTAAAAAAGTACGAATCTGTGTGCAAAATAATATCAGACCGATATTTTGCATCGGCGAAGATCTTGAAAAACGTCAAGGAAATGACTATAAAGATCATTTGACGAGACAATTGAAAGAAGGTTTGTCTCGTGTCAGCGGGAACGAACTACAGAAAATCATCATTGCCTATGAACCAATTTGGGCGATTGGCACTGGTGTTAACGCCACCCCGGAACAAGTAGAAGAAACGCATGTATTCATCAGATCTTATTTGATAAGCGAATATGGTGAAGAAATAGGAAGAAGCATACCGCTGCTATACGGAGGTAGTGTCAAAACTAGCAATGTCAGAGATCTGGCATTGGCGGATGGAGTGTCCGGTTTCTTGATTGGCGGAGCCAGTCTTGATGCCGAATCATTCATCCAAATAAACTCGATTCTAAATGGTAGATAAAAACAGTAAGTAATCTTAACGAAGGAGGTGTAGGAATTGGATGCCAGCAACTTTGATAAATTAGTCAACGCCGTTACAAAAAACATACTGGAAAAAACCGGTGTGGATATATCAACTGAATCATCTGGCAATTCGGCAATTCTCGTGATAATTCCGAACGCCATCTTCGGATTCAAGGAGTATCTTGCTTATATAAAAGGAAAGTATAAAAAAAATAAAATATATTATAGTTCTTATGAATCAGTATTGGACGCTTTGGAAATTAATAAAGAATTACATATTCCTCTCGACACGAAGAACGGCGAATTCGTCAAAGCAATAGACGCATTCGATAAAGTCATTGTGGTTGGTCCAAAGATTGAAATTCTCAAAGCCCTTAGTGATTCCGACGACACTGATGATATCCACCACATAATTCTTGGCCGGGCAATGGCGAACAAAGCGATTATAATCTTGATGAACATTAATGGAAATATCATGAGCAAAGTATCAGGTATCATTGTTTGCGTCCAAAAACTGGGAATTGAGGTAACAAATATCCAACAAGGAGAAAATGACTTAATTTTGAATGATGATTTGATTCTGGAAAAAGATGTATTGAGTCTTAAGGATAGCGGTCTGAAAAAAATCAGACTCAGATCTACCCAGCGACTTACACCTTTAGCCAAAGACAAATTGAGAGAATACAAAATCTCTATAGAGTATGATGAGGAGGACCAATCATGAGCGATAACGAAATGATTAGAAAAATCACTGAAGAAATGGAATCAAAATATACCAACAACAGCAAATTCCGCGACAATATAAAGGACTACCTCGGTAAAGATGAAACAGTTACCAAGACGACAGCAGGCACAAATAACCAATCAACTTCAAAAACTGATTATTTAGGTGTCTATGAAAACGTCTTAGATGCTATCGCCGCAGCCAAGAAGTCACAGCAGCAACTAATGGAACTTTCCATGAAGAAGCGTGCTGAAATTATCGCTTCTATGCGCAAGGCCAGTCTGACCAACGCCGAGAAGCTTGCGATTATGGCTAATCAGGAAACCGGCTTCGGTAATGCATCCGACAAGATCATCAAGAATATTCTGGCAGCCGAAAAGACACCGGGAACAGAAGACCTTTTCTCTACAGCCTATACCGGCGATGATGGCATGACGTTAGTGGAACTTGCACCGTATGGTGTCATCGGTTCGATAACTCCATCTACCAATCCAACATCCACAATCATCAACAACAGCATCAGCATGGTCGCAGCCGGAAACGGAGTTGTATACAACCCGCATCCTTTTGCCAAAAAAGTTACTTGCGAAGCGATTTCGATTTTGAATCACGCAATCAAAGAAGCAGGTGGACCGGCAGAACTGTTAACCGCTCCACTCAACCCAACCATGGATACCAGTAAAGTCATCATGACACATGAGGATATCAGAATACTGGTTGTCACCGGAGGTGAAGCAGTCGTGAATGTCGCCATGCATAGCGGCAAGAAAGTCATCGCCGCCGGTCCCGGAAATCCACCGGTCATCGTTGACGATACCTGCAACATCAAAAGGGCAGCGTATGACATTTACCGCGGAGCCAGCTTTGACAACAATATTCTCTGCATCGCCGAAAAAGAAGTTTTTGTACTTAATAGCGTCGCCAATGACCTGCGTCAAGGGCTGGTGAACAATGGTGCTTATGAATTGAAGGCGATGGAGATTGACCGAGTAACCAAAGAACTGTTCGTTACCGGTGAAAATAATAAACTAGCTACAAACAAGAAATATGTAGGCAAATCTGCAAAAACAATATTGGATGCCTGTGGCATCAGAACAAACGGCGATCCGAAACTTATTATCGCCGAAGTAAAAGAGGATCATCCACTTGTCACTTTTGAAATGTTGATGCCGGTATTACCTCTTGTTAGAGTAAGAGACATCGATGAAGCGATTACCAAAGCGGTGATAGCGGAAAACGGTAATCACCACACAGCCATCATGCATTCAGAAAGTGTCACTAACTTGACAAAAGTGGCCAGAGCGCTTAACACCTCAATCTTTGTGAAAAACGCGCCATCGTTCGCCGGTCTCGGCATGGAAGGCGAAGGTTTCACAACCTTGACAATAGCTACACCTACCGGTGAAGGGTTGACCTCTGCGAGAAGTTTCACAAGAATAAGAAGATGTACATTATCGGGTGGATTCAGAATCATCTGACAACTCATGAAAAGGAGGGTCGAAAATGACCGATTATCTAAAAAGCATCCAAGACAATGGGATAGTTGGTGCCGGTGGCGCTGGATTTCCGACTCATGTTAAACTAAATGCCAAAGCCGATACTGTTATCATTAATGGGGCTGAATGCGAACCACTTTTGCGAGTGGATCAGCAATTGATGGAATATTATCCTGACGAGGTCGTGCAAGGGTTGAAGATAATCATGTCTTTAACCGGTGCCAAAGAAGGATACATCGCTTTGAAGGCAAAATATAAGAATGCAGTGAAATATCTTTCAGAAATCGTCGAGCATGAACCAAACATTGAAGTAAAAATTATCAGAGATTATTATCCGGCAGGTGACGAAGTCCAGTTGGTATATGAAATCAAGAGAAGAGTAGTGCCATTTATGGGCATTCCGCTTGATGTAGGGGTGGTTGTACAGAACGTCTTGACCTCGATTAATATCGCCAGAAATAAGCCGGTAACCGAACGAGTCATCACCATCACTGGGGACGTTACGAAACCACAAACTCTGATTGTTCCGCTCGGTGTAACATATCGGGATCTGATTATAGCCTCTGGAGGTCCAAAAAACAATCGAAACCATTCGATTATCATCGGTGGTCCGATGATGGGTAGCGTTGTGGAAGATTGGGATACACCAGTTTCCAAAACCTCGAGCGCAATAATCGTGCTGCCAAAATATCATTCACTGATAATGAAGAAGACCAGAAAACCAGATTTGGATTTGAATCTAACCAGGGCCGCCTGTTGCCAATGTAGTGCCTGTACGGACATGTGTCCGAAAAACATTCTCGGTCTCAACACCCAACCGCACAAAGTCATGCGCGGTGTGGTTCATGAGGATAGTGGGTCAGTCGGTAAACTTGATACTGTAGTAGCTTGCAACAACTGCAACCTCTGTACTCTATATGCCTGTCCGATGGATTTGTCTCCTGGAGACATAACGACAATGGTCAAACAGAACCTGTTGAAAAAAGGCGCGAAGACAGAAAAGATTGTACCATTTGAAGTAGATGAAATGAGAGAAGCCAAGAAGGTGCCAACAAAAAGACTGATCGGTCGGTTGGACTTGGTCGATTATAATGTCGATGCACCGCTTGATTTCAATATATATGAAACTGAAAAAGTGAAGATATTGCTTAAGCAGCATATCGGTGCCCTCGCAACCGCTTTGGTCAAGACAGGAGACACGGTACTCAAGGGTCAATTGATAGGTACTTGCGAAGGTAAACTTGGAGCGAATGTTCATGCCAGCATTGATGGTCAGGTAACTAGAGTTACCGATGCATTCATCGAAATAGAGGCATAGGAGGTGAACTATGGAAGCGTTAGGAATGATAGAACTTATTAGCATCGCCAAAGGCATCGAAGCCGGTGATGCGATAGTTAAAACGGCAGAGGTCAAGCTGTTTGCAGCGATGGCTGCCTGTCCGGGGAAATATATTGTATTGGTCAGAGGTAGGGTTGCTGCAGTACGAAGCGCTATCGAAGTCGGTGCTCAAGTCGCCGGCAAAACCCTTGTCAACAGTATCATCATCCCAAATATCCACGAGCAGGTCTTTACAGCTTTAGGACAAACTACTGAAGTCGAACCGAAGGATTCGGTTGGAGTTATTGAAACATTTTCGCTTGCGACATCGGTACTTGCAGCCGACGCGGCGGTGAAAGCAGCCAATGTCGACATCCTGGAAGTGCGTCTCGGACGAGGTTTGGGAGGAAAGGCCTTTGTGGTTCTCTCAGGTGATGTGAGTAGTGTGACAGCAGCTGTTGAAGCAGCTGTCAATGCAAATGGTGAAGAGGGAATGATCGGGCATACCGCTATCATTCCAAGAATAAATAAGGACATGTTACGTACTTTATTATAAAGAAAGGAGAAATAGGATGGAAAGAGCTTTAGGTTTGATTGAAACCAGAGGATTTATCGGTGCTATTGAAGCAGCTGACGCAATGGTAAAAGCTGCGAACGTAACATTGATAGGAAAAGAAAAAACCGGGGGCGGATTGGTTACCACGATGATTCGTGGTGATGTCGGCGCTGTCAAGGCCGCTGTCGAAGCCGGAGCGGAAGCCGCTCGAATCGTGGGTGAACTACATTCTACCCATGTCATTCCAAGACCACATGATGATGTCGAGGCTTTGATTACCAACCTGCAAAAAACCGGAAAGAACAAAAGTAAAGCTACAAGTGAAGAAGACTTTTTATATTAAAAAATAGATACGGAGGAAAAAATTATGAAAGAAGCATTAGGTCTGGTTGAAACCAGAGGATTTGTCGGTGCGATTGAAGCTGCCGATGCCATGGTCAAGGCTGCAAATGTCAGATTGATCAAGAATGAAAAGACCGGAGCCGGCCTTGTAACAATGATGGTTCGCGGAGACGTCGGCGCTGTTAAAGCCGCAGTAGAAGCTGGGGCCGAAGCCGCTCGCCGCGTAGGAGAACTCGTGTCGACACACGTTATCCCTAGCCCTCATGACGATGTAGAATTATTACTGAAATAATAGAATAAACAGGAGGAACTAAAAATGAAAGAAGCATTAGGATTAGTAGAGACCAGAGGTTTTGTTGGCGCTATCGAAGCGGCTGACGCCATGGTGAAGGCTGCCAACGTTGTATTGATCGGCAGCGAGAAAACCGGAGCCGGATTGGTTACCATGATGGTTCGTGGTGATGTAGGAGCCGTCAAAGCCGCTGTTGAAGCCGGTGGTGAAGCCGCTCGCCGTGTTGGTGATCTGGTATCGGTTCACGTAATTCCAAGACCACATGCAGATGTGGAAGCCCTATTGGAAAAACTGACTAAAGAAAACAAAAGTGCAACAAAATCAGTTAAAAAAGATCAAGTCAATGTTGAAATTGACTAAAGGAGGACAAGCAGATGAAAGAAGCATTAGGATTGGTTGAAACAATCGGATTTGTCGGTGCAATCGAAGCTGCCGACGCCATGGTTAAAGCCGCAAACGTTACTCTTGTTGGAAAAGAGAAAACCGGAGCCGGCTACATAGCCATGATGGTTCGCGGTGACGTTGGTGCTGTCAAAGCCGCTGTCGAAGCCGGTGGCGAAGCCGCACGCCGTGTCGGACAATTGGTATCAACCCACGTAATCCCAAGACCACATGCTGACGTTGAAGCAATGTTGGCCGCCAAAGAATAATAACTGAAAAGAGTTGATTTAAATGGAACTAGAGAGACTAATAGATAAAATAGCCGAAGAAGTATATCAAAAAATCGCCAAAGAAAACAACGGTGCCACCGGTAACTTGATTACCAGCAACGAAGATCTTGCAGCGATCATAGATCATACGATTCTTCGACCGGATGCCACTGAAAAAGATGTGACAAAGGTGTGTCAAGAAGCAATCGAGTATCATTTCAAATCGGTCTGCGTAAATACCCACTATGTCACTTTGGTTTCCCGTCTGCTCAGAGGTTCCGGTGTCGAAACCTGCTGTGTCGTAGGATTCCCTTTGGGAGCCATGACCTCCAGAGCGAAAGTCGATGAGACTTATGATGCAATCAAAAACGGAGCCACAGAAATCGATATGGTTATCAATATCGGTGCTCTTAAGTCTGGAGATTGGGATACTGTCAAGCGCGATATTGAAGGTGTAGTGAACGCCGCAAGAAGCCGCGCTTTGGTCAAAGTAATCCTAGAGACTGCATTATTGAATGAAGAAGAGATTATCAAAGCATGCACCATTGCCAAGATGGCAGGAGCTGATTTTGTAAAAACATCAACCGGATTCGCCAAAGGTGGTGCCAGAGTTGAAGACGTTCAATTGATGCGTAAGGTCGTTGGTCCGAAAATGGGTGTCAAAGCCTCAGGTGGAATTAGAGACACCGAGACCGCAAGAGCAATGGTAAGAGCCGGTGCAAACCGGATTGGAGCCAGTTCTTCAGTAGATATCGTCAAGGGCACAAAATCGTCTAAGAGTACTTATTGATGAAGGAAAGAGGAGATTATTATGTATGCCGCTAGAATAATCGGAACTGTTGTGTGTACACAAAAGGATCCGGGAATGAACAGTTTTAAGATGCAGGTTGTACAACCTGTAAACCTTGTCACGTTCAAAGATGAGGGAAAACCGGCAGTCGCCATCGACGCTGTCGGCGCCGGCGATCAGGAAATTGTACTTGTCGTAGCCGGAAGTTCGGCCAGATTGACGCAGTTAACCCAAGATAAACCAGTTGATGCAACTATTACCGCAATCGTTGATTTTGTAGATATCGAGGGTAAACGCGTCTTTGATAAAGGCAAAAAGGATAATTAATCATGAAGGTCGCTATCGGATGTGACCATGGTGGTTACGAACTTAAAGAAAAAATAAAAAAATTCCTGATTGACGAGATGAGCATCCAGTATGAGGATTTCGGTACTTTCAACACCAATCGTTGTGATTACCCTGACTACGCGTTTTTGGTTGCACACGCAGTGGCTACCAAAAAGTGTGAATTTGGAATCATGATTGATGGTGCCGGAATCGGCTCGGCAATGATGGCGAACAAAGTACCGGGAGTACTGGCCGCTTGTGCAAATGAAATCTATACCGCTCGCAACAGCAGGGCGCATAACGGAGCAAATGTTTTGACCATGGGAAGCATGGTAATCGGTGAAGGCGTCGCCAAAGAGATTGTCAAAATGTTTTTGACAACCAAACATGAAGGCGAAAGAAACATCGAAAGAGTCAAAACGATTCAAAACATAGAAAACAGAATCATTAACAGGGGGTGATCCCATGCAACTAGCAAAAGTGATAGGAAACGTCACTTCAACAATCAAAATACCTGATATAAAAGGCGTGTCGCTCCTAGTGGTCCAACCGGTCAATTCCAAATATGAGCCACTAGGATCGCCAATTGTCGCTGCAGATAATTTTGGTGCCGGAGTCGGAGAATATGTGTTTTTCTCCAAAAGCAAAGAAGGCGCAATGAATTTGCCGATACCTACAGCGGGAGTAGATGCTGGTATCACCGGAATTATCGACTATTTTTACATAGATAAAAATAGCATCGAAGAATGAGGTGAGACCACGCAATTAGCTAAAGTAATAGGTAATCTGGTATCTACTCACAAGAACGAAACGATTCGCGGGAAAAAAATACTGTGGGTTCAACCTTTAGACGAAGAATTAATACCTTTTGGTGACGAGCAATTGGCAATAGACGTAATCGGTGCCGGTGTCGGCGATATAGTCGTTATCATGAATGAAGGCAAATCAGCGAGACAGGTTTCCAAAGCCACGAGCAAATACGCGCCAATTGATTTGGCCGTAGCGGGTATTGTCGATTCCATCAGCACCGAAAAAGGTTATAGAAGATTAGGTAATCATCATGAAGTTCCTTGACCAACTGCTGAACCAGGCAAAACAAAGAAATAGGACGATTGTCTTGGCTGAAGGTAAAGATCAACGTATCGTCGAAGCTGCCATCGAATTGAACAAGAATGCGATCGTAAAAGTGATCGTTCTTGTCAATGAAAAAGACATCAATGAAGGCATTGCTCGTTTGAACAATGAAAATGTAACGGTTATAGTCGTTGAAAAATCACCGAAATTAAGTGAATACAGTTCGCTCTTGTTCGAACTGCGAAAAAACAAAGGAATGACGCAATCAGAAGCTGACAAACTGGTGGTTGACACCATCTATTTTGGCGCACTCATGGTCAAGAACAATGATGCCGATGGCATGGTTGCCGGAGCGATTACCGCAACATCAAATGTCTTGCGTCCAGCATTGCAATTGATCAAAACGGCTCCGGATGTCAAAGTCGTATCTTCGTTTTTCTTAATGGACATTCCACAACATTCCAGTTTAAAAGCGGGCCTTTTCGCATTCTCAGACTGTGGACTTGTCATGAATCCGAGCGCCGAAGAACTTTCGGAAATAGCAATTCAAACTGCCAAATCATATGATACCTTGACTAACAACGAGCCAAGAGTGGCGATGTTGTCCTTTTCCACTTTCGGAAGTGCCAAGAGTGCGTTGGTCGATAAAGTAGTCGAAGCAACTCAATTGGTGAAAAATCGTTTTCCTAATTTGAAAATCGACGGTGAGCTGCAACTCGACGCGGCGATTGTGCCGGAAGTCGCAAAGTTAAAAGCACCTTCTAGCAGTGTCGCCGGACATGCAAATGTTTTGATTTTTCCGGATTTACAAGCGGGAAACATCGGGTATAAAATGGTTGAACGATTCGCAAACGCAGAAGCGTATGGCCCGATTACGCAAGGCTTGAATAAACCTGTAAACGACCTCTCTCGGGGATGCAATTACAAAGATGTGGTAGCTGTCGCAGCCATCACGGCATTACAATGTAGAGTCTGACAATCATATTTGAATATTGGAGGTGTTGCCTTTGAAGACGATTATCATCGGAGCGGTCGCTGCTGGAATGAGTGCTGCATCAAAATTAAGACGGTTGGATAAAGATGCCGTAATTCATGTATATGAAAAAGGCAAGGATATCAGTTACGGAGCCTGTGGGATGCCGTATTTTCTCGGTGGCTTGATTAAAGACGAAAAAACTCTTGTGGCAAGAACTATCGAGGAATTCGAGAAAGCAAACATCAAAATTTTTCTTATGCACGAGGTCATATCTGTTAATCCTGAAACAAAGACGGTAACAATTTTGAAAAACGATACCAATGAGACTATTCAAGATCATTATGACAATTTACTGATAGCGACTGGAGCGTCTGCCCGGCGCACCCGTGTTCCCGGAAACAATCAGTCCAATATCTATGTTCTCAGCCAATTATCGGATGCCAGATCATTGCAAAAAGCTATCAAGGGAGTGAGATCCGTAGCCATCATCGGTGGCGGATATATCGGTGTTGAAATCGCAGAAAATCTAGCTCGCTTAGGTTTGAAAGTACGAATTATCGAGAATATGAACCAGATTCTCGGGGTATACGATTATGATTTCGCAAAAATTGCACAAGTGGAGCTTGAACTAATCGGTGTCGAAATTCATCTTCGTGAAACCCTTCAATCATATGGCAACGATAATTATCAAATCATCGTTGAGACCGATCTTGGTAAATATCCAGTCGATTTGGTCATCGAGGCCATAGGCGTCGAACCGAATACGGCATTTCTCAAAGATACAGGTATTTCCATGATGCCTAATGGAGCAATTGTTGTCAACGATCGGATGGAAACTTCGATTACTGATATTTACGCAGCAGGTGACTGCGCCGCATACTACCATTTGATTAAGAACGCTTTGGCTTATGTCCCGTTAGGCACTCACGCCAATAAAACCGGAAGAATAGTTGCAGAAAACATCGTTGGCCAAAATACTAGATTTGCAGGAGTAATCGGCTCTTCGATTATCAAAGTCAATGAGCTTGCACTCGGAAAAACCGGATTGGGTTTTGAAGAAGCCAAACGACTTGGTTTCGATTATGATTACGTGGATGTCGATGCCAAAACGCACGCAGGATACTATCCAGGAGCAAAAAACATCTATATTCGTGTTGTATATGAGCGTGGTACCGGAATATTGAAAGGGGCAGAGTTGGTTGGAGAAGAAGGCGTTTCTGATCGAATCAATATCATGGCCACGGCGATATCAGCTAGAATGACGGCTAGTGAATTTTCACTGCTGGATTTGGCATATTCACCGCCATACAATTCCGTCTGGGATCCGTTGCAAGTGGCAACGAATCTGATTAAAGTCTAAAGGATTGTCCAACAATCCTTTTTTATTTATTGATTACGAGAAAAT
>Ga0172375_10010127_pt1 | contig 12285 bp, 9 predicted proteins | sample LakKiv1m_FD_114537 | JGI IMG/M metagenome (GOLD analysis project Ga0172375, IMG submission 114537) | Freshwater microbial communities from Kabuno Bay, South-Kivu, Congo - kab_092012_11.1m | ecosystem: Environmental > Aquatic > Freshwater > Lake | place: Democratic Republic of the Congo... | reverse complement strand
CAAAAGATGCTGCGTAATAAATTTTATCTGTGCTTTTCCTACGGATGAAGAATATCTGCAGGTGCGGACTGAAAAAAATATCCACCTTTACGATAGGTTGGGATTTTATTTTAAAGATTTAAATCAGCTCGACAAAGCGGTAGATGAATTCAAAAAAGCTCTGGAGATATCTTCTGACAGCCAGACCTCCCGCGTAGGGCTCGGTTTTTGTTATCTTGAGCAGGGGAAAATAGAAGCTGCCTTAAATGAATTCAGCCTGGCGTCCAGGCTCAGCCCTGAGAATGAACACGTGTATCAAGGGCTCGGGTCGTGCTATCAGCATAAAAAACAATTTGATAAAGCGGTGAATGAATTCAAAAAAGCCCTGGCGCTTAATCCCGACAATTATTACGCCCACGAGGGGCTTGCGTATTGTTATAAAAGCCTGCAGCAGTTTGATTTGTCTATGAGCGAGTTTAACTGGGTGCTTAAGATCCATTCGGATAATGAATACTATCATATGGGTTTGGGGTGCTGCTATGAAGGCCTGAAACAGTTTGATAAAGCTATAGATGAATTCAGGCAGGCGTTAAAGATAAATCCCAATACAGAATGTGCCGACCGCTGTATTGCCTCATGCGGCGAAAACTTGAAAAGACAGAGAGGTTGACGTGGATATAGGAAAAAAAGATATAAAGCGCCCGGATTTTTGTGTTATAGAAGTGTCCCACAGGTGTATGTTTAGATGCAAGATGTGCAACTACTGGATGTCCGAAAAAGATCCTGACGAATTAGAGTTGCAGCATTTATATAAATTCATATCCTCGCTTAAGGAATTCGCAGGCGTGCCTTTTGAGATGAATATCTCCGGAGGCGAGACCCTTATGAAAGAAGGCATACTTGATCTGGTCGAGTTTATAGCTGACCAGGGTTTCAGATTTTCCATGGTTACGAATGGCTATCTGCTGGATAAATCTACGGCTAAAAGGATCGCGGATTCAGGCCTTAGCTTTTTAGCTATATCTTTAGATAGTTTAGACGAAAATATACATGATTTTTTACGAGGCAGGAAAGGGGCGCGTTGCAAGGTAACGGAGGCTTTGGAGTTTTTCAATATATACAGAGGAAAGTTAAAGAATATCACATTGCAGACCATTATTATGGGCCAAAACCTGGACAGCATCCTGGATCTTGTCAGATGGGCGAAAGACAAGCAGGTTTCTCATTCGTTTATGGCTATTACGCGCCCCAATATGGTTCCCGTAGACCCTGAATGGTATAAAAAAAATGAATTTAGTTTTCTTTGGCCGAAAGATACGCGCAAGGTCCTTGATATTCTGGATGAGCTTATTAAACTGAAGAAATCCGGATACAGGATAGATAATCCGATAGGGCAGTTGGAGAAATTTAAGTTATATTTTTCTGACCCTGAAAAATTCGTAAGAGACACACCCTGCAGTTTAGGAGACGGTATTATACACATTAATCCGAAAGGTGATGTTTATTTATGCTGTGAGATGGAATCCGTGGGTAATATCAAAGAAAGCGATATAGGCGAAATATGGGCGTCTCAGAAAGCCGAAAGCATACGGGAAAAGATAAGGCGTTGCCGTAGAAACTGCGCCGGCATGGTTAATTGTTACAGAGAAATATAGTAGTTATAACATTTTATTATTAAGATAAGGTTAAACATGTTTTTTTATCGGAATAAAAAATATATCCCATTTTTAATTGTACTTATTATTTTTTTATTCCATCTAATAAATAATTACCTGATATTATCCAGAGACAATATCCCTTTTATACATGACGAAAGGATGTATTACCAGGATAGCAAGAATTACTATACAATAATCCGTAACGCTGTATTTGAAAATAACTTTTCAGGGTTGTCAGTTTTTTTAAAACAAAGAGATTTTTCTTACTCGCCGCTAGTGCCATTAACCACAGTTCCTTTCTATTTTATTTTTGGCTTGACCGACGATGTCGCGGTTTTATCTCTTATGGCGTATTTTCTTATTCTGCTATTTTCCGTATATAAGTTAGGTCAAAAATTATACGGCAGTAATTCCGTAGGTTTGCTCGCCGCTTTTTTAGTCTCCATGTTTCCTATCATCATAGGTTTTTCAAGAGTTTATTATTTGGAGATACCTATGACAGCTTTGATCGCTTTAACTTTAGTGTTTCTTTTAAAGACAGATTACTTCAAAAACAGGAAGTATTCGATATTATTAGGAATAGTTTTGGCCCTGGCGTTGTTGGTTAAATGGATTTCCGCCATCTTTATTGCCGGCCCTTTTTTATTTTATGTTTTTTCGAGCCTGTATCCAAAACATGATATTGAGGCGTCAAAGAAAAAGGTAGCCGGTAACTTATTCGCGTCTTTATTTATATGTTTTTTGTTTATTCTGCCATTTTACATAGTATTTATTAAACCCTTTTTATCCAATTACGGATCTGTTTATTATAATGTAGTAAAATACCACACAAGCAGCTTTTATATTTTTGAATATTTCACAAAATTTTACCATATTCAATTGCTCCCTTTATTTACTATAGCATTTTGCGCTGCTATTCCGGTATTTTTAATCAAAGTAAAGAAAAAAGGTTTACTGGTCGCATGGTTTTTATTTCCGTATATCTTTTTTATTGCTATAGATTTCTATGGGTATTTTAAAGCGCAAGCCAGATTTACGCTGCCGGTTTTACCCGTTATCGCTTTAGTAATTTCATCAGCTGTTTTTTCTATTAAAAGCAATAAAGCAAGGTTTGCGTCGGCTATTGCGGATTTTTTAATCATAGCGCTTATAACAGGAGGCCTTGTGCAGTTTTTTAGATTATCTCATGATGCCGGTTATAAATGCTCCTTGTTGGCTGGTGCGAAGTATACTCATGGAGTGGGCCGCTATCAGGCCATTACAGAAGACTGGAAGGCCAAAGAAGTGGCATCTATTGTAATAAACAAATCATTATCTAGTAGAAACAGCAAGACGATTGTCCTTCCTTTATATAATTGTGGCATACTGCATACATTATTATTGCGGGAATTCTCAGGGTACTGCCTGAAAAGCAAAAAAGATATATTTTATGACGCTCTTTTAGCTGCATATTGCGGAGGGTATTTGGAATTAAAAGAAGATGGGTATTATGAAGATATAGTAAAAAGAGCGGATATAATCCTTGTAAAAAAAGGCGGCTATTTAGAAGGATGCGAAAATCCAAATACCATAAATGTTGCAGGAAAACCATACAATGTTTTAGGGCATTCCTTGGGATATGAGGTATACACGAAATTGACAAAATTTTTTGAGAAAAATATAGCTCTTTTCAATGAAAGAGGCATATTTGATCTTCCTGATAATTCCAAGATGGTAGTATATGAAAGGATTGAGTTAAAATAAGATCATGAAAGTCTTGTTAATGAATTCATATGGCCCGTTAGTAGGTAAAATGATAACCTCGGGCAGATGCCAGGTTAAGGTGAATCCTGGCATGGGTGTGTGGCCGCCGATTGATTTGGCGCAGATTGCGTCGGTTATCAGGGCCTATGCAGATAATGTCCTTATCTTGGATTTTATGATCTCGCATTGTTCTAGAGAGGATGCGTTTAAAAAAATATCTGAATTTAGCCCTTCGATAATTATAATCCAGAGCTCAACACCTACTTTAAAAAATGATATTTTATTTTGCCGAAAATTAAAATCTGCGCTTCCAAAAAGCGTTATAGTGTTTTTTGGGCTGCATGCGACTGCTAGGCCGCAGGATATATTATGCGAAGATATCAGATTTGCCGTACGCGCCGAGCCGGAAATTACCATGAAGGAGCTTGTGAGGGCATTCGAGGGCGGTATTACTACAGGATTTGAAAATATCAAAGGGCTTAGCTATTGGCAGGACGGCAAAGTTTTCCATAATCCTGACAGAGGATATGTTTTGGACCTAGATTCTTTCCCTTTTCCGGCGAGAGAGCTTTTACAAAATAAGAGATACATCCTGCCTTACAATAGAGAACCTTTTACTATAATAACTGTTTCCAGGGGCTGCCCGTATCAGTGCGCTTTTTGTACGTCAAGGCTCTATTACGGCGCATTAAGCAGGTACCGTTCTCCTGAAAGCGTGATATCCGAGATAAAGGAAGTAATCGAAAAATGCGGGATAAAAAACTTTGTTTTTCTGTCTGATACGTTTAATTTTAACAAAGAGTTTGTTTTTAAGTTATGCGGCCTTATCGCAAGCGAGAAACTTGATATAAAATGGGTGTCTAATAGCAAGGTGGACAGCCTTGATGAGAAGATGGCGCAGGAAATGAAAAGATCAGGCTGTTGGCTTATTTCTTTAGGCATTGAATCAGGCTCAAACAAAGTTTTAAAAAATATTAATAAGGATATTGCCGTAGCCAAATCGCAAAAAACTATTAAAATTGCCAGGGAATCAGGTATAAAGACTTTGTGTTATTTTGTTTTCGGTTTGCCTGGAGAAGACGCCGATACAGTACGCGAAACAATAGATTTTATTAAAAAGGGTAAATTTGATTACGCCCATTTCTATACAGCTACGCCGTTTCCGGGCACGGATTTTTATGAGCAGGCCAGGAAAAACAAATGGCTTGTTTCCGAGGATTGGGATAGGTACTGCCATGGCTCATCAGACGTAATATCCTACCCTTTTTTATCAAATAAAGAAATACAATCGGCAGTGACAAAGGCCTATCGAGCTTTTTATTTGCGGCCCGGAGTGGTATGGAAAGAAGTTTCACAGGCTGGGTCATTAAAGCAGCTTATGGGCGTAATCGGGATAGGCGCAGGGATGTTAAAACTGCTTTTTCCTAAAACTACGGAGATTAGTGGTAAAGTTTAATTTTTATTAATAGAGGCTCTCTTGAAAAAGACTATTGGCACAATTCAGGTTGACCTTGACGGGGTCAGGATATTGCTGGAGCGCCGCGGCTATAAAGACGATCCTAGCCCAAAGGACCCTATATTTAACAAAGAAACTTTAGCCAGATTCCTTGCCCTTTTTGACGAATATAGCGTAAAAGCTACTTTTTTTGTGGTTGGGCAAGACTTATTAGATGATGCAAAAAGGAGGATTATTAAAGAAATAGCTGAAAGGGGCCATGAAATAGCTAATCACAGTATGAATCATAAGGCTGGTTTCAGAAGCTTGAGCAGGAAAGAAAAAGAGAGGGAAATTAGGGATGCTGAAGAGGTGATAATAGATGTTGCCGGGGCAAGGCCCGCAGGGTTCAGGGCGCCGAATTTTGATATTGATGAGGTGACATTGGAGATATTGGAAGAAAGGGGATACGCTTACGATTCTTCTATTTTACCCGCTTATCTATTCTCAAATAAAAACATCCATGGTTTTTCACCGCTAAGCCCTTATTGCCCTTTTCGGAAAAATATGCAGAGAGGGATTATCGAAGTCCCTGTCAGCACTGCCCCCATAATCAGGACGCCTTATCACGCCAGCTTTGTAATAGCCGCTCATAATTTTAACATGGGTCCTTCAGTATTTTACGCTGGTTTTTTTTTGACAAGATTAAAGAGGCTTCCTTTAAATTACGTTTTTCACGCGGCAGAGCTCGCGGATTCTAACCATGACAGCAGGCTGTCGTATTTTCAGGGCCTTAAGATACCGTTAAAAAAGAGATACGAGATGATGAGTTTAATTTTAAAAAATATTACGGAAAAATTTACAATTTTTTCTACGGATAAATTTATAAAATTTTGGAATAACAATCCGGGAAGGCCATAAAATGTTCAAAGCTTCCATCATAGTGCCAGTTTACAATGAAGAAAGGTGTATCGCGGAAGTCCTGGATGATTTAAAGAAACTAGGCGAAGGTTTTGAGATATTGGTTATTGACGACGGTTCTACCGATAATACAGCCCGGTTAATTCCGGAAAGCGGAATAAGGCTTGTTAGGCATTCCGAAAGAAGAGGAAATGGGGCAGCTGTGAAAACAGGCATTGAAAACTCTTCTTCCGATATCCTGATAGTATTTGACGGAGATGGCCAGTATCGCTCAAGCGAGATCCCGCGCTTATTAAACTATATGGACGGGATGGATTTGATTGTTGGCTCCCGAATCAAAGAAAGCGAACAGACAATCTTGAGACGCTTTGGAAATATCTTCTTATCAAGATTCGCTTCTTTTCTTACTATGAAGAACATTCCTGATTTAACCTCAGGTCTCAGGGCGTTTAGAAAGGGCCGAATTATGAAAATTTTTGATATATTGCCGGACAGGTATTCATTACCGTCTACCAGCACGATCCTATTTCTAAGCCTGGGTTATAAAGTAAAATTTATCCCGGTTAAGATGTATAAACGTTCAGACGGCTCCTCCAGCAAATTGCCGCTTTTTAAAAATGGGATAAAATTCCTCATAATAATAATGAAGCTGGTTTTGTTTTTTAATCCCAGGAGGGTTTTTTCATATCTTTCTCTTTTTATATTATCCGCAGGAGTGCTCGAGAGCATTTCTACGCTGTTTATTGAGCATACGTTATCCGGGCGTTTAGACGTTTTTTTAACCGCCAGCATGATCGTATTCTTTTTTGGCTTTTTAGCAGAACACAGATCCAAGATCCATCAAGGACTAGTAAAGCGCAAGATCAAGCCTTATCTGGAATAAAATCAACTATGTGCGGAATTTGCGGTATTTATAACTTTAATAAAGAAGATTATGTAAATAGAGATGAGATAATAAGGATGAATTCCGTCCTAAGGCACAGAGGCCCTGACGAGGACGGAGTCTACGTGGTTAAGAATATCGCTCTTGGGTCCAGCCGGTTAAAAATAATAGACCTAAATACTGGAAGACAGCCTGTGCGCAACGAAGATAGTTCAATATGGGTTGTTTTTAACGGAGAGATATATAATTATAAAGACTTGCGGGAGATGTTGGAGAAAAAAGGCCATAAATTTTATACTCAAAGCGATACTGAGATAATAGCCCACGCCTACGAGGAATATGGGGAAGACTGCGTGTTAAAGTTTGACGGCATGTTCGCGTTCGCGATATGGGATAGCCGGGAGGATAAGTTTTTTATAGCAAGGGACAGGCTTGGGATTAAGCCGCTTTTTTACAGCTTAGATGAAAAAAAATTAATTTTCGGCTCAGAGATTAAGGCCATTATTCAGAACCGCAGTATCGATAAAAAAATAGACCTCCAGGCGCTTCATAACTTTCTGTCCTTTTCGTATATCCCTGCGCCGTTATCTATTTTTCGGAATATCAAAAAACTTATGCCGGGCCATGCCTTGTCCTGTAAGGGCGGCCAGGTTAAGGCCAGGCAATACTGGGACCTGGACTTTTGTGAAAATTCTCCGAAGCCGTATTCATACTATTTAGATAATGCAAGAGAGTTATTGATACAATCAGTAAAGAAAAAATTGCAAAGCGACGTAGGCGTAGGTGTTTTATTAAGCGGAGGAATAGATTCTGGCATAATAACCGGCATAATAGCCAAGATCCTAAAAAAACCGGTCAAGACGTTTACCGTCCGTTTTAACGAAGCCTCGTATGACGAAGGGGGCCAGGCCAGGTTTTTATCGGATAGTTTTCATACAGAGCACAGGGAATATTTTTTAGAAGCGGACTCCGTAAGAACGCTGCCCAAGCTTATAGAATATTTTGACGAGCCGTTTGCGGATTCCTCTGCAATCGCCATGTATCACATATCCAGGATGGCCAGGGAACATGTCGGGGTTATCCTGTGCGGAGACGGAGGTGACGAGCTTTTCGGGGGGTATGACACTTATAACGCCTATGAAGCGGCGAGGATATATAAAAGGCTCCCAAAGTTTTTACGTAGAAGTATAATAGCCAGGCTGGTAAAATTGCTGCCGGCTTCAACAAAGAGGATAAGCCTTGACTACAAGGCAAAGGCTTTTGTTGAGGGGGCGGAGTTTTCTTATCATAAATCGCATTACTTGTGGAAGGTGCTATTAAACGAAGACGAGAAGGGAATGCTCTATTCCGGAGAGCTCTTATCCAGGATGAACCCCGAAGACTCTTTTAAGGTATTTGAATTTTATTTCAACAGATTTAAAGAGTTAAGCTTACTGAATCAATTTTTTGCAGTTGATATAAGAACCTTTTTACCGGATGACAATTTAGCTAAGGTAGACAGGATGACTATGGCGCATGCCCTTGAGGCAAGAGTCCCTTTTCTGGACCACAACCTTGTGGAGTTCGCTTTAAAAATCCCCAGCTGTTTTAAGGTAAAAGGGTTGAGCACAAAAATCCTATTAAGGAAAGCCTTCTCCGATATCCTGCCTTCCCGTATATTAAAAGGAAGGAAAAAGGGTTTTACTATACCGGGGCCTGGGTGGCTAAAAAGCTGTGAACGTGATTTTGTTTTAGATATTTTGTCCAATGAGCGCATTAAAAAGGCGGGATTTTTTAAAGAAGGTTATGTTAATAAAATATTAGATGATCATTTTAGCGGCAGGCGTGACAATAATAGGGTTATATTTTCATTGCTTTCTTTTACATTATGGCATGACTATTATAAAAAATGTTCAACGGCATAGGGTTTTCTTATGAAGGTTATAAATAAAAAAGCGTTTTTGATAGTACCGCCCACCGGCATGTATAACAGGGAAGAGCGTAATCAGGCCCTTGTCAGTAAGTTAGTGGTTCCTGCCCTGCGCCCGCCTTTAGACCTGTGCTATATAGCGGCAGTGCTTCAGAAAAAAGGGATAGAATGCAGGATTAAGGATTTTCCTGCGGAAGGATTGTCCTGGGCACACCTGAAAATACTGATAAAAGATTTTCACCCCGATACCCTGATAATAAGCTCAACCACGTTTACCCTATCTCTGGACCTTAAAAGCTGTTCTCTGGCAAAACTCATAGACCCTGGAATTATCACTATTACTAAAGGGGCGCATGTCAGTGTTCAGGATGAAGAAACCATGAAGAAGTATCCTGATCTAGATATAATAGTCCGCCGGGAATACGAAGAAACCTTTAGCGACCTTGCAGATGACAATATCGATATTAAAAATATCTTAGGCGTGACTTACAGATCGCGTGGCGGCATATTCCGCAACAAAGACCGTGATTTTATTTCTGACCTGGACAATATCCCTTTTCCGTCAAGGGAGCTTATTAATAACGAAAATTATATCCGCGCCGATACTGCGAAAAAAATGACCACTATTCAGGTTTCGAGAGGATGTCCGAATGCTTGTATATTTTGCCTGGCGAGTTTTCTTTACGGAAAAGCGCAGAGGAAGAGATCTCCAGGAAACATCATTGAAGAAATACGGGAGTGCAAAGACAAATTCGGGATCCGTGATTTTTTCTTCAGGGCGGACACTTTTACGCTGGATAAGGATTGGGTCGTTAGATTTTGCCGGCAAATAGTCGATATGGATTTAGATATTGACTGGGTTTGCAATAGCCGGGTCAATACGCTGGACAGGGAGATGCTTGGGTGGATGAAAAAAGCCGGGTGCTGGGGTATAGCGATGGGTATTGAAAGCGGCAGCCAGAGAATCTTGGACAGGATAAGCAAGAATGTTACAATGGTCCAGTCAAGGGAGGCTGTAAGGTTGTGCAATGATCTGGGCGTTAAAAGCCTGCTTTATTTTGTAATTGGTTTTCCCTGGGAAGACGAAAGCGATATTAGGGATTCGATTAGATTTGCAAAAGAGTTAAAAGGAGATTTTGTAGAATTTAATATAGCGGTACCTTTTCCGGGAACAAAATACTATGAATTGGCGAAAGAGGGAAAACTAGTGACTTCAGAGACGTTTGAAGGTTACGGATACTGGAAGCCGATGATTAGGACAGAACATCTTTCTTCAAATACCCTGTCGCATCTGCGCAAAAAAGCGATGTTGTCCATCTATCTGGATCCCGACTATATCGCAAGGACTTTTTTTAATCTAAAGTCGTTGCGGATAGTGTTAAGATATCTTAAGATCGGATTATTTAAACTATTTAAGGTTGCGTCAAGCTGACAATATTATGAAGCATATATGCCTTTTAAATCCTCCTATAGGTAATGGTAGCTGCAATGAATGGGATTTTTCAATTGTGGATACCTCATCTCCTCCGATAGGTCTTCTTTATCTGGCGGGAGCGATCGGGAGGGAGGGCTATCCTGTTTCTTTGATAGACGCGGAAAGTTCGAAGTTAAGTTTGTCTGAAGTCGTAAATAAAATCATTAACTCTCCTTTCGAGGTGGTAGGCATATCCGCAACTACGCCTGCGATACATTCAGCGGCTGAAATAGCTTCCGGGATAAAAAAGGCGAAACCCGGCGTATTGACTATTATCGGAGGGCCGCACGTAACAGCAGTCCCCACGGAGACCATGAATGAATTCCCTGTCTTTGATGTCGGGGTTATAGGAGAGGGAGAGGAAACAGTCACGGAGCTTTTAAACGCGTTTTCCGGAGGAAGAGATCTTTCTGATGTAAAAGGGCTGATAGTAAGGGGGAAGGATGGATTAAAGATCAGCGAGCGCAGGGAATTTATCTCCGACATAGATTCGTTGGCGCTGCCGGCATGGGATCTTTTACCTTCCCTGACCAGAGATTATCGTTATTCTATAATTGAGACGCATGGCAGGCCTTCAGCTGCTATAGTTACTAGCAGAGGATGTCCCAATAAGTGCAGCTTTTGCGACAGGAAAGTGTTCGGCAATATTTATCGCGAGCATAGCGCGGAATATGTTTTGGAAATGATACGCCTGTTAAAATTTAAATATGGCATAAAAGATCTGATGATATTTGACGATAATTTTATGATCTCTAAAGCCAGGCTGATGAAAATATGCGGCTCGTTAATCAAAGAAAAGCTCGATATATCCTGGTTTTGTGTTTCGAATCTGGAGAACTTTGAATCGGATAAATTGAAGGCAATGAAAGAGGCAGGATGCTGGTTGATTGAGGTCGGGATAGAAAGCGGCTCCAGAGAGATCTTGAATGATATGAAAAGAGGGGCAACTCTTGAAAAAATAGAGTCTGCGGTAAAGATGGCTGATAGCCTTGGTATCAGGGTCAAAGGTAATTTCATTTTCGGAAATATTAATGAAACGGAAGGAACCCTGAAATCATCTATAAATTTTGCTAAAAAATTAAACCTGTTTTTATTTCAGCAGACTTTTCTTACCCCCTTTCCAGGCAGCGAGATATATGAAATCGCAGAAAAATACGGAAGTTTCGACAGCGATTGGAAAAAAATGAATAACTTTTATATAAATTTTGTGCCCAGTGGCTTAACCAAAGATAAATTACTTGCGTATTCCAGGAAAGCATATGCTTCATTTTATCTCAGGCCAGGGGTTATATTCAGGCACATCTTGGACATAAAGTCTTTCGCTGGAATCAAGAACCTGTTTTTATCGTTTATTACTCTTTTAAAAGTTGTTTTCAGAAAAAAGCGCGTGCTATGAAACTATACATACCTGATAGAAAAAATATTAATGTTACTTCTCCGGACGATCCGCTTCCGTATTATTATTCAAATGTATACGGGTATGCATATAGAAAGAGGCTGAAGATGGCTTTATCGCTCCTTGGTGAAGATAAGTTCCAGAGATTGCTCGAGATCGGTACTGGCAGCGGAATATTTCTTCCCGAGTTGTCTAAAAGATGCGGCAGCTTGGTGGGATTTGACATTCATGGTAAAATTAATCTTGTCATGGACATGCTTAAGCGGGAATCAAAAAAAGCGCACCTATGCCGGGCGGATATAAGCGGCATCCCTTTTATTGAAGATAGTTTTGACTGTATAGTTTGTTTAAGCGTGCTGGAATTCATCGAAAAGCTTAACTTTGCCGTAGAAGAGATATACCGGGTGGCGGAAAAAGGAGGGACTGTTATTATCGGGGCACCTGTATTGAACGCGATAACCGATCAGTTGTATTATCTTTGCGGCAATAAAGATCATAAAGCCAGGCACGCCTCCAGCCATATTGATATAATAAGGTCGTTTAAAAGCAGGTTTTGCGTAGATTCAATAATAACATTTCCGAGGCTAGTCCCCCTAAGGTATTCTTTATTTTTTGTTATGAAATGCAGCAAACATTGAAAAAGGAGGCATTGTAATAGTATGAACGGATATTCAGCAAAGGGCCTTTTAAAGAAGATAGGTCTTTTTTCAACAGAATTGAAGCACGTTTCCTCGAAGAGCATAAAGGGGCTGTTCCTTAATCCTTGTATCCTGCCGCGTTATATAAAGGCGTTCTTTTCTTATAATATGGCGCGTAAGCCTGAAGGTGCCGCGAAAGACCAGTGGCAGAAAAACTGCAATCCTATGCTTAACTTGTTAGGCGATTTT
>Ga0172375_10010124_pt1 | contig 12287 bp, 9 predicted proteins | sample LakKiv1m_FD_114537 | JGI IMG/M metagenome (GOLD analysis project Ga0172375, IMG submission 114537) | Freshwater microbial communities from Kabuno Bay, South-Kivu, Congo - kab_092012_11.1m | ecosystem: Environmental > Aquatic > Freshwater > Lake | place: Democratic Republic of the Congo... | reverse complement strand
GGTTAATTTAATTTTGGAAAAACTTGCGGTGGATAGAACCGCTTCCGTAATCGTGGGGGATGCCATTACGGATATCGAGATGGGCAATAATGCCAAGCTAAAAGCGGCGATTGCCGTGTTAAGCGGAGTAGCTTCTCTGGAGCAGCTTACCCAAAAGACAGAATATATTGTCGCGGATATATCTCAAATAACAGTAGTTTAATTAATTAGGAGAATTACTATGAAAGTAATCGGTATTATACCGGCGAGGATGCAGTCATCGCGGTTTCCGGGTAAGCCGCTGGTGGAAATTTCAGGGATGCCGATGGTGATTCATGTGCTTAAAAGAGCCCAATTAAGCAAAAGACTGGCGGAAGTTTTTGTTGCTACCGATTCACCGAAGATATTCGATTGCGTGTTAAGTTATGGGGGCAAAGCAATTATGACATCTGCCGCCCATCAAACGGGCACGGACAGGATCGCAGAAGCTTGCGATAAGCTCGTTTGTGACATAGCGGTAAATATTCAAGGAGACGAGCCTTTGGTTAAGCCGGAGGATATTGATAAATTAGTAGAGTCTATTACGCGTGATCGGACAGTTAATTTCGCGACTTTAGTTTGTAAAACGCAGCAATTCAATGAAATAACCGAATGTAAGGTCGTAATGAATTGCCATCAAGATATCATGTACATGTCCCGCTCAGATATTCCTTCCAATACCAGGTCTCAAGTTGAGTATTTGCATAAGCTTTATTGTGTCGTGGCCTTCCGTAAAAATTGGCTTAAGAAATTTTCAGCTTGGTCGCAGACCGCACTGGAAAAGATTGAATATATTGAGTATTTGCGCATTCTTGAGAATGGCTACCGCATTAGGGGCGTTGTCGTGGAAGATTATACCACTTCGGTTGACACTCCCCAGGATTTAAAGGCAATTTGTAAAATGATGGAAAATGATACCGTGAAGCTGAAATATCTAAAATAATGTTTACTAGGCAAGATTAGCATGTTAAAAATAGAAATTATTATTTCTACGCCCGGAGTTGATTTAAGAGAAATCAAGAGATTGCTCAAGGAGCGCCCAACTAAAAAGTGGGTGTATTTTGGAAGCGATTTTAGGGCGTGGATGTCCCTAGAACAACAGTTAGCTGCCGATTTTAACTATGTTGATACAATAGAAATCCACCGTAATGTCGCAGATACTATAAAGAATGAGTACGTTTCCTGGGTGGATGAGCTTAATCGCCGATATGGCGAAGAGCTGGACTGGTGGTTAGGGGCGGTATTTTCAAGAAATAATTATACCAGTAATTTGTTTCAATATGCGTGCTATTTAGAAATATTGAAACAGTTGTTGCTTAAGGATGATGTTTTCCCTGATTTAGTATTTGTCGAATCAGTAGGGTTTGCAAAAGATCTAAAAAATTGGGCCCAAAGAAATGGCTTCAGTGTCATAACTAAATATGAATTATTCAAAATTATTCCTATTATAAGTTTAATCAAACCGGTATTGGATTGGTTGAGATTTATTGTAATTTCTATTATCCGCAGTTTCGCTGCTCTTATTACAAGGGGAGTTTTTAAAAAGAAGAAACGTTTTCCCAAAGATTCAACGATCATTCATACGTTTATTTTCGGGAATTCTTTAGCCAAGGATGGCGTTTTAACTGATCGCACCTTGCCTTTTCTTTATGATTATGCAACCCGCAATGGTTTAAATATTGTTGTTCATCCGATACTTTATGGTTTCAAATATTCTTACCTTCCTATTTATCGAAGAATGCGTAAAAGTAATTCTAGCTTTATAATTAAGGAGGATTTTTTGAGATGGACGGATTATTTACGGGCTTTTAGATATCCGTTTAGAACATTAGGGAAAAAGATAGAGCTAAAGGATTTTAGGTCTCAAAGTTTTTTTAATAGTATAGAGGAGATGAGATCTCAAGAATGTTTTTCATCTGCGATGAACGCAGTATTGGTATATAAATTGCTCTTGAGGTTAAAAAAAACCGGATTTGAACCAGCCCGTTTTATACTTTGGTTTGAAAATCAGGTTATGGATAAGGCGCTTATATCCGGAATCAGAAAATTTTTTCCGAAAGCAAGGATTGTTGGCGCGCAAATGTTCTTACACCCTCCAAATTTATTGAGCGTTTTTCCTTCTCAAGCTGAGATAGACGCCGGCATTGCTCCGGATTTAATAATTGAAACTAGTCACTATCAATGCAAAAGGGCAAGCGTTTTTACTAGCTCCATTCCTTGCAGGGTAGGCGGGGCATTAAGGTATGATCATATATTTAAACAAAGCAGCAGGAGTTCTCAGTTGCCAGGCAATAAAGAAAACATTATTTTTGTCGCTTTACCTTTTCATATACCGAATGCTATAGAAATACTTTTTATGTTAAAGGGCGCGCTAAGTAACATAAAACACGAAATAACTATACTGATAAAAGCCCATCCAGATTATGATATAAAAACAATTAAAAGATTGCTATCCTGGCCGGAAGCTTTTCGGATATACAGGGGAAGCGTGGCCGAGGGGTTAAAAAATGCATCTTTAATGATATCTGCTAACTCCAGCGTCATGATTGAAGCTATTTCATACGGTATTCCATCAATTTATATCGGGAGCAGAATAATGATTAACCAGAACATCTTAAAAGATACCGCTACGCCTCTTTCGCGGGAATGCTATACCTCTGAAGAATTAGCGCAAGCGATCAATGCTTATATTGATGTTTTACCTTCGAAGAGCGGGGAATTTAAGAAAATAGGAGCTAATATTCGAGATCTATATTTCGCTCCCGTGTCTGACGGTACATTAGCACCATTTTTTGAATTAACGAAATAAAGAAAGTAACCGCTAAAATGGCAATAAATAAAATTCTTCTTATAAATCCTCCTTATTATATTGATAAGAGGCAAATGAATTATTGGCCTTCATTTCCGTTGGGGATGGGATATGTCGCTGCCTATTTAGAGAAAAACGGTTATTCCGTGCAGGTTATCGATGCTTTTGGAGAAGGTTATAGCAATAGGATTGCGCATGGAAAAGATCATTTCTGCGTCGGACTTCGATATAACGAGATCATTTCTAAAATATCTGATTATGCGCCGGATATTATTGGAATCTCGAATCTTTTTTCCGCGCAGCACTATTCAATGCACTCCATGGCTAAGGTTATAAAATGCCATGATAGTACTATTCCGGTTGTAGCAGGAGGGCCTCATGTTTCAGCAGTTCCAGAGTTGGTTATGATGGATCCAAATATAGATTATGGAATTCTTGGTGAAGGTGAGCAGGCATTCTGTGAATTAATAAACGCATTAAATAACGGCACGGATTTAAAGGAAGTTACGGGTATTGCCTATCGTAATAATGGTATGATTAGGTTGAATAGGCCGATGGAGTTCATTGAACAATTGGACCAAATACCATACCCGGCTTGGCATTTATTTAAAATGGATAAGTATTTATACCAAAAGGTGTCACACGGCGGTTCAGTAAAAAGGCATCCTTTTATGACTATGCTTACCTCCAGAGGATGTTTTTCCAATTGTTTTTTTTGTAGCGTTCGAGATACATGGGGGAGGAGTTTGAGAACCCGGTCTCTTGATAATGTAATTGGAGAAATTGCTCTGCTGCAAGAAAAGTTCGGGGTGAAGGAGTTGATTATTGTTGATGATAATTTTAATTTCGATACTGATAGATTACACGGAATTCTGGATTATTTAATCAAAAAGAAAATGGATTTGACATTTGAGATTCCCAACGGCCTATTCATTAAGAAGCTGGATAAGCCCATATTGGCGAAAATGAAAGCAGCTGGTATTAAGCGTATATTTTTCCCGATTGAATCCGGTAATGAGTATGTGAGAAATGAAATTATAAAAAAGCCATTGGATATTGAAGTGGTCAAGGAGCTTGTGGCATATTGCCGTAAAATTAACCTTGAGTCTTGCGCGTATTTTATAGTAGGGCTTCCGGGAGAAACCAAGAAACAGATCGAAGATACCTTTCAATTAGCGCGAAGGTTAAAAATAATGTGTTATTTTTCTGTAGCTACGCCTTTTCCAGGTTCGGCACTTTATAATTATGTAAAAGAAAAGGAACTGCTTAGATCGTATGAGATTGAGCAATGTTCTGACGAGTATAATATAATTGGTCCCGATTGGAGGGCGGATGAATTGCGCAAAATGGTATTTAATGAATCACTGAAGCTTAATTATAAAGCCAAGCTATTGACGTGTTTGAAAGATCCGTTTAGTATTCCGGAAAAAGTCTGCAAATATCTTTATAAGAATATTTATTCTAAAAACTAAATTTATTCCAGATTACATATTTTAAAAATTTGTTGTAATTTATTGATCCTGTAGCAGTTTAAAAGTTATCATGAAAAAAATAAAAAAAGTTTTATTATTTATTCCACCCGCAACTACCTTTAAAGACAGGATAGATATAAACCCTTTGCCTCCAATAGGGCTGGGATATCTGGGGGCAATCCTTGAAGAAAATGGCATTGAAGTGAAAATAGTTGATTGCTTGATCCAGGGTTGGGATATCCGAATTAAAGTAACAGATGACTTAATTCGGATTGGCCTTTCGTTTGTGGAGATTGAAAAGATTATCCGCGAATATGCCCCGGACATAGTCGGGGTGAATAATTTATTTACGAAACAACGTGAAAACGCGCATAAAATCTATTCAATCGCTAAAGAGGTTAACAAGGACATCATAACGGTTGCCGGAGGAGCGCATTCGACGGTTATGCCGGAGCTGGTTCTTGCGGATAAGAATGTTGATTATGTTGTTATAGGAGAGGGAGATCAGACGATAATTGAGCTTGTGCGTTTGATTGAGGGAAAAATTAATATTTCCGCTCTCGATGGGGTTGGCTATAGAGAGAACGGGGAAATTAAAGTTATACCTAAAACCAGGTTTATTGAAAATTTGGATTCTCTACCTTTTCCGTCCTGGCATCTTCTGAGTATGGAAAAGTATTTTGGTTTGAAATCGTCTCACGGTGAACGCAGAAGGAAACGGTTCTCGCCTATTATAACTTCGCGCGGTTGTCCGGCGAAATGCACATTTTGTTCGGCTTATGCGGTTTGGGGCAGGGGGTTTCGGGCCAGATCACCGGAAAATGTCATTCAGGAGCTTAAACAGCTAAAACAGCTATATGGTATCGAAGAAATAATGTTTGAGGATGATAACTTAACGTTGAATCCAAAACGGGCAGAGAAGATATTTGATTTAATGATTCGTGAACAGTTGAATATGGAATGGGATACTCCTAATGGTGTCGCCGCATGGACGCTTAACGAAAATCTTCTTGATAAGATGAAGGAAAGTGGCTGTCATAGTTTAAATTTTGCTCTTGAATCCGGGAATCAGCATATTTTGGATACAGTCATCAAAAAACCGTTGAACTTGAATAGGGTTAAGCCTCTCGTACGATATGCTCAAAGAATAGGTTTGGATGTTGGTATATTTTTAGTTGTCGGCATGCCTGGTGAAACCGAGGAACAGGTCTGGGATAGTTTTCGAATGGCAGTCCAGCTGGGTATTTATACGCCGCATATTTCAATTGCAACGCCGTATCCCGGTTCAGAGTTGTATGATTTGTGTAAAGAAAGGAAATTATTCCGTCCGGATTTTTCACTTAATGACCTTTATATCAGGAGTTTTTCAATATCAACAGATGAATTAGATGTGCAAAAGCTCAAAAAGATACTTGCGGACGGCCAGCGCTTTTTATTAGTATCTTTTTTGAAAAATAAACCGTTCGCCTTTTTTAAGGTTTGTATGGTAAAATTATTAAGGTATCCAGGAACTTTTATAAAAAAGTTATTAAATTTCATTCGGCTAAAGGATTGGGCTAAATTAAGATGAAAAAAAACATCAGGCTTGCAAAATCTGTGGTTGGAACAGCTGAAAAAAATGCATTGGGTAAAGTGATCGATGATTCCTATCTTGGAATGGGAAGTTTTGTAAGGGATTTTGAAAAATCTCTGGAAAAATATATCGGCGGTGGTAAAGTTATTTGTCTTAATTCCGGGACTGCTGCGCTACATTTGGCGTTATTGGGTATAGGATTAAAGCCAAAAGATGAAGTTTTAGTGCAGTCACTCACTTTCGTAGCTTGTTTTCAAGCGATAAGCGCTACCGGAGCTGTTCCTGTAGCTTGTGAAGTTATTTCGGAAACCTGCACGATAGACTTAGAAGATGCCAAAAAACGGATTACTAAAAGAACTAAGGCAATTATGCCGGTTCATTATGCCAGTAGGACGGGAAACCTTGAAGAAGTTTATAAGTTTGCAAAAAAGTACGGATTGAGAGTAATCGAAGATGCTGCACATGCTTTTGGAACGGTATATAGTGGAAGAAAAATTGGTGCATTTGGCGATGTTATCTGTTTTAGTTTTGATGGCGTAAAAAATATTACTTCTGGGGAAGGGGGAGCGGTAGTTACTAAAGATCCGAAAGTAGCCGAGTTTATTCGGGATGCCCGGCTTTTAGGTGTGCATAAGGATACCGCAAGAAGATATAAGGGTAAACGCAGCTGGGAGCCGGAGGTAACTCATCAGGGGTATCGCTATCATATGAGTAATTTGTTTGCTGCTATCGGGTTGAGCCAGCTTAAAAGGTTCGAGCGGGAATTCAAGCCTTCTCGTCAGCGGTTGGCTAAAAGATATCACGACGCTTTAAGTTCAGTCACCGGCATCAGGCTATTCCCGGATGATTATGATAAAATAGTTCCGCACATATTTCCGATTAAAGTTGTAAATGGCAGGAGGGATGCGTTAAGGAAATATTTAACAGATAATAATATAGAATGCGGAGTACATTATTATCCCAATCATTTTCTTAAGTATTACCGTAAGCAAAAAGTACGGCTGCCGGTAACGGAGAAAAATTACAAAGAATTGCTCAGTTTACCGTTGCATCCCGATGTTGCTGATGGAGAACAAAAATATATCATAAGAAAAATAGAAGATTTCTTTATTAAGAAATGACTTGCTTGTTTTATCGCTAATCGATAGAACAAAAACAGGAGCCGAGATGAAAGATAAAAACATTAGCCCAATTTTTAAGAACATTTATCAGGGGAAGAAAATCCTGGTTACCGGAGATACCGGTTTCAAGGGATCATTGCTTTCCATATGGCTGACTTTGTTAGGTGCCGAAGTTATAGGATTTTCCAGTTATCTGCCTTCTAAACCATGTTTGTTTTCGGTTTGTAATGTCAATAAGCTCGTTGATCATATACAAGGTGATGTGCGTAATTACGATTCCTTAAAAAAGATATTCATTAAATATAAGTTTGATTTTGTATTTCATCTGGCTGCCCAGCCCATCGTAAATTTGGCGTACCTTAGACCCAAGGATACATTTGAAACCAATGTTTTAGGAACGGTTAATATTTTAGAATGTATCCGGAAATTTTCCCATGATACTGTTGCTATAATCATTACTAGTGATAAATGTTATAAGAATATGGGTTGGAGCTGGGGATACAGAGAAACCGACCATCTCGGAGGATGGGATCCTTATAGCGCATCAAAAGCTTGTGCCGAATTAGTTTGCGAGGCTTATTTTAAATCTTATGCTAATGATCCCAAATGTGGTTTTAAGATGGCTACGGCAAGAGCAGGGAATGTTATCGGCGGAGGGGACTGGGCTTTAAATAGAATCATCCCTGATTGCGTTAGGGCTTGGAGCAAGAATAAGGCGGTATGTGTCAGAAATCCGCAAGCTACAAGGCCTTGGCAGCACGTCCTTGAGCCTTTAAGCGGGTATCTCTGGCTAGGCCAAAGAGTCTCGGAATCCGATAAACTCAACGGCGAATCCTTTAATTTTGGGCCGGATTATAAAGTAAGTGAGCCTGTCGGGGAACTGATTAAATTATTCTCGCAATACTTCGGGGGGGACAATAAGTGGAAGTATTTACCTAAAAGCGGCGGCTCAAAAGAAAGCTTATTTTTAAAAGTATCTAGCGATAAAGCTTTAAAATACTTAAAATGGTATGCTGTGTTATCTTTTTCCGATAGCCTCAGGATGACTGCTGCCTGGTATGAGAAATACTATAAAGATAAAGGAAAGAATAAAAATATGCTAAGTTTCACAATAGAACAGGTAAATTATTATATTTCTAAGGCGCAAGAACTTAATCTTGCCTGGACGAAAGCTTAAGGATGATTAAAGGTGTTTTTATCGAAAAATTGAAAAAGATTCAGGATCCTCGTGGCAATGTTATGCATATGTTACGGTGCGATGCGCCCCATTTTAAGTCATTCGGGGAGGTGTATTTTTCCGAAATAAATCCGGGCATGATCAAACCGTGGCGAAAACATCTAAAAATGACCCAGCTCTTTGCAGTCCCGGTTGGTAGGATCAAGCTGGTAATTTTCGACGATAGAGAACAGTCATCCACTAACGGGCAGATTATGGAGATTGAAACCGGGATAGATGATTATTGCCTAGTTAGGGTTCCTCCACTTGTTTGGTATAGTTTTAAGGGGATATCAGAGGGAACTTCTTTAATTGCAAATTGTGCCGATATTCCTCACGATCCCAATGAGATTGTAAGAGCTGATCCTTCCGGTTCCACGATTCCCTATATTTGGAAATAATCCATGAGTATTACTAATAACAATCCTCTCGTTAGTATTATAATGAACTGCAGAAGCAGCCAGGAGTATTTAGCTGAGGCTATTAATAGTATATTTGCGCAGAGCTATCAGAATTGGGAGATAATTTTTTGGGATAATGCTTCCACGGATGATAGTGCCATGATTGCTAAAAGCTATGGTGAAAAACTGCGGTATTTTAAAAGCGAGCAGGCTATTGCGCTTGGGCAGGCTAGGAATCTGGCTATGGCCCAGGCCAAGGGTGAGTATCTTACTTTTCTTGATTGTGATGATTTGTGGTCAAAGAATAAGCTTTCCCGGCAGGTAAGCCTGATGCTGGCAAGGAAAGATGTAGATTTTATTTATTCCAATTATTACAGAATAATTATGCCCCAGTCCGGTTCTCTGATTTTAGGCCTGCATAAACGTCAGCCGAAAGGAAAAGTTTTTGGTTCATTTTTGATTCATTATCCGGTTAACCTGCAGACGGTAATGGTGCGCAGGGACGTGGTTAACAGGTTTAACGTAAGATTTGATGATACCCTTGAGCTTGCGGAGGAGTATGATTTTTTTATGCGAATTCTTTTAAAATCCGAAGCCGCATATATTAATGAGCCGCTGGCGACTTACCGGATCCACTCGAATATGAGTAGCCAGAGATTACAGCACAGGTATTTGCTGGAATTGGATTATATTAAAGATAAGTTCAGCAAGAGTGATGATTTTGATAAAAACAAATACCGAAATTCTTTCAAATATTTTGAGGCAAATGTAGGGTATTGGTGTGCAAAGGTTAATATGGAAATGGGTAATTCTCGACTGGCAAGATTAAAGTTGGCACCTTATAAATTTATTAGCTTGAAATTTTTCTTATTATATTTGGTTACATTTTTACCTATCCATGTATGGAAGTTTATCCACCGTTACAAATTAGAGGGTAAATTTTATTAACCCGGCTGTATTGTCAATAGAAAGCCATTATGTGCGGAATTTCCGGATTCATAGATAAAACAACCTCTAAAAAAAACGGCGAATTAGTCGACATTATTACGGCGATGTCGGATACTTTGCGCCATAGAGGCCCCGATGATAAAGGAGCCTGGGTTGATGAAGACTGCGGAGTTGCTTTGGGCCACAGGCGCCTGTCGATTATCGATACGTCTGCTGCGGGCCATCAGCCGATGGAATCTGCTTCCGGCCGTTACATAGTTGTTCTTAATGGTGAAATCTATAACTTTAGAGCGCTGCGTAAAGAATTGGAAGCAGATGGATTTAAGTTCCGCGGCCATTCAGATACTGAAGTTATGCTTGCCCAGATAAGCCGCGACGGCCTGGAGATAGCGTTAAAGAAATTCAACGGTATGTTTGCATTGGCCCTCTGGGATCGGCAGGATAAAATACTTTTCTTATGCCGTGACCGCCTGGGGGAAAAACCGCTTTATTACGGATTTATTGACAATGCTTTTGTTTTTGGTTCTGAGCTTAAGGCTTTAAAGAAGTTTCCGGGTTTTATCGGGGAAATCGACCGGCAGGCATTAACTTTATATCTTAGGTATAATTGTATACCGGCGCCTTACTCCATATATAAAAATATTAAGAAACTCCTTCCGGGTGAAATTTTAGCTTTTAAAAACGGGGATAGCAGTTTTAAAACTAAGTCCTACTGGTCCGTTTTTGACGCGGCTGAAAATTTTAATCGGGCTGATTGGAATAAAGATCTCAAAGAAACGTTAAAAGAAGCAGAGGCGCTTCTTAAAGATGCTGTTAAGATACGTATGGAGTCAGATGTCCCCCTGGGGGTTTTTTTATCAGGGGGGATTGATTCCTCGCTGATTGCGGCATTAATGCAGGCACAAAGCAGCCCAGCCATAAATACATTTACGATCGGTTTCGGTGATAAAAGATATAATGAAGAAAAAGATGCTCAGGTAATCGCCAAACATTTAGGGACTACCCATACTAGTCTTTACGCTACAGCCGAAGATGCCTTAAATATTATTCCTGAATTACCGAAAATATACGATGAGCCTTTTGCCGATTCTTCGCAAATACCGACTATTTTAGTTTCCAAAATGGCCAGGCAATTTGTTACGGTATGCCTTTCCGGAGACGCCGGGGATGAAATATTCGGCGGTTATAATAGGTATATCTGGCTTGAGAATATTTGGCAAAAGATATACCGGTTTCCTTATGGCACAAGAAGATCCTTAGCGTATCTGTTTGCATCATGCCCTGCCGACTGTTTTGAAAATATTTTTGAGAAACTAAAATTTATGCTTCCGTCAAAGCTAAAAGTACGGAATCCGGGGATAAAATTTCAGAAATTTTTAGATGCTTTATCAGCCCCAAATATTGAATCGGCATATTTAAATTTAACATCGCATTGGAAGCAGCCAGAAAGGTTGGTTTTAGGGCAAAAAGGGGATATTACTAAATTAGAAGCCAGCCGTTCATTAGATTTCCTGCACGACTACAAAAGGCAGATGATGTATTCCGATACCGTTAATTATTTGCCCAATGACATATTGGCCAAGGTTGACCGGGCCAGTATGAACGTAGGGCTTGAAAGCAGAGCGGTTTATTTGGATCATCGGTTAGTAGAATTTGCCTGGAAACTGCCAACGGAAATGCTGATTAATAAAACAGGATCAAAGTCTATACTAAGGAATGTTTTGAAGCGGTATGTCCCGGCAGCTTATTGGGATAGGCCGAAAATGGGTTTTTCCATTCCTATCGACAGCTGGCTGAGGGGGCCGTTAAAAAAATGGGCGGATGAGCTGTTATCAGTTGGCTATTTGAAGAGAAAAGGGTATTTTGATTATCAAATAGTAGCCAAGAAATGGGAACAGCATAAGAAAGGTACCGGTAATTGGCAACATGAATTATGGGATATCCTTATGTTTAATGCCTGGTTAGAATGTAACCGATAAATATATGAAAGTAATCTTCGTTTCGAATATATCCTGGGCGCTATTTAATTTCCGCAAAGGGTTGATGTCCGAGATTAAAAACCGCGGCCATGAGGTTATTTTCTGTGCCGCTGCAGACGAGTATACCTCTAAATTGCAGGAACTGGGTTTTAGGTATATACCAATTACCTTAGACAGGAAAGGGACCAACGTTTTTAAGGACCTGTTATTATTTTTATCGCTAGTAAAAATATATAACCGAGAAAAACCTGATTGGGTTTTTCATAATTCTACAAAGCCTTTTCTTTATGGCACTATTGCCGCCTATTTTAGCGGCCGAAGGTGTATCAATACACATTCCGGCCTGGGGCGTTTATTTATTAAAATGGGATTTCTCACCAAGTTCTTGCTGATTTTTTATAAATTTGCCGGATTCTATGCAACTAAAACTTTTTTTCAGAATAAAGATGATTTACAGCTGTTTTTAAACAAAAAATTAATCAACCCGGAGAAATGCGTTGTTGTCCCGGGATCGGGAGTGGATGTTGATTACTTTAAACCTGACGGAAATAGAAATGTTAGAGATGGCTTTATTTTCTTGTTTTTGGGAAGAATCCTCTGGGACAAAGGAATAGGCGAACTCATCAATTCTATCCGTGCCTTAAAAAAGCAATTTCCGCTGATGAAGGTTAATTTTGTTGGAATGATAGACAATGGAAACCCAGCCGGTATTCAACGGTTTCAGATTGAAAAGTGGGCTCAAGAGGGATT
>Ga0172375_10010122_pt1 | contig 12289 bp, 10 predicted proteins | sample LakKiv1m_FD_114537 | JGI IMG/M metagenome (GOLD analysis project Ga0172375, IMG submission 114537) | Freshwater microbial communities from Kabuno Bay, South-Kivu, Congo - kab_092012_11.1m | ecosystem: Environmental > Aquatic > Freshwater > Lake | place: Democratic Republic of the Congo... | reverse complement strand
GGTTTATTTTTGAAGAACAACCGTTCAAGCGCGAAAAAAAAGTTTCGAGGTCCCAGCCAAACTCATAAAAGACGCGCTTTTGTCCACATCTTCACCGCGCAAAAAATACGCCCTTCAGAGCTGACTACGACCACGTGAATTTAGGGTCATATTACGGGCTCGCATCCACTCTCGCGTACCACGTGGCCAATGTCTTGTGGCCCTGGGGAGATCATCCCCTCCTTGACGGTTATGACGTGGCTACCCTGGATGGCATTCGAGCGGGTTATGCAACGTATTTCTCAGCCAACCCTCCCAGCCAGCTAATGCTGAAGGGCTGCACGTCGTATATTTATGGCGCGTACCAGTACCCGCTATCCGAGATCGCCGCAGACAAACACATGTACCTTTTCTACATGTTTGCAGCAGGTTACCTGTTTGAGGACTACGATTACTTGTTCGCGTCCGCTGCGAACGCAGGGGGCGCCAGCAGCATATATCGTGTCGCAACCATGGTCACGTATTTGCGAAACGACATGAACTGGATTCATCACGCGGACATTGACGCCGCTTCCTTGAGCGCCTATGGACACACCTACTCCTACGCATATTGGTTCACGGGGCTTCTGGATCCCGACAACAACTATCTTAACGCATGGCAGTACTATCTCATGTGGGGGACCTGGTATCAGGTCTGATGACCAGGACTGCCGGACACGAGTGGCGGGACTCCGATTTTGCTGGGAATTGCGGAGTCCTGCCAACAATGGTTGGGGAGCCGTTCCTTAGGGTCCGTCCCGGAATAACCGTTGCACTCATCGAGAGAAGATGCGACGATATGAAAGAGCACTGCTGGACAAGCCAGCAGTGGCACCCGTCATTTTGTCACAGTTATTTAAGGACGGTCCTTTAGCCTCGCTGGGCGTTGGACTATGGCCAGTTCGGCGCTCACGCCAACGCGGGATGGGGGCCCGTTCTGCCGTTCTCGAAGGTCCAGCCGCGGGATGCTGCCCACCCGCAACCGAACGCTTGCCATTCCTGCCTCACTTATTTCGGCTGCTTAATCCCGAAGCGCAGATACCTGAAGCGGCGTTGATCCTCCGCCGACACTCTGGACCCTACCCTGATCATCATGAGGTTTTCGGCTCTAAGGGCTATGTTGGGCTCATTGGTGTAGACCTCGCGGAATCCGTAGGTACTGTACAAACGAATCATCTTCTGGCGGTATTGGGCCGGCGTCAGGCCGGACCCCTCCAAATCCCAATGCCACGAGAAGCCTGTCATGTACACGATCTTGTCTTCAAAAAAATCGTCGTCCATGACTAAGTCCATGACTTTCCGACCGATTGCAAAGTTGCGATAATTGCGGCTTACCTCCACGGCCGCCATCTCGTACATCAGGTCGCCAAGGCCGCTCCAGCGCTCGTCGGAGTCGGGATAGTAACAAAGTCCGTAGGCCACGATGAGGTTCGGTTCCGCAACAGCGAGCGTCACCCGGCCTCCATCACGGCTGGCTATAACCTCGAAGGCCTCCACGTTGTGAATTATGGAAGAGTAATGAGCAAACCGACCGAGCCCCTCTTCCAGCTTCAGGTCGCCCATTGATCCCGGAGGCCAGTTGTTGCGTACGGCAACAGCACCCAAGGGCGTATCAACAACAATGGTCTTGCTCAAGAAGCCCGAGCGTTCGCCCTGCCAAAAGTGTTCTGTCAAAAATCGCTCCAGTCCTGATTAAGATTTCTGACCATTATCAAGAGGTCACGATAGACGCCCTGCGGATCCTTGACGTAATCCTTGAGCAGCGCTTCCTGCTGAAAATCAAGTTTCGTCGCGGCTTTTACGGCGCCTTCTTCAACGCCCACGACGAATTCCGCGTACAGTTTTTCTATTCCCAGGTTCATTGCCAGTTTGACGCAGTCCAGAATCATCCAGCTGCCCACTTTCTGAGCGCGATAATCACGATGGACCATGACTCGCAGATGCGCCACATGCCCGATTGACGGCGACGTAAACCTGTACAGCCTCAGATTGGCGATGATCGTCCCATCGTCTTCCTTCACCGCGACAATGGGAAGGATTCGCCTGTAGTCCATCTTCTCCAGCCACTGGTGGAGCAGCTCCGGATCGCTCAGCTTCTCTCTAAGGAACCACTGCTCGTTTTTCGGGATGGTTTCGAAAAATTGCTTCAACGCTTCCTCGTCTTCGGGAACCACAGGCCGGAGCAGGACGGACGTTCCATCCTTGGTCACTATGGCCTTGGGATAGTCCTTGATCATAGTTTGGCTCCTTGAGATTAGTCTCGGAGTGGGGGTTGTCTTCAAATACCAGATGAACAGGGTCTGTTCAACGTGAATCTGCCGTCACGCTTCGGATGCTATTGAACCGGCCGCCCGCGGGGATTATCTTTTGATCGCGGAGCGAGTTTCTTTGAAGATGATTCCGGGGGAAACTTTTCTGCAGAAAAGTTTCCCCCGGCCCCCCTTCCAAAGACTCCCACGCGACGGGGACGCCCTCCGGCGTGCCGGGAGTGTGAGGATGCCGGGGCAGACTCGGTGTTTGAACATTGACCGAACGTTTCTCATCGTCCGATAAGAGTTCGAGTAATGTTGCTGTTCAAAAAGAGTTCGTATTTTCAGCCCATTAACGTAAAGGAGTCGCCATGGAGCGCTTCGAATATGAGATCACAAGACACTCCGCAGACCTCTTCAGCAAGGTTGCCTATTTCTGTTCGGAAAAGGGCGACTGCGGCATGGAGAGCATCCCCTCGCACGAGCCGCAGATTCTGGTGGACATCCTTAACGAAAGAGGTATGCAAGGATGGGAGCTTGTCCAGCTCTTGTTCGGCAACGACGGAGTGCTGGCGTGCTGGAAGAGAAGGATTTAACGCCCCGCGACGGCAGGAATGATGTCGGTTGGGCCGCGTCACAGGCTTCCTGGGTGCGGAATTTCGATAGAATACATACCACGAGGAGATGAGCCGATGACCACGACCGTGAAAGTCAAAGGAATGTCCTGCAACCATTGTGTCGCAGCTGTCAAGAACGCATTGAAGCAAGTGCAGGGCGTAAACGAAGTGACCGTGAGCCTCCAGAACGGCGAGGTCGCCATTAGCCATTCCGTTCCGGTGGACATGAACGTGATCCGGGACCGTATCGAGGATGCAGGTTACGAAATTGGCTAAAGAAACCATTCGAATTCGCGGCATGTCCTGCGCCGCGTGTGTGCGCCGCGTGGAACGCGGTCTGACTTCGGTGCCTGGAGTGACCTCCGCGACGGTGAACCTGGCCACCGAGTCGGCGGCGGTTGCTTATGATTCCTCCGCTGTGCAGTCTTCGGATATCAGGGCCAAAATAAGACAACTGGGCTACGAGCCCCTGGAACCAGCCCATGAGTCATCCTCGAACTTTCAGAAGACTACTGTTTCAATCGGCGGTATGACATGCGCCGCGTGTGTGCGCCGCGTGGAAAAAACCCTCAAGAAGATTCCCGGCGTGTCGGACGCCAGCGTGAACCTCGCGTCATCGAGAGCCGTGTTGCTCCATGAGCCTGGGAAAGCCTCTTTTCCGGAGATAAGGAAAGCGGTCGAGAATGTTGGCTATCAGTTCCTCGGGGTAGTAGGCGAGACTGAGGAAGACCCCGTCGAACAGGCCCGCAAAGAGGAGCTGCGCGAACTAAAACTGAAGCTTGTGGTGGGAGCTATTCTCAGTGTGCTTATACACCTGGGCTCAGCGCCACACTGGTTGCCGTTTCTTAATCACTTTCCCCATGAGGCGATTCTCGTTGCAATGTTTGTCATGACCACTCCTGTGGTCTTCTGGGTGGGCACCCGCTTCATCATGGGAGCCATAAAGGCCGCCCGGCAGCTAACCACGGACATGAACACTCTTGTGGCCGTGGGAGCGCTTTCTGCGTATGTTTATTCGGCAGCAGTCACCTTCTTTCCAGGGTTCTTTGCCGACGCGGGGATTCAAGCCTACGTCTATTTCGACGGCGCGGCCATGATCGTGACTCTGATACTGCTCGGAAGGTATCTGGAGGCTCGCGCCAAAGGCCGAACCTCCCAGGCGATCAAGCGTCTCATGGGACTCAAGCCCAAGACCGCCCGAATCATCCGAGACGGTCAGGAGATGGACTTGCCAATAGAATTGGTCCAGGTGGGGGACGTGATTCAAGTGAGACCCGGCGAGAAAATCCCCACCGACGGAGAGGTCCTGTCCGGAGTATCGGCGGTGGACGAATCCATGTTGACCGGGGAGAGCTTGCCGGTGGCCAAGCAGACGGGGAGCAAGGTTTTTGGAGCCACCATCAACAAAACCGGCGCCTTCACCTTCAGAGCCACGAGAGTGGGGTCCGAAACCGCTCTGGCGCAAATCATCAGGCTCGTGGAGGAGGCTCAGGGCTCGAAAGCTCCCATACAGAGGCTGGCCGACAAGGTTGCGTCGGTCTTCGTACCGGTGGTTTTTGCCATTGCAGTGGCCACCTTCGTGGTCTGGTATTACGTGGTGCCGGATCCGGTTTTCAGCCGTGCTTTGCTGAACTTTGTCTCCGTGCTCATCATCGCTTGTCCGTGCGCAATGGGGCTGGCTACGCCCACCGCCGTGATGGTGGGGACGGGCATAGGTGCTGAAAAGGGGATCCTCATTAAGGGTGGTGAGAGTCTGGAAAAGGCTCACAAGCTTGACACCGTGGTCTTTGACAAGACCGGCACCCTCACCAGGGGACAGCCGCAGGTGACGGACATCGTCCCGGCGAAGAACCGCGACTCGGCCCGCGTCCTGGAGATCGCCGTCGCCCTGGAAGCCGTTTCAGAGCATCCGCTGGCTCAGGCCGTGGTCCAGCGTGGCCGCGAGGAAGGTATTGCCCCTCGACCCGTGGAGGGATTTCAAGCCCTTGCCGGTTTCGGAGTCCGTGGAACGCTCAATGGCAACACCGTGCTCCTTGGTAACTCCAGGCTGATGGAACAGGGGGGGATCGCGGCGGATGGGCTCGGCGAAAGAGCGCTCGCGTTTTCGGAGGAAGGCAAGACTTCCGTGTATGTTGCCGAAGACGGCAAGATCCTGGGATTGGTGGCAATCTCGGACGTGCCAAGGGACTCAGCGCGCGAAGCGGTGCAGACTCTCAAAAAGATGGGTTTGAATGTGGCAATGATAACCGGGGACAATACGAAGACTGCGGCCGCTGTGGCCGAGTCTCTGGGAATAGACCGGGTTTTGGCCGAGGTCTTGCCCGGCGACAAGGCAAGCGAGATACAGAGGTTGCAGAAAGAGGGCCGCATAGTGGCTATGGTTGGGGACGGCATCAACGACGCGCCCGCGTTGTCCGCTGCCGATATAGGGATAGCCGTGGGAACGGGAACCGACGTTGCAATGGAGACCTCGGACGTCACTCTCATGACCGGTGATCTTAACCTCGTTCCCGGGGCAATCAGGCTCTCGTTCGAGACAATGAAGGTGATCAAACAGAATTTGTTCTGGGCTTTCTTCTACAACACTCTGGGGATCCCCATTGCCGCGGGTGTGCTTTACCCCTTTTTCGGCATCCTTCTCAATCCAGTGTTTGCCGCGGCGGCGATGGCCTTGAGTTCCGTGTCGGTGGTGAGCAACTCGCTGAGATTGCGGTGGAGCCTCGGTCGTAAGCTGGACGTGAAGCCGTAGCAAAGATCCTGTTGTAGGGAATGAATTACTGACGAGGCGAACCTCGCTTGCTGTCCAGTGTATCGCAGTTGCCGGAAAATGTGGGTGAACGTTCACCGGCCTTGGGTTTCGGGTGCCACTGCTGGGCAAGCCAGCAGTGGCACCCATCCAGACCGCATCGAATACACGACGGGAAACTTCCCGATAAACGATCACGCGAAAAGAATGCGAACCATGCGGTTCACTTCGTTCACCGCATCCTATAGGGATTCCGGGGACTTGGGCAGAGCAAAAATAAACGTGGCTCCTTTGCCGATTTCGGATTCGACCCATACACGGCCCCGGTGGCTCTCCACGATTTTTCTTACAATGAACAGTCCCAGACCGGTCCCGCCTTTGCCTACATCTGATCCCGGAATACGGAAGAAGCGATCAAAAATCTTAGTGTGATATTCGCGAGCTATTCCGACCCCGTTGTCAGCTATACTGGTGAACACGAAACCCTCGTTCTCGATTACCGCTATGCTGATCTGTGCGTCGTCGCGCTCTCCCATATGCTTGACCGCGTTTGCAAGCAGATTGTCCAGCACTCGAAAGATCCTGTGTCTGTCCGCCTGCACCGGCGGCAACTCCCCGGCGACGTTTACGATGAGTTTTATCCCGCGTTCCGAGATTGTTTGCCTGTGCTGAAGGATGAGTTCTTCAATGGCCTCTTCCATCCGGAATGAACTCAGCTGCGGTTCACCGTGGGAAGCTGCAAGGCCGTCCAGGAGGTCCTTGAGAAAGTTCTCCATGGATTCCGCGCTGGTGACGATCTGCTTGAATATCTGTTCTATTCTGGAGTCCGGTAAGAGCTTGTCCAAACGGTGCTTCATAAGCCTGACAAGCCCCACGACGGTTATTACGGGAGACTTGAGATCATGAGCCACCATCTGTACCAGTGATTCCAGTTCCTCGGTTCGCTGTTCAAGCGCTTTTTCGGCTTGCTTTCGGTCGCTTATGTCGCGGATGATGCCCGAAAAAAACGTCTTCTGCTTTGTCCGCCACGTGGAAAGAGAGAGCTCGATAGGGAATTCGGATCCATCCTTTCGGAGGCCGTGCATTTCAGCCGTCTTACCGATTATGTGGGGCCGGCCGGTCTGGATGTATCGTTGCAATCCCCTGCTGTGCTGCTCTCTGTACCTTGCGGGCATGAGGATAGTGACCGGCTTGCCGAGGACTTCCTCCTCCGAATAGCCAAAGACGTTCTTTGCTCCCTGATTCCAGAACGTTATCCTGTCGTCCGCCTCCGTGGATATTATCGCGTCCACCGTTGACTCCACCACTGAACGGAACCTCATGCCCCATTCCTGGAGGGCTTCCTCCAACACCTTGCACTTCGCGTCAGTGGCTTCCAGTTCAGCCAGTTTTCGTTTCAGCTCTTGGACTTCTTCCGCCAACTGTGTTTGGGTCGTGTCGAGATCGGTCATTGACGGCCTCCAGGGCGCGAGAAAGAGTACTTGAGATAATGATCCACCGGTTTCGGTCCCTGCGTGCCGGGACGCTGGAAACGAGAACCGATCAGATTCGGCTCGTTCCCGCGGCGGCGACCACAGGCCCCCGGTGAGGCCGGTTTCGATTATATAGATAACGAGGCATTATTGTCATTGATCGTTTCCAAAATATGTGGGAAAGATCCTGCAAAATCATGAAGGCAGCGATTCCTGGGCCTCGGGGGAATTCTATCCACGTTCCGCCCGTGACGGGAGATTTAATCCCAACATACACAGAGGATTAGGGATTTTCCCCTTCCTGTGCTATAATCCGCCACAACTACGCGGTAACCGGCAAGCACCAGGCCGGTCCCACTGAGGTCTAACCACAGGGCATCTGCCTATTTTGCCAATCGTTTTTTTAGGAGAAGCGGAACCTTGCCAAAGTTTGAGATAAAAAATAAGAAAACCGGTGAGGTTATTTTTTCGGGAAAAGCGGCTTCCTTGAAAGAGCTTGTGCAGGCCGCAGTCCAGACCGGATCTGACGGGTCCCTGCCGCATGTCCTTATGACTACTCTCCGTCTTAAGAAGCCGACAAAAGTCAAGATGTACGGTGCGGATCTCGCCGAAGCAGACTTGTCGGACATTGACCTCACGGAAGCAGACTTCTCGGGATCCGATCTCTCCAGAGCCAACCTCAGCGGGTCGTGCCTCAAGAAAGCCGTTTTCTCGCGATGCAACCTAGCAGGAGCGAACTTGAGCCGAACCTCCCTCGATGGCGTGGATCTCAGCGAATGCAACCTGTCCAAGGCCGATTTTTCTCAGGCGGTGGTGGAAGCAGCCAACATGAGCAAGTCCGACCTCACAAGCGCCAAACTTTCCGGCGTGAAGCTCAACAAGGTCAATTTCACGGGGGCTGATCTTTCGGGGGCTATTGTCTCGTCCAGCGACTTGTCCAAGATGACGCTCATCGGCAGCAAGATGGTCAACGCCGATCTATCGTGGACCTATTTGAACAAGGCCAGGCTCGACGCGTCCGACCTTGCGGGAGCAAACCTGGAGCGATGCGATCTCACGGGGAGTTCCCTCACCGGGGTCAAGCTTACAGGAGCAAACCTTTCCAACGCCAAGCTCGAAGGCGCGGACCTGTCCCGTGCACAGATGGAAAACGTGAACTTATCAAGCTCAACCCTCAACGGTGCGAAGTTGAAAGGCACCAATCTGTCAGGTGCCAGGCTGGACGGGGCAAAGCTTCTAAGCACCGAAGCCTCCGGCTGCGACCTTAGCCGGGCCGACCTTTCAGACTCGGACCTCACGGGGATCAATCTCACCAGTTCCCAGCTCAGCGGGGCAAACTTCTCCAGGGCAGTTATGTCACGAGCCAACCTCTCCAGCGCACAACTGTACAAGGCCGTCTTGAACAGAGCAACTTTGGATGAGGCACGGTTTTTGGGTTCTCAGATGCGAAGTGCGGATTGTCGCCAGGCAAATATGGAAAAGGCCGATCTGTCCTCAGCCGACCTGACGGCCGCAAACATGGAGGAGGCGATCCTGCGCCGGAGCAAGCTTGCCGAAGCAACCCTGGAGTCGGCCAATTTCACCAAAGCCGTGCTCTCGGACTGTGACTTTTCTACAGTGAAGGCTCGCGGGGCAGTTTTTTTCGAGGCTACGCTCCAGAATTCCGCAATATCGGAAGCGGACTTCTCCAAATGCAGTTTTGCGGCTGCAAATATGACCGGCATAAAGATGTCGGCCAGTTCCATAGCGGGCTCGGACCTGAGCAACGCCGATTTTTCGTGGGCCATAGTGGACAAATGCGATTTCACGGGCGTCAGGATCGCCAAGACCAGCATGAGAGGCGCCAAGCTGACGGAAGTCAAAGGAATAAAGTTCAAGAAAAAGAGCCCGTAGACCACCCGGAAGACATCCGTCGCCGGTTGTTGCAACGGTGGAGGTTCGCGGTTTGTGACAGTCCCCAGTATAATTGATCGCTATGTATTCCGCGAAATAGTGGTCTCTTTCCTCTTTTGCTTTGCAGTGTTTCTTGTGGCGGGCTTGATTGCAGGTTTCTTGCCTCTCCTGCAAAAAGGCATGGAAGCCGGCCTGGAACTGACCCTGATCCTGTTCCAGGTACTCATAAACGCGCTGCCCAGCACTCTTGTGACCGTGCTCCCTCTTTCAATAATGATCGGCATCCTGCTCGGCCTCGGGAGGATGGCAGCGGACAGCGAGATCGCAGCCATCAAGTCCTCGGGCATCTCCGTAGTAAGGCTTTTGCCGGCAGTGCTGGCCCTCGCCGCGATCGGCTTGGCAATGAGCCTTATCTGCACACTGATCCTCATCCCCAAAGGTATTGCGGAAGGCCGGAGGCTCATGCAGGGGGCCCTCACCACCAGAGTTGATGCGGGCATAGAAGAGCGCCATTTCTTCGATATGTTGAAGAACATGATCCTTTACGTGGAGAAGATTGACTCCTCCACCGGGATAATGAGCCACATATTCATAAGGGAATCCTCGAATCCAGATGAAGTGAACACCATAATCGCAAGAGAAGCCAAGGCCTTCCCCGATCCCGAAGGCAAGGCCTTCGTGCTGAACCTTCGCAACGGCACAATCATCAAGGAGGACAAGCACGGCGATTCCACGGGGACTCTTAGCTTCGACAGCTACGTCTTCCGTTACCCGCTGGACAGAACCGTGCCAGGAGACGCTCCCAGGCCTCTGGAGGAGATGACCATAGCCGGGATCAGGGAACGGGTCCGCACCGTTGTGGTGGAGAAGGACGACGACACTCCGGAGGTTCGTGCGTACCAACGCCGTGTTCGCACCCACGCTCAGATACTTATCACCCAGCGCTTCACTTATCCTCTGGCTTGTCTCGCCCTGGCCCTGATGGCGTTCCCCCTGGGGGTGTTGAACTTGGGGAGAAGTCGCCTCAACAACGTGTCTGTGGGATTAGTGGTGATGTTCCTCTATTATGCGTTCACTCTGGCGACGGAACGCGCCGCCAGATCGGGATTGGCTCCGCCGGAGCTGGCTCTGCCTATCCCTGCCGTCGTATTCATGGGCGCTTCAGCGTATTTCATACGCTGCGTTAGACTGGAACGGATCCCCGGCCTGATACGCTACGGTCAGCACCTCATCCTGAGGCTGAGGCGGCAGGAAGTTTAGGGCCGCGTTCCCGAACTAACGGCGCTATCCGAATGTCCCCGAGTCTTGACATTCTGCTCTCGAGCCTTCCCTTCTTCATCTTAACCCAAGTTCCCTCATCTTCTGGAGTAAAGACGGATAGCTGATCTCCAGCAACTCGGCAGCCTTGGAACGATTGCCGTGAGTGCTCTCTAAAGCCCGATAGATGAGCGTGCGCTCAAGATTCTTCGAGGCCTTCTTTATTGACAGATTGTCGGGATCGTCCAAGATGACGGGGCCATAGGTTCCGCCTGCGACCATGTCGAGGGGCAGATGACCGGACGCTAAGCAATCACCGTCGGCAAGGATCATGGCCCGCTCGATAACATTTTGCAGCTCCCGGACGTTGCCTTTCCAATCGTAGCCGACGAGGGCGCGCTCCGCCTCTCGCGTCACGCGGCGGACGTTCCGGCCCATCTTCGTGTTGAATTCGGTCACAAAGTGTTCCACCAAAGGCATTATGTCTTCTCTGCGTTCTCTGAGGGATGGAATGTGTATGCGCACCACATTCAGGCGATAGTACAGATCCTGCCGGAAATCGCCTCGTTCCAGAGCCTGCTCCAGATCCTCGTTGGTGGCGGCGAGAATTCGGACCGAGGTCTTCCTGTTCCTGGATTCACCAACCCTCCTGACCTCGCCCGAGTCCAGGGCCCGCAAGAGCTTCACCTGAAGGGAAGCCTCCATCGCACCTATTTCATCAAGAAGAATCGTCCCTCCGTCGGCATCCTCGAAGAGACCGGGCCGGTCTGATTCAGCACCAGTGAAAGCGCCTCGGGCATGGCCGAACAACTCGGTTTCGAGAAGACCCCGGGGAATCGCGCCGCAGTTCACCGCCAGCAACGGGCCCGTTGAACGAGGGGAAACCCGGTGTATCTCGCGTGCCGCCAACTCCTTTCCCGTCCCTGATTCACCCGTGATCAGGACAGACGAGTCGAATTCCGCCACGCGATGAATTGTGTCCAGCACGGCCTTCATTGCAGAGCTCACTGCAACGATCTTCGGATCGGCTTCATTGCGCCGGAGCCTTCGTCTCAATTTTACCACCTCACGACGCAAGCGTTCCCGCTCTGCAGCCTTCCGCAAAGTGAGTACGACCTCATCGGTCTTAAAAGGCTTGGATATGTAATCGTAAGCGCCCTTTCTCATTCCTTCCAGAGCGAGCTCAACGGTTCCGTAAGCGCTCATGAGAATCACCATGGTCTCGCTGCCTGTCTCCCTGAGGCGCTCCACCAGCTGTATCCCGTCCATGCCGGGCATACGCACGTCCGAGAGCACGAAATCGTAGTCCTCCCTGGCCGCCATCTCCAAGGCCTGCCCGCCGTTACTCGCGCACTCGGTCTCAAAACCGTCCTGCCTCAGCACCGCACTGAGCATGTGAAGCATGTTGGGTTCATCATCCACGATGAGAATTCTGTAAGGTCGTTCGGGCATGGCGCTGTCGGCTCCTTTGTCCTTCGAGTCCTCGGGAAGACATGTCTCGGGTTATAGCATCGCGTTTTGGAAGCGGCAAGAACGCCGGATGTCCTCCACCGCTCTGAACGAGGGACCTGGCTTAGTACACCTTTTCACAAATACGGTGACGTATCTTACGCTCCTCGCAACGACATACCCGGGATTTATCGTTGCGAGCGAAGCGAAGCAATCTCAAGGGACCGAATACGCAACCGCACTTGCGACATAGAGCACTTAGTTCCAATAGGAGCCGGCGACATGACAGAATAGCGAGTAAGAAATTGGAACGGCGTTTCGCTGCGGTCCACCTCTTGCGCGCCCAAGAAGCTACGGGTCGCGCTATTTATCCTTGACATCTCTCACTATTTACTTTAATATACAACCGGATCTATTGGACATCAGGGATGTTATTTGTTCACAAGTTCCCTGAATCCAACAGGAGGACGACGACGATGAGAGCATCTGTTCCCGCTGCGCTACTGGCGGCCGTGCTGTTTTGTCTCCCTGCGACCTCCCATGCAGGGACCGGGTTCGAAAAAGAGCACGATTTCATCGCCAGGTTCC
>Ga0172375_10010121_pt1 | contig 12291 bp, 11 predicted proteins | sample LakKiv1m_FD_114537 | JGI IMG/M metagenome (GOLD analysis project Ga0172375, IMG submission 114537) | Freshwater microbial communities from Kabuno Bay, South-Kivu, Congo - kab_092012_11.1m | ecosystem: Environmental > Aquatic > Freshwater > Lake | place: Democratic Republic of the Congo... | reverse complement strand
GTATACCGGTTCCGCCATCCAGGCAGACTAAAAAGACTTAAAGGTTGTTAAAAAAACCGAAAGCACTTTTACTCACCCCCAATTTTAACTCAAAAATCAATCTTTAGCCATCAATTGGACCTTTTTCTATCCACCCCAAAAAAGCTGATCCGATCACCTCTAAATCTTAAGTCAATCGTTTTTAGAGGACCGTTCCTGTGTTTGGCAATATTTAACTTGTAAGTTTCCAGATCCTCATCACTTTCCCTATATAAGAACATCACCACATCAGCATCCTGCTCAATGCTTCCAGACTCCCTCAAATCAGATAGCTGAGGTACCTTAGTTCCTCTCTGCTCAATTGCCCTAGACAACTGGGATAACGCTACTACTGGTACCTTTAACTCTCTAGCTAGATTCTTTAATCCCTGTGAAATCGCCTGCACCTCCTGCACTCTACCATCAAAACGCCCTGACGCAGTAGCCAACTGCAAATAGTCCATCATTATCATCTTCACTCCATACTCCACCTGCAACCTTCTTGCCTTTGTTCTCATCTCCAGAATAGATATACCAGGCGTATCGTCAATAAACAAAGGACTATCGGCCAATACTCCCATTGCCTCAGACAATCTCGTAAACTCATCTGCCTTTAAGTTCCCTGTCTTCATCTTCCACGCATCAATATCAGCCTGCGCAACCAGCAAGCGATCCACCAACTCAAGATTACTCATCTCCAATGAGAAGAACCCAACCGGTATCTTTAAATCAACCGCTACGTGTCTGGCCATATTCAAAGCCAAAGAGGTTTTACCCATGCCCGGCCTGGCTGCTAAGATAAGCAAGTTGCTCTCCTGCATTCCCGCCAAGGCCGAGTCCAAGTCCTTAAAACCAGTCGGCACCCCCCTTATCCCCCCCGCTGCTTTGTGTAGCTCGTCAAGTCTGTCAAAACTCTCCGCCAAAGCATCCTTTACGTGAACAAAACCTCTCTTTACATTTCTCTGACTAAGTGAAAAAACAGCTTGCTCTGCTTGATCAAGCACGTTCTCTGTCTCACTTCCCTCATCAAAAGCTAGCGTCACCAACTCAGAAGCAGCTTCAATCATCTGCCTTTTTACATAATGATCCTTGACGATCTTGGCATACCCTGCCGCATGAGCCGCCGTCGGCACACTGTTAACCAACTCAGTTAAATAACTCACCCCCCCCACGCCCTTTAACCATTTCTTGCGCTTCAACCACTCAGATACCGTCACGACATCAATCGGATCTCGATTCTCATAAAGCGTGCTCATCGCCTCATAGATATGCTGGTGTGCATCCTCATAAAACATGTCCTCCTTAAGCAACTCAGCCACCTCAATCATTGCATCCTTAGACATCAACAAAGAACCCAATACTGACCTCTCGGCATCTTTGGAATGTGGGGGTACTCTGACATCATTACTCATCTTAAACACCAATCTACACTATTTTTGCCACTACACAACTTTATAATCCACAAAAATACAACTAAACCTCCAAAACCACTATCTCAGTCTCTTCCGGCAAACTCGTCTTACTCAATGACAGCTTTTCCTCTCTCCTTACACCACCATAATCTGCCTTCTCTAAAAACTCATCCACCGTTACCAAGTCTTTAAAGGACTCAGTAGAGCTCTTCACTCTATAATGCATCGGCACCACAATTGATGGTGACAGCTGCTCAATCACTTTAACAGCATCACCAGGTCCCAGCGTGTACGTACCTCCCACCGGCAACAACAATACATCAACCGGACCAATCGTTGACACCTGCTTATCACTCAACACATGGCCCAAGTCACCCAAATGAGCCACAATTACCCCCTCTACTTGTATTACATAAATAATGTTCTCACCTCTTTTTGATCCTTCCTCATCATCATGCCAACTTTTTACCCCGATCACTCCGATCCCGCTTGCCTCATACTCACCCACTCTATCAATCACAAATGGTTCACTCCTATTAGATGTTCCACTAACCTTACTTACCTGATTATGATCCTCATGATTATGAGACACCGTCACAATCTCTGCCGATACTCTCGGGAAATCCACTCCTACCATCTTGCTATCAAAAGGATCAGTTACCACACTCCCCGACTTGCCTCTGATCTTAAAACTGGAGTGACCCAAATACTTAATATCCATCCCAACCAATATATCACACTTAAAATTGACCAATCAGCTTGCACCTCAACCCCGAAGCTTGTATACTCTGGCCTGCTATGCGCAAGGAAGTCCTCATTGCCATCATACTTGGCCTTATTTTAGGCTCTATCCTTGTTTACGGTATTTACACCGCCAACCAAGCCTCCTCCACCTATACTGATAGCCCGACTGAAGAAACCAATCAAAGCCAAACTGAAAACTCCCCGTCAAACAACCAGGCCCTAACCGTCAGTTCTCCCCAAGATGGAGATATCTTCTATACTCCCCAAGCTACCATCAGTGGTCAAACTGATCCCCAAAACGCCCTTGTTATCATCACTGAAGATGACCATCTAGTTCCAGACATCAACGAAGACGGCTCCTTTTCTCAATCCATTACTCTAATCCGCGGCGGAAACTTAATTCAAGTAACCTCAATTACCCCATCAGGCCAACGCCAAGACTCGTATCTCAATCTGGTTTATACCTCGCCTCCTACTGAGTCAGATAGCGACGATGACACTCAATCAAATGACGAAAACTAACATGAACCATAACCCGATCAAAACCTTAACAATCCTTCTTCTTCTCATTATCACCCTCGCTCTGCTGCCACTCAACCTAACTCTTGCTCAAGAAGACGAAGCTACCTCTTCAAGCACCAAAGAAGAAATCGAGAAATCTCTCCAAGACCGTATTAAAAAAGCTCTGGACGAAAATCTTGACACAGCTCAGGAGGTCGTTGAACAAAGTCAGCTTAAAGCCGTAGTTGGAGTAATAGACTCACTCACCCAGTCCCAAATCACTGTCAGAGTCAACCCAGACACTACCGCCGAATATCTTCACCAGGTTAGCTTCACCAGTGAAACACAACTTACTAAGTCTGGCAAATCCATAGACTCTGATGACCTTGAGATAAACAGCTACATTATCGCTATCGGCCAACCCAGCTCCTCTACTTTACTTCAAGCCGACCGCATTATCTTAGACACCTACACCAAACCCAGTATTTACGCCCAAGTAGCTTATGCAACCATAACCGATATTGACCTAGACAACGACACCATTACCCTACTAAATTCCCACCCAGAACTTGAAGAACCTCTTGATATTACCTCAAAAACTAACATCCTTCTCAATGGTCAAGCTCAAGAGATTTCTGATTTACAACCCAACCAGAGAACCACCGTTATTTTCACTGTCAACAAATCAAGAGATACCGTTACTCTAAACACCCTTATTGTCTTCCCTCTTGATCCCAACAACCCGACCCAAACACCAACCGAAGAACAAACCTCTACTTGCGGCGATGGCATTTGCCAAAATGTAGCTTGTTTTGGCATGGACTGTCCCGACCCAGAAACACCCGAAATTTGTCCAGCCGACTGTGCTGAATAGCCACAATTCTTGACATTCCCTCTTTATTGATTTAAACTCATGGACACTTTAACAGATAGTCTATAAAGCGCTAAGTGAGAGTCACGCCTCACAAGCTGCTGGCCAAATACCAGACGGAAGTCATCGCCGTACAAAGGATCACACCTGATGTCACCCAGTTGGGTAACCGAGTCGGGACCAAGAGCTGCCATGCTCATAACTTGGCAGAATGAAGATGGGACCGCGGGGTCCTTTTTTGTTGGTCAAAATCCAACAAGATAGCCCTCGTTCTTCACTTACTACGCACGTAGTAGGTGGAAAACGAGGGCTTTTTTGTCCTCATGGTGGGTGTAGCTCAACCTGGTCAGAGCACATGCCTGTGGAGCATGAGGCTGGGGGTTCAACTCCCCCCACCCACACCAAGTTTGTAATTATCAAGAATACTAACCAAGCCTCAAAATTTTATAAATTACTTATCAGTTCTCCTGATACAATCTAAACATGACCAACAACAATCTCAAAGCCACTACTCTTAAAGGTTTCCGTGACTTTCCACCCAGCCAAGCTCTTCAAAGACAATGGCTAGAGAAGAAGATCCGCCGCATCTTTGAACTCTGGGGATATGATCCCATCGAAACGCCTACCCTTGAATCCCTAGATCTATTCTCAGGTCAAATTGGTGAGGATGAAAAACTTTTCTTTTCCTTCGAGGATCAGGGAGGCCGACAAGTCGCCCTTCGCTACGACCAAACCGTTCCCACCTGTCGCTTCGTTGGCCAAAACCGTCAACAACTAGCCTTCCCCTTCAAACGCTATCAAATCCAACCCGCCTTTAGAGCCGAAAAGCCACAGAAAGGTCGCTATCGCGAATTTCTCCAATGCGATGCCGATATTTTTGGTCTTGACTCCCCTCTTGCTGATGCAGAGCTTATCGCCTTAAGTCTTGATATCTTCAGACGCCTTGGTTTCCCTAAGGCCAAAGTCCTTATCAACGACCGTCAACTCCTTAAGGATATCCCCTACCCCGCTATCGCCGCTATCGACAAATTGAACAAAATTGGACCGTCCGGTGTTATTAAAGAAATGATTGGCAAAGGCATTAACGAAAACGATGCTAACCAGTATCTGAAAACCGTTCAAGATCTTAAGCCCAATCAAACCATTAACACCATTCTCGATTATCTAAAACAGCTTGGATTTTCCAGCGACTGGTATCAATTCGACCCAACCATAGCCCGATCCTTCTCCTACTCCACAGGGCCAATCTGGGAAGTAGTCATTCCAGGATTTGATGGAGGCTCAGTTCTAGGCGGTGAACGTTTTGACAAGCTAGTGCTAGATATCTCAGGGCAAGAAGTACCTGCCACTGGATTTGGTCTTGGTTTTGATCGCACTCTCGAAGCAGCCATCCAACTTGGCATAGCTCCTCAATTTTCAACGCTATCCTCTGTTCTCATATCTCCTCTAGACACTAAAAGCTTGGGTTACTCACTTACTATTTCTCAACAACTAAGAGATGCTGGCATCAACACAGAACTCTATCCTGATCCCAATGCCAAAATACAAAAACAACTTAAATATGCCAACAAAAAAGGTATCCCCTTCGTCGCCATCATCGGCGACCAGGAGCTTAAAGACAAAACAGTCACCCTTAAAGACATGACCAAAGGTGTTCAAGAAACTCTATTAGTGTCTGAATTGGTGTCGAAGCTTTCTTCATAATGGCAAAATCGACTAAATCTAGATCTCTGGCTTACCTTGCTCTTCTGGGTAACGCCCTACTTTGGGGTCTGGCTGCTCCAATTGTCAAAAAGGGCTACTCTCAAGGCCTTGATCCATATCTCTTCCTCTTTAGCCGCATGTTTGTTGCCTTTCTTTTCTCTCTACCTCTAATAGCTATTCTTAAACACTCTCCCAGGTTTGCCAAATCCTTCACTCCCAAAAACTTAATCAAAACTATTCCTCTTGAAATATTAGGCACTGTTATAACCCTAATCCTCCTTTACGAAGGACTCCGTCTCACCACTGCAGTCGAAGCGTCCCTAATTACCATGGCCCTACCCATTTTCATCACCATTGGCGGTCTGGTTTTTTTAAAGGAAATCATCACCGCCAAAGAGTGGTTTGGACTAGCCCTTGCCTTGCTGGGCACATTCCTTCTAGTTATCAAACCACTACTAACTCAAGAAATTAACGGGGATACTCTAGGTAATCTACTTGTACTCATCCAAAACTTGACTGCAGCCGCCTACTATCTACTTGCCAAAAAACACTACCAAAACCAAAACAAACTTGCCATCACTCATATCAGCTTCATTGTCGGTTCAATTTGCTTTCTAGTTCCCTTTTTAGTTTTTAATCCAGCTCCCATCAGTTCCATGCTTGCCCTTTTTTCACTCACCCAACCCTGGCCACTGCTCGCCATTCTCTATATGGCCATCCCCGGCTCTATCCTTGGCCTCACTCTCTATCTCTACGGCCAAGACAAAATCGAAGCCAGCGAAGCCTCTCTTTTTACCTACCTACAACCAGCTTTTGCCATCCCCGCCTCTATCCTCCTTCTCTCAGAATCAATCTCGCTGCTTGAGCTTCTAGCCACAGGTATCATCATCACCGGAGTTATCATTGCCGAAAAACATTAAGCCCAAATTATCGCCTAACATGGTATAATTCTCGTCATGCAAACATCGATTCACCCAAAATACCATAACGACACCAAAGTAACCTGTGCTTGTGGTAACAGCTTCACCACTGGCTCAACTCTTCCCGAAATTAAAGTCGAGATCTGCTCAGCTTGCCACCCCTTCTTCACCGGCGAGATGAGATTTGTTGACGTCCAAGGTCGTGTCGAAAAATTCCAAGCTAAACAAAAAGCTGCCACCAACTACACCAAGAAAAACAAGAAACGTTCAACTCCTACCACCTCTCAACCGACCAAGACTCTCAAGGAAATGCTTTCCGGCAACTAACCACCTGTTCATATCTCCCCTTTATCCCCCACACTTTAAGGTAAACTGCTTCTATGGACCACCAACTTGACTATCTCCAGAAACAAATTGATCAGCTTGATCAGCAAATTGCCGATAACCAAAAACTTCTCCAAGACCCCACCCTCAAGGATCTAGCCTCAGCTGAAATAACATCTCTAACTGAACAAAAGCAGTCTTTACTCCAAGCACTAACAGAGCTAAAAAATAGTCTCAATCAAAAACAAAACTCACCCGCCTCAAACTACGACAACAGTCCCGCCACCATTGAAATTAAAGGCGCCGCTGGTGGAGATGAGGCCAAAATCTTTGCCCAAGATCTCCAAGAAATGTACACTCGTTTTGCCAACTCATTAGGCTTCAAAGTCGAATCCATTGACGACGGTATCATCAAGATCTCCGGTAAAGCCAACCCTCCCTGGAAATTAGGCCCTTACGCCACCTTTAAACACGAGGCAGGTGTTCATCGAGTTCAACGTGTTCCCAAAACCGAGTCTCAAGGCCGTATTCACACCTCTACCGCTACCGTCGCCGTTTTACCCCAAATCAAACCATCAGAGGTTGTCATTAAGGAGTCCGATCTAGAATGGCAATTCAGCCGAGCTGGCGGCCCAGGCGGCCAGAATGTCAACAAAGTCAGTACCGCTGTTCGACTAACCTACAAACCTACCGGAGAAGTCATCTCAGTCCGTGAAGAACGTTACCAACAACGCAACCGCGATATTGCCCTAGAACTTCTTCGTCAACGACTCTGGCAAAGAGAGCAAGACGAAAAACAAAAACAGCTTGAAACCACTAGATCTCAAGCCGTTGGTTCCGGTCAAAGAGCTGAAAAGATAAGAACCTACAACTTCCCTCAAAATCGAGTTACCGATCACCGTCTCAATCAATCCTGGCACGATCTTGATCTAGTCATCCAAGGCAAACTCGACAAAATCATCACCACCCTGCACCAACAACCACTCGAATCGTAACTACCTCACTCATTCCCATTCCCTTTTTTCTCCTTCTTCTATTGATCAACCTGCTCCTTTAGTATTACCGCAAACTCCCTCATCTCACCCTCTCTCCACAGTTTCACACTTACCTGATCTCCCACTTTCTTGGTATTAATCACATTAGCCAGTCCCCCCTTAATCTCCCCCACCTTTTGTCCATCTACCTCGGTGATGATATCACCAGGCTTAATTCCAGCTTCATCAGCACTTGAACCAGCCATCACGTCAATTACATAAGCACCCTCAGGCACCTCATTAAGAATTGCTGTATCCTTGCTAATCATTCTGTAACTCACCCCCAGCATTGGTCGACTAAATCTGCCCGTCGCCTCAAAGTTCTCCAGACTTTCTCTAACTACGTTAATAGGCAGAGCAAAACCAATATTCTCACCGCTACTTGATACTGCTACATTTACACCAATCACCTGACCTGCTGAGTTAAGCAACGGACCACCAGAGTTACCTGGGTTAATTGCTGCATCCGTCTGAATCACATTATCCAACTGCTCAAAGTCACTAAAACCATCTCCTGCCACAATTCCTCTGCCCAATCCAGACACCACACCAGTTGTCACTGTGTGTCTAAACTCACCCAAAGCCGTACCAATCGCAATCACAAACTGACCCACCTTAAGCGAATCAGAATCACCCAACTCCAAGGTCTTCAACTTATCCCCACCGGCAATTTGCAAAATGGCCAAATCATTAATCGGATCGCGATAAATCTTCTCCACCACATACTCTTCATCGTTGTAATCAATCACCTTGTAACTAGCCTGTGTGTCTAACACCACATGCTTGTTTGTCACCACCATTCCTCCCTCAACCACGAAACCAGAACCAATATCCTGCTCAATCACCTCAGTCTTACCACTATCCAATCCAAATCCAAAAAAACCAAATGGCGACTCAATTGGTTCAATTACCCGCTGTTCTCTCTCTACGGCTACTGTCACCACACCCACCGATGCCTTATCAGCCACATCAATTACCACTCCCTCCTCATTTAAGATCTTCTGTGTTACCAAGTTACTCTTCTCTGGCAAATGAAACCCACCAATACCCTCCCCAAGTAAATAATCTAAAGGCTTGATCACAAACACCCGATCAGCCACTGCTCCGCCAATGGCGCTAAACAACACCAATACCGAAACTGATAAACCCATTAAAAAAGACTTCATCTTCACTCCTTCATTAAATCTCTATCTGCCACAAATTTCAACCCTTAAGCACCTCAACTGCTTTAATAAGCTGCTCATCTACCTCCTCCTCACCTTCGGGTTGGAACACACTCTCAACCACTACATCAGGCTCAATTCCATCCAAATGAATATTATATCCACTTGGCAGTAACCATTTAGCTACAGTTACGTGCAAACCAGCTCCTCCAGGTAGCTCCTGAGCTTCCTGCACCGTACCCTTGCCAAAAGTGTGCTCACCAACTAGCTTTACCTTCAACTGGTCTCTCAAAGCTCCTGCCAAAATCTCACTGGCTGACGCTGAACCTCTGTTAACCAACACCACCAACGGCTCACCAATCAGCTTGCCTCTTCGACTCACACTATATTTCTCTGTTCTAAACTTACCCTGTTGTTGGACCACCACTCCAGATGATATAAATTCACTGGCCAAATCAATCGCTCCTTGTAAGTATCCGCCAGGATTATCTCTCACATCCACAACTACACCTTCCAGATTTGGCTTAGCCAATATCTCTCTTACCGCCTCTTCCCACTCTTCCAACGTCTTATCTCCAAACCTAACCACTCGCAGATGGGCAAATCTACCATTCTCATCTACCCTGCCCTGATCATTCACGAAAGCCAATTCAATAGAGGGCACCACAATCGTGTCTCTAATTAATGTTACCTCCCGACTATCCAGATCTCCCTCTGTATACAATGTCAAAGTTATCGGCTTTCCCTTCTCTCCCCGTATCGTCTGGACTGCCTCAGGCAAACTCATCCCATCTGTATCTATATCAATCCCCTGCTCCTCATCCTTAATATGCAGTATCAAATCACCTGCCTTCACTCCAGCTCTCTGTGCTGGTTGATCAGGTAACGGCGCCATTACAGCTAAAGTTTTTTCAACATATCCTAGTTGGATTCCCACACCTGCAAACTCACCAGCCAAATCTTCCTTTGTCTGTGTATTTTCCTCAGGTGGCAAAAACACAGTGTATGGATCATCCAAAGCCGCCGTCATTCCCTTAATTGATCCATACACCATCTCCTGTGCATCTATTTTTTCGCTCTCCAAATAGCCTTGCTCAAGCCGCTCCCACACCTCCCAGAACAAATCAAAATCAACTTGGCTTTTATCACCAGCCTTACCTATCACCGCCTCCAGTACCGACCCACCTTCGTATGCCCTCGACTCCCCTGCTCTTACCCCCAACTGATATCCTCCAATACCTCCAAATACTAGCAACAGTAAAGCCACCAACAAAGCTCTCACTCTCATAAGGTTAGATGATGTTTCTTTAGAAGGTTTTTCCATAAGACAATTCCTCATTGTACGCAAACTCTAAAAACCAAACAACCCCAATCATCTATTCCTCCACATCCCGCCTCTGCAACACAACTCCTCCATCCCCCCACATAAACTCAACCTCAGCAAAACCACCTGGATATACAAAGTTAAACTTACCTCCAGGGCCCAAATCCATAGTAATCTCCCGATCCAATATATATGTTAATCTCACCGTCTCCTCGCCACTATTAACAAACAACACATCCTGGCCAGCACTCACCCTCACTGGTACCGCGATTTCATCAGTCACTGCCACATCTATTTCTTCCACCGCCTCAATATCCACCACTGATTGTTGCGTTGGCTGTCCACTCTCCTCCTTCACCTCCTCCACACTTGGTACTCCACCAATCTGACAACCAGACAAAAACACTCCTAACACAACCAATATCATTAAGTTCCTCATACACCCAATCTATCATCTTCAACAACTCGATACTAGAGTTTATTCCAGTTATCTCTAGACACATATTTAGACGATACGATAACAACTCACCGACCAATCCGTAATACTCAATATCACCCCTTTACATCCGCAATCACACAACGTTAATGTATACTCATATTATGCCCTTAAACAAAAATGACCTTCAACTAGTTCGCCAGATAGTCGAGGAGGTTGTCAATGAAGTAGTCGAAGAAAAAAACAAGAATCTACCCACCAAGGACGAATTCTTCAATTCCATGGATCAGCTCATCACAGAGCTAAAAACCAACCGTCAAGAACAAACCCTCATAGTCCACAGACTAACCAACCATGAAAACCGAATCCAAAAAGTCGAAAAACACCTCTCACTTTCCACATCCTAATCCCAAGCGATAATCTCTTTCCCTGCACTCAACCCACTGTTACACCAAATCTTTCCATCACACTATCCCTCTACCTCCTGCCACCTTACCTCAGGTAGTCTTACTCCATCAAAAGCCTCAATCACAAAGTCAGGCCGGAAGATAAATAACTCACTTGGAGCTGTATTGTTAGTTGTTCCCCTGTCCCTGTTAAGCGAGACACTGCTCCACCCCACAAAAGTACCTTCACCCACAAACTGTTGCTCACTTAATTCATCACCAGTGGAAGCAATGTTTAGGGCATCTGCCATATACACCCCTTCTGCTTGAGTTACGTTACTAGCAAAAGTAATCGATCCTGAAGCAACAATACCCAAGTAAGATCCAGGCTCCACATTCATGTTACTGGTAATGGTTACATTCCCGTTATGGATGATAAACAGCTTCTCGTCTACTCCACCACCCCCCATATCCCAATCAGAGTCAATAATAATATCACCACTACTTAAATATATTGTTCCCGCCTCACTGGCCACTGGTTTACCTGATCCATTCCAAGACTCTCGAGGTAGTATTCCTGTTTGAGCATAATAGTAACCATAATCAAAGACTCTACCTTGATAGGAGGACAGAGCACTTCTTTCATTTCCGCTTGCAATCGCATTAGGTGTTTCGTAAATGCTCAAAACTGGCGCAAATGGTAATGCCGAGTCTCCAGAACTAGAGTTTCTAACCAAAGGTGTATATATCGTTCCCCCAATATCAACACTTCCACAGGAGGCTTGATTCTCGGGTAGCACACAGGTTGAGGGGATGGTGACCTGAATACTGTCTCTGGCCGAAATATCTCCTCCCTGAGTCTGGAACCAACCACCAAAAATTCGATACAAACCCACTCTCCTGGTCACTATCTGTGCCTGAGTATTTAAGCTAATTCCACCTAAAGACCCATCACAGAGTAACTTAGGTGGATTGGCTACCCACAGGTTCTCGTCCACTGAGTATGTCAGGTTGTAGCTGTCAGGTACTAATAGGTCGCTTCTTGAGTAGGCCCCATCAACATTAGTAGTAGCGGTATACACTCCCGAGTGGTTTACCTGAGCAGTCAAGGTAACTCCTGCTCCTTCAATCTTTGGTTGAGAGGCAATAGTTGAACAGTTACTCACCGTACTGGCATCAAAAAAGGTTCCCGAGATTGTTCCTCTACAGTTCTCGGTCTCTGACAAACTTACTCCCGCACAATCATTGGTGCCACAGTCCTCAGTACAAGTTCTAGTTCTAGTCCTAGTAAAAGTAGTCGGACTACAAGCACTCCAAGCACTCCAAGCAGAAATATATGGACCACACTCATTACAAACTGATCCCACTGCCTGCCAATACCAACCACCACATGGATCTGCGTACGTGTTGTAACACGTCTGAGTTCCACAACCGGAATTACAAAAATACCCTGT
>Ga0172375_10010120_pt1 | contig 12291 bp, 11 predicted proteins | sample LakKiv1m_FD_114537 | JGI IMG/M metagenome (GOLD analysis project Ga0172375, IMG submission 114537) | Freshwater microbial communities from Kabuno Bay, South-Kivu, Congo - kab_092012_11.1m | ecosystem: Environmental > Aquatic > Freshwater > Lake | place: Democratic Republic of the Congo... | reverse complement strand
TCGGACGCAATTTTGTGTTCGGCAAACGGTTGGATGTTGATTTTAAGGGCATATTTCAATAATCTACGTCAGATTGATAGTTGAGCAACCCGATAGAAGAGATATTCATCGCGACATAATTGCATATGGCCACTCATACCGTGTATTTGATTTATGCCCCGCTGGAGTGATAATTGCCAGGATTTAGAGGCTTGGCCTCCTTACAAAGCGGGCGTCAACTTTTCCGCGCTGATTGAGATGCCATAGGAAAAATCCCGCTTTCTGCTGAACGGACTTCTTCCACTGAGAAAAATGTATTAGGGTTGACAGCGTGAATGATTTTGGCAACCGCCTCCAAATCCTTTCGCTTGATAATGGTATAGAGCAACTTCACCATGCCACTGGCGCCTTCCCCTTTGACTACGGTCACACCATAACCTGCTGTACGCAAACGTTGCGCCAGTTCATCACCACCCTGGGTAAGGATGATGCGCAGGACCAGTGTTCCCAACGCCAGTTTTTCCTCGATCTTCATGCCGATGTAAGTGCCCGCAGAGAACCCGGCGGCATAGCCGATATATGCCGTAATGCTGTGGACATTTTTAACGATCTGGCCCACTACCACGATCCAGATGAGGACCTCCACAAACCCCAATACAGGAGCAATGTTGCGCTTGCCGCGCGATGTGAAAATGATCCGCAATGTACCCAGGGTCACGTCGGCGATGCGCGCAAAGAACACAATGAAGGGAAGGATAATCCAGGCATACCAGTCAAAGGTTTCCATAAAATCTCATTTCTTTCACAAGCTGCGACTCTGTCCCATTGTCGGAAAAATCCATTGATCTTGATAAAACTCGTGCAAAATTCGGTAATAGTATAAAGCTTCTTTATTGGGCAGGCGGTAATTCCATTGATAGAGCAGGCGGGCGCGTTCGGAGTGGAATTCCTGGTCGGTGATTTCCTGCTCGACCATTTTAGCAATCACATCCGATGAGCCTGCCCCTTTGGAGAATTTCTGTTTGGGACGGTTGGTGATCTCATCCGGCAAATCACCACTAAAGGATTTTCGCAGGAGAAACTTTGCAGGCTTTTCGCGGTGGGTCTTCCATTGAGCCGGCAGACCCAAACCCAACGCGACCGATTTCACGTCAAGGAATGGGACGCGGGCCTCCAATCCAAACGCCATTGCGACCCGGTCTGCGCGTTGAAGATTTGTATTGTGCAAAGCAGATGTGATTCCCACCATCTCTTTTTGCAGCATTTCGGGGTTATCGTAGGAACGCAGGTAATCATACCCCGCATAAATCTCATCCGCGCCTTCGCCGGTGAGAATGACTTTAACGTATTTCGAAGCCATGTCAGCCAGGAAAAAATTTGGAATGGCCGAGCGAACAAGCGCGGGGTCGAAGGATTCGAGATGGTAGATCACCTTCGGGAGCGCATCCAGCATCTCCTGTTCGGTATAGATATGCTCGTGATGGCGAGTCCCCAGCACATCCGCCATTTTTCGCGCGGCTTGTAAATCCTCACTCCCATCCATGCCAACGGCAAAGGAGTGCAAATGGTCGGTGCCGGCGTTGGCAAGCATGGCAACGATGCTGCTATCCAGCCCGCCGCTCAAACTGATACCGACGGGGACATCGGCAAGCAGCCTTTTTTGGACGGCATCTTTCAGAGTGGAACGGATCGCCTCAATGGCCTGCGCCTCCTCTTTGATTTCGAGCAACCCAGGGTCAACCTCGTAAAAATCATGCCAGCCATCCTTGGAGTGATACCAATGCCCGGCGGGAAACTCACGGATTTCATCGGTCACAAGCGCCAGGGCTTTGATCTCGGACGCAAAATAAAACCTGCCGTCACGTTCGCCGCAATAAAGTGGTTTGATCCCCAGCGGATCGCGCGCCATGAAAAGTTCGCCGCCTTGTATGAGGGCAAACGCAAACATACCATCCAGCAGTTCCACAGCACGCGGGCCAAGTTTGCGATAGAGTTGCACAATCACCTCGGTGTCGCTGTGTGTTTGGAGAGGGACATCCTTTAAATACTCGCGCGCCAGTTCCCGGTAGTTATAGATTTCCCCATTAAAAACGATCCAGGTATCGTCAAATCCCATCGGCTGATGGCCGCCCTCCACATCAATAATAGCCAGCCGGGTATGTCCCAAAACACCAACGGGAAAATTCTTTATCCCCCGTCCATCCGGTCCGCGGTGACCGATTTTTTCCAACATTCGTTCAACATCCTCTGGGGCTTGTCCATGAAATACTTCAGCAATTCCACACATTTATTGTTCCTTTCAAAATCTTTATTTATGCCATTGCACATGATATGGCTGTGCGTTCTCCGGAATATGTTGGTACACATCTTCCATTGGGAATCCCTCAGAGTGGCAAATGACGACCGCCAGCGAGATACCGTGCGCAACGATCAAAACAGATTCGTCACGATGCCTGCCGGCAATCTCGTTTACAGCCTTAAGCACACGTTCCGCCACTTCACCCGGCGATTCTCCATTTGGTGCATGCGTATGAAATGGATCCCTCGCGCGCTCCGCCAGTTCCTGTGGATATTGCACTTCGATCTCACCCGAAAGCATGCCTTCCCATACCCCAAGGTTAATTTCACGCAAACGCGGTTCCAAAATTACGGGTAATCCCGGAGTCCCAGCGATCAACTCGGCGGTTTGCCTGGCGCGAAGCAGGTCGCTGCTGTAGATGGCAGAAATTTTGATTCCTTTCATTTGTTCATGAATTGCCAATGCCTGCGCGCGCCCGGTATCATTCAACCCGGGCGCGCCAGAAGCCTGTCCCTGCCACCTGCCGTTACGATTCCAATCTGTTTGACCGTGACGGACGAGCCAAAATTCTGTCATTGCCTACTCGATCACTCCTTCCTGCACGAAGCGTGTCAGCTCGCTCACGCTCCATTGTTCAAGGCCGAGGCGCTCCACGGTGCGCCCGCGCCGCCAGTAATCGGTACGGTGAATGATGCTTCCGATACGAATGATACTTTCCATGCCGCGCACCGAGACGCCATACCGCATCCCAAGCGAAGCCATCGGCACCATGCTCATTGGCACATCTTCAAAAAGGTAACGATGGTTCAGCGTGGGCGGAGCCTTGATTCCATAATAGCCAGGCTGGTTTTGAATGGCTTCATGCAGATCAACACCTTCCGAATCGTAAGCCAGTTTGAGCCATTCAAGCGAAGTGCGGGCGCGGATTCCCAAAGACGATGCCACTGTCACACGCTCGCGATCCAGAACTTCCAGTACGCGGGCCACAGAAGGGGTGACGCCATCAATGTAAAACTGGTAATCACCATGAGTGTGTTCGATCCAGCCTGCATTGAGCAGTGTCAGCGCAGGATGAAAAATTGCGCCCATATTATTCAAGCCGGTGTGCAGCACGTCCACGCCGTCAATGAATTGAGGGTACGCATGTTGAATGGTTTCCAATACCAACTCATTCCGGCTGGATGGCAGCGCCGCGAGCGGCACCGCTTCCTTGATGCGAAAGATATGCGCCTGCGCCGGGCCATCGGCGCGGCTGGCATAGATAAACGTCTCGGCTTCGGCAACTGTCACATCCGCTGCGCAGCCAAGATCACGAATCACCTTTGTGAATTCCAATGCGCCGAGCGTGCGTCCCGGATGCAGGATGACGATCTGCCCATCCTTTAGAAAAGGCGCGGTAATTTTCGCAACATCCGCATGTGCCGAGGATGGCAGCACCACCATGATGACCTGCGCGTGCGCTATTGCCTGCTCTATATCAGATGTGACCAGACTCAACCTGCCAAAGCCATGCGGGCCTCCTTCGATGCTTTCAAGCTCGATCCCGCCGCGTTTTTTCATGATGGAAATGTGCTCAAAGGTTCGATTCCAAAGGGCTACGTCCGCGCCCATCAATGCCAGGTGCGCGGCCATTGCCTTGCCGCCATGCCCCGCTCCCAAAACTGTATATTTTTCTGCCATGCGATTTTCCTTTCAAGCAAAGCGAATAAAAATTCGCCCTACACTATTTTGGAGAGACGTTCCCTCTCAGAAAGGATACGTCCCGATTCATCTACGGCCTCACAGGCACCCTCCACAATTCGAGTACGGATCGTTCCCCGCCCGAAGCTGTTACTCATTAACTGGGGAGCATCCAACACCCCGGCAGTGACCGCCTTCGCCAACGTCCGCGGATCTGCCAATGGATCATCCACACTTTGTTCTGCAAGATTTTGAATTGCCTCCAATGTGAGATGCGCTTCGGCGATCAGGGTTCGCTTGCGATCCTGCACTTCAGGCGAATGGGTCATGTTTGGCGCGCCAAGCGCATTGGTGATGGCGCGCCGCACAATTTTGCTGGCTTCAATGACATCATCAGCGGTTGCCGCGTGGTGCGCCTCCGTGTGTCCGACGATATGATAAATATCTGGCTTGAGCGCCATTTGTAAATAAGTGCTGGCGGCAAGATGTCCGCGTGCCGCGTCGGGGTCAAGGGGATGCGAGAGCAATCCGATGCGTGTTTGCTTCCAGATACGGAAACCTTTTTTTGCCAGTGGCTTGATTATTTCCAGCACTGCCAGCATCTTTGCGAGATCCATCGCGTCGCTGGTTCCTGGTGGACTATTGAACATCATCTGGGCGATGTAGTCTTTCACCCCATGTTTTTTCGCGTTGTATGCAGAGAGATATGCCGCAACCACAAAGATCACATCCGGCGCATCGCGCATACCCCAGTGATGCGGCTCGTTGAGTTCAACAGGGATGCCGCGTTTGCCGTACCAGGTCATCACGTTTTGATGTTCGCGGATGGAGCCTTCCAAATCCCATGGTCCGCGCCCGTCCATCTGATTGAACCAGAAGAGCGGGATGGCGCACCAGGCGTTGTGAATGGTTTCAGTCAGCACTTCGGCGTAGCGGATGAAATCATCTGTGCCGGAGTAGGCGCGCAACATTGGGAAGTTGCCGCGACGGCTGGCTTCGTACAACGCGTGGTAATCATCTGCGGTACGCACGGGGACTCCGCCTGCTCCCTTGCGGCGCGGGTCCTGCCGTTCAGGGTGGAAGAAGTTTTCCTGCGCGTCCTGATCGGTGCCGAGGGAGATCAGGTCGAGGGCCTGGGCTTCCGCGATCTTTTGGATGCCGTCAATGGTGGCTTCCATTGTTGGCAAGCCGAAGTGATGGCGGAGAATCGGATACGGGGCGCGCCATGCCATTCGTTCAGTGACAGCCTGAGGGTAGTCTGATTCGGTTAAGTCCTGCGCTGGCTGACCTTTCAGGTAGGCGAGAACTTGTTCGGGCGATTCGCTTCCATCGAAGATTTTTTCAAAGAAGCCCAGTTTGACGGCGCGTTCTGCGACAGGCGGCGTTCCCCCAAATGCAAATTTGACTCCGGCTTCGTGAAGTTCGGCGGCTTCCTCTGCAAGTTGACCCAGCAAACGCTCGCCATTTTCGGGCGTGAGGCGATATGAAATACCGACGAGATCGGCCTTTTCGGCGCGCGCGGCTTCGAGGACTTTTTCAATCGGGACGGCTGGTCCTAAAAAGATTGTGCGCCAGCCCGCAGTTTCTGCCAGCCTCAAAAAGTTGGAAATACCAGCCACGTGAACACATTCCCCCAGAGCCGCGGCGATAACAGTCTTGGTCATGGTGACTCCTTTTCAGTTATCAAGCCTGGAGAGCTACGACTTAATATCCATAGCCCTGTAACTCCAGACGCCAGGGAACCAAACATGATGGCGAGTTTTGAACTTTGTGAAATGTCCGTTTCACCGAAGGCGAGAATGGTGATGAAGATGGACATGGTAAAGCCAATGCCTCCCAGAAAACCGGCGCCAAGTAAATCTTTCCAGCCAGTTTCCTCCGGCAATTTTGCCAGTTTCAATTTCACAGCCAAAAGCGAAAATAATACAATGCCCAGGGGTTTGCCAATAAACAGCCCGGAAAGAATACCGGTTGTATTAAGTGAAAAAATCGTTTGAAGAAAATTTTCAGAAATGGGAATGCCGGTGTTTGCCAGCGCGAAAATCGGCATGATCATCAAGGCAACGGGTTTGTGTAAAAAGTGCTGTATTTTATAGGAGGGCGAGGAGGGGCTTCCATCCCTAAACGGCAGGGCGAACGCAAGGAGCACCCCGGCAATGGAAGCGTGGATGCCTGACTGGAGCATCAGGTACCACATCAACAATCCAGACAAAAGATAAGCCGGGATGGATTTCACTCCGCGCCAATTAAGAAACAGCAGAAAGAGGAAGACCGCCAGTGATAACAGGAGATAGGATATCGAAAACCCTTCCGTGTAGAAAAACGCGATCACGGTCATGGCTCCCAGGTCGTCGACGATTGCGAATGCGGTCAGGAATATTTTTATGGAGACAGGCACTTTATCACCAAGCAATGCCAGCGCACCAAGCGCAAACGCGATATCCGTCGCCATTGGAATTCCGAAACCGTTTTGTGTCGGCTGGCCGTAGTTGAAGGCGAGAAAAATCAAGGCAGGAGTCACCATTCCACCGACGGCGGCAAAAAGAGGCAGGGAAGCGTTTTTCAAATCCGAGAGTTCGCCAATGTAAATTTCACGTTCAATTTCGAGGCCGATGAGCAAAAAGAATATTGCCATCAGGCCGTCGTTGATCCAGTGCAGGATGGAGTGTTTAAAGTGAATGGGGCCGAGGTCAAATCCAATTTCGATATGCCAAAAATCGAGAAAAACATTCCCGTAGGCAGAATTAGTAACCAGCATGGCGGTCATGGCGCTCAGAAGCAGGACGACGCCGGATGCCCGTTCGCTGTTAAAAAATTCAAGGAATAGTGCGGTCAGTTTTGTTTTCATACTTCTAAATGCCTTTCCAAACGTTTGATGTAATTTGACAATACAAACCCGACAAAGCTGCCAGGCTGTCGATTAACCAATCAGATACAGCAAAGCGATTGAACCCAGATACATTCCAGCCAGCGCTACCCCGTCCCAGGAGAAGCGATAGGGGGTTTTAGGGGAAGCGCGGTACATCAGGCTGATGATGACCACGCCGGTCATCATCATGGTCATGACAGCGGCGAAGGCGTTGGCCGTTGTAAGGGACGCCCAGAAATTAGCGCGCCCATCCGCAAGATCGTATGCAAAAAAGAGCACTATATTGAACAGGTTGCTTCCAAGCACGTTGCCAATTGCCAGGTCAATCGCGCCGAGGCGGATGGCAGCCAGGCTGGCTGCAATTTCAGGCAATGAGGTGGTTAATGCGAGGAACAGGTTTCCAACAAAACTACGGGAAAGGCCGGTGGTGGTGGAAAGCCGATCACCAATGGATGCAAGCCAGATTCCCAATGCAATGACTGAAATGGCGCTTAATATAAAGATGATATAAGCCTTGCGTGCAGGGATGTTGTCATAGTTTCCCTGTTCGGCTTCCTCTTCAAGCACTTCCCCCATGCGCTCCTTTTCCAGCCCAGCGATCATTTTTCCACCGACAGCGTACAGGACAACAAGGGCAATACTCAACACGCTGATACCCAATCCGCCAAAGCCGTTCAGGGCAGGGCCGATCAGCACACCCATCGCCACCATCCCAAGCATCAACACACCCAATCCTCCCGAAAGGATGTGAACATCCTGGGCCTTGGCAAGTACACGACCAGGTTGATAGGCGAGGTCGATCATGGCGATCAGTGCCAGGTTGAAGAGGCAACTCCCCAGCACTGCTCCCGCGGCGAGGTTTGGCGCGTTCAACCACGCCACCGCAGAAACGCCGGAAGCCAGTTCCGGCAAAGACGTGACTCCAGCGATCAGGATTGCACCGATCCAGGCACGTCCCCAACCGGTTTTATCGGCGATCACATCCCCATATTTCGAGAGCAGTGTACCTGCCCAGGTAATCAGCGCCCCACAGATTATGAATTCAATCCAGACCATGTTTTGTCCTTTCCGAAAAGATTATTTGTTATGAGCCCGCCTTACGCAGTTTACCCAGCAGGGCGACATTCATGTCGCCTGTCTTGCGAGATAAATCTCGCCCTACCGCGTAAGACAAGTTATCAAGCCAATTTCATTGCTGCGCCGGCAAATTCTTTTTTGCGGATTTCCCGGCTCTACAGCCATGACGCAGGACTGTCATTCCCTGGATTGCTTCCGGCGCAATGACTGCGGTAATCTTCATGTGCGCTTCAAGGCGGGTCATGGCCGTTGGAACGAATGCCCGTCCTCCTTCGGTACAACGAACAAGAACACATCCGGGGGGCAAGCCAAGCATTCGTACTTCCTGGCCGGCAAAAGGAGCCCCTTGCCCGATTACAAAATCAATTACCATCGGCTCCTTCAATTTGATATGAGTGCCATCGCGAAGCAGATCGCGTTCCAATAAAGCTTCGTAAACGGGCAAATCTTTTAACAATTCCGCCGCTACATATGCACAAAAACAAGCAACCAACAGTGGCAACATCTGGTGATAATTACCCGTCATTTCCACGATCAGGACGATCCCTGTAAGTGGCGCTCGTACAATCGCTGTAAAGTATGCCGCCATGCCAACAACGGCAAAAACAGCCGGTTGGGGCACGATGCCAGGCACGATTCGATTCGCAATTTGGCCAAGTGCAAGTCCCAGCAGCGCGCCCAGCGCCAGCAAAGGGGCAAAAATGCCGCCAGCGGCACCGGTCCCATAACTTGAGATGGTCATCAGGAATCGAACTACAAAGAAGGTTGGAATTACCGACAGGATAAGATTACCCGCGAGGGCTGTTTCTGCAAGCGAATGACCGCCTCCAACAAGCATGGGCGAGAACCAGCCAACAACGCCAATCACCGCGCCAACACCTGCCGCAACAGCCAAACTCCACCGCCCCTTTACACGAGCAAACAGATTCATTGTACCAAGCAGGCTTCGATTAAAAACAACTCCCAGCAAACCTGCGAAAATGCCCAGCAAAGCAAAAATCGGCAGGGATGCAGTTGGAGGTGTTGGGTAATCAGGAATGGAGAAGACAGGAAATGCTCCTGAAAGAACACGTGCCACGATATCAGCAATCGCCGCTGCCAGGAATGCCGCGCCAAATACAAACGGGTGAAAATCGCGCTGGATTTCTTCGAGAACAAATATCACCCCGGACAGGGGGGCGTTAAATGCCGCGGCGAGGCCAGCGCCCGCCCCCGCCGCGATCAAGGTCCGTCGTTCACGAGGCGGCACTTTAAGCCACTTGGAAATTGCATCGCCGACCGCTCCCCCCATTTGCACAGTGGGACCTTCCCGTCCAAGCGCCAGTCCGCCGCCAAGTGCCAAAGTACCAGCAATAAATTTTACGGGTAACACACTCTTCCAGTTCAAAGACCTAAGGCGATGCAAGACCGCTTCGAGGTGAGGAATGCCGCTTCCACTTGCTTCAGGTGCAAAACGCCGCACCAACATAACCGACAGCAATGCTCCTGCCATTCCAAAGAACAAAGGAAAAACCCATCCCCAAAATGGATATTGATGCGACCACTCAATTAATCCATTACGAAAAGCATCTACCCCGGCAAGCGCAATTCGAAAAAATGAAGCTGCCAAACCAGCACACAGCCCTACGAGCGCTGCGCGAGGGAACATCCGCCTTCGTTGTTCTCTGATATTGAGGTCTTCCTGAATTTCAGAAAGTACTTCTTTTTGGGAAGCTGTGACATCCTGAGTTTTTTTGCTGTTTTGATTTTTTTGCATGAAAACATTTCCTGCCGCGAAATTAGCGGGGTTATTTGGATGGCATGGTTCCGCCTGTTGATTCGCGAATAAGCAATTTGGGTTGAATTTTGACCTGTCGTTCTGCGAGCGGCTCATCAGTGATAAACGCCAGCAGCATGGTCACCAGTTGACGGGCAATGGTGTACACCGGCTGATCAAGAGTAGTCAGAGGCGGCTGGGTGTGAGCAGAATCGGCAATTCCGTCAAACCCGGCAATTGCAATGTCACGCCCTACTTTGAGCCCATATTGGTGAGATGCATGCATTGCGCCAATCGCTGTCAAGTCGTTGACACAGACAATTGCAGTCGGTGGGTTGGCAAGTTGCAGCAGATGTTCTGCCGCCTGGTAACCGCCTTCCGGGGTCAGGTCAGCTCGGGTAACGAGAGCAGGCTCAGGGGCGACATGTGCCGCTTTGAGTCCAGCCTGATAGCCAGCGTGGTGGTCATTCTCGATCTTGAGTTTGGGATCACCACCAATGTAAGCGATACGACTATGTCCCTGATTCACAAGATAAGCCATGAGTTCAAGAAAGCCGTTATAAGAATCGACTTCCACGCCGACAAAGTCCAATGGCGTCAGGGATCGTTCGAGGGATACGTGTGGAATACCCTGTTCTGCAAGATAATGCAATCGCCAGTCATCAAGTTGGACACGGTTCACCACCAGCCCGTCAACCTTGCCGCCCTGCACCCAACGCTCATATTGAGCCTTCTCGTCTGGACTGGCTGGCGGGGCAGTTGTGACCAACAGGTCATAATTATGTGCTGATGCTTCATCACCCAAGCCAGCAATGAATTCAGAGAAAAATGGATCAGCAAAACCAGCGCTATTGGACGGAATAATATATCCGATGGTGTCTGTCTGCTGGCGGCGCAATTGGCGTGCGGCACGATTAGGCGCGTACCCCATCTCATGGGCGGTTTCGATAACAAGTTTGCGGGTACGTTCTGCAACATCGTCATACCCATCGAGGGCGCGTGAAACCGTGGTTATGGAGAGGTTCAATTTTTTGGCAACATCACGAATTGTTGGGCGCATGGCAGGTTTTCCAAAACGTTTTGGGAGATTATATCACTTGCTGATGCCCCTATGAATTCCCTTGAACACGCCCTTGACAGATCAAATTCACCTGAATATACTGTTAATAACTGACCAGTCAGTCATTTATATTCCATAAGAGAGAACCCCATGTCCCCTCGCCCCAATGTCAGTGACGAACGCAAAATTCAGATCATCAATGCCGCTGAAGATGTCTTCACCAAGAAAGGCTTTGATGAAGCGCGCATGGATGATATTGCTGAAGAGACGGGTCTGAGCAAAGGCACTCTTTACCTTTATTTCAAAAGCAAGGATGACCTCATCATTGCCATCCTTGACCGCATGTTTCAGCGCGAGTTCAAACAATTGGAAAACCTGAACCAGGACGGACTTAGCGCGACCAATGCGATCTGGAAACTGACTGACCTGATTACCAAAGACATCCTTGGCTTGATTCGCCTGATCCCCATTGTTTATGAATTCCTTGCATTGGCGTTTCGCAACAAATATGTCCAACTCGCGCTTAAGAAATACATCAATCGCTACCTGGATATTCTGATTCCGATCATCCAGCGCGGGATTGACTCGGGTGAATTCCGCCAGGTGAATGCGCGCGAAGTGGCGATTGCAGGAAGCGCGATCATCGAGGGAACGCTCCTGCTTTGGGTGTATGACAAGTCCATTGTGGAGCCTGAATATCACATCCGTTCCGGGATGAGGTTGCTGTTGGAAGGTGTGCAGGCGCGCACATAAAATCGCGCCCCTTTTTTTAAGTCAATAACCGACTTGCTGGTCAGTCGAAAAATAAAAGCGAAGGAGTATATGAAATGGAAATCGTAATTTTGATCGTTGCCATGATCGTGGTCGGATTGATTGTCGGCTGGCTGGCGGGGCCGATCTGGAAGAACAAGCGTCCCATTGGCGTGCGCGGCGATTATATTGCAGCGGGCATCACTGCCATCGCCGTTGGTTTGATGGATTGGTATGTGATCCCTGCGATGGGATTCAGCGATTCCATGCGCAATATGGGCGTTGCCATTGAACCTGCTTTGGGAGCCTTGCTCGTCTTGTGGATTATCCGCGCGGCGAAGAAGTAAAGACCAGTGAGCAGTGGAGCGAGGCGTGATGCCTGCAATCATTGAGACAAAGAATCTGATCCGCGATTTCAAGAAAACTCGCGCAGTGGATGGATTAACCCTCTCCATCGAATCGGGCGAACTGTTCGGGCTGGTCGGTCCCGATGGCGCGGGGAAGACCACGACGCTTCGTCTGCTGGCGGGACTGCTGGACATCAGCGAAGGGGACGCGGCTGTGCTTGGCTTTGATCTGAAAGAAAAAGCAGAGTCCATCAAGCCGCACATCGGATACATGGCACAGCAATTCAGTTTGTACAGCGAGTTATCGGTGATGGAGAATTTACAATTCTTCGCGGAGTTGTTCGATGTCGAATTCAAAGATATGGCTGAACGCACGGAGCGATTATTGACCTTCGCAGGCTTAACCGAATTCAAGAAACGCCGCGCCATGAATCTTTCGGGCGGAATGCAGAAGAAACTGGCGCTGGCTTGCAC
>Ga0172375_10010119_pt1 | contig 12293 bp, 8 predicted proteins | sample LakKiv1m_FD_114537 | JGI IMG/M metagenome (GOLD analysis project Ga0172375, IMG submission 114537) | Freshwater microbial communities from Kabuno Bay, South-Kivu, Congo - kab_092012_11.1m | ecosystem: Environmental > Aquatic > Freshwater > Lake | place: Democratic Republic of the Congo... | reverse complement strand
TATCCCCGCAGATCCGCTGTCGCAAGGAACCCGATGGTGTTATCGACTTCCATGCTGTGTGTCTTGTTGCCACGGTCACTCCACCATCCCTCGGCCTGGAAATCGCCAAGCAGGTAGGCCAGGCCGATTCCCCACGAAACGCGGCAGGGCAGGGAAGCCATTGTAACCGGATACTCCCCGATGAAGCTGCAAATGGGGCCCGTCAGCGAAAACACTCCGTCCCGGTACGACTCGTATTCATCTTCATCCACCCATCCCCTGGTGTCGGCGCCTGCTTCGATGCGGTCCCACGTCACCTCGATGCCGCAGTTGCCGGAGAAGAACCAGTCCACGTACACCTTCAGCGGCAGGTAGTCCTGTTCGGCCGTAAGGGTGTTGATGCTCATGTCGTCCGTGAACTTATTGTCTTCCAGGTCGCCCTTGTCCTGGAGGAGCACGAAATAGGTAATCCGGGTTCCGACACGGAGAGGGAGGCTCTCCATGCGCGCAGGGCCGGCAACGAGAGCCGTGTTCGGTACCTGCACGGGCATGTCCTGTGCAATCGCTGGTGCTGTCAGGAGTAGTGCAACGCATCCGGCTACATAGCATACTGTCTTCCGCATTGTTGGCCTTTCTTTTCTGTTACCGTTTGCCGCACAGACGCTAGAGGTCATATCCGACGCCGATGCCGAATGCTACATGGTCCATCGGAAAGACTCCCGTGCGGACCTGCGATTTACGGTCGGAGTCCTCGTACGTGATCGTGAAAGCATCCTCGGCATCCGCCTGGAGGTAACGCAGGTAGAAGTCCATACTCCACCGGTCGTTGAAATATCCGCGGCAACCTGCGGTAACAAGGAAACCCGTGGTGTCCTTTATTTCCATCGACTGGTTGGCGCCTGTCCTGTTCTGCCACCAGTCGGCCTCCTCGAAGTCGCCCAGCAGGTAGGCCATCCCGATGCCGCAGGATAGACGGCACGGGACAGAACCGATCGCGACAGGCAATTCCCCGATCACCGTGAACAGGGGGCCGTGCATTATGAAATTGCCATCTGAATAGTTGTCTCCGCCTTCTTCTGTCCTGGCTTCGGCTTCGATGCCGTCCCACATCACTTCAAGGCCGAAACGCGGGGCGAAAAAACAGTCCACGTAGAGACAGACCGGCAGGTACTGCTGTACAGCTTCAAGGTGGTTGATGCTCATGTCGTAACTGAACTTGTTGCCGGAAATGATGCTCCCGTTTTCATCAGTCTCCGTGAGGTCGCCTGTGTCCTGCAAGAACGTGAACATGGTGCTGCGCGTACCAACCCGGAACCGCGTTCCCTCCTGTCGGGGCCGCGTCCGGGGAATCTCCCGTGCGGGTGGAGGCGCAATGACCTCGGGTGGCGGAACAACTTCCGTCCCTGGCTCGACCTTCACGGCCGGAGTCGCGGCGGCGGGAACCGGTGTCTTGACAGAAGGGACCGGTTCCGGCGCAGGTGTTGTCTCGGCAGGGGCTATGGCCCCCGTTGCTGCCTTGGTTTCCACAGGTACTGCCGGTGCCGGGGTTTTCTTCGGTGTGACCTTCTTCGGCTTCACCTTGGTGCGGGGAACAGAGGGGCTGATGGGGCGGATAGCGGTTGTCTGTGCCCAGGCCCGTTCCGGAGCAATGAGGAGGCAGCATGCGGACACGGCAATACACAATACCACCCGGATTGTATTCATAGCGTACTCCCGGAGGACAATTTCCCCGACAACATATCCGACTTCAGGTACGTGTCAAGGAACGATACGCCTGGTTCCATCCTGAGGCTCCCCGGGCATGGACAAAGGCATCCGGGATGGCTACCATCTGGAAAAGTGTCGAATTCAACTTTATGAGCCGTCGTGCCGCACAGTTCCTGGTTCTGGCTGCCTGGGTATGTATCCTGTCACTGGCATTCGTCCTGCGTACAGCCGGCCTGTTCCGTGGCCTGGCCGGGGACTACGTGTACCACCCTGATGAACCGAAGCAGGTGACGGCGCTGGACCAGTATCTCCGTGGACAGTATGTCTGGTACACAGGCGACCTCTGTTACGACGGCTATCCGTACGGGTTGAACCACGTGGACGAGTGGCTGTTGCGGCCGGCCCTGGCCGCGCGAGAACGCATGGCGCGTTTCATGGACCCCGCCGCGGATGTGAAGAGGCCGACGGGCATAAAGGAGCTGACTCAGCCGGCTCGCGCACTCAGGGTCCTGTATGGCCTGTCGTGTGTTGTCCTGACATACGCAGTTGCGAGGGGCATGGCATTGCCGGTGACGCCGGCCCTCGCCGCGGCACTGGTCGTGGCGCTGGCGCCCTTGTCCGTGGCCGTGTCGCATTTTGCGTCCGGTGACATAGGCGTCGACCTGTTCGGCGCGTTCATGCTCCTTTCCCTGTGCGGCTATTCCAGACGGCACCGGCGCATCTGGATTCTTCTGGCGGGGATGTCGGCCGGTATGGCATATGCCTGCAAGTACAACGGCTTGCTTGCAGCCGGGGCGATCATCGCCCTGATGCTTCTTGAGTGGATAAGATTCCGATCTCATGGCCGGAGCATTGGAAACCTGCTGGCTTCGGCCGCAGGGTTCGTTCTTGGCGCACTTCTCCTTACCCCTGCTTTCTTTGTGAATCCCGGCCGGACGTGGCGGGACATGCTCGCCAATTTCACGTTCATCAGGAACTACGATGTCGCCGAGGACTTTCTTGCCAGGCCGCTGATGGATCGGGTCTGGATCAGCCTGTCGGGCAATACCGGCAGGATCGTCGGTTTCCTTGGCTGGGGTGTCGTGGTGCTCGCGCTTGCGGGTGCGGCGGTTGCCGTTGTGCAATGGTTGCATAGCCGGCGACTGATGGAGGGGGATGAGGAACGTGACCTCGTTCCGGAACTGCGTGCAGCGTGCGCAGTCTATCCGTTTGCGGCGTTGCTTGTATCACTTGTTTCCAAGCCGCAGGTACAGCCCTTCCACTTCTCTTACCTCCAGATTCCTCTTGTGCTTGGCGCTGCGTACCTGGTGTCGAGCATCGGCAGCAGAACACGCGTGGTTGCGGTGGCGCTCTGGATCGCAGTCACGGGCGAACTGGCCTGGCAGGCAAGCCGGGAGCACTATTTCTGGCAGCGCGATGACAACGTATCCCTGGTGCAGCACATGGCAGAGGATGTCTTCAAGAACAGCGCAAAAGGCAGCCGGAGCGGGAAAGTACTCAAGGAAGTATTCCTCGAGCCGGAGAACGCCGCCGTCTTCCGCAACAGGTATGGAACCGTGGAGTCCAACCTGCTCCGCGACTGGAAGGATACCGGGACGGCGCCGGTGCCATCAGTCCCGTACCCGCGGCAGAGTTCATGGATATTCCTCAATGGCCCGGTGTTTCCGCGGAATGACAGGTTGTTCCATGTTGAGGCAGACAAGCCTGCCATGAAGGACATAGTATGTCACGGGTCAGTCGGCAGGATTTCGCTCGGAATCAGGTCGGGAGCCAGGCCGGTGGAGGTCCGGTACACGTGCGGCGGACGCAGAGGGATGGTGAGGCTTGCCGCCAACGGGCAGTCGGTGATTCGCGTACTGGATCCGCGAGCCAGGCACATCGGGGCGCGCGGCGCTTTTGCCGGTGACACCTTCCTGGTGCCGCTACGCGTGGAAGCCGTCAACGGAGACGCGTGGGTTGAAGTTATCGCCGATCCCTTCCAGGAGGCCGTGTTCACCTGTTTCGGCGGGCAGGCAGTCAATCCCGACGTCCTTGTCAGGTGGCACGCGGTAGGCAAGGGGATCGACATTGAGAAACAAGTCGGCCACACCAGGTACCTGGATAGTGAGGGTTGGCAGGCGACGGAACTCGTGGCCGGCGACAGTGAACGCGGGAAATGTCTCCTTGCGGGCAGTGACAGTGTTCTTGCCGCCGGCGTCTATGAACTGGAGTGTGATGTTGAGGCAATGAGCGATTCGCCCTGCCTCGAACTGAGGCTGGTTGCCTTTCCCGGTGTCATCCTTGATCGCTCGCTCGGAGTGGTCCAGCTTGGCGGTGGCGGCGCCAAAACGGTGCGCCTGGAGTTCGAGAAGACATATGCGCCATACCAATGTGCCGTTGAAGCGGTGTGTGTGACTGGAAGGGTGCTGGTGGCAGGCTGGCGGATCAGCCCCGCAGTAGACCGCACCATGGCTGACCTGGTGCAATGGGCGTCACAGAACGGAAGGAGACCGTCCTGGCAGACGCGGTTCCCGTCTTCGGATGGTGTTCCTGGCGGGACGAGGCATCGCGATATCCGGTTTGGTGACAGCCTGGTTCTTCGCCACATGATGCTTCCTGCGGTTGCGGCATATACCGGATCTGTTCCCGTTTTGTGTGCGTTCGATATCGAGCATTTCCCGGTCCGGGGGTTTGCCGAGCTTGCCGGATTCATACATTTCATCGCAGGCGACCGTCAGGTTGCGGCGGTGAGCTTCTCCCTGGCCGAGGCAATGGAGCTGTCTGATACAGGGAGGCCTGTCATGGTCACGCTGCCTGCAGACCTGCCGGCGGGCGACTACGAAATGCGGGCCGGGGTGCATCATGTGAGAACCGGTCGCAGGCAGCCGGTTCACGGGAACGACGTGACTCCTGTAGAGCAGCACGATGACAGAATTGTGGTTGGCAGAATACACGTAAGGCGGTAGTTTCCCGCTGTTTGCAGGGGAAGATCCGGAGAGAAACGGGCAAAGGGTGACCTACGGGGGATGCATGAGAAAGACATGGGATAGTCTTGTTCTGAGGGGCTTTCTGGTTGTGGTGTGTGCGCTCGGGTTTGTGGCCTTGACGGGGTGTGAAGACGACAATGAAGCCCCGTTTGACTACGGCGACAATGACCCCAATCTCTATGTGTCAATGGGAGACAGTATCACGCTGGGTATAGAACCTTTCTCAGGCACTCCGTACCCTGACCAGCTCGCGGGCATGCTTGGCAAGACGGTGCTCAACTACGGAGTGGACGGTGCGTTTTCCTATGAGGGCGCGGGTTCTGTCGGTCACGTTCTGGCCAACACCAGGACGGGCCACCTGCTGATCATGTATGGCGCAAATGATCTCATCTGGGGCGCGAGTTCGGCGGAAATTGTGGGTAACCTCAGAACGATGGTACAGGCCGCCAAGGCGAACAAGACCAAGGCTGTGGTGGCAACGCTTCCGGCCATGACCAGGCACGCAATGCATTTCTATGATGCAACTCTGGCTTTGAACACGCAGATTCGCCAGATGGCGGCCGAGGAAAACATCCGGGTGGCGGAGACCGAGCCGGTGTTCCTCGGGCGCGAAGAGGCGCTTCTTCCCGATGGCCTGCACCCCAACAACGAGGGGAACAGGCTGATAGCGGAGGCGTTTCGCAACGCACTGTGACGGGGGGCGGTGCGAATCCAGGCAGGTGATTTCCTGCGCGGAGCCTGACGGGAGTTCTGCCGGCCATCTTCACCATGCATCGGGAGGGTGCGGCTGCCAGTTGACTGTCTTCGGTATTCGGCGCCTGCCGACCGATGAATATGATCAGTTCACAATCAGCAGCTGACGGGGCACCAGGCAGTGTGGCAGCGAGACACGTGTTTCGCACCCTGTTGTTTGTCTACGTTGTTCTCGCGATACTGGCGTTTGTACAGGTCAGGCGCACGCGTCGCATCTATCACATGTCCTGTCCGGAAGAGGGAGACTGGCGCGGGAAGGCAGTCGAGTTTGTCCTTGGGAAACCCGGTCAGTTCCATGGCAAGTACCCCATGGTCGGCCGGGCAAAGAAAGGCCCCCATGCCGGTGTAAACCCGGCCCTGCAGGTTCGTCTGCCCGCCCGCCGCAGCGGCTATGCGCTGAACATTGGTGCGGCCCTCTACCGGTTCCGGAATCCGCCGATGCTGCGTGTGTTTGTCAATGACGCCTGTGTTGGTGAGTACCAGCCGCGCAAGTCACGCGAACAGGTGAACGGCGAGATCGAAATTCCTGCCCGGATGCTGCGGGACCGCCAGGCAAACTACCTGAGAGTGGAAAACGATTCGACAGGCGGATGGGTAGGCACGCTGCTCCTGATTCCGTATGCGCCGATGCACAGGATTCTCCGGGTGTGTATGCCGCTTTTCGCGGCGGTCATGCTTGTGCTGCTCGGGTGGATGAAGGGCAGGCACTGGACCTGGTTGCGGCCGACGCTTGCCGGGCTTTTCGTGTTCCCGGTCTATATGCACTCGCTCATGTCGTGGAAGCTGGCTCCACTGGGCGGCATGTTGTTCTCGGACAGTGACGAACTTGTTCTGCCCCTGTTCCAGAACGAGATGAGTTTCGACATGATGAAACACATGCTGTACCTGCCGGTCATGCACGGCCTCTGGGCCGTCTTTCACAACCTTGGGCAGCCGGAAATGGTGGCCCTTGTGCTGGCTTCGGCTGTGGTCTCCGCCCTGAACGTGGTTGCGGCGCATCTCTGGTTCAGGAGGGTTGTGCGCTCGGAGCAGGCCGCCATGCTGTGGACCGTGGTGTACGCGTTTGCCTTTGCTGTCTGGGTCTGTTCGTCGATCTACGAGACCTTCATCCTGTCATCCCTGATGGTCAATCTTGTCCTGCTCGGACTCACATACCTGGACAGGAATGCAGGCGTGCGGCACCATGCTGTCGTGGCGTTGCTGATGGTGCTCGCCGGGACGGCCCATCCTCCGCTGCTTGTGCTCCTGGGACTGTACCTTGCGAAACTGGCATTCCTTCCTGTCTCCTGGCGGCGCAAGTGCGTGACGGGAGCTGCAGTCGTGGCAACAGTGGTGGCAGGATTCTTCCTGGCCGGGCAGGCGTTCTACGCGCTGTACTCCGGGCAGGAAGGCTGGTTCGGCAACGTGTCGTTCGCACGGGACACTGTCGGCAACTACGCGAGCACAGAGCACTTCAACCTTCAAGACTCCGGGAACATCTTCCTCGGGCAGTTTGTACACGCCCTCGTTGGACGACGACCCGGTTTCGACTGGGCTGGAGGATGGCATGCCATCCTGGACTGGCGTGGTCATCCCGGGAGTGCAGTGGCAACGGTGAGCTGGGTATGCGTGTTTGTTGCCGGCATCATCGGACTGGTGAGGAACCGCGCCTGGCGCTGGAAGGCCTTGACCGCGGTAACGGTGGTTCTTGTGCCGTACCTGGGATTCCTGTGGTATTTCAACCCGGGTGAGATGATTCTTTACTCTTCGCCTCTTGTCTCGTTGGTGCTCGGGGCGATAGCCGCGGGCAGTGGCGACCTGCTCAGCAGGCGCGAGACAATTTGGCTTGGGGTTCTTGCGGTGGCAATCGTGATGGCAAACACGTTCACACTGGCGGCGTACGCGTGAAGCGAGCGCCTGCGGGTTCAGGTCTACTGTGTCGCCACCAATTGCCGCAAGGGCAGGATCATGCCGGCCACGTTGTGAAAACACACGGCAGCCGACACCAGGAAGAGCCATATTGCGACCCCGTGTCGACCTCTCTGTGACTTCTCGTCCAGCGCTATTGCCGAAGACCCGCACAATGCTGCCACCCAGAGCACCGGCAGGCTCATGACGGCGAAGAGAAACGGGTCGAACGGATCCCACCAGCAGTAGAAGAGTGTTCTTGCCGCGACCCACAGCAGTACCATGCCCCATACGATGCGGGTCTGAACCTGAGTCTTGTTTCCTGCCCGCCAGGCTGCCAGTGTAAAACGGCAGAACAGAATCGAGAGGGACGCGAAGACAAAGGCGAACGTTGCCCATGTTGAAGCCTGGTAGGTGTGCCAGAACAGCACGTTACGTGTATCTGAAAGGCCGGGTAGCAGGACCGTGTAGAAAAGCTGGTTGACCAGTGCCAGCGCCATGTTTGCGGGAGTGAGGTTTGCCCACTGGCCCCACGACTGCTCGACAGTGGCCTCCGGGCGTCCCATGCCTCCAACAGCCCATGCCGGGATGGCCTCAAAAGGGACCCCGTAGAACGAATGTGCCAGCAGGGCATATCCGCCGGCAGCCACCACGAGACCGGTGAGTGCGCATGCCATCACATGCCGCCATCTGCGGTTCGGAGGGAACAGGTACACGAGGCCCAGGGGCAGGAGAAGAAAGCTATCGGTGCGGAACAGGAATGCCAAGCCCATTGCGGCACCCAGCCCGGCATGGGCGAGGGGGGACTGGTGGGTGAAGGTCCCAAGCGCGAGGGCAAGGGACAGCAGGCAGAAGAACATGCAGGGCATGTACGTGTCGATCGTCGAAGAGAAGAACCACCATCCGGCGGAGACTGCGCACAACAGGGCAACAGCGCATGATCGCAGGCGTTCCCCCGTCAGGCGGAACGCGGCAGCATAGGCAAGGCCGACGGCAAGTGCGCCGAAGAGACTGCTGAGGAACATATGAATGCGCACCGGGTTTGTCCCGAGGCCGAGGGCATGCGGGTGATTGTGGAGAGTGCGTGCGACCACGTGGTAGAGCAGGTGGTCGTTGTGCGTGAATGTTGAACCTGCGTTGAACTGCCGTGCAATAAACTCACCGTCACTGTCGAAAAAGCGGCGGTTCTCGTAAACCGTGTTGAACGATCGCGGCACGGAATACTGGTAGACGGCGAAACACACCAGTATCAGCACCACGCTTTCCGCGACGAGGCGTCCAAGACCAAGCTTGTTCACGGACCAGACTCTAAAGTCACACGATGCCGGATGCAAGCAGGCACCCACGCATGTGTCAAGCGGCGCGGGGGGTGAACTTCATATACGGCGGCGGGCCTTGACTCCTGAATTCCGCGTGTCACAATCATACGCGTGGTGTTCTTTGCAGGCCGATACGGGCACAGCGTGATCGCTGACTCGCTACCGCTCGCCATTGCGCGGGAACTGATGTGGAGTACTTGTTTTCGGGCGATGGCGAGCGACAGCGAGTCAGCTTCTTCGATGAAAGGCAGTGTTTCATGAACAGCACCATGGACCGGCGCATGCACCACGAGCAGGTGCAACGCGCTATCGCGTTGGGGCGGTCCGCCGACCCGGCGGCACTGCCGGAGCTCATAGCCATGCTCAGGATGCCATCCGCTGAAATCCGGCGTCTGGCGGCCTCAGCGATAGGGAAGCTTTCGGGGTTTGGGGCCGACCCTGCCACCGCCGCGGCAGCATTGGCGCCGGTCGCTCTGCGCGACCCGCATCCGCAGACCCGGCAGTACGCCCTCACTGCAATGAAAGCCTACGGAACTGCGGCTCTTCCGTACGTTGCCGATCTGCAGGACATGGCAGCAAATCCGCAATTGAAGGACTACGTGCGAAAGGCCGCTGCTTCAGCCGTAGCTGTTATCAGGGAAGCCGAGAGCATCGCCCTCAAACAGAGCACCCGTCTGTGCCAACGGTGTGGGGCGCATGTTTCCGCGGATGAGTTCACGCGGGCGCAGAAGGCATTTCAGCGGGTATTCTGCGACAAGTGCTTCGACGAGGTGTATCTGGAACGGCGCAACTTCGATACCAGGGTCGAACTGAACAAGACCATCCAGGCAAAAGATGGCACGTGGGTTCAATCCGATGGCGAAAGGTTAATCACCGAGTACCTGGTGCGACAGGGCATCGCCTACCGTTACGACGAGCGCATCCGGATTGTTGAGGGATACGCCATCCGCCCCGATTTCTACCTGCCCGAGTTCGACATCTATATCGAGTACTGGGGTATGGACACAGCCGACTACAAGATAGGTATGCTGAAGAAGCAGAAGTTGTATCAGCAAGAAGGCAAGCGTCTAATCTCGATATATCCGGAAGACAAACAGAAGCTGAACGACATCCTGCGGCAAAGACTTGGACGATAAATTCGAGTGGAACAGGCGGAGACATCCGGTGATGAGGCGGCGGAAGGCGGGCAGAAGTAGCTGCGGGGATTCTGGGCCGAATCGGCAGATGCAGGGGGGGAAGTAGGGTCTATGTAGTCCCTCCGTCATGCAGGGTAGAGCCGACTTCATGTCGGCTACAGCCGGTGTAAAACCGGCTCTACCGCCGACACGCCCCATGCGTCACTGGGTTCCGGGTCTATTCGACCTGTTTCGTCTGGCCTTCTCCGGCCTGCGGCGTTACCTTGAAGCGCAAGAACTTCATGCAGGATACAGTTCAAAGCCCGTTTCCAGAAACAGCCGACATAGAGACGTCTTCCGACGCCTATGCCACCCGTTTTGATGGCCCGGCAGGACGATGGATGCTCGAAGTTCAGACCCGCATTCTCAGTTCCCTCTTCGGAAAGGGGACTGGTGGCAGCATTCTCGATGTTGGCGGCGGGCACGGCCAGACTGCGATCCCCCTGATGGAAGCCGGGTGGCAGGTGACCGTGGCAGCCAGCGCGCCTGAGTGCGTGGCTCGCCTGCAGCCGCATGTCCTGCGTAACAGGATGGGATTCAAGGTCTGCGATCTTCTTCACATGCCTTTCCCTGACCGGAGTTTCGACGGCGTGGTGAATATCCGCTTTCTTCCCCACTGCACACGGTGGCGTGATTTTGTCGCGGAATTGTGCCGGGTGGCAAAGGGACGGGTGGTTGTCGATTACCCGACGAGGCGCAGCCTCAATGTCTTCTCGTCCGCGCTCTTCGGCCTGAAACGCAGGGTCGAGGGGAACACCCGCCCGTACGCTCTCTTCCGGCATGACGAGGTGCCGGCCGAGTTCCGCAAACATGGATTGCGCATGATGACGAGCGTACCGGAGTTCTTCCTCCCGATGGTGTGTCACCGCATGATGAACCGTCGTGCGGTGTCCGCCGCCCTGGAAGGCGCGTTCCGGGCCATTGGCCTGACGGGGCTGCTCGGCTCGCCGGTGATGGCATGTTTTGAAAGGCAGGCGTGACGAGTTGAATGGCATGCACAGGATCGACCTCGGTGCGCGGGTGCTGGTTACGGGCGCTACCGGCTTCACTGGATCGGTGCTGACGAGGAAACTTGCTGCGATGAAGGCGCGGGTGCGCGCCATAGCGAGGCAGGCATCCGACGTGTCACCGCTGTCCGATTCCGTGGTGGAATGGGTTCGCGGTGATGTCGCGGATCCTGATGTTGTCAGAAGAGCCGTCGCCGACGTGGAGTACGTGTTTCACATTGCCGCCGCGTATCGCGAGGCCGGGTTGTCGGACGCCGTGTACCATCGTGTTCACGTGGACAGCACGCGGCTGCTGGCGCAGGCGGCGACGAAGGTACGGGGGTTCAAACGGTTCGTGCATATTTCGACCGTAGGCGTACACGGGCATATTGAGAAGCCGCCCGCAGACGAGACCGCTCCGTTCAAACCCGGCGATGTCTACCAGGAGACAAAGGCCGAGGCCGAAAAATGGCTGCATTCATTTGCCCGGGAGAGAATGCTGCCCTACACCGTGATCCGTCCCGCGGCGATCTACGGTCCGGGTGACAAGCGGCTCCTGAAGCTCTTCCGGATGGCGATCAAGCGGTTCTTCATCCTGCTTGGCCGCGGACGTTGCCTGTACCATCTTGTGCACGTGGAAGACCTGACCGATGCCATGCTGCTTGCTGCGGCACACCCGGCGGCGCTCGGCGAAGCCTTCATCTGCGGAAGCCCGGAAGCTTCCACGCTTGAAGAGATTGGCCGCATCGTGGCGGAAACCATGGAGCGGCCGTTCCGGCCACTCCGCGTGCCGGCATGGCCTGTATTTCTTGCCGCGGACATCTGCGAGGCGGTATGCCGCCCGCTTCACATCGCGCCGCCGCTGTACCGCAGGCGCGTGGCGTTCTTTACAAAGGACCGGTCTTTTGATACGCGGAAGATACGTGAAAAGCTTGGTTTCCGGCCCCAGGTCGCGGATCGGGATGGGCTTGCCGCCACGGCACGCTGGTACCGCGAGCAGGGATGGATGTAGGCGGAAGTGATCAGTGTGAAGAAAGAATTGATGGAACCCAATAAAGAGAGCGTGCGGATCCAGCAGGAGATGAGCGACGGGAAAGGTCGCTCACGGGTGGACCTGTATTCCGACCTCATCATAGGTCGCCGGGGTTGGAGCCATCTTGTCTTCTATGAGTATGTCATGTTGTTCTTTTCCTGGGTTCCCGGCGCGCTGGGCCTGTGGCTCCGCCAGATATTTTACGCGCTGCTTCTGAAACGTTGCGGGCGCAACGTGGCGTTCGGAACAAACGTGGTTCTCCGGCATCCTCACAAGATAGAGATCGGCGATAATGTCATCATTGATGACAATTGCTTGATAGACGCCAAGGGCAGGACGAACACCGGCATACAGATCGGCTCCGGTACATACATCGGACGGAACAGTATCCTCAGCTGCAAGAACGGCGATATTGTGCTGGGCAACAATGTGAACATCGGTTTCAACTGCGACGTGTTCTCCGGCAGCCGGGTCGAGATCGGCGACGG
>Ga0172375_10010118_pt1 | contig 12294 bp, 18 predicted proteins | sample LakKiv1m_FD_114537 | JGI IMG/M metagenome (GOLD analysis project Ga0172375, IMG submission 114537) | Freshwater microbial communities from Kabuno Bay, South-Kivu, Congo - kab_092012_11.1m | ecosystem: Environmental > Aquatic > Freshwater > Lake | place: Democratic Republic of the Congo... | reverse complement strand
TAATACAGTCAGGCCGCATAGTTCGTTGAATTACCGGCCTCCTGCGCCAGAAGCTATTAAACCGGAAAATGCGCTTGTTCTATCATAAGAACTGGTACAAGTAATGGGGGCAGGTCAGTTTCCGCCTCAATAATAAGGGGGGTTAAAAATGAACAACCTAAGGTTTAAAGAACTATTATCCTCTGTGATGTTTGCTGTAATGGTTCAAATTTTTTTCTTTGCTTACGCCTTTGTATATGCGGAAGATGACTATTCCGCCAGTTATGCAATAATTAAGGAAGGAAATTCCTCATTGAGGGGGCAGTATGCCGATATTGCAGCTCAGCAAACTAGGCAGTATTCTGTTGAAGCAACGCAGCCCGCTGCTTTGGCAATTCAATCTACGGTTGATTCTTCTTTGCACTCACAGTATGCCGATATTGCAGCTCAGCAAAGTAGGCAGTATTCTGTTGAAGCAGCGCAGCCTGTTACCTGGGTTATTCAATCTGCAAGTGATTCTTCTTTGAACTCACAGTATGCCGACAATACAGCCCAGCAAACTAGGCAATACGCTAATGAATTAATCACTATGGATTCTTTGACCAATCAAAATTTAGATAATTCTTCTATTGATTTCAGAAAGGCCGATATTGGAATTCAGCGTAATTCCCAAAACGCCTTTGAAGCAGTACCTTTATCTACTTGGGCCAGTCAGTCTTCAGTTGATTCCTCTTCAAAGACGATAAATTCTGATATTGTAGATAAAGAAATTAATTCATATTCAGAAATGAGTGAAAAAATTCAAAAACCAATCAGAGAAGAACTCGGTCAATAGGCTTTCTGTGAGTAAAATACTTGCAGGGGTTTATATTTAGGAAAGAATATACTATCCGCTTAGAAATGAGCGGGTTTTTGCTTGATTTGGGTTTGTTGAGAGGTATAATTAACCAAAAGGAGGTCAAGATGAAAGAGAACAAGAAATATCTTGCAGAACTTTTAGGAACTTTTGCTTTGGTTTTTATCGGATGCGGAAGCGCAGTAATTGCCGGTTCTAATATTGGATATCTAGGAATCGCTTTTGCATTTGGTTTAACAGTTTTAGTAATGGTATATGCTATCGGTCCAATTTCCGGATGTCATATAAATCCCGCAATATCCATCGCCATGTTTGTTGCCGGTAAGATGAAGAGTAAGGATGCCTTAGGTTACATTATTTCACAATGTATTGGTGCTGTTATTGCTTCCGCAGTTCTTTTTTCTATCGCAAAACAGAAATTTAGTTTTATGCTGGCCTCAAACGGATTAGGCCAAAATGGTTATGGGGTTGTCTCGCCGGATGGGTATCCTTTAATTGCTTGTTTTATAGCAGAAATTGTTTTGACAGCTTTGTTTTTATTTGTAATCTTTGGTGCAACTAGTAAAAAAGCTCCTGCGGGTTTTGCTGGAATAGCAATAGGTTTGTCTCTTGTGTTAATCCATCTAGTTGGTATTCCTATTTCCGGAACTTCTGTAAATCCTGCTCGTAGTTTTGGGCCTGCTCTCATTGTCGGAGGGTTAGCTTTAAAACAATTATGGCTCTTTTGGGTTGCTCCTATAATTGGCGCAGTAATTTCAGCCGTAATATGGAAATCTTTATTTGATGAGTCATAGCAGAAAATAAATTAATCAAACAGAAAGGATGTGGTTTAAAGTAACAGCAAGAGTTGCTTATATCACAAGAGAAAAAATCACATCCTCGCAGATAATACAAGAGACCCACTATAAAAGGCGGGTTTTTTGTTGTGTTTTAAGTATCCTGAGGATATAATTAATATTCAATCACTAAAAAAGGAGAATAAGGGTGAAGAAAATATTTGTAGTTTTCTTAGCGTTATTTATTTTTATAACCGGAGTTGTTTATGCCGGGAGAGGGCCGGGGATATTAGGGCCTTTTGATGGTGACGATAAAGCTAATAATCTTAGGCACGTGCCGTTAAGAAATCAAAATGATCCTAAAAATGGTGTTATGGGAGATGCTGCTTGCGGTCCTACGGCATTAGGGATGGCCCTGGAGTATTTTGGTAAGAAGATTCCTACAGATCAATTGATAAGGGAGAGCGGAATGAACCCCGAGAAAGGGGAAACAATCTGGGAGCTTTTTAAGCAGGCTAACAAATACCTTCCTAATTCTCATTTTAGTTGGGGGACTACAACTCCGTGGGCAGATCCAATGGCGTATCTTAAGAATGAAATAAACGATGGCGGTCTTGTGTTGGTACCCGTTGAAGGAGAATACTCCAATAAAATAGCAGGAGAAGGGCATTTTCTTCTGGTAACAGACTATATTGATGGTAAGGTCTATGCTAACGATCCTGCCGGGGGCAGTACTGTAGTAATACCGGAGAAGAGTTTTTCAAATATATGGCAAAAATCTAAAAATTCGGATCGTAAGCCTTGTGTAGTAATCCATAAATAAAGGATAATGATATGAAAAAATGGATTTATATAATTATGCTGATTGGTTTAGTAGGATTGTTATTCTTAAGTTTTTCTCCTGCTTATTCCGGGGATTTGGATAATAAAATAACAAACATTTGCGATAAGTTTTGCTCAGCTTCGGTTAAGATTAACTATAAAAAAACCGACTATTCTTCTAAGTTGACAAAGGAGTTGGGGAGGTTAACGCTAGAAGAACTTTTGAATAATTTAGACAAGGGAATATATTCTGCTCAACAGATACCCGAAGCCCTGCAATATCTTGGGTTAAAACTGATGCAGGATAAGAAAATTGACTATAGTATAAAAATTCAGCAATGCGCAGCTGAGAAGTATTATGATATGATTTCTATGTACAGAATGGCCAGGATCTATAAAAGCGGGACAGAGAGTATAAAGAAGCTGTTTTCCGATGCGACCATAATCAATGAAATTAAACCGGATTTCAAGAAAGCATATTTTTGGATAACAGCGATGTTTTATGTCGAAATGTCCGAAAAAACAGGTTTATTATCTAGCAGTTCGCAATTAGGCTGGAATAGTATAGCTATGCTTGACGATTTGCAGAATACAGGCAAATTATCAAGTAAGGAGATGATCGACATTGAAAACAGTGTACGTGAGTTTATAGGGAAAAGATACCCGGAGTTGCTGAATAATGATAGCCGGGTAATTAACCATAAATTATGAGTAATAAACAAGCGCCTAATTTCCGGATTTCTCTTTATTACCCAGATAATATGCTTTTTTGGATTAAGAGATACAGTTATAGAGTACACTGACCCCCGCAACCAAATTTACAGGGGACACCCTTAGCTTTAGCTATATGGGTGTCCCCTTTGTTTTGTGAGAGGTGTGAAATGGGGCAAATTAACCCGCTATAAAAGGCGGGTTTTTTGTTGTGTTAGGGGTATTCTGAGTTATAATTAAATACAGGAGCAAAATAATGAGCAAAAAAACAGTAGTTATATATTTAGCAATAAGTTTAGTTTTTTGTAATATTGCTCTAGCTGAGGTTATACTTTTGAAATCCGGTAAATCCATAGAAGGAAAATTGATAGAGAAGACGGATAAGTATGTAAAGATTAATTTCCAAGGTGTTCCTTTAACATACTTTTTTGATGAGGTTAAGAGTATTGACGGGCGGGAATTAAGAGTCAGCAAAGACGAGAACATGCAAGTTATAACCTATGAAGAGATAGCCAATAATATGGAACGGGAATCGCAACAAGTTCTTAAGGATAGACCTGAATCAGCAAAAGCATATAATGACCGAGGAATAGCATTTAGAATGAACGGCAATCAAAAAGATGCTATTAATTATTTTAGTAAAGCAATTGATATTAATCCGGATTATGCAGAGGCTTATAGCAATAGGGGGCTTTCTTATGCAAGTAGCCAAATAGAAGACTACGAACTTGCTTTAGCAGATTTTAACAAAGCGATTGAAAAGAATCCTGAAAATGGAGAGTATTATTTCTTGCGCGCAAACATTTATTATGAACGGAGGGAATATGATAAAGCCTGGGATGATATAAATAAAGCAAAAACTTTAGGCTTGGGAACTTATTCTAATTTCTATCCAGATTTTATAAATAATTTGAAAGATGTTTCTAACAGGGATAGCTAACTTAATGATTAATGCAGCTACAAAAAGGCGACGACTTATTTAAGGTAAGGTTAAAGGTTGTTAGATTAAACGTGATATTATAGTTAAAATATTCAAAAAAGACTTACTATAAAGAGTCAACGTAAATTTTAACATTAGACCACTGATAATTCGGATCAAAAGGTTTTTGTTCCTTTAGAATATAATACACAAGATGAGTCAATTTTCTGGCGACTGCGCCAAGGGCTACCTGCGGATGTTTGCCCTGCTCAATCTTCAGTTGATAAAAGTCGCGCAGTACAGGGTTAAATCTCCTGGCGCTATTAGCAGCTGACCAGAGGCCGCGGCGTAGATAAGGCGAGCCTCTCTTGGATATCTTGGCTCTTGTACCGGTGAATTGGCCGGATTGATGGATAGTAGCATCTAATCCGGCGTAAGCGACAAGCTTTTTGACATGGTTAAACCGGTTGATATCACCTATCTCGGCAAGTATGCTTGCAGCTAAAACATCGCCTATGCCCGGGATGGTTGTAATAAAGCAGTCCTTAAATTCTTGCAGTAGCTCTTTGACAGAGGAATCAAGCGTTTTAATTTGCGCCTCAAGGAATTCTACTTGAGATAAGAGTAATTTGATCTCTAACCTGAAGGCATCCAGGCCCAAGGTTATGCCAAAGGAATTGGCAGCCTTTGATTGTAATTCCTTGGCTTTAACTGTGCCGAATCTGCCCTTCGATGCTTTATTTAAGGATTCCGCGAGTTCCGATAGATCGAATTCCAGTATCTCTTCCGGACAAGCGGAGTTCTTCAGAAGTTCTCTTGAGCTTTTGATGAAGATATTGGAGAAGATCGACTCATATTCGGGGAATATCCTGTCCAGGACGCCGATTATGCGCGCCTTCAGGGCTGTAACCTGATCTATGAGTTCGAATCTTAAACGCGTAAGGGTTTGCAGCTTTAAGGTATTTTCATCAGCAAGTTTTGTTTTAGGCATTCTGTTGATCCTTGCGATGTCAGCGATAATGAAAGAGTCTTTCTTATCAGTTTTACTGCGTCTTATATAGAGGTTACGCAAGGAATCAGACTGAATGGGGTTGATTACTTGAACAGCCAGCTCTTTGGAAACCAGATAGCAATATACGCTTAACCAGTAGTGGCCGGTAGCTTCTAAAACAAACATTGCATCTTTTAGATTAGGAATCTTAGACAAAAGTTTTTCAGCTCCAGCAATAGAATTAGGAAATTTAACAGATTCGCACAGCTCTTTACCAGATTCGTCAAGGATAGTGGCTTCGTGGTTGCGTTTACCGATATCAATGCCAATGTACAACATGTTTGTTACTCCTTTCTGTTTTGGCTGGAGTAAACCCGCAACCTCTACGAGCCACAGCCTTGTCAGTTAGACGGGATACCTAAAGAGGTTCCCAACTTACTTATTCGTGGATAGTCTCGTAGAGGCGGGGTATCACTCTTTTTATCAGGATAGCTCATCAGGGCTTCCTAAGGAGGGAAACCGATATCCCCAGCCTACTACGAATAATATAAACCAACGTTTTAGAAGAGCAACATAATAATACAAGGAGAGAATATGCAAGGGATTTGGGATAAACTTTCAGTGTATGCTATTAAATACGGGGTTGCTTTTTTAACTGCTCTTTTTATTTTTATTATAGGAAAATGGGTTGCAAAATTGCTGTCTAGAATAGTAGAGAAAGCAATGGAAAAGGGGAAGGTCCATAAGACCTTAGCTTCTTTTACAAAAAATATTGTTTATTATGTTATTCTAATTTTTGTTATTATTGCCGCGCTTAGTAAAGTGGGTATTGAAACAAATTCGTTCGTTGCCCTTGTTGGTGCTGCTGGTTTAGCTATAGGTTTTGCTTTGCAGGGCTCACTTGCGAATTTTGCCGCAGGGGTAATGATTATTTTGTTTCAGCCTTTTGAAGTTGGAGATACTATTGAGGTTGGAGGGTCCAAGGGAGTGGTAGAGGAAATACAAATGTTTAATACTCTGCTTATTGTCGAGGACAGGAGAATTATTATACCAAACGCTAAGATTACCTCAGATAAGGTCATAGTTTTTCTTAAAAAATAAGCGCAGTTGGTTTCTTGCTAAATTAGTTTTACAGGGGATACTCTTGGTAAGTGCCTAGCTATTAATTCAAGGGTTTCCCCTGTTCTATTGTGAGTTTAAGCAAATAGGCTTCTAGGTAAATTTACTTATTAATTGGCAGTTCTTGTTGTTATCTCAATGTTTTGTGATAAAATGAATTTGAGGAATTTTACTTAAAAGGAGGACCTCAGGATGCCCACAGAAGAGAAACGCAAATCAATCCGGATAAGAAAGTCGCTTCTTTTCAGATTTAAGGATACCGAAAGAAAGACTCACACAATTTACATCAGTAATATAAATCAAGAAGGAGTTTGTTTTCTTAGCCCCGTTGTTTTTCAGATAGGAGATCTTATCGAGGCCTCTTTGAAGCTGCCAAGCAGGCCAAATGAGTGGCATGATTGTAGACTTAAGGTTCTTGAGTCAAAGGATGTAACAAAATATCCCGGAGCTTTTGTCAGTGGTTTCCGGACCCGCGCAAAGTTTGATTTTATCTCTGAGCGCACGGCTACTTTTCTTAAAGATTACTGCGATTTTGCTGTTAGGCAGAATGAAGCATTCGAACGTATTTATCAGAAACGTATTGGAGTATGGGAGAAAGGGAGTGAGAAAAGGGGAAGTATCAGGGTTAATAAAATGATTGTAATTATGTACTCGGAGTTAAGTGAAGCAGCCGATGTTGATTGGGATGTTACAGCTATTAGAAATATTAGTACCGGTGGAGCTGTTTTTACAGCAAAAAGAGAGTATAAGAGAGATACTCATCTACAGCTATTAATTAAAATTCCTCTAAAACCTTTTGATTGGATTCCCTTTACTGGAAAAGTAGTAGAATCAAGGGAGTTACATAATATAGATAATTTTGCGGTTGGAGGTACCTATCTTACTAGGATAGAGTTTTTTGCTGTTCCTATGGAGAATAGAGAGTTACTAGAGGAATACATTGAGTGGTTTGTTAGTTTTGCAAATAAGAAAGAAAACCAGGGGCTTCTTTTATAAGGAATTAAGTTTCTTGTAAATTAAAAGTAATATTGCATTAGGTCCACGCAATTAATACAAAAGGCCGCTCCTTAAAGAGCGGTTTTTTATTGTAGCGGTGTCTTTATAGGCTATAATAAATAAAGGAGGTTTCGTGAAATGAAAAATAGTCAATTAATTATGATATGGTTTTTACCTTAGATTGTTATTGAGGGTTTATTTATTTCTTGGTTAGGTTATTTAGTTATTGTCATGATGGCTTTCTTTTTAATGTTGGCAATATTCAAAGGGCGGTACTGGTGTTGGAATCTATGTCCAAGAGGAGCTTTTTTAGATGGCGTTTTATCAAAAGTTAGCCTTAATAAGCCAATCCCGCATAATTTCTCTAAGCAATGGTTCCGCTGGTTAGTATTTTTTCTATTTGCCTTTTATCTGTCGTATCGAATTATTCGCACAGGAGGAAATTTACTGGCTATCGGGGCTGTGTTTGTAGGAATGTGTTTGTTGACAACTCTTATTGCCATAATTTTAGGAGTAATGATAAGACATAGGGGTTGGTGCGCGATATGCCCAATGGGTACGCTTCAGGATAAAATCAGTAAATTATCAAAACATAAGTTAAAGTAATTAACTTTCTTAATTGAACAAAAAGGTAAGCAATAATAGTTTGGCCTTCTCGCTTTTTTAGGTAAATAATATGTTATACTTATACTAGAGATAATGCATTCTTAGAGGTGAAGCTATGGAGAAGCTAAACTGTTGGGAATATAAGGAATGCGGACGCCAACCTGGCGGGGCTAATGTTTATGAATTTGGAATATGCCCTGCGGCAATGGAGAAGAAAGCCAACGGTTTTAATGGCGGGAAAAATGCAGGGCGCATATGTTGGGCTATAGCAGATACGCTCTGTGATGGTAAGCTTCAGGGGACAATTGTTGAAAAGTTAAGCGATTGCATGGAATGTGATTTCTTTAAATTAGTCAGTAGGGAGGAAGGATTTACTTTTAAAGGTTGTCACGATATCCTCCCAATGCTTAAGAAATAGAAGAGTTTAGTTTTTATATAACTAATCTTGTTAGGCTGGGCTTAAAAAGTCTCAGCCTTTTTCATTATAATTTTGTTGCTTAGCTTATTAACAGTGCTATAATTTAATATGATTGAGCGAAGAAAGTTCATCAGAACTCCGCATCAGGCAGGAATTAATTATGAAGTTTCTAATAGTCCTAAGTCCTATTCTTCAGTTATCCGCAACATAAGCCAAAACGGGGTATGTTTCTTTACAAAACATTTCATTCCTGTAGATACTATATTAAAACTCAGATTTTCCTTATTAAAATATTCTTATGATGGGTTTGCAAAAGTTGTCTGGATCAGTCAGATGGAAGATAATAGATATGAAGTAGGAGCTGTATTTATAAATGAGCCTAAAGTTTCTTAAGATTTTTGTTTTCTCAATAAGGTTTTTTGTTAAAATAGTAATGATTGCAGAATGGGAGGGATAATGAATAAAACTATATTGATAGCACTAATAGCGTTGGCAGTGTTAGCAGCTGCCGTATTTTATTTTAACGGACGCCAGAAGAAGCATTCGGTTACTTTTAAGGGCCCATCAGGCAAGACCGCGACATTAACAGTAGATTAATTTCGTTAAATAAGAGGATAAATAGTTTATAGTTTAAGTTAGTATTTCTATTTAAAGGAGAACCATGAAATATACCCGAGAAATTAAATATCCAAAGCCTTACACAGTTAGGGATGTTTTGAAGATAGCCTTAGAAAAAGAAAAACTATCATATAAATTCTATGATGGGTTATTAAAAGAAGCCAAAGAGCTGAAATTATTCTCTATTTTAAAAAGATTGCGTGATTCTGAAGGAGTCCATGTAAAGATCATACAGAGAATGTTAGAAAGCGAGAAAAACCAGGGAGTTGATGTTTGGACAACTAAATTTAAGAAATATGCAACAAAAGAGAAATACAAAAAGCCCGGTACATTTGAAGACGCTTTGAAGCTTGCTTTGGCCAGAGAAAAATCTGCTGCTGATTTTTACAATTCTTTCTATAAACAGATGCTTGGGAACACCGAAAATTTATCGTTACTAGTAGTTCTTAAGAAGTTAGGCAATGCTGAAAAAGGTCATGTCACGATTGTTGAACGTTTATTAAAGAATAAAATCTTATGATTTTTTGAATAAGTGAACAAGGGAAGGATAATATGAAAAGGTGCCTATTCTTATTGCTTTTTTTGATTCTTGCCACATCCGCAAAGGCCGATGTTGTTTATTATAAGAATGGGACAAAGCTCGAAGGCAAAATTGTAAAAGCAACAAAAGACTCCGTTACCATAAGAGGGATAGTTGACGGCGCACAATGTCAAGTTGAAGTGCCTCAGGAATTAATTGAGCGTACGGAGAAGGGGCCTCTGCCAAAGGCTGCGCCTATCCCGAAAGCAGCGGTTAAGAAACAGTCTATATCTAAGCCAAAAGGAGTCTCCGGCTCTATTGTAAAACCTAGCGCACCCGATGTTAAAAAAGAGATTGTTGCAAAGAAAGATGATGTTAAAAATGAGCAGCAAGTAAAGGAGGCGCGGAAATGGGAGCAGGATGGCCCGACAAAACAAAAAATGACTAAAAGAGAAAATAGCGCAAAAGAGATAATTCAAGAAGAGTCGGATAAGGATGAAGTTCTGCTTCAAGAGGATAAAAAAGAAGTGAAGCCTGAACAAAAAATATATTCAGAGCAAAAATCAAATGAGACATGCCAGTATTCATTGCTAAATCGTAAAGATAAGACTTTAGATTTAAATAATAAGGTGAAGATGTATAGGATTGAGTTATCCGTTGCCGTTGCCAACGGGACTACTTTTGTCCAATTACAGAATCTTTTCGCTTATTTATTGCAGCAGGAATTAAGCAAGAACATAAAACTTGATGCTTTATGGGTTATAGCTTATCGCAAGACTAATAATAAGGAAAGTATTCCAATAGCTTATGGCGTTTGGGCTCCGCCAGGGGGTTGGGATGATTTTCCGCATATGCAGGATAAAGATAAATATCAGTGGCAGTATCGCTTGATTAAACAGCGGTAGTTAAGTTATTTTAGAGAAGCCCAGCGATATATTAAAAAAACAAATGTTAAGAGTAAATTAATATGATTAAAAAGCTAATTATATGGGTAATAGTTGTAATCGGCGCAGTTATTTTCTACAAAAAATTTTTGGCCGATACTTTAGAGACGTTTTTTGGGAAACACGCTAATAATGTAGACCTTTACCAACTTAATTTTAAAGAGCCTGAGGTAAAAGAGTAGCTTTCCTTGATTTCATCCAATAAAAATATTATTTTTTTATGAAAAGAACATGGTTTTTTATATTGGCAGTAATAATAATAGCGTTGGCTAGTCTATTTATTATAAGAAGTGCTAATTTTAGCGATATTGCAGGAAGCGTAGTCTTAAAAGCAGGAAGGCCCATGAAATTCGGGGACTATACAGTATTTATAGAGAAAATAGAGGGCAATAGGTTAATAGGCATAAAGATTAGCGGTAATAAAAGGAAATTAGAGGCTAAGAGCGGGGATTATCAATATATTATTAATGAAGAACTATTGAAGTTTAATCTAATAGATGGCTTTGCCGAAGATGTTGATTCTGATAACCCCGAGATATTCCGTAGGTTAACTTTTAAACAAATGTCTATGAAGATAAGATTAAAAGAGCATTCTTCCAAACACGGAGTAGATTTATAAAAGATTACATTTATTGTTTGTATATGGTTTATGTTGTTTTTTATATTGTATTGACGTATAATCATTTAAGAAGTTTTTATTTAAGGAACTGGTAAGAGGCATTGGTTAAATCAAATTGGAGGAGTCATGGTTAAGTCAATAAAGGGCACTAAAACCGAGAAAAATTTATTAGCTGCTTTTGCCGGAGAGTCGCAGGCTAGAAACAGGTATACCTATTTTGCTTCTGCCGCCAGAAAAGAGGGCTTTGAGCAAATTGCTAACATTTTTAGCGAAACGGCGGAAAACGAAAAAGAGCATGCTAAGGTATTTTTTAAATATCTTGAAGGCGGAGATGCGGAAATAACTGCTTCATATCCTGCGGGGATGATCAAAAATACCAAGAATAACCTTGAGGAAGCGGCAGCGGGAGAAAATTTGGAATGGACTGCGCTTTATTCGGATTTTGCCAAGGTGGCTAAAAATGAGGGTTTTTCAGAGATAGTGCGGTCTTTTGAACAGATAGCTAAGGTGGAGAAATTTCACGAATCAAGATACAGAAAGTTGATTAATAATATAGCTGACGGCGAGGTGTTCAAGAAGAAGGCGGTAACAAAATGGCATTGTATTAATTGTGGTTATATCTTTGAGGGTGAAGGAGCTCCCAAAGAATGCCCGGCGTGTAAACATCCGCAGGCCTTCTACGAAGTTTTGGCAGAGAATTATTAGTTCTGTATGGCTAATTTTTTATAGATTATTTTTGTTCTGGATTAGCTGTTTCTGGGTATATAAAAAACTCCTGTATAATTATGAATAAATTAATTATTTTCTTAATCCTTATCTTCTTGTCCTCTGGTTGCTCACGCGCTCGAGCAGGGCAGAAGCTTACTCCTACTAAACCTCATGAGTCGCCGACTGTTTATAACTTTAAGAAAAGTGAAAAAGATGACGCTAAAATATTTCAGACAATGGGTTTGGATTATTTTAATCAAGGAAATTGGCCGCAAGCGCAAACAAATTTTAAAAAAGCAGTCAAACTTAACCCTAGTCTTTATCAATCATGGTATCATTTAGGCTTATTGAATTCAGGGAGCGAAGATGGCTACAATTATTTTAAGAAAACAGTAGAGCTTAATCCTGAGTTACCCACTCCTTATTTTTGGATGGCTTACTATCATTGTCGTTTGCACGAAGATAAAAAGGCGGTCACTTTATTTAAGAAATATATCGAATTAGCTGCAAATGAGCCGGGGGAAGAAGGAAGGTTGAAATTATCTAAAGAGGTATTGCAGGAGTTACTTAGCGGTAAAGATGGAGCGATACTTAGTACGATTCGAAAACCTATATGAGGAATAGAATGAATAAAATTAAGTACATGAATATTATTCTTACAGCTATTTTGTTTATGCTGATTTTGTTTTCTT
>Ga0172375_10010117_pt1 | contig 12294 bp, 7 predicted proteins | sample LakKiv1m_FD_114537 | JGI IMG/M metagenome (GOLD analysis project Ga0172375, IMG submission 114537) | Freshwater microbial communities from Kabuno Bay, South-Kivu, Congo - kab_092012_11.1m | ecosystem: Environmental > Aquatic > Freshwater > Lake | place: Democratic Republic of the Congo... | reverse complement strand
GAATATTGGTCTTGTCTTTTAATTTCGTTTCTTTAATTTTTTCGTCATATCTTTTCCAAAGCCTCAAATCATCAATAGTCAAGTAACTGACACTATGCTTCTTTTGGGTGAGCATTCCATAGATATAGCGGGGGTATGTTCCTAAATAAGGAGGAACTCCCAATCCAGAAGCTTCATCCGTGTAACAGTCGATAAGGGCATAATGCATTTTGTTTTTATTAGGGTTAATTTCTTTATAAAATGTTCTAAACTAATGCTTCAGATATATCCATGAAAATGAGGATGATAAAAACCCCATTATTAAAAATATAGTCGATAAGACAACAATCTTTTTAAGCAATTTATTAATTCAGGATCTTAGTCTTAAATGGGGTGGTTCGGGATTAGTTGGTTTTCCAGCTGATTTTGACTTAGAGAAGTGGGTTGGGTAGTTAGATCGGCATTGACAACTAATCTCGCCACTCTTTTTTTAAGAAATTATCGAGAACTTTAATTCTAGAAAAGAAATCTTTAAAAATACCTCCCTGTTTGAAGCATTGTTTGGCCCCGTAGCTTAGTCTGGTGGAGCGCACGACTGATATGCTCAGCTAAGATATCGTGAGGTCCCGCGTTCAAATGCTCACGCCCAGAGTATTCTGGGTTTTAGCGCGAAAGTCGCGGCGGGGCCATTATTTATATTTTTGTAACAAATTCTTCTTAATCTTTGCATTATTTATATTGAAAGTGTGTATAATCCGGTCTATAAATCTTTAAATATCAGCTGCCCCTGGAAAAAGATTACAATTATTAATATAATACTATTCCAGAGGGGGTGTGGTTAATGAAAAAGATTTTAGCAGGAGTGCTTATCCTGAGCGTGATGCTATTTTTAGTCGGTTGCTTGGACTATAAAGCTTATGATATAGACGATTCCAAGGACAGCGGTTTAGTTAAGGGAGATATCGTTGGTGTGGAAAAAAACACCAATAATGAAGTGGAAGGGGAAGTAGTTCTACCTACCTTACAAGAAAATAAAACCGCTTCTTTAAACGAAGCAGTTTCCGAAAATTTACCGGTTGTTAACGTGAAAGAAAATCAACTGGTAAGATTAAAGGTTAGTGCTGTTGATCCAAATCAAGATAATCTTACATATACTTATTCCAAACCATTTAATGATAAAGGAACTTGGAAAACCAATTATGGCGATGCAGGAGACTATGTAGTAACTGTTTCTGCTTTTGACGGAAAATTAAGTACCGAAAAGAAAATGAAAGTAGTGGTAGAGAAAGTAAATGTTCCTCCCACTATTGCTCTTTTAGGAGATATTACTGTTAATGAAGGAGAATTGGTTAAAGTTGATCCAAAAGTTAATGATCCAAATCATGATCCGGTGACCGTAACAATTTCTGCACCAATGAGCAAAGGAGTATGGCAAACTACTTCTAAAGATTCAGGGATATACACCATTAAAGTTACCGCTAGTGATGGAGAATTGCAAACGGAAAAGTCCTTCAAAGTAACCGTAAAGAATGTTAACCTTGTACCTGTAATCACTAACTTTGTGGATGTTAAAGCTCAAGAAGGAGAAACCATCAAACTTAACCCAACTGTAGCTGATGCTGATGAAAATGAAGGAGAGAAGGTAATTGTTACTTTCAGTTCTCCTTTCAATAAAGAAGGAGTATGGACTCCTGGTTATACTGATAGAGGAACTTACTTTGTAAATGTAACTGCCGATGATCAGAGAGGTGGGGTTGCTACCAAACAGATTAAGGTTACAGTTGAACCGGTAAATATGCCTCCGGTAATTAAAGACGTCTCCTTAGAGACGAATTAATTTTTATTTTTAATTTTGAGAATTTTACCATGAACGCCAAAACGTCTTGCCTGGTTGTGGGAATTGTTATGTTGCTGCTTTTGTCCAGCCTAGTCGGAGCAGAATTAAAGCAATTTCAAGTTAGAGAAACTGACTTAGTTAAAATTGTGCCTCAAGCCTACGATCCTAACAACGATAATTTGCGTTATTATTTTAGCCCCCCCCTAAACGATAAAGGTGAATGGCAAACCACTTATGGCGATGCTGGTGAATATAGTATTAATATTACTGCTTCTGATGGACAAAGTGAAACGGTCCAACGTATTTTACTAAACGTGTTAAAGAAAAACCGTGCTCCTGAATTAAAAGAAAATAAACTAACTATTAAAGAAACTCAGACCGTTGACCTTAAAGGGTTAGTAGTAGACCCTGATGGAGATGTCTTAAGTTATTCTTTCAGTTCTCCTTTTGATAAGAGCGGAAAATGGACTCCCACTTATGGAGATGCGGGATATTATGTAGCTAATTTTGCCGTTAGTGACGGAGAAACCAACACTATGGCTCGAGTGGAGGTTGATGTTCTTCCAACTAATCCCGGTCCGGTCTTTGAAGATAGTTTTAGTAATGGCTTAAGTTTAAAGGTTAGGGAAGGAGAGAATTTAGAATTCTGGACCAAAGTTTCTTCAAAAAACTATCTTACTTATTCTTGGGAATTAGATGGAGAGCAGATCAGCAATGATAGTTCTGGTCGATATACTTTTAGTTATACTTCTGCCGGAGAACATCTTTTAAAGTTAGTAGTTAGTGATGGCGAAAAATCTGTAGAAAAAAAATGGTGGGTGGATGTAGAAGAAGTAAAAAGAAAGCCTGAACTGAACTTAAACAAACTTATTGTGGTAGAAGGAGACGTTGTTTCACTAGATCTTCCAGACATGGATCAAGATGAGCACCCCTTGACTTACGCGTATGGTGCTCCCTTGGATGAAAATGGAGAATGGCACACTGATTATTCTGATGCAGGAGTGTATGACATCAATATTACTACTTCTACTGGTGTGGAAACATCAGTAGGAACTCAAAGGGTGGAAGTATTAAATGTGGATAGAACCGCAACTCTAAACGTTCCAGAAACGGTATATGTTAAAGAAGGGGAAGAATTACGTTTAAAGATTGATGCACAAGATCCCGATGGAGATAAAGTAAATGTTAGCTTATCCGGATTACCAGAAGGTGCGGTCTTTAATGCTAAAGACCTTCTTTTAACTTGGAGTCCTTCTTATGATACTATTAAGAGAAATCCCAACTTCTTAAACAATCTCTTGAATTCCTTACGTTTAGAGAAGTATTTCTTGAGAAGCAAAAATATTCCAATTAATGTAATGGTTTGTGATGAACACAGCAATTGTCAGTCAACTACCATTAAACTAGTGGTAGAAAATGTTGATCGTGCTCCTTATTTTGTTAATTTTAATCCTGTGACGGTTAAAGAAACAGAAATCGCTCTGGCTAAGATAGAAGCAGTTGATCCAGATGGAGATATTGTACGTTATTATTATAGTGAACCGTTAGGAAGAAGAAGTGGAAAATGGAGAACCAACTTTGGAGACAAAGGAGATTATGTCTCTTATGTTACCGCTTCCGACTCTTATTTGTCTACTACTGCTCCCTTAGCAGTTAAAATTCAAAAGAATAATCGCGTTCCCACCTTAGCGGTAAGAAATGATGATTTAGTGGTTAATGAAGGACAAGAGTTTATGTTCCACGTATCTGCTAGTGATGCCGATCAAGATAATCTTACCATTAGGTTAGATAATATTCCTTCCGGTGCTTCCTTTAAGGATGGAGATTTCTTATGGACGCCTAGCGGAGATGTAGTGCAGAACAAAACTGATAATTGGTGGAACAATCTAATTGATGGAGAGAACTACATCAATAAAAAATTCAAAATTGATGAGAAAGCCGTAGTGTGGTTAAATTTCATCGCTTCCGATGGAGAATCAGAAACATCTCATCCGGTCAAAGTAACCGTAAAGAATGTTAATCGCGCTCCTGTTTTGTTAGATTCTTTACCCGAAGAAGAGACGACTGTGCAAGTAGGAATGCCCGTAACCTTCCACGTGGTGGCTAAAGACTTGGATAAAGATGCTTTAACTTACACTTGGAAGTTCAGTGGTTGGAGAGAAGGTAAGTTAGTTGCCGGAGATACCGTAGAGAGAACTTTCACTGCTACCGGTGATAAAACCGTTAAGGTAACCATTGACGATGGCCGTGATCAGATTGTCAAGGGATGGAAAGTGCATGTAGTAGATGCTCCTGTTACTGAAGAGCCCATTTACAATACACCAACTGTTACAGATCCCTTCACTATCAGAGTTTATGTGATTGAAGGCAACAAGAGTACTTTAATTGGTTAATTTTTATGGAGGAATGAAAAATGATTAGTGACGAGCAGAATGCCTTTGAGAAAATATATGGTTCCGTGGTTTTATATCAAGTAACTTTGGAAAAAGGAGAGGTCCACCAAGATTATTTTTTGGTGGCTACTTCAGATAGAGTCCAACATGCTTTAGACTTTTCGCCTCAATCTTTTGATGGAATCCTTAATAATGTTGAGCGCGTGGTGATAGAACGGCAAAAGACCCCGGTGGTAGTGGACAAACTAACCTTAGAGAGGATTGCGAGTTTACTAAAATAAAATGATCTTTTTATTTTTTTAGTTAATTTAATAAAACACTTCTGGTTCTGAATTGTATGCTGGATGAAACCCAACGGCTAGTTCTAGAAACTCTGGAAATGAACAAGCAGGCCCTAGTCTTCGCTCCCAGCCGGGCTAGTGCCGAAAAGGCAGCGGAGGAATTATCCAGATTAACTAATCTCCAACTACCAGAGCTAGAAAAAGAGATTCTCCGCGTGGTTTCCCAACCCACCAAGCAGTGTAGAAGACTTTCTCACTGTGTTCGAAAAGGAGTAGCTTTCCACCATTCTGGATTAACCGGTGAGCAAAAAGAATTGATTGAAGAAGAGTTTCGTAATAATAAAATAAAAATTATTTGTTGTACTCCAACCTTAGCAGCAGGGGTTTCTACTCCCGCTTTTAGAGTAATTATCAAATCCTTACGCAGATTTTCTGATAAGTGGGGCATGGATTGGATTCCGGTTTTAGAATATATGCAAATGTCCGGTAGAGCTGGACGCCCCGAATACGAGAAATGGGGAGAAGCCATTAGCGTAGCTAAAGACGAGAAAGAAAAAGAAGAGATTTATGAACGTTACATTTGCGGAGAGCCAGAGGAAATCTATTCCAAGCTGGCTGTTGAACCAGTGTTAAGAACTTATTTACTTTCTTTGATTTCTTCAGGAATTATTTCTGATGCTAAATCCTTAAAAGATTTCTTTGAACATACCTTCTGGGCCCATCAGTTCAAGGATATGAATAAATTAGAATTGATCATGGAAAAAATGCTGCAATTGCTAGAGGCCTGGCAAATGGTTAATGTTAAAGGAGAAGGTAAGGAAGGTCCAATAATTTCTTCTGATTTTCTGCCTGCTAATCATCTCAAAGAGATTAAAGAAAGAAAACTTCAAGCAACTTGGCTGGGAAAAAGAGTGTCTGAATTATATCTAGATCCACTCACAGCTAAACACTTAGTAGATGGATTAAAACATTCTCTCCATGAAAAAAATACTTTTTCTTGGCTGCAATTAATCTCCCATACTTTAGAAATGCGTCCACTACTTAGAGTTAAGTCAAAGGAAGAAGAGTTAATCCAAGAAGAGCTCAATAAAAATTGCGAAAAGTTGTTAGAAGAAGAGCCTTCTGCTTTTGATTCCGAATATGAAGAGTTTATGAATTCCCTCAAAACTACCCTTTTCTTTAACGAATGGATCAACGAAGCAGATGAAGATTATCTGTTAGATAAATATGACATTCGCCCCGGAGAAATTAAAGTAAAATTAGACCTTGCGGATTGGCTGTTATATGCATGTGAAGAACTAGCCAAAGTATTAGAAATAGAGAAAAAAGAAATTAACGAAATTTCTAAATTAAGGATTCGTGTGAAATATGGGGTCAAGGAAGAGTTGCTTACCCTATTGAAATTGAAGAATATTGGCCGAATAAGAGCTCGTAAATTAGTGATGCACGGAATCAAGGATCTCGGGGACCTTAAGAAGACCGATCTTACTTCCTTGGGACAGATTCTGGGCAGCAAGGTATTAGCGGAAGATGTTAAGAGACAAGTTGGAGAGGAAATTAAAGAAGAGATCTCCCTCTTCAAGCGTAAAGGTCAGATGAGTTTGGGCAAGTATTAGGTCGCAAAGATTCAATCTAATTTTTGATTAAATTCTAATTTTTTGGAAGAATTACTAATTTACTAACGTCTCCAACGGTAACGTGAACTTCTTTGTCCATAACTACAAAGTCTCCGTCAACCTGAGCAACTATAGGTTGATCAGATACAAGAGTTAATTCTTTTGGTTGGTAGTAATTATTCTTAGGTAGTTTTTTGCCTCTTACTAAATCCAGATTTCCAACATGTTCAAAGAGCTCGCGGATAGTGTGAGAACAAAAGAGTAAGGGAAATCTTTCCGGATCTTTTACATCCTCATTAAGAGGATAAATGCTAAATCCCGGCCCAACTTTTAATCGTTTAATTGTAGAAATAAAAATACTATGGGCTTCTTTAACATCTATTCTTTCTCCGTCGATATAAACTTTAAAGGGCAAGGGTTGCACATAATGTTCTCTCTTTTCTCTATCTAATAAATCAAATAATCCCGTGATGGTTGTTTCTAAACCATTACCAATAATCTTCGTGCTTAAATTACCCAAGCCAAAAGGAATTGATTTTTTAACTTCTTCCACCAACTGAGGTTCATCCCAGATTTCCGTTAAAACGCGGGCATATTCTTCTGGACGAGCATTGCCTAACCTTTCTGTTAAACGCGCGTATTGGTCTTGTGTTTTACGATAATATTTCCACATAATTTTAGGTACTCCACCAAAACCGAGGATTGAACCCTTTTCACCATTAGCATCTAAAATCTTAAATGGAACAGTTGTTGGGTTGACTCCCTTTTCTACCGCTTCGCGAATGGAGCGAGCCAAATTTACCGGAACGGTAGGTATTCCCCATTCTCTGAATAGTTTGTCCCTTACCCCGCCTCCCAAACCGTAAGATGCACAAACCAAATTCTGCGTTCCTAGGGAAAGTAAGACAAACATTTCCGGTCCTCTGCCCCAAGTGTTATACATTTCTGTAATGATACGATGTTGGGTTCCATCTCCACCACCAATAGCTACCAAGTGGGGGATTACTTTTTTCCGTTTACCTAGAATATAATCCAATTCTTCTGTGGTGTAAGTGATATGTCTTTCTGCTCTGATACAGGGGCTAATTAACTCTCTTTCAATAGATGAAAATTGAGTGATAGAACTTCCCCCATTGGCTTTACCATTGTAAAAACCCTCATAAAGAAGAGGATTTTCCGGAGCGTATAATCGGACCATATTTTTTCTTTAAGCAAACACCTTTTAAAGTTTACTGTCTGATTTTTAATTCGCAATAAGAATTTTATTTTTTTTGTTACAACATTACTTTTATATACTACCAAAGCATATTTTATGCTATGATCACTTACTTCAAACGCACTCTTACCGGAAAAGGGTTAAGGAAGATTAATGATTTTGAAGTGGGTTCTTGGATCAATGTTATTAATCCCGACACGGTAGAACTAACGACTCTTTCTGAAAAATATGGGCTGAACCAAGAATTATTGGAAGAGGGTTTGGACGAAAACGAACTTCCTCGCTTGGATATCGCTGAAGAGAACACTTACATCTTCGTAAAAACTATCTTTAGAGAAAAGAATACTTTAGGAACAATGCTAATGGTGTTATCGAAAGAGTTTATACTAACTCTCGCTAAGGATGAACCTCATTCCATTAAAGATATTGAAGAAGGAAAAATTGAATTTTATACCACCCAGAAAAAGAAATGCTTAATCACTATTCTTTCCCTAATTAATGATAATTTTGAACAAACAGTAACCAAACTGGTTAAGAACATCCAGAAAAGAAAGAGTGCTCCTGAAAGCCTAAAGGAAGAGGATATCGAAAGTTTGCTTTACGAAGAAGATTTCTTGAACAATATCGTTTCGACCTATTCTTACACCAGCGTTCTTTATTCTAAGATGACCAAAAAAATAGAGTTTTTTGAAGAAGATAAGGAATCTATTCAAGATTTGATCATCGAATCCGATCAAGGGATGAACTTGTGTAGAAATGCTCTAAAGACCACTACTAATCTTCGTCATTATTATTCCATCATTCTTTCTAATCGCCTTAATCGCACCATTAAAATCTTAACGCTGTTTACTATCTTGATAAGTATAGTAGCGGCGGTGTCTAGTATCTACGGAATGAACATTCAGTTGCCTTTTCAAAATAATAGTTGGGCTTTCGTAATAGTCATTTCCATCGCTGCGTCCATAATGATTGGATTCTTACTTTATTTTCGTACTAGAAAGTATATTTAAAGGGAATGTAGACCTTCTCTAGCCTTGAAGAAAGCTTTATAAATAGCCCTCGGTTTTAACTATAAAAATTAGACTTATAATCATGGTGAGTGACTTAAAATGGCAAAATTAAGAAAAAATTCCGCATCTCAGCGCTTAGAACGTCCTTATACTAGAACTAGTAAGTATTCTAAGAAGAACTACATTAGGGGAGGATTCCCTCATTTAAAGCTAACTAAATTCGAAATGGGAGACGTCCATAAAAGTTTTGATGCTACTTTGTATTTGGCTGCTAATCGAGCTATGAACATCCGTCAAAATTCCATAGAAGCAGGAAGAACTTCTGCTAATCGTTTATTGGAAAAAACCCTGGGAAGCAATTTCTTCTTGAAATTGAGAGTTTTCCCTTTCCACGTAATTAGAGAGCATTCCTTAGCTTCAGGAGCAGGTGCTGACCGTTTAAGTACAGGTATGGCCCGTCCTTACGGTAAGAGTGTTAATAGTGCAGTAAGATCTCAAGCGGGACAAGTTTTGATGGAATTACGTCTCGATAAGAATAATGTAAGTTTGGGTAGAGAAGCTCTTCACCGAGCAGCTAAGAAATTACCTTGCTCTTGTAAAGTTATCGTGGCTTAAAATTTATTATCTTTTAATCCTTTTCTTAACTTTTTAATCTCTTCTTCTAATTGTTCCAACTCGTTAGGTGGTCGGGGAGTATTTCCTTCAATCTTCTTGCTAATTTCGATTACTTGTCTTCTCGCCAGTTCTTCTACCTGTATTTCTCTTTCGCTTTTTCGAGGAGGGAAAATTTTTCTTAAGAGGAGGTAGGGGCGCTTTAGGCTAGATTCTATTTCTGTACTTAATCCTTTCATTTCTTTACTCTGCGCTTTTGCCTGCGCTTCCCCTATTCGAGTCTCTCCTGGAGTCTTAGGTAGATCTTGGATGACTTTAGCCGTCTTTTTTACTTCTTCTGTATCTCCTAATTGTTTCAATTTTAGTTGGACATCCATCATTTCTAAATCTAATTTTACCTTATTTTTGGTCGTTTCTACAATGATGGGTCTTCTCGCTACCGGTCTGGGAGCTTCTATTTTTGGAGGCATTCTTTCCTCCACTTTTTGTATTACTCGAACTTCTTTTGTTGGCGGTCTTCTTAAATCGCTAATTTTCTGCGTGATTTCGCTTACCGGTCCTTGCGGCGGCAAGGGAGATGGTCCAGGTATAGGTGCATAAGGTAAGGGTTGTTTTTTCTCCTGATAATATCCAATAATTTTTATAAGGATTAATGTAGATATTAAAATTAAGGAGATAATTAAAAAGATCCAACCCATGTAAGACTTATCTTCTATGGTAGGGGGTGTAATAATTTCCTCTACTTCTGGTTTAATAGGAGGTACAGTTACCACCTTTACTTCTGTTTCCTGTTTAACTAAACATTCTCCCTCAACACATCCATTTGCGCAAGGAATAGTAGATATGATTTGATCTTTAACGGAACATTCGGCTTCTTTAGTTCGAGGATTCTTGCAGCCATACACATAAGTTACCTCTTCTACATTTACTCCATTACAAGATCTTAACACACGATTGGTACAATCTGCATCAGTACTACAGGCGTAAGTTATTTTTGTAGCTCCTCCCCCGCCTCCACCTCCTCCGCTAGGAGCAGTGTATCCTATTCTGAATGTATAATTGCTAGTAGCAAAGCTAGATTGAGAAGCATTATCATAAGCTAAACAGTTCCAACTATAATCTCCAGTACTTAATTCTAGAGTCCAGTTACTGCTGTTAGAAGTTCCTCCCACATTTGTGGTCTGATTCAAAGCAAGAGATTGATTAGAAGAGTTAGTTATATACAGCGAGATATTCGATAATTTAACATCGTCAACGGCACTGCAATTGAAAGTTATATTTACTAAGGTGTCTGAAGTAGTATAACCATTAGTAGGGGATCGAAGAGTGACTACGGGATAATTATCCACTGCAGGCACTAAACTTAAAACAATGTTTAATAGTGTACTATTCGTTTGCGATAAGTTTAGAGAAGTAAGGTTAGTTAAGTAACCGCTCAAACTGGTATTAATGATATGGGGGGTCTGATAATACTTAGCGGTGCTATTTTCATAATATTCCGTAAGAGTTAAAGTAGTAAATCCTGTATTTAAGGTTGAGTTAGACTGCTCTAAAGTATCGTTATAATACCTAGCAGAAACATTAGCATTCTCTAAGGAAGTTCCGCCAGCATTAGTTATGTTGGCCGTAACATACCATTTTACATAAATTTTTCCCGAGTCAGTTAAGGATGTTTTTGTTTTATTAAAAGAAACATTAATGAGCGTGTTATTCTCTGCAGAACAAACAAGGTCATTAAAAACCCCTTGTATTTTTCCACCAGAAATGAGATTGTTAGAAGAAGAAAAGATAACGGCATTTCCCGTAGCAGAAATATTATTATTATTCAGGTGGTTATTAGGAGAAGTAATGAAAATACCTTGAGCATTATCGATTACACTATTATTAACTAAAAAATTATTTGAAGAATCTATCCTGAACCCATTAGAACTTCCAGAAGCAAAATTATTAATTAAAGTACAATTGTCACTTCCTGTAGAAAGATAAATATTATTTAGTTCGTTAGATAGCACCACATTGTTTTTTAAAGTAGAATTTGTACTATATACAAGCACGATCCCATAAAGATTATAAGAACTATTAGAATTATTAAGGGTTAAATTATCCGTAAAAAAAGAATAAATTTCGTTGTTGGCTAAAGTATCAGACCCTTGTACGGTAACATTGTTGATGTTAGAATTGTCTGCATTACAAAGAATTAAATCGGAAATGTTAACATCGTTGGATAAAGAGACAGAACCATTGTAATACATAATTTTTCTTCCACCTGAACCCAGGTTATTCTCTACGAGATTATTACAATTTGACTCGAGCTGAGGATTAATGTAAAAATCAGAATAACGGTTTTCTTGAAGAGTATTATTAATAATAGTGTTGTTAGAACCAAGCATTAGCACTAAATAGTCTAGTCTAATCCCATAACCAGAATTGTTACTTATGGTGTTATTTAAAATAGTGTTATTTTGAGCAGAGTTCAACCACAATCCATAATCACTATTATTCCAAAGGTAATTATTTCTTAAGAGATTACCCTGAGCTGAATAAATGTATATTCCATTATTAAAATTTAAAACAGTTAAATTGGTTACAGTAACGTTAGTATAAGTTTCCAAATAAACACCATTACCACTAAGGTCACCACGGATAGTATGTCCTTTTCCATCCAGTATGATATTGGAAGCATTAATAGTAAAACAAGTTCCGGAAGAGGTAAGGTTTTGAGTTAAATTTGTATTGCTGTTGATGTATCCGCAAGTTGGAATTTCTACGGGTGATAAAGCGATGTTAATCTGTGTGCTATTGGTTTGGCTTAGATCTACTACAATTGTATTGGGAGTATAGCCCGTCTTAGAAACGTTAATGGTGTGAGGCGTACTATAATTCTTTTGTGAACCGTTCTGCCAGAATTCGGTGAGCGTAAATCTAGGTGTGAATCCAGATACTGCCGTTAAACTATTGTTGATTTGAAGAGAATTGACATCATAAATACTAACATTGGCATTTTCCAAAGCGCCAGTACTGTTGGTAACATTGACATCTAAATATCTTTTTACAGTTAAATTTCCTCCATCTAAAGCAAAGCTGACATTAGTACCAAAATGCGGATCGATAAATGTAGCTGAACCAAAACTTATTGAAGTACATAAGGTACAATTAGCCGTATCGGAAGTAAAGGTGTTGTTACTCCCGGTAACTAAGATGATTGAATAATAGGAAATGGAAGGTGGTCTGGTTAAATTATTATAAGAAAACTCACAATTAGTACAACCTACAATTAGCGTTCCATTGATGGTATTATTGTAAATTTTATTATTTTTTCCTTGGGTAAAAGAAATACTTTGTACGTTGTT
>Ga0172375_10010116_pt1 | contig 12294 bp, 10 predicted proteins | sample LakKiv1m_FD_114537 | JGI IMG/M metagenome (GOLD analysis project Ga0172375, IMG submission 114537) | Freshwater microbial communities from Kabuno Bay, South-Kivu, Congo - kab_092012_11.1m | ecosystem: Environmental > Aquatic > Freshwater > Lake | place: Democratic Republic of the Congo... | reverse complement strand
CGCGGCAACGAACTGGAGGTGCGGGTGGCCAATCTCTGGATCAACCGGTTGATCCGGGATGCGGGATTACCGGCGGAGAGGCGGCTCACGCAAACGACCCGCAATCCGTATAAACCGGACTCGCCGCTTCAGCCCTCGGGCCTGCTCGGCCCTGTCGTACTGATGGAGGAACGCTAAACGCCAACGGTGGCGGCATTAAAAACAAACCAGCGGGACGACACGTTTTCAGGCCGCCGCGCGAAACACGCCTTATTCGATATTCGTACTTTTCCGCCGGCACCTCTATTTCACTTCTCATGAGATGTGAAATGCCGACACGAAGCGATTACCGTTTTCTATCTATCGCGCGAAGTGTTGTGGTATTGGCCTTGTGAGCCCAGCGGGTCTGCGGGCGTCAGCAGATCGGCACACGGAGCCGCCCCTGCACCGGCGACGGTCGAACAGCCGTCAGAACCGCGTGAACCTGCCACCCCCATCGCTGACCGATTTCACCTTATTGCCCATCGGCTGTACATGAGATACTCTATTTCCATTACCGATGGTTCCTTGCTTGAGTCTGCCACCGTCCCCCACCCTCTTGACGATCATCGTTTTGGCGTTGCCAACCCGCCGGTTTCTCTTTTATCTTATTAACCATCAAGGGAGGTTTAGCGTGATTTATCCGGTGGTGACGTTCGGCAATGCGATCTTGCGGCAAAAGGCAATCCCCGTCGGGGAGGTCAACGAGGCGGTGCGACAACTTGCCCACGATATGCTCGAAAGCATGTACGCGGCAAAAGGCTTGGGCTTGGCCGCCGAACAAGTCGGCCGCACCGAGTGCATCTGCGTGATCGACGTGCCCCGCGACGCGGAAAAAGAAGAGTGCCGCGAGGAAAACGCCGCCGTTCCCATGCCGTTGATTCTCATCAATCCAGAAATTGTCGCCTCCGAGGGCAAGCAGCGCAACGAGGAGGGCTGCCTCAGTTTTCCCGAGATCGGCGCACCCATCACGCGCGCCGACAAGGTGACCGTCGCCTACACCGATCTCGATGGCGTCCGCCGCACGGCGACCGCGCGCGGTCTGCTCTCGCGCGCCATCCAGCACGAAACCGACCATCTCAGCGGTGTGCTGCTCGTCGATAAGATGAGCCCCATGCAGAAGGTGTCCGTCGCCGGTCAACTCAAGCGTTTGCAGAAGCGGGCGGGCGGATCGAATTAGCATCCTGCCGGTCGCGAGTCATACACATTCGCCGAATCCGCTTGCCGTGCAAATCATCGCGCCGTACGCTTACAGAAATGAAAGGAACCCGCAATGAAACTCGACGCCGACTTCTGCGAATCGAAGTGTCCGGTCTGCACCCGTGCGCGCGACGGACACCCCCTCGCCAAGTTTCTTCAGAAGATCGAGATGGCCCTCACCGGCGGCGGCTGCCCCGCCGGACGCGACCGTCAAAAGAAATACGGCGTCCGACCGGACGAAAGACGCCCCGGGGGTTCTCACTAATCACACGCGAGAAAATGTCATGACCAACCCCCTTCACGACATGCAGGCGCGTTTCGATGCGGTCGCATCCGATTGGGACTCCCAGCCCCGCCGCATCACGCTGGCGAAGGCCGTGGTCGAAGCCGTGCGCGCCGCCGTGCCGCTGCGGCCCGACATGCGCGCCTTAGATGTGGGCGCGGGAACCGGGCTGGTCTCGCTCGGCCTCCTCGCGCACGTGGCCGACCTCACCGCCGCCGACGCCTCGCCCGGCATGCTGCGCGTGCTGGAAGAGAAGGCGCGCGGACTCGGACTCGGCCATCGCCTCCACACGCGTCAGATCGACCTCTCCGAGGGCGAGTGGCCCGCCGGGAGTTTCGATTTGATCGTCAGCTCGATGACCCTGCACCACCTGCCCGACGTGCCGGGCGTGCTGCGCCGCCTCCGCCCCGCGCTGAGGCCGGGCGGCTGGATCGCGCTCGCCGATCTCGACACCGAGGACGGCAGTTTTCACGCCGATAAGACGGGGGTGTACCACAGCGGTTTCGACCGCGCCGAACTCTGCCGCTGGCTGTCGGAGGCGGGCTTCGCCTCGCCCGCCGCGCGCGACGCCCACCGCATGACCAAACCCGGCGCCGACGGCGTGACCCGCGACTACCCGATCTTTCTGGCCGCCGCGCAAGGGTGACAAAGGACCGTCATACGTTCAGAAATTTTTTGCTCTTTATCGCGCGACCTTAAACGACCGCAGGCTGGAAACCTTTTTTCTCGATCTTCTTTAAGAACCCGGTTGCCCCTGCAATCTGCTCATAATTCAATTGCCAACCAGTCGTCTCTGCACGACTTTGGATTTCTTGCGGAGTTGTTTCTTGCCCTTTGGTAAGCCAAAAGATTTTCGCGGCGTATGAAAGGTTCACATAGTCCTCTGCCACAACCGCGCTAATCTCTTTGATCGCGCGTCTGATTTCGGTGTTGAGCGCAGAACCCTGCCCTTTCGTCATAATGTCAACGGCTTGTTTGCCTTCGTCGGTTAATTCGTACCGATATTTTTTCCTCTCAAACCCGTTTCCGTCCACCGCTCCGGCTTGGCAGGTTTCATTTAAAAAGCCCAGCGCGATCAGCGTTGACGTCGCTTCCGCAACTTCGGCCGAATAGGGGCCGTAAAAATAGGGACGGTAACCTAACGACGACGCGACCCCTGTTTGCAGCCCTAGAAAATAGGCCACTTTTTGTAACTTGGTGCGTCCCTCGATTCGATTTCCCGGAACGGCTCCGAACAACAACAGCACGAATTCAAACGCTGTCATGGTTGTCAGTCTCCTCTTTCACGACCGCCTCGATCACATCCACAATGTCTTGCCTGAATTTCTCGCAAAAAACGCCACGTTGAAATCGTACAGGCCATTCGATTGGGGCATAAACTTCCAAATCAACACCGGCACCGGCTTTCCCCACCGAGCCCAAGAATCGGGAAACCTCATCGATCGGCTGCGGTGTCCCATCGCCTTCAACCAGAACCTGTCCGTCGTTCAGGGCCAGTTCATGAATCGATTTGATCTTTACGCGTTTAAAGATCACAAAATCAGAGTCGATCTTCGTTCCGATTTGGGATGATAACACATCTGCCAAACCGCGCTCAATACGCATTCTGAGTTTCAGATTCGCCGGGTCTTCTTTGTAGTTGCCCATCTTGGTTTTGACCTCGACCGAAAATGCGTCCAAATCCGCTTTGAACATACATTTGAAAAGACGCCGCTCAATCAACCGTTCCAAAATTTCCTTGCTTTTCCCCGCCTTCGCCCTCTTTCCGGCGAATTCGGTCATGAATCGCGCGTCATGCCATTTGATGCCCGCCAGCCAGCGGCCAGTGTTGCACTGGCCGCTGGCTGGCGGGCAGTTTATCGGCATCCAGAGGACCGGAAACAATGGATTGAACAACAGGATCGCCCGGCCAATCGTTGAGCAATTGAATAATTTTTTGGGAACGATGTTCGCCGAGAATGCCCGCGAGGCAAGGATCGGTCTGGATCAAATGAGCCGTAATCAGTTCGTGGATTTCCTCGTTTTTTTGATTCGCGGGGAGACAGGAACGATCCGCAAACATTTCCAATGACTGTTCCGAGACGTGGCTGAACGGACCATGTCCGAGATCATGAAGAAGAGCGGCGAATTGAACCGTCTGCGCCTCGTCCGTTTTCTCTAGTTCGAGTCTTCGCAACACACCCTTGGCGACATGGAAAACACCAAGGCTATGGTCGAACCGAGTGTGCAATGCTCCCGGATAAATAAGTGAGGCAAGCGCCAATTGCTTAATGTTTCGCAATCGCTGAAAGATCGGCGTGTCTACAATCCGAGTCTGTTCCTCATTCAGACTGATGAAGTTGTGAATGGGGTCTCGAATTTGTATTGGCACGGGCATAACACCTCATGTTCATACATAGAGTAACAGGACGAACAGGAAGGTTACAAACACTTTTCATCTCCCAACCGGACCGGGTGCATGCACAGACAACAAAATATGTCATTTTTTCACCTCGCCACCGTCACCCAGCGGCGGGAAAGGGTCGGCTTTTCGCGGACGCCCGCGTCGGCCGCGGCGGCGGCCTTCAACGTGCAGGCGCCTTCGACCTGCGGGATGTCCAGCGCGATGGAGCAGCTCGCGTCGCCGAGGGCCGCGAGTTCGAAGCGCTGTTCGCTGCGGGCCACCGTCTTGCCCTTCGCGTCCGCCAGCTCGAGCGAGAGCGTGCCGCTCACCGGTTGGGCGTAGTCGTTGACCAGCATGACCGTGAAGGCGCGGCGCTCGCCGACCTTCAGCGTCGGATGGAAAAAATTCACGTAGACGCCGAGCGGCTTGAAGGCCTCGCCCATGTAGTCGGCGAACGCGGGGTCGAGACGAAGCTTGGTCACATTCTCGAAGTGATCGGCGGTGTAGACGCCGGGATAGCTGCACGTCAGGTAGACGAAATGGACGATGCCCGCGTACTGGCGGTGCGCGCGCCAGAACTCGGTCTTGCCCGCCAGCAGATAGGAGTAGAGATCGAGACGCTGGCGCGCGGTGCTGTTCGTGCCGCAGAGCTGCGCGTAAACGTTCTCGGTGAGCAGCGTCGGCGTGCCGTCGCGGTTGAGCCAGAGCCAGCCGTACTCGTTGACCAGCGGCGGATTGGTGTTGGACGGCAGGCTGCCCCGCGGTTTCCCGTCCATTTTTTCGAGGTCGCTCATTTTGAACGTCAGCGGCCCGTGCCAGCCGCTGATCATCAGGTACGGGTGGTCTTCGACCGGATCGTCGGGCGCGGCCGGCTTGTTGTAGCTGTTCTCCCACGGCCGATGGGAGAGATCGAGCGGCCGCACGGCGGGAATGATCGTGTCGCCGAACGTCGCGTTTTTGGTCTCGTTGTTCGCGTCCCAAACCGCCACGCTCGGATGGTTCCAGTTGTCGCGCATCCAGTCGGCGTACTGGCGGATCATCTCGTCCGTGTCGTAGGTGCGCGAGTAGCCCTTGAACCGGCCCGGTCCGCCCGTCCACACGAAGAACTCGTTCTGGATGAGCAGGCCCGCCTCGTCGCAAATGTCGAGCCAACGGTCGGGCACCGGACCGATGCAGAACCGGAAATAGTTCCAGTGCATCTTCTTCGGAAGGTCGCCCAGCAGCTTGCGCACCCACTTTTCGTTCCACGGCAGATCCTTGCAGAGCGGGTCCTCGAAGAAGCGGTGCAGCGTGATGTTCGAGCCGCGCAGGTAATAGACCCTGCCGTTGAGCATCGCCCGCTTGGTCGCCGCATCGAAGCGGAACTCGCGCATGCCGAAGCGCGTGGTCAGCGAATCGCCGCCGGTGCCCGTCTCGACCGTGTAGAGGAAGGGGTCCTCGGGCGACCAGAGGTGCGCGTCGGCGATCTGCACCGTCTGCTCATAGACTTTCTCTTCGCCCGGCTGCAGCGTGACCTCGAGCGGTGCGCACGCGCCGGCGGCCCTGCCGCCCTTCCACGTCTTCACCGTCTGCGTGATCGACGCGGCCACCGCGACGTCCGAGCGGTTCTTGACGCGCGTCTGCACCACCGCTTCGTCGGAGGCGATGCGCGGTGCGACCTGCACGCTCTCGATCGTCGGGTTGTCGCAGAAAGCCACCGACACGCTGTCGTAGATGCCCGGCGTCCAGATGTTCTTCTCGAAGTCCGAACCCGTCGGGAAGGTGTCCGGCAGCACCGCCGGGTGCGCGCCGATGCGGATCACGACCTCGTTCATTTCGCCCCACCGAATCGCGGAACCGAGGTCAAAGCGGCCCGCCGAGAAGCATCCGGCGTACTCCCCCACCTTGCGGCCGTTGAGCCACACGACCGTGCCGAACTGCGCCTTGTTCACGCGCAGCAGCGCGGCGGCCCGCTCCTTGGGAGCGCGGAAGCTCCTGCGGTACCAGAAGGTGTTGCGGTCCTGATCCGCCTTGCCGACCCAGTACTTCTGAAGCCAATCTTCCGGCACGAGTTTGTAGGTGATGCGGCGGGCCATGTTCTCTCGGCTGATGAACTGGTCGACGCCCTTGAACGCGGGCCGCGCCAAATTGGCGAGCCCGGGCACGGAGACCGTGTGTTCATATTCCATCGGCATCACGTCGCCCAGTTTGCTCTCCTCGATTTGCCAGCGGCCGTCCAGCGACACGGTCTGACGTCCGCCCGCCGAGGCGTTCCCCGAACAGAGTAACCCACAAAGCACCACAACGACCGCCAAGGTTTTTTGCTGTTTCATCGTCATTTTCCTGGTTGATCATCGCCAGACCACGACCGTCTGATTCATCTCCGGTGCGGTCGCCGGCCAGACGAGCGTCTGACCCGACGCGGTCTCCGCGCAGAGATAATACTCGAAATCGTTTTCACCCGCAGGAAAAGCGACTGCGTACACGGCGCGTCCCAGCGGTTGCGCTTGCACGTGTTCGTACTTCGTCCCGCCGAGCCGACGCCAGAAACAAACCAGCGATTTCGGCGGAGCCTTGTCCAACGCGATGACTTTCAGACGCAGCGATTCGCCGCCGCGCACCTGCGTGCGCACGGTCGGCACGATCAGCCGGGGTTCGCCGGCGTACTCCGCCGAAAGCCGGACATCGCCGGGCAGCTCCGCGCCGAGCGCCTGCTTCAGCGCCTCGTCGTGGCACGTCAGAAAATCCAAGAAGTTCCGCGTGTGCTGCTCCAAATTGGCGATCGTACCGAATTCGCCCGGCGTGTCGGCGGCCATGAGCTGACAGGCGATCAGCTTTTCCCACAGCCGCGACAGGCGCACGCGCATGGCGACCGCCTGGCCCGCCAGCGAGGCGTCCGTCTTGATTTTTTCCATCAGCGCGTCCAGCGCGCCCCGCGCGCAACCGAGTTCGGCCATCAGCGCCGCGCCTCGGAACGTGTTGAGCCAGTAATCGAAGCGAGAAAGATTCCCGGCACCCTTCACCTGCAGCCGCAGCGCGGCCCACTCGTCCGCGAACGCGTAACGCGCCTTCTCCTCCGACCACGGTTTCTTTTCGGGACGGATGCCCCCGGGCCCTTTGATCCACGTCGACGGTTCGGGCATCGCGACGCCGTCGATTTTCGACAGGACCCCGCCTGCGGCTTCGGCAACGTTCGCGCCGAAGTTCGCGCGCGCGAAATCGACATAGAAGTCCGCCACGGGCATGGCGCGTTCTTTCGGCGCACATGTCGCCGAATCGGCCGTTTTGTCGGCCTCGAACCCGGCGGCGGCGGGCCCGCCGCAGTTGATGCGGCGCGCGTAGGGTTCGCCCGGCAACTGGTTGACGCCCGCCGTCGTCCCGACGATCACGGCACCGGCCACGCAGGGGAATTCGAAGACTTTCTCGAAATCGATCCGCAGCTTGCCATCGTTCACCTCGATGCCGTCGAAAGAAAAATCGAGCGCGCGGTTGGCGCCGACTTTCGCGAACACGTCGAGTTTCTCGATGACCCGCCGCCCTTGAACCGACGCGCCGAACACGCGTTTGCCGGCTTCGCGGTAGTGCGGCTCGTTGAACTTGAGCGTGACGGTATAGCGGCCGTTCGGAACTTCCAGCAGGTAGCCGGACAACCCGTAGCGGACGGTCTGATAGACGGCGGGCGTATCGGTGTCGGCGACCGGCGCCTTGAACGCCGCCACCGAACCGCCGAGCGCGCCGAACGCCTGCCTCACGGGCGGGAACGGCGTGCGCGGGTAGTCGACGGGCAGCCACGGTTGCTCCCACGCGGCGGCCGCCAGCGCCGCCACGTTCGCCGCCATCTGCTTGGTCCGCCAATGGATGCCGAGGAGCCCCGTGCAGCCGAGTCGCCGCGCGTCGGCCGCGTCCCAGCGCATCCGGCCCACCCACGGCTGCGGCGCCACAAGGTCGGGGTCGTTCTCCATCCACGGGATCGCCCATTTCGGGCGGCCGGAAACGTTGGCGAAGTAGGGTTCGTCCGCGGCGTGCCCCACCTGGCGGTTGATGCAGGCCATGGGCGACTGCGGCGGCAGAATTTTGTCGAGCGCGGCGCGGTCGTGCTGCGGGCCGAGCACCCAGCCGCACGTCGCGAGCGCGAAGGGATTGCCGAGCCGGCCGAGCGCGGAGAGCGCGGACCGGATGTCGCGTTCCGTCGCGGCGTAGGCCTCCGGTTTGTTCCCGCTCCACGTCCAATTCTCAGGCGTCCAGAGCCAGTAGTAGTCCACGGGGCAACGCGCGGCGATCCGCCGGAACAGGCCTTCGTAGAGTTCCTGCACAACGGCGGGATCGTTCGGATCTTTGCCCTGCGCCTTCAAGCGTTCCCGCACGAGCTTCGGAACCGTCAGCGGCGTCTCCGTACCGACGCACGTTTTGACGCCGAGCCGCCTCGCCTCGGCGAAGGCCGCGCGCAGGAGTTCCCCGACTTCGTTGAACGTCTGCGCCCCGCACCCGAAATCGTCCGTCTCGAACAGCCGCGAAGCCCCGGCCGCAAAGTCGCCGGTCTTCATGGCGGCGTAGCCCCACATCTTGTCGCGTCCCGTGCGCGCCCACTGCGCGGGATAGACGAACCGGACGCGCCCCTCCGCATCGACGTCGGAGGGCATCCCGATCCATACCAGCGGCTCTGGCCCCACGCCGCCTTCCGGATAGGTGTGCAGGCCGATGAAATTCATCCGCAGTTTCGCGAGCTGCGAGAGGTAGGCGAAATAATCGTCCCGGTTCCACCAATCCGGCCCCTCAGCGAAATCGTGGAACGGCTGGATGCCGCGAATCGGAAACAGCGGCGCGCCCTCTTCATTCACGGACGGAAGCGTCGCGAGCCGCGCGTCGGGAACGACATCGCCGTGCAGATAGAACCGTACGCCCAGTCTCTCCGCGTACCGGTAGGCGCCGTAGAGCACACCGAGCGGATCGCCCCCCGCAATGCGGACCGCGCCGTCGACGGTCTTGAGCGAATACGTCCCCGCCGGCCGGGAGGCGTCCGCCGCGAGCGTCACGGTCGGCGCGTCGGACGAAGCGACCACGGCCGCCGACTTCCCGGTGCGCAGATACAGATAGCGCGCCACCTCCTTGGCCGCGAGCCGCACCTGCGGGGCGGCGTCGGGCGGGCAGACCACGGCCCATTCGCTTCCCCCCGCAGCCCACGCGGCGGACAAAGCGACCGCGACCCCGAAAAGCACGTTAGCCTTCATCGTCCCTCCTTCCAGAAGTGTTCGATCTCCTCCAACGAGCGGCCTTTGGTTTCGGGAATAAACCGCCGGACGAAGAGCACGGCCAACACGGCGAAAAGACCGTACAGGATGAAGGGAAACCCGTGATGGAACACCGCCACCAGCGTCGCCTGCTTGTCCATCATCGGGAAGGTCTGCGACACCAGGTAATTCGCCGCCCACATGCAGAACGTCGCCACGGCCATGGCGCGTCCGCGGTGGCGCGTCGGGAAGATTTCCGCCAGCAGCACCCACGTCACCGGCCCGACCGACAGGGCGAAGGCGGCGATGTAGCCGAGAATGGCGGCCAGCACCCACGCCTTGATTTCCCCCGAAAGGGACGCGCCGCCCAGCGCGAACAGAGCGACGGCCATCCCGGCGTATCCCGCGAGCATCAGCGGCCGGCGCCCCCAGCGGTCCACCTTGCGGATGGCGACGATCGTGAACACCATGTTCACCCCGCCGACCAGCACGGTCTGGAGCAGCGCCACATCCGTTTTCGTTCCCGCGACGGTCGTCAGGATTTCGGGCGCGAAATAGAGGAAGACGTTGATGCCCGTGACTTGCTGCAAGATGGCGAGCGCGACGCCGATCCACAAGACGGGCCGCCATTCGGGCTGCAGCAATTCCCTGAACGAATCGCCTTCGATGCGGAGCGCGCCATTGATTTCGGCCATTTCCGCGTCGGCATGCGCCGCGCCGTCCACTTTCAGCAAGATGTCGCGGGCCGCCTCCGGGCGGTTCCGCTTCGCCAGCCAGCGCGGGCTTTCCGGCACGAACAGCAAGAGGAGCAGGAAGAGGCAGGCCGGCAGCGCCTCGGACCCGAACATCCAGCGCCAGCCGGTCGTCGCGTTCCACGCCGCGTCGCCGAATCCGGCGATGAAATAGTTCACGAAATATACCACCAGCATGCCGAACACGATGGCGAACTGGTTCCACGACACGAGCGTGCCCCGGAGCCGTGCGGGAGCCAGTTCGGCGATGTACATCGGCCCGGTCATCGCGGCCGCGCCGACGCCCACGCCACCGACAGCCCGGTAAACAACGAATTCCGTCAGCGTCCGGGGAAACGCCGTCCCCACCGCCGAAATCAGAAACAGCGCCGCCGCCGCCAGCAGCGCCGTGCGCCGCCCGAAGCGGTCGCTGAACGGACCGGCCAGCGAAGAGCCGAGCACGCACCCCACCAGCGCGCTCCCCGCCGCCCAGCCCTCCATCGCGGGCGTCAGCGCGAAATGCCGCACCAGCGAGCCGATGGCCCCGCTGATCACCGCCGTGTCGTAACCGAACAGCAGCCCGCCCAGCGTCGCCACCAGACAGACCCGCGCCAAATACCCCCCCTGCCCGTTTTCCGTGTCGTGCATGTTGGCTCGCATTTCTTTTAACCTAAAACCGGAAGTTGATGAAACAACGAAATACACGAAAAGCACGAAAAACGTTTGCCCACAGCAATCCACAAGTTGCCGAGATGTCAGAAGAACGATCACCCAACGATTCCAGACTCGGGTGCCAGTCCTTCTCACAATAACAGTTTGCGCAGCAAGCAGTTCCTTTCGAGTCTTTCGCGTTTTTCGTTGTTAAACTGCTCTTTCTAGGTTCAACTGTCCTTGATCGCTTTGAACATCGCCAGCAGATTCTCGGTGGGCGTGGTCGCCTGCACGTTGTGGATCGCGTCGAACACGTAGCCGCCGCCCTCGCCGAAAATTTCGATGCGCTCGCGGCATTCGCGGTAGACCTCGTCGGGCGTGCCGAACGGGAGAGTCTGCTGCGTGTTCGCGCCGCCGCCCCAGAACGTGATGTGTTCGCCGAACTCTTTTTTCAGCGTCCGCGCGTCCATACCCGTCGCCGAACATTGGACCGGATTCAAAATGTCGAAACCGGCCTCGACGAAATCAGGGATGAGTTCGGACACCGCGCCGCAGGAGTGCATGAACGTCTTCCAACTCGATTTCGCATGCACGAGATCGTTCACCCGCTTGTGGTAGGGCTTGTACAGCTCGCGGTAAGACTCCTTTGAAATGAACAGCCCGCGCTGTGTGCCGAAATCCGTGCCCGTCAGATTGACGGCCTGCACGCGGTCGCCGAAGATTCCGATCAGCGTCTCCAAATTCTTCAGTCCGAGCTCGCACTGCTTCTCGAAAATCGCGTGGACGTAGTCTTTGCGGATCGCGGTCGAGACGTACCACTCCTCGATGTCGCGGATGCCCTTCGGATGCTTCATCCACGGCGCGGGCACGAGCGCGATGTCGCCGAACGCCGTGCCCGGCATGTTGAGCACCACGCCGACGCATCCCCGCTCGTCCAGTCCCGCGGCCTGCCGCCGATACCACGCGAGGTCCGCGTCCGAGAACGGCGCGAACTCCTCGGTGTTGTCGGCCGGGTCGAGCCGTTCCTCGTCGATCGGCGGCTGGCGGATCAGCGCGTCGAAAAAGAAATAGCCCTTGGGCATGCGCCCGCTCGGCGGCGCGGTCACGTCGCCTTGGGGGTAGATTAGCAGGTCGCCGTTCGCGTCGGCCGTCGTGTTGAAGCCGCCCGCCACCCGCACGGGCGTGCCGTCCGCCAGCACGAACGGCTTCCAGTCCCGGTTCTCGAACCCGAACATGGTCGTGCGCCCCATCACGCCGGTCGCGTCGATGCCCAAGCGCTCCCGCAACTCGTCGTCCACCTCGCCCAGCATCTGGTAGGGGTCGACGATCTTCACGCGCCACGCCTTGTCGCCCGTCACCGCCAGCCGCAGCCGGTGGACCGCCGACGCGTGCATGCCGGTCACCGCCGTGCTGCCGAAGTCCACCGCCACGCGATCCGGTTCCCGATGCGCCAACGTTGCCTGCAACCGTTCTTTTCCGTTCATTTCTGTTTCGACCCCGCCTTGAGTTTGAGCGCGTACCGCTCACAGAGCCCGTCCAGCATCAGCGTCACGAGCGTGCAGGACATGGCTCTTCGGCGAAACGCGGAAAAGTTGCCTGAAAATCAGGCGTCCGGAAGCGAACCGGACGCTTGATTTTCAGGCGTGAAACGCATAAAACTCTGTTTTCAGCAACGAAAGGAGAGTTGTATGCGAGTCATCGATCTGATTGTGACACAGGGCATCCGCGGGTTTCAAGCCGTAAAAACGGCCTATTTAGAAAGGCCGGACGCCGGGCGGGACGTCCACGTCAGCCTGATCCGCTCCGGGTTCCGGTGTCCGG
>Ga0172375_10010114_pt1 | contig 12298 bp, 14 predicted proteins | sample LakKiv1m_FD_114537 | JGI IMG/M metagenome (GOLD analysis project Ga0172375, IMG submission 114537) | Freshwater microbial communities from Kabuno Bay, South-Kivu, Congo - kab_092012_11.1m | ecosystem: Environmental > Aquatic > Freshwater > Lake | place: Democratic Republic of the Congo... | reverse complement strand
TGCAGAGCGTTCGGAACCATCTTTTCTATCCCTCTGCAAAAGGTTTTCTGCCGGGCGAAGTCCGCCGCGATACGACCCGCGGGGGCTTCCGATGTTAGGGTCTGTAACAGACCCTCGCCCTTGGATCAGCGGCAATCAGAATACGAATACGGCAACAGCGATGACCGTGGTGAACCCGTGCGACTGGACAATGCTGGACTGGGTGATGTTCCGTGTGCTGACGATCTTTCCGCTGATCTTGAAGATCTCCTTTTTTTCATCCCAGCTCTCATCGATATCGAAGTCGATGCCGAGCGTAGATGCGAGCATGGCCGCGGCGAGGTCTTCCGCATAATCCCCCGCCTGACGCTGGGTCTGGCCGAAGGCATGGTGCTCGCTGATGTATCCGTAGGCGCGCTTGTCGGCGGGGATGGCGCAGCCGACGGAGGCGGCCAGCAGGCGTCTCGGTTCATTGCTGAAGCAGCGGCTCAGAACGCAATAGGTGATGGCGCCCGCTTTGAGTTCTTTGAGGCCCCGGGCCTGCGAGATCACCTGGCAGCCGGGCGGCAGGATGCTGGACACCTGCACGAGATTGCATTTTTCGATGCCGGCGTCACGGAGCGCCAGCTCGAATGAATGGAGTTCCTCCTTGTGGATCCCCACCCCTTTTGTGAAAAAAATCTGTTTGGGAACATAAACATTCAATAGTTTCTTCTCCTTCAACCGACCACGGACCGAGCCGGTTCCATATTTCTCGTCGCCCCGTCCGGCGGTTTTTGCTCAATATATCAGGGCTTTTCCGTGAGGTAGCCCATGATCCGATAGACCAGCTTTGCCGCCAGAAAATCCGGCGCGACCATCCCCGGAATAGGGGCAAGCTCCACGACATCGAAACCACGGATCCGGCAGCGCTTCGCAGCCTCCCGGACGAGACGCAGGACGTCCCGCCAGGAAAGCCCCCCGGGCTCCGGCGTCCCCGTGGATGGCATGACGGCCGAATCGAGAACGTCGAGGTCCACCGTGAGATAGACATCCCCGTGCAGATCGCCGCAGATCGCCTCCCACCAGGCCCCCCCGTTAAGGATGAAATCCGCCGTATGGCTACGGACACGACTCCCCGCCATAAATTCCGCCTCCTCGACGCTCAGGCTCCGGATGCCCGCCTGGCTGAGAGGACAGATCCCGGAGATACGCCTAGCCACGGAGGCATGGCTGTAAGGCGTCCCCTGATAGGCATCCCGGAGATCGGCATGGGCGTCCAGCTGGAGGACGGTGATCCCCGGATATACCTCTTTCATCGCCTGGACGGCGCCGAAGGAGATGCTGTGCTCCCCGCCGAGCATGACCGGGATCTTCCCGTCGGCCGCGACCCGGGCAATGGTCCGGCGGACGGAGTCCACCATCTTGGCCGGCCCGCGGGCGTCCGCCTCAAGGGAGGGCAGCGTGTGAATGCCGGATCGATAGGTCTCCTTCCGAAGCTCTTCATCGTAAAGCTCCATATTGCCGGAGGCCTCGAGAATCGCCCCCGGCCCGCGTCGCGACCCGGACTGGTAAGTCGATGTCAGGTCGTACGGGACGGGAACGACGGCGAATGCCGCCTTCCTATACGCTGTGAACGCCGGTTCGATGCCGCCGAAATTCATGGTCGGACCCCTTGAAAGAAAAGCGCGCCGCTAACACACCTCCGACACCCCGTCTATACGTTTTAAAGGATTCCCTGGACTACCGGATCGTCTTTCCCCCCTCCTCAATATAGGGGGGATTCTCATTCACCTTCATCTCGCGGCGGAGATCCCGGATCGTCTTGTTGAGACGATTGATCGTCCGTGTCAGGCGGAAACGCTCCACGATGCCCATGAACCCCGTGAAGATGACCCCTGCGAGGAAAGCAAAGAAAATCAGCATGTAAGTTGGGAGCCACCTTTCAAAGAACTCATAATAGCGCAGCCGGATCGGTATCGTATTTTCCAGTGAAAAAGTGATGACGAACATGACGAAAATCGCCACGATGATGGTATAGATCACTTTCATCCGCAGACCTCCCGCTGAAATTTCGTGAAATACGGCCTGAGCCCCCGGGCCGTTCCGGAGACATCCTCGGGAATGACGCGAACCCCACCGATGACGCTCATGAAATTCGTATCGCCCCCCCACCGGGGAACGATATGGATATGGAGGTGATCGTCGATCCCAGCCCCCGCTGCCTTTCCGAGGTTCATGCCGATGTTGAACCCCTCCGGTTTCATCGCCTCGGTCAGGACCCGTACGGAGAGATCCATGAACGCAAAAAGTTCCCCTCTCTCTGCTGGAATAAGATCGCTTAGACGACTCAAGTGGCGGAAGGGAACGATCATGAGGTGGCCGCCTGTGTAAGGATAGCGGTTCACCATGATGAAACCGCTCTTCCCTTCGCAGACGACCAGTTCCTCCCCCCGCAGGGAATTCCGGCAGAGGACGCAGCCCATAGGCTTCTCCCCCCGGATATAGGCCGTCCGCCAGGGTGCGAATATCGTGTCCATCCATTAACTCCCGGCAAGACAGATGCCTGTTTCAATAATTGATGCTTTCTGAAAAGTCTTAATCATCACTGTTCTGGAGCGGCTTCGTAAAAAGCTCCAGAGGCAAGCCGCGCGTGGTTCGACAAGCTCACCATGACATGGCTCACCGTGACAGGAAACAGACCTGCCATGAGCTTGCCGAAGGGAAGGAGGAAGCTTGAACGCAGCATATGGACTTTTTAAAGAAGCCGTCATCCATCGTTCATGGGTATCGGTGATCACCCCGATCCTCACCCGACCGACCTCATCGCAGTGGCGGGCCGATTATAACGAGATGAGCCAAAAAGACAAGGATTATTTCGTTGCGGCGCCGCCCGATCCTGTTTCGGTTTGACTTTCCGCACGGCTAAAGTTAGGATGGGTTCGAAAAAATAGATTTCGGGGTCAAACACGATGCTCGAATCCTCACTCGACAGATTGGCGCAACAGATCCTCGGCCTCGACGAGGCCTCCCTCTCCTCCCTCTGGGAAAAATACAAGAAGCGGATGGAGCATTTCGAACCCACAAAAGAATGGGAAAAAGCGGTCATCATCTTTTTTATCATCAACGCGGTCCGGGCCAAAAACCACATTTTCAACGAACAGCTCATGCGGCAGCAAGAGACCGGACCGGAAAAGCCCCCGAGGGGAAAACCGGAGCTGCGGCTGGTCAAATCTTGATATCATAAGATGGCTCGAAAGAAACCCCCTCGCGCACGGGCGGCCGTCTTGAAAAACGCTGAGTTTCAACAGGGTAACCCACGATGAATCATGAAACGGCGCGGACCCGAATCGAATCCCTCCGGACAACCATCCTTCACCACAACCGCCGTTACTACCAGTTGGATGATCCGGAGATCGCCGACGTCGACTATGACCTCCTCCTCCGAGAGCTGACCGATCTGGAAACGGAATTCCCTGATCTCCTTACCCCGGACTCCCCGACGCAGCGTGTCGGCGCGCCTCCGCTGGAAAAATTCGGCGCCGTCACCCACCGGACCCCGATGCTCAGCCTGGCCAACGCCTTCTCCGACGAGGAGATCCGCGAATTCGACCGCCGCTGCCGCCGGTTTTTAGGAAGCGACGACCCCATCAGTTATGTTGTGGAACCGAAGTTGGATGGCCTCGCCGTGAACCTTCTCTACGAATCGGGCCGGCTGACGGTGGGCTCGACGCGCGGGGACGGTGCCGTAGGTGAAGACGTCACGCTGAACCTCCGGACGATTCCGGCGATCCCCCTTTTCATCCCGCGTCCGGAAAACCGCGCCGGCACACCGGGAGACGGGATGGCGGCCGTGCCGGAGAGGATCGAGGTCCGGGGAGAGGTCTGCATGGAACGGGAGGCCTTTGGCAACCTGAACCGCCGCCGGACGGAACAGGGAGACACCCCCTTCGCCAATCCCCGTAACGCGGCGGCGGGATCGCTCCGCCAGCTCGACTCGCGGATCACGGCGCGACGACCGCTCACCCTGTTCTGCTATGCGATCGGGACGGCGGAAGGGGTTTCCTTCCGGACGCACGAGGAGGTCCTCCGGGCGCTTGCCGCCTGGGGCTTCCATGTGAATCCCCTGATTCGCCCCGCAGTGAAAATTGAAGAATGCATTGAATATTACCACCACATCGGCCAAATACGCGAGGAACTCCCCTACGAGATCGACGGGATCGTGATCAAGGTGAATGACATCGCGCTGCAAGAACGCCTCGGCGCCGTATCCCGCAGCCCCCGCTGGGCGGTTGCTTGCAAATTCGCTGCCATCCAGGAGCAAACGGTCATCGAAGAGATCATCGTCCAGGTCGGAAGAACGGGCGTCCTGACGCCGGTCGCCGTGATGAGGCCGGTCCGCGTCGGCGGCGTCATGGTCAGCCGGGCGACCCTTCACAACGAGGACGAGATCCACAAGAAGGATATCCGCATCGGAGATACGGTGATGATCCGGCGGGCGGGCGACGTGATTCCCGAGATCGTAGAGGTTGTCCAAACCGCAAGAACCGGCGCGGAAAAACCATTCATCATGCCGGAGACCTGCCCGGAATGCGGTTCCCGTGTCGTCCGGATGGAGGGCGAGGTCGCCCACCGGTGCATCGGCATCTCATGCCCGGCCCAGATCCGCGAGCACATCGCCCATTTTGCTTCCCGCGGGGCGCTGGACATCGAGGGGCTGGGAGAGAAAATGGTCGCGCAACTCGTGACGGCCGGTCTGATCCATGATCCGGCGGACCTCTTCTTCCTGACGAAGGAACAGCTTGTCGGCCTGGAACGGATGGCCGAGAAATCGGCGTCCAATCTGCTGGAGGCGATCGCCCGTGCAAAAAACCCGCCGCTGGACCGTCTGATCTTCGCCCTCGGCATCCGCCATGTCGGGGAACGAACGGCGAAACAGCTTGCGCAGAGGTACGGAACGCTGGACAATTTGATGACCGCTACCGTCGAGGAGCTGCAAACCATCCGGGACATCGGTCCCGAGGTCGCCGCGGCCGTCGCCGGCTTCTTCCGGGAACCGGCCAATCTTCAGGTGATTGAAAAACTTCGGCGTGCGGGCATAACACCCCAGGAGACGACGCGATTGCAGGCCGCATCTCTCACCGGAAAAACGTTCGTTTTTACCGGAACCCTGGCCCGGATGGGCCGCAGCGAGGCCAAGGCGCTCGTGGAATCGCTGGGTGGAACAGTCGTCAGCTCGGTCACGAAGACAACAGACTACGTCGTCGCGGGGAAAGACGCCGGTTCCAAGATAGAAAAGGCGAGGCAGACGGGCATCGCCATCCTCGATGAGCTGACCTTTTTCGCATTAACGGGAATCCAGACGGGATGAAAAAACGTTATCATGTCCATATCTCGGGCCGCGTCCAGGGGGTCTTCTTCCGGGCGAACACCTGGAAAACCGCCCGCTCATTGGGGTTGACCGGCTGGGTGCGGAACCTCCCGGACGATCGCGTCGAGGCGGTCTTCGAGGGGGAACAGAAAGACGCCGAGGCGATGCTCGCCTGGTGCAGAACCGGGACGCCTCCCGCGAGGGTGGATCATCTGGAGGTTGCAGAAGAAAACAACACCGGCGGCTTCACCGACTTCGACATTGTCTATGGACCCACCGGCTAAAAAATGACTTCCCCTCCATCGGAGGAAATCCGTAAGAATGATATGCTGGAAATTTTTTCCGGAAACGATAAAAAGGAAACGGGCGCCTTCCGCCCGTGATCCTATCTAAATTCCTTCCAGACTTCGCCAAAGCCGTCGATCGCGCCCAGGATGGTCGCATCGTCCACACAGTAGGCGATCCGGATATGGCCGGGACCGCAGAAGCCGCTCCCAGGGACGGTGAGGATCCGCCGCTTCCGGAGTGCGTCTGCAAACAGGACATCGTCGGCAATGGGCGTCCGGGGAAATAGATAAAAGGCCCCCTCCGGTTTGCTTACCCGGTAACCGACCGAGGCGAGGCCATCGCAAAGAAGGTCCCGTTTTTTACGGTAGGTCTCCACATCCACCCTCACCCCCCGGAGGCCGGCGATCGCCCGCTGCATCAGGGCGGGGGCATTCACAAAACCGAGGATCCGGTTGCAGAGCGTGAGCCCGCCCACGACCTCCTCCAGGCCTCCCATGACGGGATTCACGGCGATATAGCCGATCCGCTCGCCGGGAAGGGAAAGAGTTTTGGAGTAGGAGGAGGCGACGAAGCTGTGGGGATAAGCCTTCATCACGCTCGGCACCTCCACCCCGTCATAAACGATCTCGCTGTAAGGTTCGTCGGAGATCAGGTAGATCTCGCGGTTGAGTTCCTTTCCCCTCTCGGCAAGGAGCGTCGAGAGACCGCGGATGGACGCCCCGTCATAGACCTTTCCCGTCGGGTTGTTCGGAGAGTTAATCAGGACGGCCCTGGTTTTTTCGGTAATGGCTTCCCGGATCGCATTGAGATCGAGGGAAAAATCCTCCCGTAGCGGAACGATTCGGGTCGCGCCGCCTGCATTGTCCACATAGAAGCGGTACTCCACGAAAAAAGGGGCCGGGATGATCACCTCCTCACCCGGGTCGAGGATCGTTTTCAGAATGACGTTCAATGCGCCGCCGGCGCCGCAGGTCATCACAATCTGGTCGGCCGTGAGCGCCACCCCCCGGGAAGCGCTCACCTCCGCCGCAACGGCCGCGCGGGTCTCCGGATATCCGGCGTTCGGCATGTACATGTGTTTCCCCGGAATCTCGGCGGAAACAAGCTCACGCAGCCGCGCCTTGACGGCCTCCGGAGGATCGATATTGGGATTCCCGAGACTGAAATCGAAGACATTCTCCGCACCGTATTTCTGCTTAAGCCGGGCCCCTTCCTCGAACATCTTCCGGATAAAGGAGGCCTGTGTCATAAATCCCTGGATCTTGTTCGCGATTGCCATAGCACACACCTTTCTATCCTGTCACACCCTGCCCTGCTCGCGTTATCATAGATCGTGAAAAAACTTTTTTTTATTCTCACGCTGTCCCCGACGTGTCAAGAAATATATGAAGATTTCCCCTTACCCGTTGTTCCTCCCTGTTTTTTCGCGCGATGACTTCCGGTCCATAATCAGACCATCTGCCTCATAAATAAATATTACCAAAGAGGGAGAGTTTTAAGATCTGATCGGCCTTGACATTTTCATGGGTTTCTTTTAATCTCGCCGAACCTTGAAAATGAAACGGATCTCCTTTTTCTGTACAATCGAACAGGGGATGTTTGGGTCCGCCGGAGGAAATGAGCCGATGCCGATTTTTGAATACAAATGCCGGAAATGCGGGGAGAACTTTGAGGTCCTCTTCCGGAGCCGCGACGAAAAGTTGGCCGTTGCCTGCCCGCAGTGCGGGTCAAAAAGGGCGGAGCGGCTTTTGTCCGCCTTCACCGGAAAGGTCGGCAACACTTCCGCGGGCGGCGGCGGCTGCGGGAGCTGCGCCGCCACCAGTTGCGGCCCTTCCTGAGGACACTGACCGGTCACGGCCGTGGGCCGTGAGAAAACTGCGATTTTGCAATATTGATATTCCAGGCGTCACCCCTCCCCTTGGATCCCCTCCTGCAAGTGGAGAGGGCAACTTGTTACGGCTGCATCAAAACGGATGCATTTTCCATTTCCAACAGGCAGCGAAGGCCGCTTATCTCACCCCGAGGAAGGAGCTCACGGACATGAACATTCTGATTTTCGGACCGAACGGCAGTGGAAAAGGGACTCAAGGCGCGGTGGTTCAAAAAAAGTACGGCGTCCCCCATATTGAGACGGGTGTAATCTTCAGGGTAAACATTAAGAATGGAACGGAACTCGGCAAGAAGGCAAAGGATTTCATTGACCGCGGCGAGCTTGTTCCCGATGCGATCACCGTCCCCATGATCCTGAACCGCCTTCGGGAGGCGGACTGTAGAAACGGCTGGCTTCTCGACGGCTTTCCCCGGAACCTCGCCCAGGCGGAGGCCCTCGGGAAGGCGCTTCAGGAAGCCGGAATGAAGCTCGACTACGTCATCGAGATTGTCCTCGACCGGGAGATCGCCAAGAAGCGAATCATGGGCCGCCGTCTCTGCGCCATGGACAACAACCACCCCAACAACATCTTCATCGGCGCGATCAAGCCCGCCGAAAAGGAGGGGAAGCCGGTCTGCCGCGTCTGCGGCTGCGACAAACTGACCGCCCGGGCCGACGACCAGGACGAGGCGGCGATCGACAAGCGCCACGGGATCTACTACGACATGAAGACGGGGACGCTGGCCGCCGTCAATTATTTCAGAACGCGCGTCAAGATCCTTGAGGTAGACGGCACGCCCGGCGTGAAGGAGGTCTCCCAGGCCCTGCTCGCGAAGTTGGCGTAACCGACCTCGCCACCGCTCCGAATGATCATTAAGCGGTGAGACTTAAAAAAGACAAATACGGTCACGGTGCCCTCCCAAACCACTGATTTTTGCAACATGACGAGAGGTGGCATGACGGAATGACCAAGCTGAAAGCCTTCCTGCGCAACCGGAACGGGATCTTTTTCCTCGCGATGGCCGCAGGCCTGCTCCTCCCCGGGGCCGCTCCGGTGACGAAGCATCTGATTCTGCCCGCCCTCGCTTTGGCGATGGCCCTCTCCACGATGGAGATCGGAAACGAGGTCTTCATCAGGCCCCGCTCCCTCCTCTTCCCGGCGCTGCTCGGGATGATCATGAGCTACATCATCCTCGGGAACATCATCATCGGACTAAGCGCCCTGCTGATCCGCGACGAAGCGCTCTGGACCGGCTTTGTTCTTCTCGCGGCGGCGCCGCCGGCCGTCGCGGTGATCCCCTTCTCCGGTTTCCTCCGCGGCAACGGCCCGCTTTCGCTGATCGGCACGGTCGGCGCCTACCTGGGGGCCCTGGTGATCATGCCGCTCATCACCCTCACGCTCCTGAGTACCGCGGCGTTCGATCCGTTCAAGCTTATCATGATTATTCTGGAACTGATTGTCCTTCCGCTCGCCATCTCCCGGTTGCTGATCCGGAAAGGCTGGAAGGCGCGGATCGAACCATTCCGGGGAACCGCCGTCAACTGGAGTTTTTTTACCGTCCTCTACACCATGGTCGGCCTGAACCGCGAGGTTATGCTGGGCCAGACATGGTCCCTCCTTCCCGTCGCATTCATCTCCCTCCTCTCCATGTTTCTTCTCGGCTTCCTCATCGACTGGGTGTGCGGCCTGTTTCACATCCCGAAGGAGACCCGGATGAGCCTCGTGCTGTTGGGAACCCTTAAAAACCAGGGTCTGTCGAGCGGCCTTGCCCTGACGCTGTTCAGCCAGGAGGCCGCCATCCCCTCGACGGTGTCGACGATGATCATGATCGGTTACATTATATGGTTGGACGCCCGAAAACGCTGGGATTAGCAAGTCGTTCAAATGACGATCACACGGAAGGGAGGTGGTAAAGCGACCGCAGTCGCTGCGGCGCCTTTTTTGGAATCACGGTCGTCCCGGATCAACATACGATTGCATCTCATAGACCCGCAAGGGAGATAAGGAGGGAGAGTCCCATGATGGAATATCCTTTGTTGCTGAGAACGTTCCTTTTGAGGGCGGTGAAGTATTTCCCGAAGAAGGAAGTGGTTTCCGTCTATCCCAACAACGAAATCTTCCGTTACACCTACGCCGATTATTTCAAGAGGACCTGCCAGCTCTCCCATGCCTTGGAGTTCCTGGGGGTGAAGCGCGGTGATCATGTGGCGAGCATGGCGCTGAATCACCATCGGCACCTCGAACTCTACTTCGGCGTCCCCTGCATGGGGGCCGCCCTGCACACCACGAATTTCCGCCTCCCTTTGCACCATCTCGTCTACATCATCAACCACGCCGAGGATAAGGTGATGTTCGTCGACGAGGAACTGGCCTTCATCATCGATGCAATTAAGGATCAGTTGAAGACCGTCAAGCACTACGTCATCATGTCGCAGACCGGCAAGATGCCCCAGACGGGGCTATCTCCAGTCTATCTCTATGACGATCTCATCGCCCGGTTCCCCGAGAGCTACGACTTCCCCGACAATCTGAGCGAATGGGATCCGGCGATCATCTGCTACACCTCCGCCACGACGGGCGATCCCAAGGGCGTCGTTTACAGCCACCGGGCGCTCATTCTCCACAGCTATGCGGTGGGTTTCATGTTCCGGAGTTCGGAAAGCGACTGCGCTCTGCACATCGTCCCCATGTTTCACGCAAACGCATGGGGGTTGCCCTTCGTCAGCATCAGCGCCGGCTGCAAGCAGGTCCTGCCTGGGCGAGAGACGATCAACATGGCCGCCATCTGCAAGGTGATCGCCGAGGAGAAAGTCAGCTTCATGGCCGGGGTCCCCACGATCTGGCTGATGCTCTACAACTACCTGGAGGGGGGCGGCAAGTACGACTTCTCATCGCTCAAGACCATCGTCTCCGGCGGTTCGGCCTGCCCGCGTTTTCTGATGGAGACCTTGAACGAGAAGTACGGTTTCCCCATCATGCAGGCCTACGGCATGACCGAGACGACGCCTCTGGCACTCGCCGCCATCCCGAAAGGCTCCATGGAAGACTGGTCAAGGGATAAGCTCTACGACATCAAATCCAGCGCCGGCATTCTGGCACCCGGTCTTGAGATGAAAATCGTCAACGAAAAGGGTCAGGAGGTGAAGGCCGACGGGAAGGAGTGGGGCGAGCTCCTCTTCCGGGGACCCTGGATCGCCAAGGAATATTACAAGGATCCCGAACGGTCGAAGCCTGTCTTCGAGGGAGGCTGGCTTCACACGGGCGATGTGGGGACGATCGACGAGGAGGGATACGTCCGTCTGGTGGACCGGACGAAGGACCTCGTCAAGAGCGGCGGCGAGTGGATCTCCTCCGTCGACTTGGAGAACCTCATTATGGCCCATCCGGCCATCGCGGAGGCCGCCGTCATCGGCATCCCTCACAGCAAATGGGTGGAGCGACCGCTCGGCTGCGTCGTCGTCAAGCCGGGCTGTACGGTCACGGAGGAAGAGCTCAAGGCATTCCTGAAGGACAAGGTCAAGGCCGCCTGGTGGATCCCGGACCACTTCGCCTTCCTGGACCAGATCCCCAAGACCAGCGTGGGGAAGTTCAGTAAAAAAGATCTCCGTGAGATGGTCGCCAGCGGAAAGATCCCGGTCCCTGAGGGATGACGTTCTCGCAAAAAGTCGTAAAAGCTACGATTCTGGGACGGCTCCGGAAAAAGTTCCAGGGGCAAGGCGCGCGCGGTTCGACAAGCTCACCATGACATGGCTCACCGTGACAGGAAACAAGCCTGCGCCGAGCTTGTCGAGGGGAAGGAGGAAGCGAAACGCAGTATATGGACTTTTTACGGGGCCGTCAAGGAATGACAGGAATGACCGGATCTTTTTCTGGAAAGACGTCGGAAGTGATGGTAGAGTTGTCTACAAATTTTCTCGAGAAAGGAGACACAACCATGATAGCATTACCCGAATTGCCCTATGCCAAGGACGCCCTGGCGCCAGTCATCAGTGCCAACACCCTGGAGTTTCACCACGGCAAGCACCACAAGGCATATGTGGACAACCTGAACAAACTGGTCGCCGGAACCGATCTTGCCGAAGCCGACTTGGAGACAGTCATCAAAAAGGTCGCCGGCGATCCCTCCCGGGTGGGGATCTTCAACAACGCCGCCCAGGTTTGGAACCATTCCTTCTACTGGAAATGCCTCAAGGCGGGAGGGGGTGGCGCGCCGACCGGCACGGTGGCGGCAAAAATCGACGCCGCCTGGGGAAGCTGCGAAAAATTTGCGGAAGAGTTGAAGAATGCCGGCGTGACGCAGTTCGGAAGCGGCTGGGTCTGGCTGGTCATCGACGGCGGTCAGTTGAAGATCACGAAAACCGCCAATGCGGACACGCCCATTGCCCACGGCGTAAAACCGCTTCTCACCCTCGACGTATGGGAACACGCCTACTATCTCGATTACCAGAACCGACGTCCCGATTATCTGAGCGCGGTCATCGCCAATCTGATCCACTGGAATTTCGTCAACGCCAACCTCGGTTGACCCTTTTCAAGCGGGCGGAGGAACTATGCCTCCGCCCATTTTTATACGAAGCCGATCTTTTCACAGAAAAAAGTTTTGCTCTCCGGAAAGTGTATCCCGGAAGCCAGGATTCGAGAATTTTTCCGGGTCTAATTTCAAACCAAGACCTGCATAACTTGGAAATCGGATCCCGGAAGCGCGCATTGGAGATTTTTCGGGGCGCCCTGCCCCCGCAGCTTTAGCGCCCGCAAAGACGACTGTTTGAGCGCGAAGCGCGAGTTTCGTCTTTGCAGCGAAGCGAGGAGG
>Ga0172375_10010113_pt1 | contig 12300 bp, 10 predicted proteins | sample LakKiv1m_FD_114537 | JGI IMG/M metagenome (GOLD analysis project Ga0172375, IMG submission 114537) | Freshwater microbial communities from Kabuno Bay, South-Kivu, Congo - kab_092012_11.1m | ecosystem: Environmental > Aquatic > Freshwater > Lake | place: Democratic Republic of the Congo... | reverse complement strand
CTCATTTACGAACTCTGGTCTCGAATTCCGAAGTCGGCAGGACCAAGACCGTTCTGATCCAGCGTGGCAAGAAAGAAATGAAAATCGACGTTAAACTCGAAGAATTGCCCGAAAGCATCGCCAGCAGCGGCAAATCGACCGAACAGTCCAGTTCCAAACTCGGTATCCGGGTCGATGAAATCAATTCCACGACGGCCCGTCAATATGGTATCAGCGCCAGTGAAACCGGTGTTGTGGTTACCGGAGTTGATAAGGATGGCCGGGCGACTCGCGTCCTGCAGGCCGGCGATATTCTGAAACGCATCGGCGAACAGGATATTAAAAATGTAGCCGAATACCAGGAAGCGCTCAAGGATATTAAGAATGACGTCGTTCTGGTTTTGGTCAAACGGCAAAACACCACTTTCTTCGAGACTATCGATCTCAGCAAGTAATTGTGGGTATTTTTCTCTCCTGAAAGAAGGGTTTCCATTGCGGAAGCCCTTCTTTTTTTAAGCGTTTGTTGCCGCCTTTTTGGTTGTTTTTTAGGCGGGTTAAGTCTAAATTCCGCGGTTATTTTGACAGGCGATAGCGGAAAATTAAATTCGCAGCGGAGAACTGACCTGTAAGCATGAACCAGTTTGGTAAGACATTGATAATCTTCGGAGCCCTGTTGGTGCTGCTGGGACTCCTGCTGACCGGCGCGGACCAATTTCCATTCCTGTATAGAATCGGACGGCTGCCGGGCGACATTTTCATCCGCCGCGAAAATTTCACATTTTATTTTCCGTTAACGACCTGCCTGCTGGTCAGTCTGCTTTTCTACATTTTGTTTAATATTTTCCGGCGTTAGGAGGTTTTTTCGTGATCAAGAAAGTTCCGTCTAATGTAGATTTCATCGCAATCGAACATGAAGTCCTCGACTTTTGGGAACAAAACCAAATTTTTAAAAAATTAATCGCGCAGAATGCGAATGGTCCGAAATGGGCTTTTCAGGACGGACCGATTACCGCCAATAACCCCATGGGGGTCCATCACGCCTGGGGACGCACTTACAAGGACATTTTCCAGCGTTATAAAGCCATGAACGGCTTCCGCACCCGCTACCAGAACGGTTTCGATTGCCAGGGTTTGTGGGTCGAGGTCGAGGTCGAGAAGGAACTCGGCTTTAAGTCCAAGACCGACATCGAGACTTACGGCATCGAGAATTTCGTCAATCACTGCAAAGCGCGCGTCGAAAAGTATTCGAAAATTCAGACCGAACAATCGATCCGGCTGGGTTACTGGATGGACTGGGACAATTCCTATTATACCATGTCCGAAGAAAACAATTACACTATCTGGCTATTCCTCAAGAAATGTCATGAAAACGGCTGGATTTATAAAGGCCACGACGTTATGCCGTGGTGCACGCGGTGCGGGGCGGCTCTTTCCGAACATGAAATTGCCACGGAAGGCTACAAGGAGCTGACCCATACCAGTATTACGGTGAAATTCCCGCTGATTAACCGTCCCGGCGAAGCCTTGTTGGTCTGGACGACGACGCCCTGGACGTTGACCTCGAATACGGCGGCTGCGGTGCATCCGGATTTAACCTATCTGAAAGTCCGTTCGGGCGACGAAATTCTATATATCGTCGAAGGCCGCGAAAAAGAAGTTATCAAGGGCGAATTCAGTATCGAAGGCAAAATCGCCGGACGCGAGATGCTCGGCTGGACTTATCGCGGTCCGTACGACGAATTGCCGGCCCAGGCCAATGTCAACCACGTCGTAATCGCCTGGGAAGAAATCAGCGCCACTGACGGAACCGGTATCGTGCATATCGCCCCCGGTTGCGGCCAGGAAGACCACGAACTCGGCAAGATCAACAATCTTTCCGTGATTGCGCCGCTGGATGAGTTTGGTAATTATCTGGAAGGATTTGCCTGGCTGACCGGCCGGAATGTGGACGGAATTTCAAAAGATATTTTCAAGGATTTAGAGACCAAAGGCATCAAATATCGCACGGATGCCTATACACACCGCTATCCGGTTTGCTGGCGGCACGGCACCGAGTTAATCTTCCGCCTCGTGGATGAATGGTTCATCGGTATGGACGGCGCGCGTCAGGCGATGATGGACGTAACCCGTAAAATCCGCTGGATTCCGGATTACGGCTTACAGCATGAGCTCGACTGGCTGCGCAATATGCACGACTGGATGATCTCCAAGAAGCGTTATTGGGGCCTGGCGCTGCCAATCTTTGAATGCGCGGCCTGTGGCCAGATCACGGTCATCGGCAGCCGCGAAGAACTGAAAGAAAAAGCCGTGGAAGGCTGGGATAAATTCGACGGTCATTCGCCTCATCGTCCCTGGGTCGATAATATCAAGATCGCCTGCCCGAAATGCGGCGCCACAGTCAACCGCATTCCGGACGTCGGCAATCCGTGGCTGGACGCCGGTATCGTGCCGTATTCGACCTTGCATTACACGACCAATCATGAGTACTGGGAAGAATGGTTTCCGGCCGATTTCATCTGTGAATCGCTGCCCGGCCAGTTCCGCAACTGGTTTTATTCCCTGCTGGCTATGAGCACCGTGCTGGAAAACCGCGAACCCTTCCGCACCATCCTGGGCCATGCGCTCGTCAAGGATGAAAAAGGCAATGACATGCACAAGAGCGCCGGCAACGCCATCTGGTTCGACGAAGCCGCCGAAAAGATGGGCGTCGATGTTATGCGCTGGCTGTATGCCGACCACAATCCGGTCAACAATCTGAATTTCGGCTATAACGTTGCCCAGGATTTCCGCAAACGTATGATTACGCTGTGGAACTCTTATTCGTTTTTTGCAACGTATGCAGAGCTCGATAATTATTCACCTGAAAAGAATAAAGTCGCTCCGGAAAACCTGAGCGAATTGGATCGCTGGCTGATGGCGCGTCTGACCCAGTTGATCAAAATCGCCCGCGAAGGACTGGACGATTATGCACCGGCACGCGTCATGAAAGGCATCGACGACTTCCTGGAAGTCCTGTCGAACTGGTACATCCGCCGCAGCCGTCGCCGTTTCTGGAAATCGGACAACGACCAGGATAAATGGAGCGCTTATCAGACCCTTTATCAGGCCCTGAAAGGTTTGATATTGGTGCTGGCACCGGTCACGCCGTTCATTACGGATAAAATTTATCAGAACCTGGTGCGCGGGCTCGAACCCAACGCTCCGGAAAGCGTCCATCTGGCCAAATATCCGCAGGTCGAGGTCGAATACGACGAAGCCCTGATGCAGAAAATCGACACGGTCATCGAAGTGGTCTCGATTGGTCGCGCCGCCCGTAACAAGGTCAATATCAAAGTTCGTCAGCCGCTGGCCAAGATTTTCGTAAAACTGCCAGCCGGCCGCGACGTCGCCGGATTGAGCGATCTGGGAAGCCAGATACTCGAAGAATTGAATATTAAGGAACTGGAATTCATCACTGACGAGAGCCGGTTTGTCAATTCCCAGATCAAACCGAATTTCGCACAGCTGGGGGTCAAATATGGCCGCCGTTTGGGCGAAGTTCAGAAAGCCTTGCAACAACTGAACCCGGCCGAGGTCGCCCGTAAAATTGAGCAGGGTGGCGCCATTGAACTGAGTTTGATCGACGAAAAAATTTTTCTGACCGGTTCCGAAGTAATCGTCGAACGGAAAGAAAGCGAAGGCTTCGCCGCCGTCGAGAATAACGGCATCATCGTGATACTCGATACCAAACTTACCCCTGAACTGATGCAGGAAGGTTTGATGCGCGACTTTATCCGCCACGTCCAGACCATGCGCAAGGAAGCCGACTTCCAGGTCGAAGACCGCATCAAGGTAGCTTACGAGGCGCCGGAGGATTTTAAAACCGCCGTTAATAAATACCTGGAATATTTCCGGAATGAAACCTTAGCCACGACGGTTGAAGAAATCTATTCCGCAGGAGAATACGAAAAAGAGTTAAAAATAGAGGGCAACAAAGTTCGTGTTTCTTTAATACGGATTAAGTAAATTTCGCCCAGCAGGAGAATAAAATATGGAAGCCAAAACGACGAAAAAAGCTTGGGGTAAAGAAGACCTTGAATACTTTAAAAATCTGATCCTGAAAAAACGGGAAGAGACTATCAAGGCTATCAAGCGGCTGGAGGATACCACTGTTAGCGACAATACCCGCAACGACAGTACGGCTCTGGATTCAGCCTACGCCTATCACATGGCCGACGTCGGCACCGACTCCCAGGAGCGCGAAAAAGCCTTTCTGTGGCTGGCGCGCGAAAATAAATATTTGTCGCACCTTAATACCGCCCTGGAACGAATCAAAACCGGCGAGTACGGTGTGTGCATCGAGTGTGGCGAACTGATCCTGAAAGAACGGCTCGAGGAAGTGCCTCATACCCGGCATTGTGTCAAATGCAAGAATAAGCCCAAGAAGTAAATCTGATAAAGCCAGATTGATTAATAACGCGACCCTTTTTCAATTAAGACATTGCAGCCTTCCGATCAAGCGGTTGTTGGGCGGACGTTGTCATTTTCTGTGGATATTCGAATCCTTTAATTAATACATATTCCGGATGAATCTGGAGCCAACCACAATCTTCGAACCTGCAGCCGGCGCGGCAGTCGGAAAACGTCTGGATGTTTTTCTGACTGAACAACTGTCCGCGCTCTCACGTACAAAAATTGGTGCGCTGATAAAAAACGGACAGGTTCTGGTTAATCAGCAAGTCTCCAAAAGCGGTTACCGCCTGCGGGAAACCGATTCGATCCGGGTTTTTATCGAACCGGAACCGCCCTCGCAGATTCAACCGGAAAATATTCCGCTGGATGTGCTTTACGAGGACGAATACCTGCTGGCGATCAATAAACAACCGGGCATGGTCGTTCATCCCGGCGCCGGCATCCGCCAGGGAACGCTGGTAAGCGCTTTGCTGCATTACACCAACGAACTGAGTTCGGTTGGCGGCCGTGACCGCCCGGGCTTGGTCCATCGTCTCGACAAAGATACATCGGGCGTGCTGGTCGTGGCGAAAAATGACGAAGCCCACTGGAAAATGAGCAGTCTCTTTGCGAACCGCCAGGTTTTTAAACAATACCGCGCCATCGTTTACGGCGTTCCGCAATCTACGGAAGGTTTGATTGACGCTCCGCTGCGGCGCTGTCAGTACAACCGTCAGATGTTCAGGGTGGATAGCAGCGGCCGCCCGGCGCGTAGTCGTTATACGGTGCTGAAGGATTTCCGCATCATGGCTTACCTGGCGGTCGTCCTCGAAACCGGCCGAACTCATCAGGCGCGCGTCCACCTGCAGTCGATCGGTCACCCGGTTATCGGCGATGCGGTCTATGGCGGAGGAGCCCGCAAAGGTCCATCGGTCGCTGTAAAAGATAATGCCCTGCTGAAAAACGTGCAGGCCGCCGTAACGCGCCAGATGCTCCATGCCCATTTGTTAAAGTTCCGGCATCCGTTTACCGATAATGAAATTGAGATCGAAGCGCCTTTACCAGATGATTTTACCAGGATATTGAATATATTGGAAGCGGGATTTGTGGCCGAATGAACGTTGAAGAGATGATCGTCAAATTTCTGCGCTTCCTGGTTCAGGAACGCGGTTATTCCGAGAATACGGTGGCGGCGTATCATCGCGATCTCGATCAGTTTTTCATTTTCTATGCCGAATATGCCAATCAGGTGCCGGTCGCAATTGGCACGGTCGGCAAAACGGCTATCCGTCATTATCTCGGAATGCTGACCGAATCGGGACTCGAGATCAGTTCGGTTTCGCGTAAATTAGCCTCGCTGAAAGCCTTTTTCAAATTTGCAGCGCGCCAGGGCTATATCGAAAATAATCCGGCCGCCCTGATTCTTTCACCCAAGACCAAAAAACGTCTGCCGGTCGTGCTCTCCGAGGATGAAGTCTCCCGCGCTATGCAATTACCGGACGAGGATACCCTGGTCGGGAAACGCAATCGTGCCATTTTGGAATTGTTTTACAGTACCGGTATCCGATTGGGCGAGTTGCTGTCGTTGAACATTGGCGATCTGAATTTCAGCCGGCTGACCCTGCGGGTTTTCGGAAAAGGTTCCAAGGAAAGGATCGTCCCATTCGGAAAGCAGGCCGAACAGGCTATCAATACTTATCTCGACCGACGCAAGACCGAGCAGGGGCCATTGGCGCTGAATGTTCCGCTTTTCATCAGCAGCCGGGGCGGTCGCATATCGCGTCCATCCGTGCAAAAACTGATAACCGGTTTGCTGCACTCGGTTTCCGAGCAGGAGCACCTCAGCCCGCACGTTCTGCGGCACTCGTTCGCTTCGCATCTTTTGGATCACGGGGCCGACCTGAACGCGGTTAAAGATTTGCTGGGGCATAACAGTTTATCGACAACCCAACTTTATACGCATATCAAAATCGGCAAGATGAAAGAGGTGTATCAACAAGCCCATCCGCACGCCGACAAGGAATGATTGTAACGAAAATGACCGTCAGCCGCTCAGATATTCAACGATTCAAACCGAAAATAAAAGTCGTTATCGAATGCCGGCGGGGGAAAACATATAAAATGATCTGTTAAAACCGTAATATTAGCCAAAGGAGGTTTTCAATGCATATCGAATTAACCGCACGCCATTACGAAGTTGCCGACCGGGCGAAAAAACACCTTGACGAGGAAATCGGAACTCTCGAAATCTACGAAGACATGATCACCAGCTGTAAGGTAATTATGGAAAAGACTAAAGATGGCGAAACGATTGAAATCTCCCTGCATGTCCGCGGCAAAGATTTAATTACCAGGGTAGCCACGGACGATATGATCAAATCGATCGATCAGGCCGTGGCCAAGATAGAACGCCAATTGCAGAAATTCAAGGAAAAGAGGTCGGAACGGTGAGCCCGGAATCTTTAACGGTCGGCCGGATATACCAGGAAAACCGCAAGAAACTCGGTTTTACCCGGGTCAATGGCGATATCGGACAAAATACCGCCGTGACTTCCTCCAAACTGAATCGCCCCGGATTGGAAATTTCCGGATTCTGGGAAAGTTTCGATCCCTTTCGGATTCAGTTGATCGGCGAGGGTGAATTCCGTTTCATCAAGCAATTTCCCAGGGAGAAAATCTGCGCGACCTTCGAGCATTTCTTCTCTTCCAAGATTCCACTGATGATTTTTGCCCATAATGTTAAACCGCCCCAGTGCGCCATTGAACTGGCCAAGAAATATCAAATCGCCTTACTGGCGACGCCGCTCACTACGACCCTGCTGGTAGCGGCCTTGCTCGATTACTTAGACTGGGAACTGGCGCCGTCGACCATTATGCACGGTAGTCTCGTAGATGTTTACGGAATCGGACTGCTATTGACCGGTCCGAGCGGGATCGGCAAGAGTGAAATATCGCTCGATCTGGTTGAACGCGGTCATCGCCTGGTTGCGGATGATGTCGTGAAAGTCATTCGCCGGGCGGATAACGTCGTGATCGGCACCGGGATCGAAATGCTGGAGCATCATTTAGAACTGCGCGGTTTGGGAATCGTCGATATCCGGCAGATTTTTGGCATCCGGGCGATTCGCCAGCAGAAGCGAATCGAAGTCCAGGTTGAACTCGAAGAATGGAACAGTACTAAAAGTTTCGAGCGGATCGGCGCCCAGGAAAAATATACCAAGATATTAGATGTGGATGTGCCATTGATCAATCTGCCAATCTATCCCGGCAAAAACATCACGGTCATCGCCGAAGTTATCGCCCTGAATCACGTCCTGAAAATCATGGGCACCAATGCCGCGCTTGATTTTCAAAAGAAACTGACCGCGAGTATCCGGCAAAAGACCAGGCTGGACGATTTACAGAATTACCTGAAAAAAGACCTGGAATAAAAAAAGGAATCCATACTTTGAAAGCAATCATTCCTGCGGCCGGGATCGGTGAACGCCTGCGGCCGCTAACCCTGACCAAACCGAAAGTGCTTCTACCGGTGGCCGGCAAACCGATTCTCGGGCACATTTATGACCGCCTGGCGCTGACCGGCATTAAAGATGTCACTGTCATCATCGGGTACTATGGCGAACAGGTGCGCGCGTACTCCCTGCAGAATTACAATTTCAATTTCAAGTTTATCGAACAGTCCGAACGGCGCGGGCTGGGACACGCGGTCGGCCTGGGATTAACAGAATCAGACGGGCCGGTGATGATTGTGCTCGGCGATGTAGTCTTAGACCTGGATTTTAAATCACTCAGTCTCCGCTCGGAAAACCTGATCGGGGTAATGCCGGTTGCCGATCCGCGCCGCTTCGGGATTGTCGAGACCCAGGACGGAATCGTAACCCGGCTGGTTGAAAAGCCGCTGAGTTCGCCGAGCAATCTCGGCATTGCCGGAGTCTATTTGGTCCAGAACGGCGGCGTCCTGAAAAAAGCAATCGGGTATATCGTTGCCGCCGAGATTAAAACCAAAAATGAATATCAATTAACCGATGCGCTGCAAATCATGGTGCAATGGGGTGAAAAATTCGGTGTAATCGATATCGAACACTGCCTGGATTGCGGAACCCGCCTGACCCTGATCGAAACCAATGCCTATCTGCTCAATAAAAACCCGGAACAACCGCCGACGATTCCCGGATCGGTGATCATTCCGCCCGTGTTTATCGGCCCCGGTGCGATCATCCGGCGCAGCATCATCGGGCCGAATGTCCATCTCGGTAAAAGCGCTTCGGTTACCAACTCGGTTATTTCGAATTCAATCATTTCGGATGGGGCGGCTCTGAAGGACGTTGTGCTGGATCAAAGCCTGATCGGGCAAAAGAGCCAGGTTTCCGGCTCCGTCCAGAAGATCGATACCGCCGATCACACCGTTCAGAAATTAAGTTGATTTTATCGACACTTTACAGTATGTTTGAGCGTTTTATTTAATTAATGGAGTTACAGACAATGAAAAAGTATTCTTTTACATCCGAATCGGTCACCGAAGGCCATCCGGATAAAATATGCGACCAGGTTTCGGATGCGATCCTGGATTCCCTGCTAACCGTCGATCCGGACAGCCGGGTCGCCTGCGAAACGATGACGACCACCGGTGTGGTTATGGTCGTCGGTGAAATCACGACCAAAGCCTATGCCGACATTCCCCGGATTGTGCGCGACACAGTGGAAAAAATCGGCTACACCAATCCGGATTTCGGTCTGGATGCCCGTTCCTGCGCCGTAATGACCGCTATTCACGAACAAAGTGAAAACATCGCGCTCGGCGTCGATGAAACCGACAAGCACGAGCAGGGCGCCGGCGACCAGGGACTCATGTTTGGGTATGCCTGCGACGAAACCCCGGAACTGATGCCGTTGCCGATCAGCATGGCCAATAAACTGACCATGCGTCTGGCGGAAGTGCGTAAAAAAGGCATTCTCAACTGGGTCAGGCCGGACGGCAAATCGCAGGTCACGGTCGAATACGAAGACGATCAACCCAAACGAATCACCCATGTCGTCGTAGCGGTGCATCATAATCCCGAGATTGCGCACGAGAAAATTGTAACGGATATCAAAAATCATGTCATAATCCCGGTTTGCCAGGAGTATCTGACCCCCGAAACCAAATATTTCATCAATGCCACCGGGATTTTCGCGGTAGGCGGTCCGGAAGCCGATTCCGGCGTCACCGGGCGGAAGATCATTTGTGATACTTATGGCGGCATGGGACGGCATGGCGGCGGCGCTTTTTCCGGCAAGGATCCGTCCAAAGTCGATCGCTCGGCCTCGTATATGGCGCGTTACATTGCCAAGAATATCGTGGCGGCCAGCTTAGCCCGACGCTGCGAAGTGCAGCTGGCTTATTCGATCGGCGTGGCCGATCCGATTTCCGTTTACGTCAATACTTTCGGCACCGGCGCCCAGCCGGAAGAAAAATTAGCCGAAGCCGTCCGGGCGGTCTTTCCGCTGAAACCGGCGGCCATTATTAAACATCTGCGTCTGAAACGACCAATCTATCTCAAAACGGCGGCTTACGGTCATTTCGGCCGGGAAGATGCGGAATTTTCCTGGGAGCAAAGAGATAAGGTCGCGGACTTGCAGAAATATTTCGGAGGCAAATAATGACGGGCAAGATTAAAGATATCAGCCTGGCTCCGGCCGGCAAACTGAAAATCGAGTGGGCCGAGTCGCGGATGCCGGTCATGATAGCCCTGCGGAAAAAATACAGCGCCACCAAGCCGCTCAAGGGCATGCGGATCAGCGGCTGCCTGCACGTCACGAAGGAAACGGCGGTGCTGATCAGAACTTTGATTGCGGCCGGGGCGGAAGTCGCCTGGAGCGGCTGCAATCCGCTCAGTACGCAGGATGACGTAGCGGCGGCGCTTTATGAAGAAGGAATCCCGATCTGGGCCTGGCACGGTCTGACAACCGCCGAATTTTACTGGTGCATCGAACAAACTTTATTGCAGAAACCAAATCTGACGCTCGATGACGGCGCCGACCTGGTTTTTACCATTCATAATAAACATACCGAACTGGTGGCCGGAATCCTGGGCGGTTCGGAAGAAACGACGACCGGCGTGCATCGCTTGCGGGCGATGGCCGACGACAAAAAATTACTCTACCCGATGATCGCGGTCAACGACGCCGAAACCAAATGGGATTTCGATAACGTCTATGGGACCGGGCAGTCTTCGATTGACGGTATTTTACGGGCGACTTCGATTCTGCTGGCCGGCAAGACGATGGTCGTGGCCGGCTACGGACATTGCGGCAAAGGCGTGGCCAAACGCGCCAGCGGCCTGGGCGCCAATATCATCGTTACCGAAGTCAAGCCGACCGCGGCTCTTAAAGCCATGCTGGACGGTTTCCAGGTCATGCCGATGGATCAGGCTGCCGGGCTGGGCGATATTTTTATCACCGCAACCGGCATGAAGGATGTCGTGATAAAACGCCATTTCGAGAAGATGAAGGACGGCGCGATCGTCTGTAACACCGGCCATTATGATTGCGAACTCAATCTGAAAGAACTGGCCACTCTGGCAAACAGCAAGAAGGAAATTCGTCCCAATTGTGTGCGTCATGACCTGAAAAACGGCAGGTCGGTTTTCGTACTGGGTGAAGGACGTCTCGTTAATCTGGTGGCCGCCGAAGGTCACCCGTCCGAAGTCATGGACATGTCGTTTGCCAACCAGTTCATGTCGATGATCTACCTGGCCCAGAATGGCCCCAAGTTAGAGAAAAAAGTCTACGACATCAGCGCCGAACAGGATCAGGAAATCGCCCTGCTGAAATTACAGACCATGGGCATCAGCATCGATAATTTAACCGAAGAGCAAGTTCGGTATAAAACCGCTTATAGCGAAGGAACCTAATCCGCGGAATTAACGCAGTGCACAAGTCGAACCGGATTTACTTTTTTCTGACCCTGTTAATATGGCTTGGAGCCTGCGAGTTTAAATTGCCGACCACTCCGAGTCTGCCCTCGAAGTGGAACTCCAAACTGATTCTCCCGCTGATCGATAAATCCTACTCGTTTGCCGATCTGCTGGAGGCCGGTTCAGGCAATCCCATTTCGGCCGACACTACCGGCCTTTTATATTATCTCGCAAGCGACTCCACGACGGAACCAATCGCAGTCGGCGTTGAATCATTCCGGATCGTACCAGGTACGGATGTTTCCACAACGCTCGACCTGCGAAAGAAAATCCAGCGCAACTCCGACAGCACGGTCAACGTCATTCGATATACTTTGAAAAAAGCCTGGAACGATGCGCACAACCGCATCTCGTTTGGATTATTGGACAATTCGACCGGGACGACGACCGATGGTCAACCGATCAACGCCCTGATTCTGACGGCGCAACTGACCGATTCTTTTCCGTGCCCGATCCGCATCCGGATCACCGCGCAGAATTTTCATGGGAATCCCGGTTCGGTTGGCGTGCTGGACAGCCTCGATCTGCCGGCCGATTCCCTGCTGAACAGTGTCACAATTCCATTGCAGAACGATTCGCTGATCGGCGGCTCGCTGACGGCTGAGATCGATTCGCTGACATTCAGGCTCGAAATCGCCGTGCTGGAAAAATTACCGGTCGCCGTCAGCAAATTAAAACAAAAACTCACGACTACGGTTAGCGTAGGTCAGTTGCAGATGGATTCCTTTTACGGACGGGTATATGCGGTTGGCGAAGCGCCGGCCGGCCTGATCAGTAAAAGCCTCGCGGGCGCCAGCGATATTGTCTTTGACAGCGCGCGGGCAGCCATAGCCGTGACCGATGCCGGCGGCGCCTTCGATTCGGTCTATGTACGCCTGAGCGGCAAGAAAATCCATGGCAGTGCGACGGTCGTCGACACCTCCGTTGCGATGAG
>Ga0172375_10010109_pt1 | contig 12303 bp, 10 predicted proteins | sample LakKiv1m_FD_114537 | JGI IMG/M metagenome (GOLD analysis project Ga0172375, IMG submission 114537) | Freshwater microbial communities from Kabuno Bay, South-Kivu, Congo - kab_092012_11.1m | ecosystem: Environmental > Aquatic > Freshwater > Lake | place: Democratic Republic of the Congo... | reverse complement strand
GCCAGAATGCGCCTGTCCTTGACGACGAGCGCCCCGACCTTGCGGCGCAGGCACGTCGAACGCTGGGCCACCAGATCGGCGATCCCCATAAAATATTCATCCCATCCCGGCCTTCGGTCCTTTTTGGCCATCACAAGGCTCCCTTTGTTCTCGACACCCACAGTTTGGCTGCGGCGCCTCCGCGCCACCAGGCCGCTCACTTTCTCGCGGCCGCGTCCGCTGAAAGCGAGACCTCGTCGCCTCTGGCGACGGGCTAAACGATCGGACTTATTCATCCGACCAGCGCCCTTTAAACTTCTTCAGCAGCGGTTGATAGAGCGGAAACTTCCTAATCAAGGCTTCCACCTTTTTGGCCGCGGCGGCAACGGCCTCCTCCTGGCCTCGGGCCGCGATCACCTCAAAGATGATACCGGCGATCTGGCGCATTTCGCGCAGGCCCATGCCCCTGGTCGTGACGGCCGGTGTCCCCAGCCGCAGGCCGCTCGTCTGGAACGGACTCCTCTTGTCAAAGGGGATCAGGTTCTTGTTGACGGTGATGCGCGCGGCATCCAGCATAGCCGCCGCTTCTTTGCCGGAAAGGTCCTTGCTGGTCAAATCGACCAATAAGAGGTGGTTGTCCGTGCCGCCGGAAACGATCCTCAGGCCCTTTTGGGCCAGCTCATCCGCAAGCGCTTTGGCGTTCGCGACGATTTTCTGCTGGTATTTCTTGAATTCCGGGCCCAGGGCCTCTTTCAAGGCAACGGCCTTTCCTGCGATCACATGCATCAACGGCCCGCCCTGGGTGCCGGGGAAAACGACGCTGTCGATCTTCTTGGCGAACTCCTGGCGGCACAGGATCATGCCGCCCCGCGGCCCGCGCAGGGTCTTGTGCGTCGTGGTCGTCACGAATTCCGCACAAGGGACAGGCGACGGATGCAGGCCGGCGGCGACGAGGCCCGCGATATGGGCCATGTCCACGAAAAGATATGCGCCGACGGAATCCGCGATCTCGCGGAACCTCTTAAAATCGATGATGCGGGGATACGCCGAAGCCCCCGCCAGGATCATGCGCGGCTTATGGCGCAGGGCGAGGTCCGCGACTTCGTCGTAATCGATCGTCTCCGTCTTCGGGCTGACGCCGTAAGAAACGATCTTATAGAACATACCGGAAAAATTATGGCTCAAGCCGTGCGACAAATGGCCGCCGCAGGCCAGGTCCATGGCTAGGACCGTATCGCCGAGATTGATCGCCGCCATATAAACGGCCATGTTCGCCTGAGTCCCTGAATGCGGCTGGACATTGGCGTGGTCGGCCCCGAACAACTTTTTGGCGCGTTCGCGCGCCAGGTCTTCGACGCCGTCGACGTGTTCGCACCCGCCGTACCAGCGGGCCTTGGGGTATCCTTCGGCATACTTATTGGTCAGGACAGACCCCTGGGCCTCCAGGACCGCCATGGAGGTGAAATTCTCGCTGGCGATGAGCTCGATATTGCGGTGCTGGCGGTAGAGCTCTCGCGCAATCATGCCGTAGACTTCCGGATCAACGTCTTTTAAGGAACTGGCTATGGTCGGGCGCATAACTTTTCGATCCTTTCTATCTTTTTTAACCGTCGGGCGTGGCGGCCGCCTTCAAAGGGCGTGGCGAGCCACACGTCGACCATCTTTTTGGCCAGGGCGTCTTTGACAAAAAGAGAGCCCAGGACCAGGATATTGGCGTCATTGTGTTGCCGTGAAAACCGGGCGGCCCTGACCTCGTGGCACAGCGCCGCGCGCACGCCGGCGACCTTATTGGCCACGATGCAATTGCCGATGCCGCTTTTGCAGATCAGGATCCCACGGGCCGCGCGCCTGCCGGCGACCGCACGGGCCACCTTATAGGCCGTATCAGGATAATCCATGGGTTCCTCGGAAAACGTGCCCATGTCCAGGACGCGCAGGCCTTTTTCCTTAAGGTGTTTGACGATGACCTCTTTGAGGCGATAGCCGCCGTGGTCGCAGCCGACGGCGAGCTTGGATGCACAGCTCATAGCAAGGCTCCTAATTTCTGGATAGCGTTTTTGATCTTCGAAAAACAATCCGCATAAAACTCTTCGGACTTGCCGATGGGGTCCTCGACCTCCGCCTCGAAAGGCTCCAGGCCGACATACTCACCCAACAAATGGATCCTGCCCGCCTCGGAAGGAAATTGCCTCATCAGATCTTCCTGGTGGCGGCGCTCCATGGTCAGGATGACATCGGACTGGCGCACGAGATCGTCGGTGGCGCGCCTGGCCCTGTGGTCGGAGGCATCAAGGCCGATGCCGCGGATCAACTTGGCCGTCTCGTGCGTCGGCAGCATCCCCAGGAACGCAAACGTCCCCGCAGAAACGACATCTACGTCCTTGCGCCCCTGGTCAACCAGATATTTCTTCAAAAGATATTCGGCCATCACCGACCGGCAGGAATTCCCCGTGCAGACAAAGAGCACCGTCTTTTTAGACGCCTCTTGCAGAACATCGTCTGCGGGCAAAACCCCTTCCCGCAGGATCTTTGCAGGAAGCCCGCAGAGATCCACAACCGTCGATTCGCGGCCAAGTTCCGTCGGGCCGCCGTCCAGGACAAGATCGACCAGGCCGTCCAAACCGGCCAGAACGCCTGCGGCATCCCGCGGCGCCGACTGGTCCGCCTTATTGGCCGAAGGCGCCACGACCGGAAAATCCACACTGCCCAGCAGGGCCAGCGCAACGCCGTTCTTCGGCATCCTGAGGCCCACGGTCTTGTCATGCGGGGCGCACAAGACGATCGTCAACGGCCCCGGCCAAAAACGGCCCATCAATTTGTAGGCGCGCGGCGAAACGCCGACGACGTACCTTTCGACGTCATCCTTATCGCAAATATGGATGGTAAAATGCTTGCCTTGCGGCCGGTCCTTGATCTTCGTAAGCCTCTCCATCGCCCCTTTGTGCAAAAGATTGGCCCCGATGCCGTAAACCGTCTCCGTCGGAAAAACGACTAGGCCGCCCCTGTCGAGGATAGCGGCCGCCTCCTGGATGACGGCAGGATCGATGCGAAGCGGATCGACTTTATGAACTTTAGTGTTCGTCAAACGTTCAACCTTGTTGCCTTAACGGCATGCGCCTGCTTCTTGCGAAAACGTCTCAGCCGGCCGGCCGCGGTCTTGGAATCCTGGCTCAGAAGCGCCACCGCAAAGAGCGCGGCATTTTTGGCGCCGGACTTCCCTATGGCAAATGTCGCGACCGGGATCCCCGCAGGCATCTGCACGATGGACAAGAGCGAATCCAGACCTTTCAAACTTTTTGTCTCGATCGGAACGCCAAGAACGGGCACGGTCGTCAAGGACGCGACGACCCCGGGAAGCGCGGCCGCGCCGCCCGCGCCCGCGATAAACGCCTTGACGCCCAAATGGTCCATCGCCACGACAAAAGCTTCCAGCTCTTTAGGGGTGCGGTGCGCCGAAAGCACCTTCGCCATAATGGGAACACGGAACTCTTTGAGGATATCGATGGCGCCCTGCATCGTTTCCAAATCTGACACGCTGCCCATCACAATCGCGACTTCTGGTTTTTTCATATGCACCTCATATTAAAGTAGTCAGTAGATAGTAAATAGTAGTCAGTAAAAACAAAAACGTTATCTGCAAAACTTGACGAGCGAAGCCTCCCCGGTCTAAAGAACGGGGCTTCCTCCTGAGCAGAACTTCACAACTTCATTCATCCCCGGCTTCGGCCTGCCCCTGGCCTCGGCCTACGGCCAGGGCCGAAGGCAAAGTCAGAGCCGAGGATTTCTGCGAAGGATTAAAGAAAGTTTTTCCAAAAACACGCATCCCTGTTTCAAGAAAATGATTTTTTTCTTACATCTCTTACTGACTACTATCTACGATGTACTATCTACTGTTTCTCCAGCGCCCGCCAGCCGATATCCGTGCGGTAATGCGCGCCTTCGAAACGGATCTTGCCGACGGCTTCATAGGTATGCGCAATGGCCTCTTTCAATGTATCCCCGAGCCCGGTCACACCCAGGACGCGGCCGCCGCTTGAGACGATCCGGCCGTCGGACTCTTTGGTGCCGGCGTGAAAAACGACAACATCCCGGAGACGCGCAGCTTCATCCAACCCGCTGATCACCTTGCCTGCCTCATAAGAACCCGGATATCCCTTGGAGGCCATGACCACACAAACAGAAGGACGCGTGTCCCAGCGCAGCACGGGAACACCCTGTCCGCCCTCGACGGACCAAAGGACCGCTTCTATGATATCGGACTGCAAGCGCGCCAGGACGGCCTGCGTCTCGGGGTCCCCAAAGCGCACGTTAAACTCCAATACCTTCAACCCCCTGGCCGTCATCATGAGGCCGGCATAAAGAATACCCGTATAAGGCATGCCCTCTTTGGCCATGCCGCGGATCATCGGCTTGACCACAGACGTCATGATCTCGTCCATCACACCCGGAGTCACGATCGGGGCCGGCGAATAGGCCCCCATGCCCCCCGTGTTCGGGCCTTCATCGTGGTCGAAAACTCTCTTATGGTCCTGTGATGACACGAGGGGCACCGCCCCTTCGCCATCCGTCAATACCAGGATGGAAACTTCTTCACCCTCCAGGAATTCTTCGACGACGACTGTCTCGCCAGAGGCGCCGAAAATCTTTTTGACCAGCATCTCCTCTGCGGCCGCGGCAGCCTCTTTTTCGGACCGGCAGATAACGACCCCTTTGCCCGCAGCCAGGCCGTCGGCCTTCAGGACGACGGGAAAGCCGAAACGGCCCGCGGCGGCAACGACATCCTCGACCGTGCGGCAGACCGCGAAGGCGGCCGTCGGGACCCGATACTTCGCCATGATCTCTTTGGCAAAAAGCTTGCTCGCCTCAAGGCGCGCAGGACGCCGGCGAGGCCCGAAGACCTTCATGCCCGCGTCCTGGAACACATCCACGATCCCTTCCACCAGAGGCGCCTCGGGGCCGACCACGACCAAGTCGATGAGGCGGCTCTGCGCAAAATCCAGAAGCCCCGCAATATCGTCGGCCTTGATCGCCACGCACTCGGCGATCCCGGCGATGCCGCCGTTGCCCGGCGCGCAATAGATCTTCCTGACGTGACGCGACTGCGCGATCTTCCACACCAGGGCATGTTCCCTGCCGCCGGACCCAACCACAAGAACCTTCACGCGACCCCCTTCCGGAGCCCCTCCTGCCCCCAAAGGAGACAGGCCGGGGAAGATGGCACGGCCATCAGACGACGGCGACCCCGCCGACGCCGCTGACGATCTCGCCGATGATGGCGGCCTTGACGCCGTGTCTGGAAAATGCGCGTACGATATCCATTTTGACCGCATCCCGGACGACAACGACCATGCCGATGCCCATGTTGAACGTCCGGAACATCTCTTTCTCGTCGATCTTGCCCAGATGCTGCAATTCCTCGAAGATCGCGGGGCGCGCCCACGCGTTTTTATAAATGATCATCGTCGTCTTGGACGGCACGGCCCGGCTGGCCTTGTCATAAAAAGCGCCGCCGGTGATATGGGCCAGGGCCTTCACGTTGCAAGACGAGGCATTAAAAGCTTTCAACACGGACAAGACCGGCCTGACATAGATCCGCGTGGGTTTCAGAAAGTCCTGAGCGCGCGCGCGCAGCTCCAGCGGCGTGAAGGCTTTGCGCACAAGCGAGAAGCCGTTGGAATGCAGCCCCGAAGACTCCAGGCCGATCACGGCATCCCCCAGGACGACGCGCTGGCTACCGAGGATCTTCTTTTTCTCGACGATGCCGACGCAAAATCCCGCCAGATCATAGTCCCCCGATTTGTACATCCCCGGCATCTCCGCGGTCTCGCCGCCCACAAGGGCGCAGTTGGCCTGACGGCATCCATCAGCGATGCCGCGCACGACGTCTTTCAAAACGGAGGGCTCGATCTTGCCTGTCGCGATATAATCCAGAAAGAACAAGGGCTCCGCCCCACTGCACAGGACGTCGTTGACGCTCATGGCCACAAGGTCGATGCCGACCGTGTGATGGATCCGGGCGGCAATGGCGATCTTGAGCTTCGTGCCGACACCGTCGCAGGAAGAAACGAGTACGGGATCTTTGTATTTGGCCTTCGCCAGATCAAAAAACGCGCCGAAGCCGCCGATCCCCCCCATGACTTCCCGCCGCTGGCTCTTCTGGACCAACCCCTTGATGCCGTCCACAAAAAGATTCGCCTTCTCGATATCCACACCCGCTCGTTTATAATTCAGGCTCATACGTCACCCTTCTTTTCTTTCAACACACGCATTTCTTTTCCAGGATATTCTTGGTGCTGCCGGTCACCCTGAAAGGATATTTCCCGACCCAGCAGGAGATGCAGTATTTATGCGCCGGCATCTTGACGGCGGACAGCATGCCCTCCAGGCTCAAATACCCCAGGCTGTCGACCCCCAGGTAGTCGCGGATCTCCTTGACCGAATAACGGTTGGCGATCAATTCGTCCGGCGAAGGAAAATCGATTCCGTAGAAACATGGAAAACGGTGCGGCGGACAGGAGATGCGCATATGCACCTCTCGCGCGCCCGCGGCCCTGAAATTCTTGACGCGGATACGCGATGTCGTGCCGCGCACGATGGAATCATCGACAATGACCACTTTTTTTCCGGCGACAACCTCGCGCAGGATGTTGATCTTGACTTTGACGCCGAGGTCGCGGATCTTCTGGTGCGGCTGAATGAATGTGCGCCCGACGTAATGGTTCCTGATCGCCCCCCATTCCAAAGGGATCCCCGAGGCATGGCTGAAACCGAGAGCGGAGGACGTGCCGGAATCAGGAATAGGGATAACGTAGTCGGCATCGACCGGATGCTCCTTCGCCAAGGCCTCGCCGAGCTTCCGGCGCACCAGATGCACGGTCTCCCCGAAAATAATGGAATCGGGACGGGCGAAATAAATGTGTTCAAAAATACAACAGGAGTTCCTGCGCGCCGGCGGCGCAAATCTCGTCGACGTCAAGCCCTTGTCGGTGATGACGACGATCTCGCCGGGCTCCACCTCACGGACAAATTTCGCTTCGATCAGGTCGAAAGCGCACGTCTCGGAGGCCAGACACCATCTCTCGCCTTTCCTGCCCAAGCACAGCGGCCGGAAGCCCTCGGGATCCCGCACGCCGATCAGCTCCTTTTCCGTCAAAAACACCAGGGAATAGGCGCCCTTGATCTTCTTGAGGGCGCTCTTGAGCTTGGTGACGACGTTGCGCGAGGACGAACGGGCCATGAGATGAACGATGACCTCGCTGTCGCAAGTCGTCTGAAAGATCGACCCGGTCCGTTCCAGCTCCTTACGCAAAGAAGAACTGTTGATCAGATTGCCGTTATGCGCCACGGCCAGAGAATTGCCCAGGTAATCCACGAATAACGGCTGGGCATTCTTGACAAGGCTGGAGCCGGTCGTGGAGTAGCGCACGTGACCGATGCCCCTGTCGCCTTTCAAGAGACGCAGGTTCTCGTCGTTGAAGACATCAGCCACGAGCCCCATGTCCTTATGGATGTGGAGCTCGTTGCCGTCGCTGGTCACGATGCCGCAGGACTCCTCCCCCCTGTGCTGAAGGGCATAGAGCCCCAGATAAATCAGATAGCTGGCGTCTGGCACGCCGAAGACGCCGAAAAGACCGCAGTAATGTTTGGGATGATCATTCATAATTGTTCACGGCAGGCCGTCATTTAAAATAGTTGACCGCATTCAAAAATATCTGGAACCCGTCGCCGTGCCTCTGGGTACCCAGACGCGTCCACCGGGGGTGCTGCAGGCTGATGAGGTGTCTTTCCGGATGAGGCATGAGCCCGAAGACGCGGCCTGTCTCGTCGCAGATGCCGGCGATGGCATCGATAGAACCATTAGGATTGACGGGGGCGTCTCCCGTTCTGCCCTTGTCGTCGCAATAGCGGAAAACGACCTGCCTGTTCTCCCGGAGACGCACCAGGACCTCTTCGCTCTTGGGGATGAATTTACCTTCACCGTGCGCGATCGGCAGATAGACGATTTCAGGACAACCTTGCGTCCAGATGCACCGGCTCTCCTCGGCCTTCAGATGCACCCACCTGTCCTGAAAGACACCACAATCATTGAGGGCGAGCGTCGCTTCCTGGGCCTGTGCCGCATGGCCCGGCAGCAGCCCGGCTTTAACCAGAACCTGGAAGCCGTTGCAGATGCCGATGATCAGACGTTCCTCTTGGATGAACGCACGCAGGTCGTCAAACAGCTTATATTTTAACTCGTTTGCCAGGATCTTGCCAGCAGATATGTCGTCACCGTAGGAAAAACCGCCGGAGATCGCCAGGATCTGAAAATCGGCCAAGCGGCGTTCGCCGCGGGCCAGCTCGTTGATATGCACCGCTTGCGGAGCGGCGCCGGCACTTTCAAAGGCAAAGGCCGTTTCCAGGTCGCAATTCGTGCCCGCTGTCTTAAGGATCAAAACCCTGGGTTTTGCCATGATATCGCCCCTGTACAGCCTTCTACGGTCTGTGATAAAACTTGTTGATGATATGGACCACGTCTTCGGGTTTGTTAACCAGTGAAAAAAGGCTCAGGTCGTTCTCGCCGATACACCCGCGGCGCAACATCACAGCCATGATCCAATGCAGCAACCCCCGCCAGTAACGCCCCCCGACCAGAATGACGGGGAACTGCGGGATCCGTCCTGTCTGAATAAGATTGACGGATTCGAACAGCTCGTCCATGGTCCCATACCCTCCGGGAAAGATGACAAACGCCTTGGCATAACGCACGAACATCACCTTGCGCACGAAGAAATAATGAAATTCCAGAAGCGTATTGACGTAAGGATTGGCTTTCTGTTCCGTCGGGATATAGATATTAAGCCCGATGGAGGCCGTACCGGCGCGCGCGGCGCCTTTATTGGCGGCTTCCATGATGCTGGGGCCCCCACCGGAAATGATCTCATAGCCCTCCCTGCCCAAGAGATACGCCGTTTTTTCCGCAAGCTTGTAGTATTCGTCCTTCGGCGTCAGCCTTGAAGAGCCGAAGATCGAAACGGCATTCCTGAACTTCGAAAGGACGCGGAACCCACGGTCAAACTCTTTGGCGATACGCTGCACCCGCGCACGGTCACCTTCCTCAAACTCATCGATGCGCATGTGGAAGTCAACCGGCCCCGTCTTCGGTCTATATTTTCCTGTTTTTTTCATAGGATCAAACGGATCGCAGAGGTCCTTGCCAGGCCGCTTTTAAGGAAGCCGCCGAAACCTCCACACACCCTTCTCCTTTCAGGCCGAAAATTTTTAAGACCGGATGTTCCGTGACGCAGCCGGCCAGACGAAAAACGGAACTCTTGAGGGCGCGCTCAAATGCCCGACGGTGCTGGCGTTCGACTTCAACGATAAAACGCGAGTGGGATTCTGAAAAAAGAATAAAATCATTACGCTTCTCCCGCCCGTGCCAGGCGACATCTCTCAAGAAAAGATTTGCGCCCAGGCCGCCGGCCAGGCACATCTCCGCCAGGGCCACACCCAAGCCTCCTTCGGAACAGTCATGGACGGAACGCACGAGGCCTTTAGCGCATGCCGCCGAAAGATTCCGCATGAACTTTCGGGCGCGGGAGAAATTGACAACAGGCACCTGGCCGCCTCTGGCCTTGATCCGGTCGTAATAATGCGAGCCGCCCAGCTCCTGGCGCGTCTCGCCGACGACATAAATCAGGTTTCCCGGCGCCTTGAGGTCCATGGTCACGCAACGGCTGACATCGCCGATGACGCCTATCGCCGAGATCAACAGGGTCCCGGGGATCGCGATGGTCCTCTTACCATGCGTGAATTCATTATAAAAGCTGTCCTTGCCGGAGATGAACGGAACGCCGAAAGCCCTGGCCGCGTCATAACAACCGTAGGCGGCGCGCACGAGAGCACCCAGGCGGTCCGGCTTATCGGGATTACCCCAACAAAAATTGTCCAGGATCGCCACTTCGTCGAGGGGGCATCCCACGGCCACCAGTTGCCGCAAGGCCTCGTCGATGCATCCGGCAGCCATCCAGTAAGGGTCCAGGTCGCCGTACTTGAAATTAATGCCGTTGGAAACGGCAAACCCCCGCAAGGAATCAAAGCGCGGTTTGACGACACAGGCATCCGACGGCCCGTCGTTGGCGGCGCCGACCAAAGGCTTGATGATCGTTGCGCCCTGCACCTCATGGTCATACTGGCGAATGACCCATTCCTTGGAGGCGATGTTGGGCATGGATAAGAGCCCCAGCAGATCCTGCGTCAAATCTTTTTTGGGGCGGCGCGCCTTCTCTTTGATCCGGGGCGCCTTCCAGGAGGCGCGCTTGGTCGTGCGCGGCAGGCCGTCATGCAGAAAAGCCATATCCAGATCGCAAACCTTGTGCCCGTCGTAAAAAAGCTCGAGCCTGCCTGAATCCGTGAATTCGCCGATGACGGTCGCCTCCACATCCTGACGGCGGAAAAGATCAATCAGCCTGTCGACCTTGTCTTTGGCGACAGACAAAACCATCCGTTCCTGGGCCTCGGAGATCCATATCTCGGTATAGCTCAACCCGTGATACTTCAACGGCACTTTTTCCAGCGTGACGCGCGCCCCGCATTCCGCGCCCATCTCTCCGACGGCGCTCGACAAACCGCCGGCGCCGCAATCCGTGACCGCCTCATAAAGCCCTTCGTCGCGGGCCGCGAGAAGAACGTCGAGCATCTTCTTTTCGGTGATCGCATTGCCGATCTGGACAGCTCCGGAAGAGAGGCTTTCGGACTCATGCGTGAGTTCGCCCGAAGAGAATGTCGCGCCGTGGATGCCGTCCCGGCCGGTCCGCCCGCCCACGACAACGATCGCCTCGCCGGCGGAAACCTTTTTGAAAGATTTGTCTTTGGGCAGGATGCCGACGGTCCCGCAGTACACCAGGGGATTGCCTACAAAACGCTCGTCAAAAAGGACCGCGCCGTTGGCCGTCGGGATCCCCATCCTGTTGCCGTAATCCCGCACACCGCTGACCACGCCCTTCATGACGCGGCGGGGGGCCAGCGCCCCCTGTGGAAGCTTTTGCGCCGGATAATCCAGGGGGCCGAAACAAAAAACGTCGGTGTTCAGGATAGGCTTGGCCCCCATGCCCGTGCCGAGGGGATCGCGGATGACGCCGCCGATGCCGGTATTGGCGCCTCCGTAAGGCTCCAGGGCCGAGGGATGATTATGCGTCTCGACCTTAAAGCAAAGGTTGAATTTGTCGTCGAAACGGATGATGCCGGAGTTATCCTTGAAGACAGAAACGCAGTAACGCTTCTTGAGCTGGCGCGTCGCCTTCATGATCGTTTCCTTCAGAAGGTTCGGGATGACGCGGCTGCCGATTTTCTTCGCCGTCCGGGAGACGCTGAGGTTCTCGCGATAATCGATGCGGCCGCGGAACGTCTTGTGGACGCAATGTTCCGACCAGGTCTGCGCCAGGGTCTCGAGCTCGCAGTCCGTGGGATTGCGTTTGAGGGAACGAAAATGCCTCTGGATCGCGCACATCTCGTCGGTATTCAGATAAAGCTGGCCCGTGCGGCTCAAACGGTCGAGCTCCCGACCGGAAAGCTCCAGGAGATCGACGGTCTTGAGGGAAAACGCATAATCGGGAATGCCTGAAAAATCGCGAAGGCTATGCTGGTCTTCCGGCAGGACGGACTGGATCAATTTGTTGTAGAGAAGTTTTTCGGCGACCGCCATAAGGTCCTGGCGGCCGAGCGTCCCCTTAAAAAAATACCTCTTGGCCGTGCGGACGGCAGTGACGCTCGATATCCCCATGTCGCGGATACCCCTGAGCGTGGACTCTTCCACGGGTTCCATCACCCCTGGATTGTAAATGATCTGTAAAGGCGTGTATCCCGTTGGGGTCAAAGGGGCATGGTCCTGCGCATAGAGCTCGAAATCCTCGATGACCTGGTCGGCCAGGAGTTCTGCGGCAATGCGCCGGGCTTCCGGTTCTGTCGGCGAACCGATGAGAAAATAGATCTGATGGAGACGGACGTCCGTGACGCCCTGATACCCCAGGTGGGCTATATCTGCCAGAAGGCCTTCACAAAAACCGCTGAAGACCCCCTCTTTTTCTTTGATGTCGACGCGCCAGTACATTGTGGAAGGACCCTTTTGTGCGAGAAAACGGAAGTCCTACTGAGCCTCCGATAAATAATGGGCACATTGGCTGCGACAATTTTGGAGCGAGACAAGGAACGAGGACGCCGGCGTACCCGCTGTGGTACGCCAAGGACGAGTGACGCGGTCGCAGCCCAAAATTGTCCAGCCCACAAGGGGCGGACCTCCGCATACCATTTTAAGGAGGGTCCAGCCCGATTCCATCATAAGTATTT
>Ga0172375_10010108_pt1 | contig 12305 bp, 11 predicted proteins | sample LakKiv1m_FD_114537 | JGI IMG/M metagenome (GOLD analysis project Ga0172375, IMG submission 114537) | Freshwater microbial communities from Kabuno Bay, South-Kivu, Congo - kab_092012_11.1m | ecosystem: Environmental > Aquatic > Freshwater > Lake | place: Democratic Republic of the Congo... | reverse complement strand
TTAGGGTAAGCATGAAGGTGCCGCGCGCTTGTCCGGCCCGTTTGTACGCAACCAAATCGACCGCACCCGGTAAATTTTCGTCGTGACGATAGTAAATGACGATGTCCGTATCCAAACGAAAGTGCGGATCCACCGCGGAGCCGGCCTCGGCTGTCGCAGTTGCTTCTTTCGCTTTTGCATTAAGCGTCAATGCCTGATCGACATCTCCGCTCATAGGCTTGTTCATGCTGTTGTCCAAATGAACATTCCAAATATCTCCATTTTTGGTAATCTTCGCCTGGGGATGATTCGGCAAGCGAAGTTCTTTGACCGGGTAACTCGATTTCAGATCTAAATCAAAGCTAAACGTACCCGTTACTTTGTCGTTCGTCGTCCAAAAAGCGAGCGCTTCTTCGTCGACCCCACCCTCTTCCAGGGGATAAACGTACCTACCAACATTCGTGTCGACACTGGCAGGCTGAAGATAACAAATCCTTATCTTCGTTTCTTTGCCCGCCCGCACCGGATAAACGCTCACTTCAAACGTTTTATATTCATTCTTTTCCGTAAGACCCGCGTTGTTGTTTTTGGCTTTTTGGTCTTCATAAATTTCGCGCGCTTTCTTCTTCTCTAAGACTTCGCCTTGAATCGGCTTTCCATCAATCCACATCGTAAACTCACTCACTGAACCTTTTTCGGGCACGGGAAATGAATATATAGCTTCCAAATCCTGCGCATGTGGATTGTAAAAAACCTGATCAACGTAAGTAATGGCATAGCCGTCCTCCACCATTACCTTCACCTGATGATCTTTGATTTCAAGCGCAGGCAGCTTGGAGTCTTTAGGTGTTAATAAACCTGCTGCGTGGCTTTGCGCTGAAAACTGAAATAGCGCCACAAAGAGAACTCCTATTGAAAACACGAGCCTCATGCACGTCGCCTTTTTCATTGTTATTCCTCCTGTTTATGGCTTCAGGGCCATTCCTTAAAAACTCACCATTCAACTGTTTACCATTCAACTATATATCCAAAAAAAATCACCTGACCATCGCTTCAAACCACTCGGTTAAGGAGTCAGCCAACTTCTTTTGCTTTGCGCTGCCTAGATCCTCCAGCATTTCTTTCATTACTTTTTGGAGTCCGTCCCAAAGACTATTTAGCAGCTTTTCAGCCTTATCGCTAATTTGAATGATATTCACTCTTCTGTCGCCGGCAAGGGCGGATCTTGTTACAAGACCTTCTTTTTCAAGTTTATCGATCATCTTTGTCATGTTGGAAGGCGTCAGAATCAAGTGCTTACTGATCTCGACTTGCCGCAGGCCTTCCTTTTTTCCATGATGGCGAATCGCCACAAGAATGTTTAATTTGCCGGGATTCAGGTGGTAATCTTTGAGATAGGCAGTCATGCGCTGGTTCAGAATATTATAGAGAAGGGCGGTAGTATAAATGATCGCCTCTTGCTCTTTGCCCTGCTCTCGATAGATCCCGTATTGCGCCAAGCTCATCCGAGCACCTCTTTATCTATTAATAGTTTACCATTCAACATTATTCTTGTCAATATTTATTACGCGCATACTGCATGCCCGACAAAGCGCAAAACTTCTGCTTCTACCTTTTCCGCGTCGTAATCCCACAAAATCATGTGGTTACTTTTGGCAAGCGTTACAAAAGAAGAAGGACGAAGCTTCTCGGACAATTGCTTCGACATTCTACAATCCGTCGCACAGTCTCCCAAGGCATGAATAATTAAGGCCGGCTGCTTTAATGAAGAAACCTTGCGTACTGCTTTCTTGCCCAATTGAATCGCTGTGGCAGCGCCTTTTAAGGGAACAAATTCGTAATCCACGATACTGGACGCCGCTTCCTTTTTATTAATTTGCTTAAAATGCTCCGGCCGATAAACATAAGGAATGAAATTCTGGAACACTCGGTTATAAAGTTCAGTCGGAAAGATGTAATACCACTGATGCGCGATGGAAAGATAGGGTGCAAGGAGAACGAGCGAATCGACTTTTTCTTGCGCCGCCGTGAGAATACTAAGGCTTCCCCCCATTGAAAACCCGATGAGCACGACTTCTTCAAACTCGGATTTAAGCCTTCGGTAGGCATCCGTAACAAATGTTTCGAGCTCCTCAGGAGTGGTTTTAGAAAATTCTCGAGGGCTTGTCCCATGGCCGGGTAATAAAGGAACAACTACGGTAAGCCCCAGCTCATTCAAAAGAGCTGGAAGCCGCCCGAAATCCGATGGCGAACCGATAAACCCATGGATCAAAAGGGCCGCTTTTTTCGACTTGTTGGGCAAGTAAATTGACTCTGCCCCTTTCATGATTCCGGTTTTCGGATCTCTGGCCGTTTTGGAAATATAAGAATCGATCGCTTTGTTGATTAAAAAATTATGGACCCGGATCACGATACACACTGCCAAAAAAAGGCAGACAATAACCAGGGCAGCAATGCTCATACGTTATAGCCCCTTCAGCCATTCGCTAATAAGCGGGCGCTTGATTTTTCGCGTGGCTGTCTTTGGAAAATCTTCCGGATAAATGAAAAGCCGGGCTGGACGCTTGTAGGGCGCTAAATTCTCTGCAAGTTTGTCGAGGTCCTTTTTAATCTCGCTCTCGACCAGCTTTGAATCGCCATTCGAGCGTTTTCTCAAATCATCAGAGGGGACAATAACTGCGCAAACTTCCTCCGTTCCTTCTTTCAAGCCGTCCTTTGAGATTTTACTCATTACACACATTTCCTTAACAAGCGGAGTGCTCGAAAGAGCCGTCTCCACCTCTTCAGGGTGAATTTTCTTTCCGCCTCCGAGAACGATTAGATTCTTGATGCGGCCAGTAATGTACAGAAATCCATTTTTGTCGATTTTTCCTAGATCTCCTGTATGAAACCACCCGTCCGCATCGATGACTTCCCGCGTAAGGTCTTCGCGTCCGTAATACCCTTGCATGACATGCGGACCACGAGTCAGTATCTCGCCCTCATCGCCATTTTTTCCTTCGTTAGCCAGTCGAAGCTCAATCCCTTTGAGAGGCACTCCAACTGAGCCCATTTTGTTCTTTGTGGGCATGTTAACCGTAATGACCGGGCTTGTTTCACTTAATCCATACCCCTGATATACGGGGATGCCGATCGTTTCAAAAAACTGCCCCACCTCGATATCAAGCGGCGCTCCGCCTGAAATAAACGCGCGTAAACGCCCTCCGAATTGCCGATGAATCGCTGAGAAAAGCATTTTCCGGACAGACATAAAGGGCACTATTTTTGCCAACGCAAAGAAGGCTCTGAACGCTCTTTGTTGTGCCGCGCTTTGCCTACGGATTTGTTTTTCGATACTTCCTTTTAGCACTTTTAGAAAAAGTGGCACTGTAATCATGATCGTCGCTTTTTTCTCGGTCATGGTTTTGGCAATTTCTTGCGGATGGAGGCCTTGGCAATAACAAATCCGCCCGCCTGCATGAAGAACTCCCATGAAACCCGACGTCAGCTCAAGCAGGTGGTTAAGAGGAAGTATCGAAAGAAAAAGATCGTTAGGGCCCAATCCCATAATCTCTTCGAAGCTTTTAACTTGAAAAATAATGTTCCCAAAAGAAATCATGACGCCTTTGGGGTTCCCCGTCGTGCCTGAAGTATAAATAATAAGCGCCGTCTCATCCGCAGAGCGCTGAACGCCGTCCAAAACTTTTTTAGATCGCAATTGTCCGTATGTCGGAAATTCGCTCTGAACACCGTCTTCAATGACGATAACCTGTTCGATGGAGCTGATGGCACTCTTCAGCGCGCGCGCTTTTTCTACATACTCGCCGGAAACGCATAGAACCTTCGGTTTTGCATCAGTTAAAATCGACGTAAGTTCCACCTGGGTTAATTTGATGTCCAGAGGAACGGTGATCGCACCGCTTCGGATCGAGGCAAAGAACGCGATACCCCATTCGGGCCTGGATTCGGACAAAATTGCGATCCGCTCATTCCTTTTAAAACCGGTCTCGATAAGATAGTCCGAAAAATCTCGCGCGCGCCTCGAGAGTTCGATGAAGCTTAATTCTTTCCAACCGTGCTTCTCCTTTAAAAGTAAGGCCGTTCTTCCCCCGTATATGTCCGACTTAAGCTGCATAAGGTCGAGAGTACTCTCCTGAAACGCTTTCGAATCTTTTTTCAAGGCTTCCCGGCGCTCGAGCGATTCTTTCATAAACTCGATTCTTTCCTTCAAATCTTTGACAAGCTCGCACTCACTTTGACCTTTATTGATGACGGGCTGGCCAAACTGCAGCGTAATTTTTCTGACTTTTGGAAATCTTGTCCTGTAGGACCAGGCCTCAAATCCTCCATGAATGGCAAAGGGAACGATCGGAGCAGTCGATTCTGTTTGAAGCCGGGCCACCCCCTTATGAAACGACCCGAGCTTTCCATCGGTTGTCAGTTTTCCTTCCGGGAAAATGACGACGACTCTGCCACGCTTCAGATGACTTGTAGCTTCCTGGATCGCATCCAGGCCCTTCCCGCTTGCGACGGCAATCACCCCAACACGCTGAACAAGCCATCCGATGATGGGCCAGGAAAATACATTACGGCTGACCATAAAAAGAACGCGTCGATTAAAAGAAGCCATGACGATAAGGCCGTCGAGAAGCCCCGTATGATTTCCGGCTAGGATTACTTTGCTTTTATACCGGAGAAACTCCTCCCCCTCGACCTCTAGCGCAAAAAACATTTTCAGAATAAGGCGCAAGATTGATCTAAAGATCTTGTATCCGAATTCCCTTTGAGAAAAAAGGATCAACACCGCGACCGTCAAGCTCGCCAGCGCGAGCACTTTGAACACTTCAAGGGGCGACGTAAACTGAAGAAGCCGGCTCACGCCAAGCAACGAAACCAAGAAAACTCCGTTTGTGATCATGGATCTAAAACCAAAGACTTTCCCTCGAAAACGATCAGGCGTAATTTTTTGAAGAATCGTGTCGGTGAGAACTAGAATGACTGCGTTGGCCGCACCTAAGAGCGTCAGCCATATCCAAGCCACAGAGTACGTATGAACCAGTTTGGCTGTAATGGTCGTAAGAAAAATAGTTCCGAATGCCCCAATAAGCAAATAATCGGTTTTGAATTTTTTTCCGAATAACATGACAAAAATAGATCCAGCGATCATTCCAATGCCGACCATGCTAAGGAGCTTTCCAAGCCCCTCAGTCCCCAAATGAAGAACATCTACAGCAAGTACAGTGAGAGCGATATAAAAGAAGGACGACAAGAAAGAAAGGGCCACGGACAAAAGAACAAGAGCCCAAGCCCGTCTGTGATTCTTAAGGTAATTAATGACCTCACCGAAATTCCGGTCTTGGGTTCCTGTCGCAGCCAAAGATTGACCCCCTACGTGAGATCTGGATGAAATTAGAGCGAGAACAATTCCGGCTAAGACGTAGAAAAACCCGTTTACAACAAAACCACCCATAAACCCGCTACGCGCGATGAGGATTCCAGCAAAATAAGTGCCTACTAAAGTAGCGATCATCCCCGCGCCCGCGCTCAGAGCATTCGCGGCTTCCAGCTCCTCTGATTTAACAATATTGGGAATGAAAGAAAGACGTGCAGGTATAAAAAACGCTGCCGAGAGCCCGATCAGAAAAACAAACAAATAGACCATATAGAAAGGAAGCGAATTGCCGGTAACAAAAAAAGCGATAATGAAAACAAGCGAGCCGCGAAGAAGATTACTGACGACCATGAGCCATTTTCTGGGAAGGCGGTCCGCCGCTACGCCAGCAAGACCGCTAAAAACAAAAAGAGGGAGTAAGCTAAAAAAAGTAATCTCTGCCATCTGGGCAGCTGATTTCTGATAGTCCGCGATGAGCCATGCAAGAAAAGCCATCTGGGCAATGCGATCGCCCATATAGGAAATAACTTGGCCGGCCCAAAGCTTGATAAAGCTTACGTTCTTTAATACGCCGAGATAAGCGCTCCCTTTATTGTCCATTTTTCAGGGCCCCTTTTATTTAGTACGAAATCAACGTAAAGCGATCAAAATCAAACCAAGTGATCTTGAAATCAAAAAAAGATACCATTTCGTTCTGGATGCCCAGCCAAGCCTCCTGGGACACCATAATAACGGCAGCGCTCAGTAATGCCAAGAACGCTCCAATCATGATCATTCTTTGCAATTTAAGCAGTTTGCAGGATAAAGCTGAAATATCCGGAATATTCCAGGCTACGGGATAAATCGTGGGAGCGGTAAACCCTAGGTTCTCACTTACTTTCAGCATGGCGCACCTCCTTGTTCATCTGAAACAAGTTTACCATTCAACTATTGATATGTCAACTACTAAATCAAAAAAATTTGCCTTACTCTTTTGCCCCTTCCCTCGTACGCCTTTCTTTGACCGATTCGGCCGGCACCCCGAAATAGACGCTTCTAGGTTCCGCCTTGGTGTTTTTACCAAGAACCGCGCCCGCAGCAATCATCGAACCGTCTCCGATCTCGGCTCCGGGTAAAATCACGGAGTTAAGGCCGATGACTACATTCCGGCCGATCTTAACCTTCTTTAAAATAAACCTCTTTCGTTCAAAAGAATGGCAAATTACGGTCGAATGGCCCCCTATGACCGAATTGTCCCCTACCTCAAGAAGCGACAAGTCGGCACAGTACTTCGAATTAATCTGGACGTTTCTCCCAAGCTTGGCTCCCATCAGCCGGAAAAAGAGATTTGCAAATGGAGTGAGCATTATAAAATCCATGAATGTGATCGAAATAAGAAGTTGGAGGGAATTAACAAGTGCCCATCGCGCCGATCCGATGGATAAAGCCGGATACTCCCCCTCTTTAAGACTTAAACGAAAAACAAAACGAAATAGGCCTACTAATAAAATGAGAGAGAATCCAAATATAAAATATGCCGAAACGCCGGCGAATGACATCCAAAGGCATCGAACTCGAAGCGGCTCAAAACCCACCTTCGCCCATATCCAAGCAAAAAATAGAACTGCCGGGTAAAGCGCCAGTCCCATTATTGCAATGCCAATGGCGTAAAGAAAGAACGTAAAAACAATCTGTGCCATCGTAGCAAGAATCGATTTCACTTTGAACCAACCTTCAGCTCAGCAACGGCCGTGCTCACCGATCCAAACACCTCAAAAAGATATTCCGTTTTAGAAATCACCAACAGGGACCGTACTCGCTCAGAGACATTTGCCAACGCTACCCTGCTTTTCTTGCCATGAGAGCGCATGTATTGTAAAAAATTAATGAGACCTGCGACCCCGGCCGAATCGGCCAAGTCGACTTCCTTTAGATCAAAAACAATATTATTGATTTCAATTCCCTTCGTTGCCCTGGCAAAATCATCCTGGACATCGTTCAAATTGGTGAAAGTAACATTTTCTCCGAGGCGAACGACGGTTACCGCATCAAGGATTTCAACGCTCTTTATACGACTCATCTTTTTCCTAAGCCCGATTAATCATTTCCGTCATTTAGTTTATGGCAAACCGCTTTCTTATACCAATACATTCGCAAAAAGAACTTATTCAGTGTCGCTTTCTATTGCCTTGCGAATTCCTTGGGAAATCAGTATCCGCAGCAGCCAAGCCCCGCCCAAAGTGAAGATGCACAACAGAACATAGATGATGCTGTCTACCGTACTTTTTTTGATACGCATAGGCGCGCTCCTCCATAGAACTGGCACTTCAAGAGTTTGGCTGACTTATTTCGGAGACAGTTCATGCTTACAAAAATGACAAATCTTGGCTTTTGGCTTGATCTTCTCAGCGCACGTAGGGCATTGAATTCTGTTTTCTTGTCTATACAGCATTCCCCCAGCAACAATCAGAGTAATTCCAATACAACTACCTAACGGAAAAAAATAGAAACAAAAGGCCACTCCAAGCACCTGAATCAGAATGGCTATATTTTTCATTCAGTACCCTTTACCGAACCGGTCGAAAAAGTGCCTCTTGTTTTTAGTCTCATTTGCGCTTTGCAATCATTTTTATAGAATCGCTTGAGTAGTCCTGATTTTCAGTCTTGCCATGCCGTATTTCATGCTTCATGCACGTATTTAAGAAGCTCTCTAGCATCATAAGCTCCGGAAACACCTTCGGGCTTCACACCTTTACTGCATTTAATCATAATAACGGCTTCGGGTTGGCTTTCGCCAGCGACGAAACCACTCCCGTTATTAGCACTTCCGTAAACTAAATTTTTTGTGGCTGATTCCTCGTTAGTAACTACGAAACAATCAAAACCTTTTTCGATGGTTATTTCTGCTGCTCGTCTAAGAGCATATTCACGAGCCTTTGCCTGAGAAAGTTCGCCGTTACCAGCAAAAGAAACTTGAAATTCATCGGCTTGGAGTTGTTGGTCTTTATAACCACCATCTTTAAAAATGCCGGCTTTTTGATACGGCGTTGCGCAACCAGCAAGGGAAAGACTTATCAGGAAAAAAACCATGTTTTTCCATTTATTCATTTCTTTCTCCGTTTGTTTTTAGTTCAGGCTACAGCCCGAGTATTCCGGATTAACCTGCCACCCAATATGGTAATTACTTGCCCGCCGTTTTTCATTACGTTTTCACATCGCCTTTTGCTTGCTGAACGCTGCTTCCTGACTATTCGTCGTTCAACCAGAATTCTTGCTCAATCCGGAACTCTTAGAGAGTCTTTCCACTACAGTCATGAAGTAGCCGGCTGTCCGTTTTGGATTATCGATAGACTTTTTCTCTACATCGGTTAGTGCTGTATTGAATATTTCTGCGCTGGCTCGTACTCTCAATTCAAGCAGGCTTTCAATCGTAGTCGGGTCATTTTCTTCAAAAAAAACCGCAGCTGCTTTTAGCGCAACCCCCAACTTCTCTTTTCCATATTTTCCTTCAAGGGTTGCTATTTGTCTTTTGACGGTCTCGGGATCGTAAAGCGGCTTTGGGGTATAGGTGTTTGCATCTCTTCGAGAAAAGTTTTGATTTTCGAGTTTGCCATATTGGATGGTTAGGAGATTAAGACGCCTAAGTTCTTGTGTGCCGTCTGAAATGAAGGATTCGGAAATGCCATGTCTTTTGGAGAGTGTTTGCCGGGAAATAAAGAAGCTCGGATTCGAGGGCGAGGCGTAGGAATTGAGAATAAGAAACATCACCTTCGCTGGGAATTTGAGCTTTTGGTTCCATCCATATTTCCAATAATCAGCCGATACGTCGAAGAACTCCTTTTCCGGTGTCGTGTATGCCTTTCTCAAATCCCCCGGATCCTTCAACGTTACTTCCGAATTCTCGCTCCGCTCCGGAGCCTTGAATTCGATCAGTTTGTATTTATCTCTTAGCTTTGAGAGGACTTTGTTTATTTGGCGTCTGTAGTCTTCTCTTGGCATACTCTTGATTCCAAGGGATTCGGCCAGGGCATCGTAATTTAGGGTCACTTTGGAGCCTTCGGCTCCTGTGAATTGGGAGAGCAAGTAAAGATAAGCGTCTAGGCTCCGCTCGTCCCGAGCGGTCGCCATGGTACCTAGAGATCTTTCGTTTCGCACAAACTGGCTCGGGATCGTGACCGAGCCCGTTGCTCGTAATGGCGCTTCCTGAAGCTTCACTCTCGCCTCGAGGTCTGCCAAGCATTCTTGGGCGAATTCTTTTGATCTTATGATGGCATTTGCTTCGTTGTTTCTTGTGAGGGCGGCTTTGCTCCAGTTTGTGGATCCGAGGATGACTATTTCATCATCGATGATGATCGTCTTGGCATGCGTGTAGACTTGCGCCTCATCAAAGAAGACTTTGATGTCGGCGCGTTTTAGGATTTCGTAGGCGTTTTGGTTCTTTGACTGAAACGACGCGTCTTGGCGCGATTCGTCCTCGAAGCTTATGTTTTGGTCGAGGACGACGAGAACGTCCACGCCACGTTCTTTGGCTTTGATGAGAGATTGGATGAGCTTCATGGTTAGCGAGTTCGGCTGGTCCATGAAGACTGAGACGAGATACATATAAACTTTGATCGAGGACTTTGCGTTCTCGATCTCGGTTACGGCTGTGTTCCCGTATTCCTGGGATGGAATGTATTTCACGTCGGCTTGATAAGAGTAGCCAGTAAGACATTGAAGGGAAAAAATCACACTGAAGAAAATCGTTTTGATTCTCATATCTTTGTATTTGTTCTTTTAATTACCATGCGAATTTCATCCCTGCTTCGATTCGCTTCTCGGCGAGGGACTTCTCTAGCCGAATGAAGGCGGCACCGTTTCCGTCGAAGAGGTCTTTCGTGAGGATAAGCTGTACGCCGAGTGGCTTGCCTTCCTCGTTTTTTAGGTTCACTGTGACTCCGCGGCCGTTGCCTAGGGCATACGTGCCGCCGAAGTCGAGCGTCCTCTTACCGTCTTGGTATTCGATTTCGAAGGAGAGGTCGAGTTTTCTTGAGAGCTTCCATTTCCCAAAGAGAGCAATTGTCTGAAGCTGTCTTTTGCCTTTGGCTTCGATCCCGATTTGATATCGGATCTCGCCTTTTTTGGCGAGAATCGATTTTGTCTGGAAGGCTCCCCGGAAGCGGAACGCTTCCGCTTGGTCGCCTTCCAGACGATAAGTTAGGCGGTTTCGTTCGGAGAGATCCCAATAGCCCTGAAAGACCAGGCTTTGGGCGGGTAAACCGTTTTTCGGTTCGTAGGAGTAGATTATTTCGTGGTTTTCACCGAGCTCCCAGGAGCCGGTGAAAACAAGACTGTCTTTCTTTCCGGATTCGCGCTCGACGTCGAAATTTATTCTGTTCTTGCCGTCGACGCGCCAGGAGCCGGAAAGCTTTACGATGCTTGTTACAATTTTTTGGTCTATTTGGCGTTCGGTAAGGGATAAGACGAGAGTTTTTGATTCTGCGGCAAGGAGCGATGCTTTCAGCTTTACTTCCTCGTTCTTGCCATCCTTTTTGTATTGGACTTCGTGATCTTTGGTGAGTTCCCATGAGCCTTTTATTTTTTCATCGTCTTCTAAGATGTCGTTAAACCGGGTAAGTTTCATCTTCGCCTTTTAAGCTACGTGCGTAAGCAACAGCCTCTTTTACAGCTGCCTTAAATCCGGGCATTTTGCGAGCGGGGCCTAGCGATTTGAGCAACTTGTCCAGATGTACCCTGCCAAGTTCCCACCTGTCATATTTTTTTGCGATCCGGTTTAAGATCGCTGTCGAAGGCTTTATCATTTCGATGCCCACGGCTTGTCCGTTCGCACCAAGCTCAATGATCGTGTAAGGATCAAATTCAACCGTCTTTCTGATAGAGACAGCCTCCGCCATCAAAATATAAACAATGCCCGTATGCCCGTCGTAGGATAGGATCATTTCTCCCTCCAATAAGCGGTCATAAGCATGACACTGTCCGGCCGGACTTCGTAAAACGCAACGAGATCACGGCCTCTGACTCTTTTTGAAACCTTGTGAATACCGTTCGTCTATTTAGAAATATCAGGGATATCCTTAAACCTTATTCTTCTTTCTCGAATCTTTGCGCTTGCATGGTAGCTTAAAAGGTGGATTTTCATTTTCAATCCTTCGGATTGCCTTTTTGTATTGCGCAAAAGCTTTTTACTTTTTCGGCGTCTCTGAAAATGCCGTTAAAGCGGACTTAGGCACTCGTTCACGCGATACAGACACTTTTCCAGATTTCTCTTTAATTCAAAATCCCAAAATCGCAACACTCGCCAACCTTTTCGCCGCAACGTCAAATTAACCAATTTATCTCTTTTCCTGTTACATAAGATCTTTGTCTCCCAGAATTTCTTTCTTACTTTAAAATTATGGCGCTTCGTTTTCCCGTTTTTATAGCCGTGCCAGAAAGCACTGTCGCAAAATATAGCTATTTTTATTTTCGGGATGATGAAATCCGGCTTGCCGTAGATTTTTGTGTTGCAACGAAATGGAATGCGATTTTTTCGGAGAGCATTTCTGAGTAACTTCTCTATGCTTGTATTTCTCGATTTAACGCGGGACATGTTGAAGCTAATTTGAGCTTTTGTCCGTCGCGCCATGTCGTGCCTAACTCGATACTAGTTTACGTATAAAAATCTCGGCTAATCTTACCGGTACGGCATTACCCACTTGCGCCGCTTGAGCATCGAGGCTTGTGCCGAAAAAAATGTAATCGTCCGGAAATGTCTGAAGCCGAGCGGCCTCTCTCACCGAAAGCGCCCTATCTTGAGTAGGATGGCCGAATCTTCCGTTTGTAAGGCAAATGCATCTGGTCGTAATAGTAGGGGCGGGTTTATCCCACGCCATTCTGCCGTATACGTCTTTGTGCCCAACCTCTTCGTTTTTATGACACTTTAAAATTAAATCTTTGCTAAACGAATCTCTGCTGCCGCCGTCTTTTGGAACAGTCC
>Ga0172375_10010105_pt1 | contig 12306 bp, 10 predicted proteins | sample LakKiv1m_FD_114537 | JGI IMG/M metagenome (GOLD analysis project Ga0172375, IMG submission 114537) | Freshwater microbial communities from Kabuno Bay, South-Kivu, Congo - kab_092012_11.1m | ecosystem: Environmental > Aquatic > Freshwater > Lake | place: Democratic Republic of the Congo... | reverse complement strand
AGAATGGTGCCTGTTTTTACAAAACTGAAATGGGCTATGGCCAGGAGCAACGTTTGGCCGGCATAGCTTATGGAAGTGCATTGCCCGAACAGTGGGGAACGAGTGAGCGCCCAGTCGATTTCTACGATGTTAAAGCGGACGCAGCCGCCTTGTTTGCGCCTTCTGCACCCGAATTTCGGTCCGAGGCGCACCCGGCGCTACATCCAGGCCGCTCGGCTAGAATTTATCTGAATGATCAGCCAGTGGGCTGGTTGGGTGAGCTGCATCCGCAGTGGTGCCAAAGCTATGATCTTCCTCGGCCGCCGGTCTGGTTTGAAATTCAAACTTCGATTGTTCTGGATCGGCGAGTGCATCAAATGCAGGCTATTCCGCGTTTTCTGCCGGTTCGTCGCGACATTGCGGTTTTGGTGGATGAAGCAATACCCGTCCGGCAGCTATTTGATGCTATGAAAAACGTGAAGGCGCCATTTGTTTTCGATATAGAGCTTTTCGATCTATATCGAGGAGAAGGTGTTGAGCGCGGGGAAAAAAGCCTTGCTTTCCGAGTGTTATTGCAAGATACTCAGAAAACACTCACAGATGCCGAAATTGATCCCAGCATGGCTATGTTGGTCAAAGCACTGGAAGAAGAAGGTGCGCTGCTGCGTACATAGGGAGAAAAATATATGACCACAACACTGACTAAAGCCGAGCTGGCCGACTTGCTCTTTGCCCAAGTGGGACTTAACAAGCGTGAAGCAAAGGATATGGTGGAAGCGTTTTTTGAGGAAATCCGAGTTCAGCTTGAGAAGGGCGAGAGCGTTAAATTGTCCGGTTTTGGCAATTTTCAGCTGCGCGATAAACCACAACGTCCTGGACGAAATCCTAAAACCGGCGAAGAAATCCCGATTACAGCACGGCGTGTGGTGACTTTTCATCCCAGCCAAAAGCTGAAGACCATGGTGGAAAAGTCCTATCATGGAACACCACACGCCTAATTCCGAACTGCCGCCTATCCCGGCAAAACGTTACTTCACTATAGGTGAAGTCAGCGAGCTTTGCGGCGTCAAGGCGCATGTGCTGCGTTACTGGGAGCAGGAGTTTACGCAGCTAAAGCCCGTCAAACGCAGCGGCAATCGACGTTATTACCAGCATCATGAGGTTCTGCTAATACGGCGTATTCGTGAATTACTTTATGAACAGGGATTTACGATCAGTGGTGCGCGTAATCAACTTAGTCAAGGTGCAGAACCTGGCGGCGTTACTGCACTCACCGAATCTTCTTCAGCGGACGTTCCCGCGTTGCGCCGGGAAATTCGCGAGATAATCTCGCTGCTAACCCTATAAAATCCTACTCTCCGCCTGATTTGCTCTGCTATAATCCGCGCCTTCGGGGCGTAGCGCAGCCTGGTAGCGTACCTGCATGGGGTGCAGGTGGTCGGAGGTTCGAATCCTCTCGCCCCGACCAAGTAAACCTATAAAAAGCCGCATCTGCGGCTTTTTTACTACTCAAAGTCGTCGGCGGTGCTGTCGTGCCGATGGGTGTGATACATCTGCTCCATTTCATCTTCGAAGAAAAATTTCTGCTCGCCAAAGGCGGGTTTGAGATCGTCTATCCAGTTTGCAGATTCATCGTATTCTGCAAAAAATGGGCGCTGTACCCAATCCGGATTGCGACCTTGCAGAAACCGCATCGTGATTAGCTTTTTTCCTCCGGCATCGGCAACCCCGAGAATCTGAATTTTGCCGGGGCCTGCTGACATGCTGGGTCCTCGCACGGTGCGCGCCAAACCTGAAACTTGCTGATAGGCCTCGCGAAAAATTTGCCAGGCACGCACTAGGGGGACTGAAAAATAATGCTGTGCTCCAGTGTCACGTGCGAGAAACATATAATAGGGGATACAACCTAATTCAACTTGTTTTTCCCACATTTTCGCCCAAGTATCCGGATCGTCATTGATATGTGCCATTATCGGAGATTGTGTCCGAATGGTGACGCCAGCGTCCTTGAGGTTACGAATTGCCCGAGCAACAATCTCACCTTCGAGTTCTCGGGGATGATTGAAATGGGCCATCAAGGCCAGCTGTTTGCCTGCGGCTTTTACCCGACGAAAGAGTGCCAACATCTCTTCGGTATCAGCGTCGTCAACAAATTTGTGTGGCCAGTAGGCAAGCGCTTTGGTGCCAATCCGGATATTGATCAGATTGGGTAAATCAGCCTCGAGCAATGCGTCGACATAGCCCGAAAAATTCTTGGCAGACATAATCATTGGATCGCCGCCGGTGAATAAAATATCTGTTATTTCAGAATGTTGTCTCACGTAGCTTACGAGTTTTTCAATTTCACGGCTGGCAAATTTGATATCGGTCAATCCGATGAATTGCGGCCAGCGGAAGCAGAACGTGCAATAGGCATGGCAAGTTTGCCCCTGGCTGGGAAAGAACAACACGGTCTGCCGATATTTATGCTGCACGCCGTGAAGCGTTTCACCTTCGAAAACCGGCACATTATGGTCAGCCTGCCCCGCGGGATGGGGATTGAGCTGCATACGAATCCGGTTTGCAGCCTCCTTGATCACAGACTTCTCCGCGCCGTTTCGGAGAAGTTGCGCCATTTCATCGTAATGTTCCCGGCCAAGCATTTCCTTTTGCGGAAAGGTGAGTGCAAAGATAGGATCGTCGGGGACCTTGTTCCAATCGATGAGCTGTTCGATGACGTAATTATTTACCTTGAAGGGTAGGACATTACCGACGACTTCGATGTCGAACTGCTGCTGTTCGGTTAATTTTCCGAGTTGCGGAATTTCCCGAAAATTATTGAGTTGATAAGATTTGAATTGGGGTTTATTGGCTGAATAAACCAACTGAATGGGGGAATGTTGCGTATTCCACGCAAACTGGACACTCAGTCCACGGCAAACTGGACAGTCGGAGCGTAGCGACGCGGGGGGTGCTTTTTTACTCCTGAACTGAGCGTTTCGTCAAACTAGATTTTTTCTTTCTCATCGATTCGCCGTCGAGTGCAATCTGATGAGCGTTATGCACCAGCCTGTCCAGAATTGCATCGGCCAATGTTGAATCGCCAATAGCGTCATGCCAATGCCCCAGAGGCAACTGACTGGTCACGATGGTCGAGCGCGCTTCATGCCGGTCATCCACAATCTCCAGCAGATCCCGTCTGGCTGAATCCGTCAGCGCCGCCAACCCCCAATCGTCCAGCAACAGAACATCTACCTTGGCGAGTTGCGCCATGAACTTCACATATCGCCCATCACCATGTGCGATGGTCAATTCTTCGATCATGCGTGGTGCGCGCAAGTACAGCGACGAGTAGCCCTGTCGGCAGGCATGGTTGGCCAATGCGCATGCCAGCCAGGTCTTGCCGACGCCGGTCGGTCCCGTGATCAATACGTTCTGGTGTTGCGCCACCCAGTCGCCGGTTAACAGTCGATTGAACAAGGTGCGATCCAGACCGCGCGCCGTCCGGTAGTCCACGTCTTCCGGCGTAGCCGCATGTTTTAGTTTGGCGCGGCGCAAGCGTCCAGCTATCTGACTTGATGCGCGAACACTGATCTCGCGTTCGACCAACAAGCCCAGACGTTCCTCGAAGGTCATCCGTTCCAGATCAGGCAGGCGGCTTTGTTCTTCCAGTGCAGTCGCCATGCCGAACAGACGGAGTTGATTCAAGTGTTGATGAGTGGGATGGTTCAGCATCTGCATTTTCCTTTGGGGTGGGTTAAGAATGTTTTGATTGGCGAAGGGTCAGTGGTAATACTCCGGCCCGCGCACATTGCTGTGCGTGAGCGGCAAGCTTGTTTGCGTGCTCGTCTCAGCCACCCGATCCAGCCCGTTCTTGAGGATGGAGCTGATGCTGCGGTAGTTGGTCGCATTCAGTCGCAGGGCTCGGTCGCAAGCCGCTTCCAGCCTGGCGTTGCCGTAGGTTTTGGCCATGCGTAACACGCCCAGACAGACGCGGTAGCTTTGCTGCGGATGTTTGCGGCTACCCAGCATGGCTTCAACGGCGGTGTACGTTTGGTGACCGATGCCTTCTGCCCAATCGAGCAGACGCTTTGCGCTCCAGCCCGCCACTTGCTGATGCGCAGGTGTCATGTGTTCGTCCACCGTGGTGTGCCGGCCTTTGTGAGTGCTGCGCGCATGTGCCGCGATTCGCTTGCCGCGATGGAATGCCTCCACCGTCGTTTCGGTATAGCGCACATCGACCTCCTGACGGGCGAACTGATACGGAACCGAGTAGTAATGCCCAGCCACCTCGACGTGGTAGTCGATGCCGACACGCGCCATCTTCCACTCGGCGTATTGGTAACGGTTCTCCGGCAACGGACGCAGCGCAGGACGATCCATCTCCAGAAACGCGCTCTGGCGGCTCCCCGGCAGTTTTTTGAAGGGACGGGCATTGAGATCGGCCAGCAGTTCAGCGATGGCACGATTGAGTTCAACCAGGCCGAAGAAGCGCTGGTTGCGCAGCCGTGCCAGTATCCAACGCTCCACGACCAGCACGCCCCCCTCGACCTTGGCTTTGTCTTTGGGTTTGCGACTACGCGCAGGCAGCACGGTCATGCCGTAGTGCTCGGCCAGATCGCGGTAGGTCGGGTTCAGTTCCGGATCGTAATACGACGGATGTTTGACCCCGGACTTGAGGTTGTCGGGGACGAGGATCTCGGTCACACCGCCCATGAACTCGAAGCAGCGGACATGGGAACCGATCCAGTCCGGCAGTTGCTGCGACCAAGTCGCTTCGGCGAAGGTGTAGTTGGATGCCCCCAGCACGGCAACGAATAACTGTGCCTGCCGGATCTCGCCGCTACTGCCGTCAATCACCGGCATGGTCTGCCCGGCATAATCAACAAACAGCTTCTCGCCCGGCGTATGGGTTTGGCGCATGCTGACCGCGAGCTTGCCCGCCCACAGCCGGTAGTGCTCACAGAACCAGCTGTAGCGGTAACCGTCCGGGTGGTTGGATTTGTATTCCTGCCAGAGCAGTTCGAGAGTGACGCTCTTCTTGCGCAGTTCGTTGTGCACCATCACCCAGTCTGGTTCTGCACGCACAACATCAACGGGCACAGCGGGCGGAAACAATCGCTGCTCAACGGCATACTCATCCAACTCGGCTGGCAGGGGATAGCCAAGCCCCGCCGCTTTGGCGCGGCGAAGGTATTCGCCAACCGTCGTGGGCGATGCGCCGATGGCGCGTGAGATCTCACGTTGGGTACGACCGCACTCGTAGTGCAGACGCAGGGCTTCTGTAATCTTGCGCATGGATAACCTGTTGTTTGCCATGTGGCTCCTCGATAAAAATCATCGAGGGTGCCACGGTTATCCCGCGTCTTGCTACGCCTGTCCGGTTTACGTTGGAACTACTGTCCAGTTTGCCGTGGAATCAGTGTCCAGTTTGCCGTGGAATCAGTGTCCAGTTTGGTCTGGAATACGCAGGAATGTGACGTTTTGTTCACTTTTTGGCCTCCTGTTTATACTTGACGAGTTTGCTCGTGGTTTTTTCTCCCGAGATTGTTGTCTGTTTTTGTGAAAGGGCTGCGGGTGGCGTTGCTGGTGATACTGAGGATATTTATTTTATATCAATATATCTCCGGCGCATTGTAGCCGAAAAATAAGGATTTATGTCATCGGCGGGTTGTCTTCAGGGCGAAATTGGGCGATTATTGCTGCCGCAAAAAGCGGTATTCATTTGGAATTTTCATCCCCATGCGCATCCTGATTAGTAACGACGACGGCTATTTCGCGCCCGGTTTAGCTTGTCTTGCCACGCACTTGGCAGAAATTGCCGACGTTGTCGTGGTTGCTCCGGAGCGCGACAGAAGCGGCGCCAGCAATTCCTTGACACTGGATCGGCCATTGCGCTTGCGCCAGACCCCGGGGGGCTATCACTACGTGAATGGCACACCCACTGACTGCGTTCATCTTGCAGTCACCGGGATGCTGGAAGTCCAGCCGGATTTGGTTGTTTCCGGCATTAATTCCGGTGCCAACATGGGCGACGACACTATCTATTCCGGCACTGTGGCTGCAGCGACCGAAGGATTTTTACTGGGAATTCCTGCCATCGCAGTATCTTTGGTGGGCAAGGAATTCCGGAACTACGAAACTGCCGGCCGAGTCGCGCGCGAACTCGTGCAACGATTTGCCGGACAAAGCCATACGCAGCCTTGGCTGCTTAACGTCAATGTTCCGGATATCCCCTATGACGATCTGCAGGGTATGGAAGTCACGCGGCTCGGTAAGCGTCACAAGGCTGAACCGGTCATCAAAGCCAGCAATCCACATGGAGAAACCGTCTATTGGGTGGGTGCCGCAGGACAAGCTCAGGATGCGGGCGAGGGGACCGATTTTCATGCCGTGGCACAGCAGCGGATTTCCATCACACCGCTGCAAATCGATTTGACTCAGTTTTCCCAACTTGACGCCGTCCGGCGCTGGCTTTCATGAACAGCCGTGTTAATGGAATCGGCATGACCTCTCAGCGCACGCGTTCGCGCATGATCGAGCGTCTGCGTGAACAGGGTATTCGCGATGAATCTGTTCTGGCGGCAATGTTTGAGGTGCCGCGCCACTTGTTTGTCGACGAGGCGCTGGCCAGCCGGGCGTATGACGATGTGGCGCTGCCGATCAATTTCAACCAGACGATTTCACAGCCTTACATTGTCGCGCGCATGATCGAAATCCTGCGTAATGGCAAACCGTTGAATCGGGTCCTCGAAGTCGGTGGCGGATGCGGCTATCAGGCGGCGGTGCTCGGACGGGTTGCCAAAGAAGTCTATTCTGTGGAGCGCATCCAGCCGCTGTATGAGCGCGCGCGGCGGCAACTCCGCGATTTGAAACAGAATAATGTTTTTATGCGTTATGCCGATGGTGCCGCGGGCTTACCCGAAAAGGCACCTTTCGACGGCATCATCATGGCGTGTGCCGCACCGGCGCTGTCCCGTGAATTGCAGGAACAATTGGCCGTAGGTGGGCGTATGGTTCTGCCGGTAGGCACGCAAACACAGTGGCTGTATCTGGTGGAGCGGGACGAAAAGGGTTTCAGCGAAACCCGTCTGGAACCGGTAAAATTCGTCCCACTATTGATGGGAAAGGCATGACACATAAATTTTCGCTTACGTTTGTTTTACTTGGCGCTCTGATAATCCTGCAGGGCTGCGCCTCAAGCAGACATGCCGCGCCTGTTGCGGATCGCAGCCAGCCCGTCAAGGCATCAGGAATTAAAAAATCGGAGTTCAACACCCCGCAGCGCGAGAAGGATTGGCGTCCGCATATTTATATCGTTCAAAAAGGCGACACCTTATTTAGTATCGCTTTCAATTTCGGCTTCGATTATCGCGAGCTTGCGGAAATGAACGGCATTGCCGATCCCAGTGTCATCAAGATCGGGCAGGAAATTCGTTTGTTCCGGGATGGAAATACGCCACGTCCGGTCATTATTCCTGCACCGCCCCCGCTGCCCGCCATTAAAGAGGGCCCGTTGGCAATCAAGTACGCCTATAGCGAAAACGCAGTAGCCGCACTGGACAAATCCGAATTCCCACAAAAGTTAGCCCCCAAAACGATTGCCCCACCAGAATCCAAAACTGAGGTAGTCACGAAGAAACCCGAGCCGGTATCCCAACCCACAACACAAGAGTTAGGCGCCGCAGACGATGAAGCCCTGAATTGGCGCATGCCGACAAACGGCAAAGTGATCGGTGGTTTTTCCGAAGCAGACAACCGCAAAGGGGTAGATATCGCGGGAAAATCAGGGCAACCCATTTTCGCCAGTGCTCCCGGCAAGGTGGTGTATAGCGGCAGTGGATTGCGCGGGTATGGCAATCTTGTGATCATTAAACACAACCAGACCTATCTGAGCGCCTATGCGCATAACAGCAAGGTTTTAGTCAAGGAAGGGCAGAGTGTAAGCCAGGGGCAGAAGATCGCGGAAATGGGGAATACCGACAGCGACCAGGTCAAACTCCACTTTGAGGTTCGCCGTTACGGAAAACCGGTTGATCCCGCCCGATTCCTTCCCTTGAGTAAATCTTGAACACCGCCGATTCGGTTTCAGGCTGGCTGGACACATCGGAACATCACCGTGACAGCGCACATATGCGCTACATCTATCCGGTGGTCTCCCGCCGGGCAGGCGGAGTTTCCGTCGGCATCAATCTCAATACCAATAACGCCTGTAACTGGCGCTGCCTGTATTGCCAGGTTCCCCATTTGAGGTTGGGATCGGCGCCGGCTGTAGATCTGCCTGTGCTGGAACAGGAGCTCAGGTACTTTCTGCGGGACGTGATGACCGGTGATTTTATGCAGCAGCGCGTGCCACCCGAAGCTAGGCGCCTGAATGACATCGCGCTTTCAGGTAATGGCGAATCCACCAGCGCACCCGAATTTTCCGAGGTCATCGAAATAATCTCACAGGTTCGGCATGATCTGCAGATGAGTGATGCGGTTAAGACTATTTTGATCACCAATGGCAGCCTGATACATCGCCCCCAAGTTCAGCGTGGTCTGAAAATTCTGGCTGGTATTACCGGTGAGGTGTGGTTCAAACTGGATCGCGCTAGCGTCGCCGGCATGCAACAGATTAATGACACGGCAACCCGCATTGAAACCGTGCGTGAGCACCTAGTTACAGCCATCAACTTGTGTCCAACGTGGATTCAGACCTGCTGGTTTGCACTGGACGAGCAAGCACCGTCCGTGCGTGATGAGGAAGATTATTTGGCTTTTCTGAGAGGACTGCTGGCTACCGGATCGCGTCCAGAGGGCGTATTGCTGTATGGCATGGCACGTCCTTCACTGCAATCTGAAGCGTCCCGTTTGAGTAATCTAAGTGCAGAGCAACTGAACGCTTTTGCAGCGAAAATCGCTGTCCTCGGATTGACAGTCAAAGTGACGCCCTGACTACTCCCCGAGTGCGCGGGGCTGGGAAATGCCAAAACCCTGTGCGTAATTGATGCCAATCGCCGAGAGGCGGGCAATCAGCTCCTCGCTCTCCACCAGCTCAGCGACTGTTTTCACCCCGATTTTCCGGGCAATTTGATTGATTAGTATCACGCGTTTGAGCGTGGCCTCATCTCGTGTCACGCCCAGAATGATGCTGCCGTCGATCTTGAGGAATTGCACCTGGAAGCCACGCAACAAATTGAACGGGGCGTCCTCGCGTCCGAAACCGCTTAATGCCACGCGGCAGCCGCATTCTTGGATGCTCTTGATGAAGCGCAGGGCACTTTCGTGACGTTTGACCAACTCGCTTTCGGGGACCTCGAAGCACAACATCGAACCGCTAAGCGCCGAATCCTCAAGCGCAGTTTTGAGAAACTCGCCGAATTCCGGATCACCTATCGTTGCAGATGCTACATTGATGAAGTAAATGGAGGTGCCGGCATTCGGATTCAGCTGCTTATTACGCGCAGCCCATTCGAGCACATGCTGAACAACCCAGCGGTCCAGATAGGGCATGAGGCCGTGTTTCTCGGCCAGCTCGAAGAACGCGCCCGGCGGCAACATGCTTTCCTCTTCTTCGAAGAGACGAATCAGAATTTCGTAATGTTCACTACCGCCGCTTCCCAGCGGCAGAGGTGAAATCAGCTGGCAATAGAGGTGGAACTCGCCTTTTTGCACCGCCGCAATAATCCGCTTGGCAATATCCTTTTCCTTGAGTGCGTCTTGGTACAGGGTATTCCAATCCGGCTCGCCCCCGACTGCAGCGGATATCTGTCTGGCCAGCGTAGCAGTCCCGGCTTCTCCGGAGATATCACCGCGTTGGGTAACGTCGTTGGCCAGTATGAAAAATCCCGTTACCTTGCCTGCATTGTCGAACTGGGGCACGTGACGCATAGACAGTCGGTAGACGACATTGCCCGGCATTTGCAGCGACCATTCATAGTGAATAGCCTGCCCATCCAGCGATTGTCGTACTGCAGTTGCAATCTCAGTGAAGGCTTTGGAACCGAAAATTTCCCGGATGTGCCGCCCGTCGATCAACTCTGGATTAAGGTTTAGCCATTCGCGGAACGCGCGATTGTGATAGCGGCAGTGCCCATCGGTTCCCACCAGCAACACCATTGTTTGCAAGGCATCATCGAGCAACTCCAAGCGTGGGCGACTATCGGCTATTTTTTGTTCAACATCGTGACGGCGACGAATTTCACGTTCGAATTTCTCCTTAAGCGCGGATAGTTGTGCCGTACGGCGCATGACAACCCACTCCGACCGGGAAACCTGAACTGCCTCAGCCAAAATGGCCGCCACCAGAATGCCGGTCAAAAACGCGACCCACTGCAAACTGCTCTGGGTAAAGTAGATGGCAAAAACCAGCGCGCCCGCCGTGGCCAGCACGGCAGCGACCACGATATACACTCTGACGCTGCGAAACAATCGACGTTTTTTCATTCGCTCAAGCATGATCTGAACCGTGTGGATGTATGCCAAGAACCCGCGCAGGGTACACCATTCCTAATGTTTTTGTCGCCCCTCACGGGCTAAATTCGTTGCTGCGCTTTGGTATCATGCGAACCTTCGTTTCACTCCCAGCTAGATTGTCATGCTTAGTAAACTCAACCCGGTTCAGCGCGAGGCCGCCACTTATCTGGATGGTCCGCTGCTTGTACTGGCTGGTGCCGGCAGCGGCAAAACCCGGGTCATCACCCATAAAATTGCCTATTTGATCGAGGTATGCGGTTACGCACCCAAAAATATCGCCGCCATCACTTTCACCAACAAGGCCGCCAATGAGATGAAAAGTCGTGTCGGCAAGCTATTGCGTTCCGGCAATGACAAAGGATTACTGGTTAGCACCTTCCACTCTCTTGGCATGAACATCCTGCGAGCCGAAGCCAGACTACTCGGCTACAAACCGCAATTTTCCATTTTTGACAGCAGCGATAGCGCGAAAATATTAGCCGAGCTTGACGCCAATAACGACAAGCAGGGACTGCGAGACCTCCAAACACAAATTTCGAACTGGAAGTCGGCTTTTGTCTCGCCGGATCAGGCGATAGCGGAGGCCGCTGGACCGGAACAAGCCATGCAGGCCAAAATCTACGCGCGCTATCAGGAAACCTTGCGGGCGTATCAGGCAGTAGATTTTGACGATCTCATTCACCTGCCGGTTGTACTGTTCCGTGAGCATCCGGAGGCGCTTGCGCGCTGGCAGCAGCGTTTGCGCTATTTGCTCATTGATGAATATCAAGACACCAATGATTGCCAGTATCAATTGACCCGTTTGCTGGCGGGTGAACGGCAGGCATTTACAGCCGTCGGGGACGACGATCAGGCCATTTATGCCTGGCGCGGTGCTAGCGTGGAAAATCTGCACAATCTACGCAACGATTATTCCAACTTGCGGGTGATAAAGCTGGAGCAGAATTATCGCTCCTCGCAGCGCATACTGGCCGTGGCCAATCATCTGATAAACCACAACACCAAAGTGTTCGAGAAGAAGCTCTGGAGCGAGCACGGCATCGGGGACACTATCCGGATATACGCCGCCCGCGACGAGGATCATGAAGCCGAAAGTGTGGTCATGCGGCTGGTCGCGCACAAATTTGAGCATCGCGGTCGCTTTTCCGACTACGCGATCCTGTATCGCAGCAACCATTTGTCGCGAACTTTCGAGGAGCAATTGCGCGCCGAGCGCGTTCCCTACACCGTGAGCGGTGGCACCTCATTTTTCGATTACGCCGAAATCAAGGACCTCACCGCCTATTTGCGCCTGATCGCCAATCCAGACGACGATCCAGCCTTTATCCGTGCCGCGACCACACCGCGTCGCGGCATCGGCAATGCCACGCTGGAAAAATTGGGACATTACGCCGGAAAACGTCATATCAGCCTGTTCGAGGCTTCTTTCGAAACGGCGATGGTGCAAGAGCTCTCCGCACGCCAGCACGAGGATTTAACCCAGTTCTGCCGCTTCATCTCGGGCCTTCAGAATCGTGCAGACAAGGATCCCTGCGGGGAATTAATCGATGAATTGTTGCGCGCGATTCAGTACGAAACCTGGCTGTATGACAGCTTGGAACCGCGTCAGGCGGAAAACAAATGGAAAAATGTTCAGGATTTCACCGGCTGGCTGAAACGCAAGGCTGAACAGGATGAAAAATCCTTGCTGCAAATGGTGCAAATGCTGGCGCTGGTGAGCATGCTTGACGGTAAACAGGAGACTCCGGACGCTGTCACACTTTCCACGCTGCATGCCGCCAAAGGCTTGGAGTTCCCTCATGTCTTTATCGTGGGCGTGGAAGAGGATATTCTGCCGTTCCGGGAAAGCGATGAACGCCAGATTGAGGAGGAGCGCCGGCTGATGTATGT
>Ga0172375_10010104_pt1 | contig 12307 bp, 14 predicted proteins | sample LakKiv1m_FD_114537 | JGI IMG/M metagenome (GOLD analysis project Ga0172375, IMG submission 114537) | Freshwater microbial communities from Kabuno Bay, South-Kivu, Congo - kab_092012_11.1m | ecosystem: Environmental > Aquatic > Freshwater > Lake | place: Democratic Republic of the Congo... | reverse complement strand
TTTTGGAAGAATTTAAAAAAATAAAAAAATATGGCTGAAACAATCACGACTTATAAATTGAAAGACCCGGAAACCGCTTTACCAATGGACAGGGCAGAGTTTTATTTGAAGCAGGTGGAGCACTTTCAAAATAAAAGGAAGCCTGATCTTGCCGTTGGAATTGTCAACATTTTTATATTTGACGAAAAAGGTGAAATCTTTGTCCAAAAAAGGTCTGATAAAAAGGCGCATAATGCGGGAATGCTCGATAAGTCGATCGGTGGGCACATCACATTTGGGGATGCCGCAGACTTTACGGTCACGGTTGAGACGGTCCAGGAGCTTCAGGTTCCGTCGATTACGCTCAGAACTCAAGAAGATTTTCTCAAAGCGTATGTATTGCTAAAGGACTATCTCAATACAGTTGCTGTCTTAAAACATATAGACACGCGTGTTTATGAATTAAAGAAGAAAATAAAGGGGAACCTCATCCCGATCTTCAACAACGTGCATCTTTATTTCGGAATTTACAGTGGCTCAGTAAAGACAGTCGATCGAGAGGCGAAGGGCGTGCTTCTTTATTCGTTAGAAGATTTAGAGAGAGAAATAGAGGAGTTCCCGGGGATGTTTACTGACGACCTAAAGTTTTTTGTCAAAAGATATCGTCCGCAAATTGTAGAATTTATCAAAGCAACCAAGACGAAACAATGAATGCATTATCATACATTGTTTTCTCGAGTATTGTCTTAGCAGCCGTCTCTCTAGTCGGGGCGTTGGCTGTTCTGCTTTCGAGGAAGATTTTCAACGAACTTATACCGAATTTAGTGGCGTTCTCGGCCGGGGCCTTAATCGGTGGTGCAATCTTGCATCTTATCCCGGAGAGTATCGATGAGCTTGGTAACGAGCCTAGTACTTTTGTTTTAATTCTCGCTGGGATTGTTGCGTTTTATATTCTCGAGCAGTTTATTCACTGGCATCACTGCCATAAAGAAACGCATGATCACAAAAAGCCAGTTTCATACCTGATTCTAATTGCCGACGGGGTACATAATTTGATCGATGGGCTCGCAGTCGCTGCGGCTTTTTTAACTGCTCCAGCCCTGGGCGTCTCCACGCTTGTGGCGGTAGTTGCCCACGAGATTCCTCAAGAACTCGGGGACTTTGGGATTTTAATTCATAGCGGATGGAAATCTGGAAAAGCATTGCTCTTTAATTTTATTTCATCTTTGACATTTTTGGCGGGAGGGCTGATCGCTTATTTTGTGTCAAAAGACTTCGATGTTTCCGTTCTTCTTCCATTTGCGGCTGGGACTTTCATTTATATCGCCGCAGTTGATCTAATCCCGGAAATTAAATCAGACACTAAACTCAAATCCAAAATCTCCTTTTTTATTGCTTTTGTACTTGGACTCATATTGATGTATCTCATTAGGGACTAAAACTGTTCAAAATGTTATGGTAAAAATAGACCGTACTTGATCGAGAACTCATTTTTTGTTAATATTTCTTCTTCCTTGAATACGGGGAAGAAGGAGGCGGTTTGCTATGAGGCTGGAGCCATTTGTTCTGAAGAAGGTCGGCCGCGCCACTGCCAAGGCAAGTCGCTGGCCAGTGACCGAGACAGAGCTTGCCCGGCTACTGGTGTTTTGCCTCGAGCATGACTGTCACGAAGTAGGCGAGGATGGAGTATTCGTCTACAATGTGAAGATGGGGCATCGAGGCAGGATCAAGGCGACGCGCGAGATGCTGAAGGATCTCGTCGCGGAGCAGGCCGAGAAGCTCCTCGGGGTGGGGAAGCCATTAGAAGTGGATGCTTTAACCCACTGCCTGTGGGTGAATCGCTACCCGCTGATTGCCGAGGAGTACAATGCCATGCTTCGCGCTTGCCGTGAGGCAGGGCTTATGGCTAGGGGTGGCGACGAGTCGTACTTCCGCATCAAGTTCCCCGAGAGGGAACCGTACGCGTTTTCTTTCGCCTGGCTCGAGGAGCACGTCAAGCCACGAGAATAGGCGATTTCCCGGAGAGATCAGGGCCAGCGCGCAGCGCTGGCCTGTCTTTTTTCAAAAAACAGCATTTTAACAATTGATTCGCACTACTAATCCTGTAAAATTAACTTGAGGATTCTTAAAGAGGAGTTTTTATGTGTTTATCAACGATATTGCGCTGGGTCTTGAACGCTCTGGTCATGATACTTATTACTTATATTGTACCTGGGTTTGCGGTCGAAACATTTTTTACTGCGCTAATAGTTGCGCTAGTTCTGGCGCTAGTCAATGCATTCATAAGGCCGATAATTCTCATTCTCACCCTTCCGATTAATTTCCTGACCCTTGGGCTGTTCACACTTATCATAAACGGACTGATGTTTTGGATAGTATCGATGATTGTTAAGGGCTTTACGATTTCAAATTTCTGGATTGCGGTTCTAGCGGCAATCGTATACTCGATAATTTCAATGATAATCAGCTCTTTTGATAAAAACTCCGAAGCGTAGATAAAAGTACTCAATCAACCCTATTGACAGAGATTTTGGTATTTGTTATCCTTCAAAATAGCTTTATGGAGATTTACGAAAATCAAAAGGAGAAAAGCGGATAACTAATTCCCTTTATTGGGCTTGTTATACCGCCCTAAAAAGCGGTTTTTTGTTTCTGTAAAGGTTATTTGAAAATTGGAGATCAAGATAAGATGACAACATCATTCAAAATTGTTGTCCGTAATTAGGTGTAATAACCGAAATTTAAGCTTATTCGTTCCATTAAGAGCATGTGTGAGGATGCCTTGGGAGTGCTGGCCGATGAAGGACGTGGAAACCTGCGATAAGCCTCGGGGAGTTGGTAAACAAACTTTGATCCGAGGATTTCCGAATGGGGAAACCTAATCTCGCTTGACGAGATTGCCGCGTAGCTGCAATGCTACGTGGTGGGCACCCGCTGAACTGAAACATCTTAGTAAGCGGAGGAAAAGAAATCAAATAGAGATTCCGTTAGTAGTGGCGAGCGAACGCGGAAGAGCCTTGATTGCGCAACGCAATTTCTTGTTAGCAAAATGAATCTGGAAAGAACAACCATAGAGGGTGACAGTCCCGTATGTGAAGGCAAGAAATTATCCCGCGCAATCCGCTCCGGTGTTAAAACCGGAGTTGAAAGTAGGTCAGGACACGTGAAATCCTGATTGAAGAATTGTCGATTTATCGACATAGCGGTGGATCATCATCGAAGGCTAAATACCAGTACTCACCGATAGTGAACTAGTACCGTGAGGGAAAGGTGAAAAGAACCTCGAAACGAGGAGTGAAATAGTACCTGAAACCACATGCTTACAAGGAGACGGAGCTCGCAAGAGTGACGTCGTGCCTTTTGGAGAATGACCCAACGAGTTAACGAATACGGCAAGCTTAAGCTCCCAAGGGAGATGAGGCGCAGCGAAAGCGAGTCCTAAATGGGCGACTAGTCGTATTCTTTAGACCCGAAACTGAGTGATCTATCCATGAGCAGGCTGAACGTTGACGAAAGTCAACAGGAGGGCCGAACCCACTTATGTAGCAAAATGAGGGGATGACTTGTGGATAGGGGTAAAATGCCAATCGAACTCAGAGATAGCTGGTTCTCCTCGAAATATATATAGGTATAGCCCGCGGTTAGAGGGCTTGGGGGTAGAGCACTGGATGGATATTTGGGGCGCAAGCCTCAGTGTCCAATCAAACTCCGAATACCAAGTTACCGTTACCGCGGAGTCAGTCCGTGAGGGCTAAGCTTCACGGTCGAGAGGGAAACAACCCAGACCATAGGCTAAGGTCCCTAAATGAATGCTAAGTGTGAAACGATGTGGCAAAGCCCAGACAACCAGGAGGTTGGCTTAGAAGCAGCCATCCTTTAAAGAAAGCGTAATAGCTCACTGGTCAAGGTTTGCCGCGCGGAAAATTTAACGGGGCTAAGCATTCTACCGAAGCCGTGGATTCATATCGCAAGATATGAGTGGTAGAGGAGCGTTCGCAGTGCAGCGAAGCTGATTTGTGAAAATTGGTGGAGCGCTGCGAAGTGAGAATGTTGGGATGAGTAACGAATATGACGGGTGAGAACCCCGTCCACCGGATACCCAAGGTTTCCCGGGCGACCACAATGGTCCCGGGGTTAGGCGGTTGCTAAGGCGAAAGTCGATGCACAGCAGGTTGATATTCCTGCCCTCGACATATGACTACCCTGCTCTGACACTTTTCCAAGCTAGTTGCATGCTATGGCTATGTAAGCAACTGGGGAGGGAGAGGCAGGAAAAGGAGCAGAATAACTACATATGTCAGCCGTACCGCAAACCGACACAGGTGGGTTGGTCGAGAAGACTAAGGTGAGCGAGATAACCTTCGCTAAGGAACTCGGCAATAAAGCGTCCGTAACTTAGGGATAAGGACTGCCTATCGCAAGATAGGCCGCAGCGAAAGACTTTCAGGCGACTGTTTACCAAAAACTTAGCTCCATGCTAACCCAAACGGGGATGTATATGGGGTGATGCCTGCCCAGTGCTAGTAGGTCAACGTTTCTGCTGATCCGACGGCTGGACGCTGTCTGTTAGATATTTTGCTTGATTGCTGGCTTATAAATTTATTGCCACAAAAAATCAAGCACTAGCAGATAGCGTCCAGTTGTTGGAGAGGCGCAAACTTAAGCCCTAGTAAACGGCAGCAGTAACTATAACTGTTCTATGGTGGGAAAGCTGCCATAGTGAGGTGTGAACCCTCTACTCGAACTCCTATGCCTGGAGATGTAGAGCAAAAATCTGACTAAATGCTGGAAAATCTGTGTATCCTCGGGCTACTATGGTATAATATAACCATATATTATTATGCCAAGTAAAAATGCTTCAGGTGCAGACAATCAGCAGGAAAGACTAGATTGGTGGATTGCAGGATTTACAGACGGAGAAGGAACATTTTCCGTCAGCATAAATCGCAATTCAACGACTTCAAGTGGATTTCAAGTATTTCCGGAGTTTGTAATAACTCAAGGAGAAAAAAGCTTGAAGGCTCTCGAACGCATACAGAGGAGATTTGCATGTGGTAAGATCTATGTCAATCGGCGTAGAGACAACCACAATGAAAATCTTTATCGGTTTGTGGTCAGAGCAATTCCAGATCTTAGAGAAAAAATAATTCCTTTTTTCTCTAGAAACGGACTAAAAACCGCCAAAGCTAATGACTTTAAATATTTTTGCAAAGTGATTGAGCTCATGGTGGCAAAAAAGCATCTTGAGAAATCGGGATTTCAAAAAATCCTGGGATTATCCTCAAAGATGAACAGAAAACAATCTAGAATCCTCAACGACTATATGTCAGAGTCGAAAAATCGATAAGATATAGTCTGATCTCTATGGCGACATAGAGAAGAATTAACATCAAAGAGCGAAATTCCTTGTCGGGTAAGTTCCGACCCGCACGAATGGCATAACGGTCTGAAAACTGTCTCAGCGAAGGGCTCGGTGAAATTGCAATACCGGTACAGATGCCGGTTAACCACAGCAAGACGGAAAGACCCCGTGAAGCTTTACTACAACTTGGTATTGGTTTTTGGGTATTTATGTGTAGCGTAGGTGGGAGCTTAGGCGCCAATGAAACACCACTCTTAAATATTTGAAAATCTAACTCCCCCATAGGGGGAAGACAGTGCTTGGTGGGTAGTTTGACTGGGGCGGTCGCCTCCCAAAGAGTAACGGAGGCGTTCAAAGGTTGGCTTAGCTCGTATGGAAAGCGAGCCTCGACGTGTAAAAGCATAAGCCAGCTTAACTGCAAGGCCTACAAGCCGCGCAGATACGAAAGTATGATTTAGTGATCCTCTGGTACCTTATGAATGGGCCAGAGCTCAACGGATAAAAGCTACTCCGGGGATAACAGGCTGATCGCGCCCAATAGTCCACATAGACGGCGCGGTTTGGCACCTCGATGTCGGCTCACCGCATCCTGGAGCTGGAGCAGGTTCCAAGGGTTTGGCTGTTCGCCAATTAAAGCGGTACGCGAGCTGGGTTCAGAACGTCGCGAGACAGTAAAGTATGTGCTGTCTTTAAATCTTCCTATATGCTGGAAACTCTGTAGTCCTAATAGGGCTTGCAGTATCTGGCGGTACGTCTCATAATTATTTTATGAAACGTGAAAAACCGGCCAGTGCAGACAACCAGCAGGAAAGATCAAAGATGTTCTTGCGAGGATACGTAACGGGCTTGGTAGATGGTGAAGGCAGCTTCCATGTTGCCTTTCAGATTCGCAACGATTTGCCTCTGGGCATTTCAATAATCCCTGAATTTCATATTTCGCAAAGCAGGCGTTCAAGCGGAGCGCTTGAGTTAGCGAAAGAAATTCTCGGATGCGGATACATCAAACCAAACCACAGAAGGTCAAAAGATGATACCTTTGTTCTCGTTGTTAGAGACAGGGTTGACCTGTTGACCAAAGTGATTCCATTCTTCAGATATCATCGATTGCAAACCAAAAAGTGCGATGACTTTACAAAATTTAGTAAAGTCGTTGAGCTGATTGATAGCGGTTTGCATCGTGATTTAAGCGGTGTCAAGAGAATAATTGACATTGCGTATAGCATGAATGGAGACGGCACAAGACGTATTCGAACAAAGCAAGAGTTGATTGCATCTTTGAAATCCTCAGAGACTATACGGAAGAATCCCGCAAAGTCGGGATAAGATATAGTCCGAACTGCATAGCGATATGCAGATCCTGCTACGCGGCAGGGCGCCACAGAGCAATGACGGAAAATGAAGTGGTTTGCAAAGTAACAGATTGTCGGTCCTAATCTGCTGTGGTCGTGGAAACTTGAGGGGGTCTCTTCTTAGTACGAGAGGACCAGAAGGGGCGAACCTATGGTGTACCAGTTGTCCTACCAAGGGCATTGCTGGGTAGCTATGTTCGTTCGAGATAACCGCTGAAGGCATATAAGCGGGAAGCTTACCCCAAGATTAGGTTTCTTGGACACCATGAAGATAACGTGGTTGATAGGCGCTAGGTGTAAGACCAGTAATGGTTTCAGCCGAGGCGTACTAATTTGTCTAGTAGAATTGAATAAGCTTTGCTCTCCTAATGCCTCAGGGCATCGGAGAGTATACGGACAACAATTCTGAGTGATGTTGATTTCTTGATCAAAAAATATGTTAGAATATATAGTATGAAGCTCCAAAAACACTATAAAAGTTCTGGCACAATGATTTCGGCTGCCGGACTTGCCTTGAGCGCCATGGGAATATTTATGGCGCAGAACTTATCAGTAAGTGCTGATGCGGTAACAACCAACGATGTTGATTTTGCCACAACCATGCTGTTTGTCGGGGGAGTCATAATCATTGCGGGATTTATAGTAATTGTTCTAGCATTTTTTTCAGACTAATTTGTGGTCTGCGTGTTGGTGATAATGGCGGTGGGGGTACACCTCTTTCCATTCCGAACAGAGTAGTTAAGCCCACCCGCGGCGATGGTACTTGTACCGCAAGGTACCGGGAGAGTAGCACGTCGCCAACACATAGATCACAAAACAAAAAACCCTGCCATTAAACAGGGTTTTTTGATTTTATGATATCCAACTAAATTGATACTGTTTCAGTTGCTGTTGGTGATCCACCTGAACTCGTACTTGTTGACGTTGCTGAATTTACCGTGCTAGCTGTTGCACTCTCTGAAGCTGATGCTGTCGGTGTCCCGACCAATGTTGCTGTTACTGTTGTAGTGGGCTCTGACAATACAGTCACCTCACTCGTCCCTGCAGAATTTTTACCTGCCATAAACCCAATGCCAAGAAAAATCACTGCTGTTACTGCCACAAAGATAAAGGTCATCACTAACTTATGGCCGTCTACTGTCACACCACTCTTTTTTACTTCGTCCATAACAAACCCTCCTTTTATTTCTATAGATTTATTATCTCACTTGTAGAAAAATCGCGCAACCGATAGGATATTAAAGTGACCAGGTCAAAAAATGCATATATTGCCCTAGGGGTAGTTGCGGTTATGTCTCTTGCCCTTAGAATTTATTTTCTCCTAAAACCGGGCTATTCTTTCGATATTCATTGCTTCCTTGATTGGGGAGGGAGAATAAAAGAAGGCGGCTTCTGGTCGCTTTTTAGTGGTAACTACTATCAAAATAACGGAATCGATTATCCGCCCCTTATCCCCCTGGTCTGTTCTTGGTGGTTTTCGCTGGTAAAGAACCAAACAGCTCTTTATTACAAGATTTTGCCGACCATATTTGAGCTAGGCCTTATCGCCGTAAATGTTTTCTTCATTATCAAAAGTCATCTCAAATACAAAAATCTGTTGCTTGCGGTTGTCGTCATCCAACCAGCTTTGGCTCTAGTCACTTCGGCCTGGGGTCAAGTTGATGCGATTATGTCTCTTCTGATAATTACCGGATTTTTGTTTTGGGAGAAGAATTTTTATTTATCTTCCGTCTTTTTGTTTCTAGCTTTTCTGGCCAAACCTCAAGCCGCGATTGCAATATTTATTTATTTTCTTTGTCTATTCTTTAGGCCAAAGAAGAAAGAATTTTTTCGTCAAGTGATTCTATTTATCATTCTCTTTGCCATGGCCATCGCGGTTTTTAGGCTATTTGGAAACAGCAATTTCCTCGACCCGTACACAAAATCAGTAGGACGTTATACAAATATATCGCTTAATGCATTTAATCTGTGGTGGCTTGCTTTGGGTGAAAAAGCTTGGGATTTGCATGACACGAGCGGTCCATATAAAAACATCGGGCTTCTGCTTTTTGCGATATTTGAGATTCCGGTATTAATTTATGTCATCAGGCAAAAAATCACTTTTTCTAAAATAATGCTGATTACCGCATATAGTTATTTAGTTTTCTTTATCTTTCCGACCCAAATTCACGAGAGATATCTATTTCCCGCAATTGCTTTGCTCGCGATTCCGGCGATTGAGGGTGGCATCGTTTTCTATTTATACCTCGTCTTGACTGCAACTTTCTTTTATAATTGTTTTGCGGTCTTGGAGTCTGTCTATCCTCAGTTTTCGTTTGTCTCTGGAAACCTACTCACCGGGGACATTCCGGTTATTATTTCTTTCGTCAATGTATTATCGGTCATATTTTTCACATATTATTTAATAAATGAAGCCTTCAGACATAAAAAATCGGAATAAATACTTTATTTTTTCGGCTGCTATAGTCGTTTTTGCGATTATAAGCAGATTTATTTTTCTAGGCGATAAACCGTTGCACCATGACGAGGGGATGCTTTCGTATTTCGCTTGGCGCCTCTTAGACGCCAAAGAATACACATATACTCCGCAGATTCATTCCCCGATACTTTTTTACGTTCAGGCTCTTTTGTATTTTGTTCTGGGTGTTAACGACACCATCTCAAAAGTTGGTCCTGCTATTTTCGGTGTTGCTTTGGTTTCGATACCGCTATTTTTTCATCGGTTACTTTCAAAAAGAGTGGCGATATTAATATCTATTGGATTTCTTATTTCGCCGATTACCCTATACTACTCGAGGTTTCTAGTCCACACCACGATGGTTATAGTTTTTTGGTTACTGACTGTCCTGTTTATTTATAAGTACATCAAAGATCAGAAGACCAGTACCCTCTATCTCGCTTTTGGTTCCCTGGCATTTGCTTTTGGAACTTCTGAAACATCTTACATTTTCCTTGCAGTTGTCGGCCTGTATTTACTGACCTTATTTTTAGTTTTTCCAAAAAGTGCAAAACATAATTTTCAACGACTGAAAAACTTGGTTTTTGATAATTATCTTGACTTCATAACAGCATTCTTGATATTTGTATTGATCTGGAGTGCGGTCTATTCGGTCGGATTCACCAACCCGGAGAGTCTGCACAGATCGCTCCCACTTTTAAATGATGAATCAACCGGCCTTGGTTTTTGGCTGGCGCAAAACCCCAAAAAGCTCGGCGGGCAGCCGTGGCACTACTATTTGATTTTGGCACTTGTTTATGAGACTTTTTTTGTCTTTGGAATTCTCGGTTTCATTTACAAATTTATCTTTGGTAAAAAAAGTGCTTTCAAGCTTTTTATCTTGGTTTGGGCTTTGGGTACTCTTGGCATTTATTCCTGGGCCGGAGAAAAATTTCCGTGGTTGTTTTTGCCGAGCCTTTTACCAATGATTTTTGCAACTGGCTGGTTTCTCGGGGAAAATTGGTCGAAATGTAAGTTTTTTATTAAGATCTTTTGGATTGTCATCGGTTTTTGGACGGTCTTTGTCACGATTCGGCTCGTCTATGTTTCACCGGCCGATACGAACGAACTAGCAGTATATGTGCAGACTCCGCCTAGTTTTAAGAGCGTAACTCAAGAGATCACTGCATCTTGTGAAGAGACCAACGACAAGAATTGTGTCCTAATAGACAGTAAGATAAGCTGGCCATTATCTTGGAGTTTCAGAAACTTTTCGACGCTTATTATTACCGATAATTATGGGATCCAACCAACGACAAAATATATGATCGTCGGTAGTGAGAGCATTGCCAAAATGGAGGAACCAAAAGATATGAACAAAAAGGTAGTTTGGATCAGAGATTGGTGGGTACCCGATAAATGCGAGAAAGCGAATTGTTTGGGGAGGTATCTTAAATATTACTTTTTGAGACAAACGTGGAATGGCAAGGGCGGATATGATGTTTATATTTATAGTCGTCCCTAAACAGCAGATGTATTGAAATTTTAAATTGTGGTATCATGGAGAAGATGAAAAAAATCTTGTTGTTTGTACTAGCGATTGTGTTTTTGTCGTACCCCGTTGCTTCGAGCGCTGCTTCGGAAGCGATTTTCACGATAACCTCGGCAGAAACTAATTATTCGGTGGGAGATGATATCCAGATCAACCTCAACGTTGACGCAGGATCTTACGCAACGACCCTGTCTGTTATTGATTTTGACCTTAAGATCAGTGATTTGGCTGTAGCTGAACCTAAGGACAAGGCAGAGCCATTCGTTCCCGGAAATATTTATTCTACGGCTGGGATTCAGGGAATTAACGAAAACATCGTGAACGTTGTAACTTACATCAATCCAACCAATAAACCTGCCAATAGAAGCGGTTCGATCGGGACGATAAATTTTAAAGCCTTGAAAGAAGGGAGTGTTACTTTCTCCTATGACAGGATTGAAGCGGCCGAAGAGAGTAAGGAAGATGATTATGTTACAACTTCGGCGAGCAGCTTGACGGTTACCATTGGATCTACTGTGAGTGCAGCGACGACTGACTCGGGTACCACCGGTTATTACACTTACACCCCCACACCTACCGTGAGAGCTGCAACAACAACTGCCACCGACACTTCAACCGGTCCTGAAGCAGTTTTTCTGGTTGCCGGAATCGGCGGATTCGTGCTGTTTGCTCTCTATAAAATATTAGAGGGGAAGGAAAGGCGGACATGAGATCATCCCTGACGAGTATGTTAATTGCGGTAGCAGTCATCGGAGTCATCATCGTTGCCGGTTTTTTAATTTATAAAAAATTTGGTGTCAGTGCTGATACGGCGACTGTAGAATCGAGTTGTGCGAAAGCGGATACGAACAAAGACGGAAAGGTTAACTCGCTCGATCTTAACATCTTGATCAAGGCTGTCGGTCAAGGTTCTACAGACACTGCCAAATATGATATAAATTCCGACAAACAAGTTAACAATTCCGATATTGAATCTCAAAAAAGTTGTTGGAGCAGATCTAGTTCGAGTTCAACTCTATAAAATAGTTCTTTTGCTTAAGGTTGGAATGACCCTGTTCCAGGTTTTTGCTGCGACCATAAATGCTTCTTTGCCTTTTGGTGTTAAGTGGTAGGTTTTTCTCATCTTGTCTTTTGGGTTGGTCTGCTGAATTAAACCACCTTTCAGCAACTGGTTGAGAGCGGGATATAAAGTACTCTCAGAGGGACTACAGAACTCGTTTGAGGCCTTTTTAATTTCTTGGATTAACATGTACCCGTGCAGATCTTTATCCTTCAGGGTCCTGAGAATGTAAAACCTGATAAGGCTTTGGTTAATAAGCTTTATCCAGTAATTCTCGTTGGTGTAATCGATTGGCTCTCTTGTCATGGATACAAGGATAGCTGAATTGTTTTGATTATTCAAGAATATGTATTGAAAATTTTATCTGATAATATTAGTATTGGGTATCCAAAAAGCGGGTATGGTTTAGTGGTAGAACGCGACCTTCCCAAGGTTGAGATACGGGTTCGATTCCCGTTACCCGCTCCAAAAAAGGCAAGGAGGGAAGTGAAAGTATTTAGCACGAAGTTTATTGATATCATGCTCGGGGTTGTACTCGGGCTCGGTTTTCAGTGGTGGCCTAGTCTTA